>Ga0160475_100118_pt1 | contig 77380 bp, 68 predicted proteins | sample HID1975M_E11MG_FD_108254 | JGI IMG/M metagenome (GOLD analysis project Ga0160475, IMG submission 108254) | Enriched soil microbial communities from UW Madison campus, WI, USA - HID1975M_E11 MG | ecosystem: Environmental > Terrestrial > Soil > Unclassified | place: USA: Madison, Wisconsin... | reverse complement strand
ATTAACGGATGATATTCTTAAAAAAGAAAATAAGCCAAGAGCAGAAATAATCATTCCAAACGATAAAACTTTTACAGTCGGTCAGCATACTTTTGAGGTTTATTATCCAGGAAAAGGACATGCGCCTGATAACGTTGTGGTTTGGTTTAATAAAGAAAAAGTGCTTTACGGAGCTTGTTTTATTAAAAGTACCGATGCAAAAGATTTAGGTTATTTGGGTGATTCTGATGTGAAAGAATGGAAAACATCTATTGCAAAAGTTCAAACGAAATTCAAAAATCCTAAATATATTATTCCAGGTCACGAAGGCTGGAATAGTTTGGAATCTTTAAATCATACTTTGAAAATGGTTAATGAGTATTTGACTCAAAAATCATCTGAAAAAAAGTAACTTTGCAATCCTATTATATAGTACATGTTTTTTATCGAAGTTATTTTACCGCTTTCCTTAGCAAAAACCTTTACGTATCGTATTTCTGAGGCCGAATATCATTTCATTAAAAAAGGAATGCGTGTGGCGGTACCTTTTGGAAAAAGTAAGATATATACAGCTCTAGTTTTGGATGTACATGAAAATGCACCAACACTTTACGAGGCAAAAGAAATTCATGAGATTTTAGATGAAAAACCAATTGCAACCGAAATTCAGATTATGCACTGGCTTTGGATTGCAAATTATTATATGTGCGGAATCGGCGATGTATATCGTGGCGCTTTTCCGAGTGGATTGTTGTTAGAAAGTGAAACTATTATTTCGCATAAAGCTGATGTAATAATTAATGACAGCGAACTTTCAGACGATGAATTCTTAATTTATGAAGCGCTGCATCATCAAAGTTCTTTGAAGGTTCAGGAAATCGTTTCAATTTTAAATAAAAAAAATATACTTCCTACACTTCAAAAATTAATAGCGAGAGATGTTATTTTTTTAGAAGAAGAAATAAAAGAAAGTTACAAGCCAAAATTGGTTCGATATGTAAAATTACATGCCAAGTATGAATCTGATAATGGCTTGCAAGAATTATTGGAAGTATTAAAAAGTGCCAATAAGCAAAAAGAAATTGTTTTAACTTATTTTCAGTTGAGTGCTTCTGAAAAGAAGCCAATTACGGTAAAAAATCTTGTTGAAGCTTCAAATTCAACATCAACAACTGTAAAAGCTTTAATTGAAAAAGAAATATTGGAAGAATATTTTCTGCAGCATGATCGAGTTACTTTTAATGGAGAAAAATCTGAAAAGGAACTTCATTTAAGCGATGCGCAAGAAAGTGCTTTTGCAGCAATAAAAAACAGTTTTTCTGAGAAAGAAGTTTGTCTGCTTCACGGTGTAACTTCAAGTGGAAAAACAGAAATTTACATTAAGTTAATTGAAGAATATTTGGAGACAGGCAGACAGGTTTTGTACTTGTTGCCAGAAATTGCATTAACCGCTCAACTGGTTTCTCGTTTGCGTCTTCATTTCGGAGATAAAGTAGCAGTTTTTCATTCTAAATATAGTAACAATGAAAGAGTAGAGGTTTGGAAGCAAACACTTGAAAATTCTGAAAAAGCACAAATTGTAATAGGAGCGAGGTCGGCTTTGTTTTTACCATTTAATGATTTAGGATTGTTAATTGTAGATGAAGAACACGAACAGACTTTTAAACAAACTGATCCTGCGCCAAGATATCATGCGAGAGATGCTGCAATTGTTTTGGCAAATTTTCATAATGCAAAAGTGTTATTAGGTTCGGCAACGCCAAGCATAGAGACTTATTTTAATGCTCAAGCGGGTAAATATGGTTTAGTTACACTTTCAGAACGTTATAAAAATGTTCGAATGCCAGAAGTTCTTTTGGTAGATTTGAAAGACAAGCATTTCAGAAAAAGGATGACAGGACACTTTAGTGATCTTTTAATAGAAGAAATTGCTGAAGCTTTATCTTTAGGCGAACAGGTAATTTTATTTCAGAATAGACGAGGTTATTCTCCCATTATAGAATGTCTCACTTGCGGGCACGTGCCTCATTGCCAGCAGTGTGATGTGAGTTTGACGTATCATAAACATAAAAACCAGTTGCGTTGCCATTATTGCGGTTATTCAATTGCTAAGCCAACTAATTGCCATAGTTGTTCTAGTATAGACTTAACTACAAAAGGTTTTGGTACGGAACAAATTGAACAGGAATTAATTTCTTTATTTCCAAAAGCAAAAACGGCTCGTATGGACCAAGATACGACTCGAGGTAAATTTGGTTTTGAGAAAATAATCGATACCTTCAAAAATCGTGAAATTGATATTTTGGTAGGTACGCAAATGCTTGCTAAAGGTTTAGATTTTGATAATGTTAGTTTGGTCGGAATAATGAATGCAGATAATATGCTGCATCATCCTGATTTTAGAGCTTTTGAGCGTAGTTTTCAAATGATGACCCAAGTTGCAGGAAGGGCCGGAAGATCTGAAAAACAAGGAAAAGTTGTAATTCAGACTTACAATCCAAATCATAATACAATTCAGCAAGTTACAAACCATAATTATATAGGTATGTATAAAGAGCAGTTGTATGATAGACAGATTTATAAATATCCGCCTTATTTCAGAATTATCAAGCTGACTTTAAAACATAAAGATTATGATAAATTGAAAGAAGGTTCTATGTGGTTATATCAGGTTTTGAGTCAAAATCTTGGAATGCCGGTTTTGGGTCCTGAAGAGCCAGCGATTAGCAGAATACGAAATGAATATATAAGGACTATATTAATTAAGATTCCGCAAAATCTGCATTTAGGAAACACAAAAAAAACTATTCAGAAAATGTTGAATAGTTTTGAGGCTGTTGCTCAATATAGAGCTATAAAAGTTGTTGTTAATGTAGATTTCTATTAAGAAGGAGTAGAAAGTGCTTTTACTAGATCTTCTTTTTTATTTCTGCTCAATGGAATTTTAGTAATTCCAATTTCCGCAAATTTGCTGTTAAAGCGTTCTACCTTATCTATATTAATAATGTATGATTTGTGCACACGAATAAATTTGTCTTTTGATAAATCATTCTCAAAAGATTTCATTGTAGAAAGTACAAGATTGCTGTCATCTTCAGTAACTACTCTAACGTAATCACCAAAAGCCTCAATCCATTTAATTTTTGAAGTGAAGATTTTAAGTTTTTTAAGATTACTTTTGATGAAGATGTGTTCACCTTCTTCTTCTTTAATATCTTTCTTAAGCAGATGCATATCAATTGCTCTTTTTACAGAAGCATTGAAACGATCTACAGCGATAGGTTTTTGCAGATAATCAGTAGCATCATAGTCAAAAGCTTTTAAAGCATATTCAGCTTTAGAAGTGATAAATATGATCTGAGGTTTAGATTTTAGTCCGTCCAGGAAATCAAAACCATTGATAACTGGCATTTCAATATCAAGAAATATTAGGTCAATATTATTTAAAGAAATACAGCTTTTTGCTTCAATTGCATTAGAAAAATCACCAATTAAATGCAATCCAGGATGATTATTTACCAATTTGGCAATAATTGTCCTTTGTATAGAACTATCATCTACAACGACACAGTTTAGTTTCATAACTTTAAATTTAGAATAAATTCAGGATAGCAATAGTAAAAGTAATGGTTTTTTTGGAAAAAAAACTAAAGTCGACGTATATTTTTTGCATTATGACGAATAAAAGAAAAAATATGTTGGTTATTTAAAATTAATCATTACTTTTGCACCCAATTTTAACAAATAAATTTTTTATTTATGAATCATTATGAAACTGTTTTCATTTTAAATCCCGTTTTATCTGAGGTTCAGGTGAAGGAAACAGTAACGAAATTTGAAGAATTTCTTACTAGTAGAGGAGCTGAAATGGTATCGAAAGAGGATTGGGGTCTTAAAAAAATGGCTTACGAAATCCAAAACAAAAAAAGTGGTTTTTACCATTTATTCGAATTCAAAGTAGCTGGAGAAGTTCTTGTAGCTTTTGAAACTGAATTTAGACGTGACGAAAGAGTTATGCGTTTCTTAACTGTAAGTTTAGATAAACATGCTATTTCATGGGCGGAAAGAAGAAGAGCTAAATTAAAATCTACTAAAGCGTAATTATTATGTCTACAATTGAGCAATCTGCAAAAGGAAAAAAAGACGGAGATATCAGATATTTAACGCCTTTAAATATTGAAACTAACAAAACTAAAAAGTATTGCCGTTTCAAAAAATCAGGAATCAAATACATCGATTATAAAGATGCTGATTTCTTATTGAAATTCGTTAATGAGCAAGGAAAAATTCTTCCTCGTCGTTTAACTGGAACTTCATTAAAATACCAAAGAAAAGTTTCTGTAGCTGTAAAAAGAGCTCGTCACTTAGCTTTAATGCCATACGTGGCCGATTTATTAAAATAGTATATAAAAATCTAGTCGCTGGTTTCTGTTTAAGCAGAACCTAACTTCTAAAATATAAGGACAACAACATGGAAATTATTTTAAAACAAGACGTACAAAACCTAGGATTTAAAGATGATGTAGTATCTGTAAAACCAGGTTACGGTCGTAACTTCTTGATTCCTCAAGGATTCGCTACTTTAGCTACTCCTTCTGCTAAAAAAGTTTTAGCTGAAAACTTAAAACAAAGAGCTCACAAAGAAGCTAAAGTTGTTGCTGATGCAAAAGCAACTGCTGAAACTTTAAAAGCTCTTGAAATTAAAATTACTGCTAAAGCTGGTGGAGAAAAACTTTTTGGTTCTGTTACTAATATCGATATTGCTGAGGCATTAGAGAAATCTGGTAACGCTATCGATAGAAAATTCATCACAAGCGGAATCGTTAAACGTACAGGAAAATACAACGCAAGCATCCGTTTACACAGAGATGTTATCGTTGAATTACCATACGAAATTGTTGCTGAAAAGTAATATTTCGAAATGCTATACTAAAATCCCGATGAAAATCGGGATTTTTTTTTAATATATAGTTAGTTAATAATTAGACTTATGGTTGATGGCTTATAGCCTACAGCGTAAAGCATAATGCCCAAAAAAAATGAAATACGCAAGATTAACAAAAGAACAGTTTGACGAATTACATGCTGAATTTGCAAGCTTTTTAGCAACCCAGACAATCGATAAAAAAGAATGGGATGATCTTAAAATTAATAAACCAGAAGTGGCTGAACAGGAACTGGATGTTTTTTCAGATTTGATTTGGGAAGGTGTCTTATCTAGAGCAGAATATTTAGAGCATTTTTCTAAAAGCCATATTTTTCTATTTCATTGTTTTGATACTTATATCCAGTCTATAGTTTTGAAATCTCTTTCTCCAGAAACAGATTTTTTAACAAAAGATGGGCTTCAGTGGTTAAGTGATAATATGTTTACCGATAATATTGAGATGAAAGTTGGAAAAAAAGTATTTACTGAAGAAAGAAATATTTCTATTTTCGAATTGATTAAACAAGGTGCATTTTTAAGTGATGGCCAGCTTTTTAATCAAATTAATACCATTATTGAGTCTTAAGCTCTAAGAGACTTTTTTGAAAAAGACAAGCAATTAATCAATAATTGTTTGTCTTTTTTTTGTTTTTTTAACTTTTGTTTAGACTTTTTGTTTTCAAACAGCAGGTATTTCTACGTGTTTATTTTAAATCTTTCAATGTTTGAGATTCTTAGAAATTCCTGAACAGTTCGTCGACTTTTTAGTATAGATTGCGGATAATTTTTAACTTATTTTTTGCTTAATTGTAAGAATTTATTTTCTTTTTTGCTTTTTAACATATTTTCGTCGATTTTTTGTTTAAGAAAATTATGACGACTTAATTTTGTTAAAATGCTTGATTTTTCTGATGTTTTTGAGCGACCTTAGTTGTTTGATTAGATGTATAAACATAAATTATAAGAATTTTATCCTTGTTTTGTGTTTTTGTTTTTTTTAATTTTAGAATACAAAAGTTAAACAAAGTTTTACTTTAATGTTCTTAGGAAAAGAAAGATGGTTTTAGGGTATTTTTTAAAATATTGAAAAACTCTTTACATTTTAATTTTTCAGGATTTAAAATCATTAATAACTTAATAAGTCTGTCTATGGAGTTGACAATTACTTTCTTTATCAAATTTACTTTAGTTGTTTGTTTTGTTTTAGCTTTAAATTATTTTTTAAACTTAGTTTATCGTAAAGATAAATTAGGTCTTTCTGCACAATTAAAGTTTTTATCTGAGTTTTTATTTTTTACTAAACTGCATTTTTCATTTCCATTTCGACGGGTGTGTTAAATGTGGCAGATTTTGCTATTTATAGAATTACGAACATTTTGATTTTTAGAAAACTAATCAATCTAAAAAGGAGAAAGAAATAATCAGCTTTTATTAAAAAATGTTCTTCTAAATATATAAAGAGAATTCCCCAATTCTACTTAAACCAAAAATTTTCATTATGAAAATTAGACCTACAACAAATCACTCCTCTTGGAAAATTGACTACAATCATTTTTCCTCCAAAAAAATGGAATGTATTTTATCTCGTCGAGATAAGATTTGTTCTACGGTATGTTTCGATGTGCCAAATTCAACATAATTTTTTTCGAAACGAGTTTAAAAAACTTTGCTATTAGTTTTTTAAATATTGTTTTAACTATTTGATTTATAATTGATTGTTTAATTGCGTAGGCATTTGTGCCTATTGCGAGAGGTGTTTTATTGTCCATTTTCTAATCTTCCAAATTATGAAAAAAAAATTTACTTTTTGTAATCTCAAACTACACAAGAGATTATTAGGGCTTTTAACGTTATTTCTAATATGCACTAATGTGTTTTCACAAACTATTTGTAGACCAACGTCTGAAACAAATAGTCAAGGTGGATTGTTGTGTGTTGGATTGAATGTTGATAGTCCTGCCAACGCTTATGATAGTGCAGGCTTAAGCACTTTTGCAACTCTGACCAGTGTGGTCGGTGTGGGCTGTTTTGTTGAAGAGACATTAAATTTAGGTCAGACAGCGAGAGCTGGTGATCAAATTGCTATTTACTTTGGTACTGGCAATGGTCTTCTTGATGTAAGTTTATTGTCGAATGCTTCGATTCAGAGTAAACTTAATGGAACCAATGTTGGTTCTAATGTGGCTTTAAATAGTCCGCTTTTAAATTTGAATTTACTTACGGGTAATACTGTAGCGGTGGCAAAGTATACTTTAACAGGCGATGCGAATCAAGTGCAAATTCAAGTTGGTGGGCTAGTAAATTTATTAACCGTCCTTCGAATTTATGACGTTCGCCTAGAATATGCGCAACCAACAGTCGCGGGAGGTTTAACACAAACAGTTTGTGCTGGGTCTACAGCTACTCTTACTGCAACACCTGTAGCAGGAACTACTTTGGCTTGGTATAGTTCTGCTTCTTCTACAACAGCGTTGGCAACAGGAAATACTTTTACAACTCCTGCATTGACAAGTAATACGACATATTATATAGGAATTTCAAGAACAACAGGCTGCGAAGGAAATGTTCGAGTACCTGTTGTTTTAAATGTTTCTAATCCAGTTGCTCCGGCAATTAATAATTCTGGAACTACAGTTTGTTCTACAGGACCAACTCAACAAACTACATTGTCAGTGTTGAATGCAATACCTGGAACAACTTATTCATGGTATTCTGTAGCAAGCGGAGGAACTGCATTGGCTACCGGAACAACATATTCACCAACCGTTTCTCTTGGAAGCACTCCATTTTATGTAGAGGCTTCTATAGGAAGTTGTATCAGTCCAACCCGTGCTCAGGTAAATGTAGTTTCTACAGCTGTACCAGCTACACCAACCGTATTGACACAGAGTGTTACAATTCAATCTGGTCAGAATGCTACATTAAATGCAACAACTTCAGAAGTTGGAGCGCAATTAAATTGGTATGATGTGCCTACAGGAGGAACAGCAGTTGCAACTAACACAGCAACATTTACAACTCCGATTTTGACAGCTACCAAAACTTATTATGTAGAGGCACAAAGTCCAAACGGAAGTTGTGTAAGCGCCGCGAGAGTTCCCGTTTTGGTTACCGTTCAGCCAGCATCTTTAGTTGGATGTCTTGAAGCTGGAAGTCAGCAGATAGTTCAAAATGGTTTATGTTTATTATGTAGTTCTACAAACCCAAATAATGCTGTTGACGGAAATCCAGCAACTGCTACAAGACTTACTGTTCCAGTCGGTTTAATAAATGGTTATGTTCAGCAAACATTACAATTTAATAATCCTGGAAAAGCTGGAGATATTGTAGATGTTGAAATGGAATTACCAGGAGGTTTAGCAGATTTATCGTTATTAGGTGCAGTTAGTTTAGCTACTTATAATGGAGCCACGTACAATAATGATAGAGTTGCGATAAACAATCCTTTAATTACCTTAAACTTATTAAGTGGTAATCGTTTTAGAGCCAGCGTTACAGCAGGTGCAAATTTTGATCGAGTAGAAATTCGATTAGGAGGTTTAGCAACTGTATTGACAAGTGCAGATATTTATCAGGCTACTTATCGATTTAAAGCGCCAACCTTTTCTGGCACGACAACAATTTGTAGCGGACAAACTGCGACTGTAACAGCTTCACTTGCAGTCGGTGAAACGGTAAATTGGTATAGTGCTGCGACAGGAGGAACTTCATTAGCTTCTACAGCAAGTTTTACAACGCCAGCTTTAACAGTACCAACAACATATTATGTTCAAGTTACAAGAAATGGTTGTGTAAATAGTGAAAGAAACCCAGTCCAAATCTTGATTACTAATCCTGTAGAGCCTACAGTTAATGCATCTCCAACAACAATTTGTAGCGGACAATCTACTACATTAACTGTTCAGGCACCAGTTGCAGGTACTGTTTATAATTGGTACGATGCTGCTACGGGAGGTAATTTAGTATTTACAGGTACTTCATTTACAACTCCTGCATTAGCGGTTAACACAAGTTATTACGTAGAAGCTGCTATTGGAGATTGTACATCAGCAACGCGTACTCCGGTAAACTTAACAGTTAGTCCAATTCCGGCAACACCAACTTTTGCATCATCAAATGTAATTATCCAATCAGGACAGACAGTTACATTATCTGTGCAGAATCCAGTTGCAGGTGTTAGATACAATTGGTTTGATGTTCCTACGGGAGGAGCTTCTGTAGCCACTAATATAACTTCTTACACACCAAATCCTACTTTAACGGCAAACAAAACATATTATGTGGAAGCTGTTAATACCGCAACTGGATGTGCTAATTCAGCAAGAGGGGCTATCACTGTAACGGTAATTGCAAATGCAAGTACATGTTTGCAAGCAGGAACTCAAATAACAAGTAGAGATCCTGGTCTTTTGTGTGTTGCTTGTACAGACATAAATCCAAATAATTCTGTAGATGGTAATATTAATACATTTGCTCAATTGAGTATACCAGTTGGACTTTTAGGAAGCTATATCGAACAAACACTTATTTTTGCTAATCCTGGTCAAACTGGAGATATAATAGATGTAGATTTAGAATTACCTGGCGGTTTAGCAGATGTAACATTATTAGGGGGTGTGAGTCTTGCAACTTTTAACGGAGCTACTTATAATAATGATAGAACGCCTATCAATAATAGCTTAATTGGCATTCAACTATTATCAGGAAATAAATTTAAAGCAAGCTTTAAAGCAACAGCACCATTTGATCGTGTTGAAGTTAGATTAGGAGGACTTGCTACCGTATTAAGTAATTTGTATATCTATCAAGCAGCATACAGATATCCAGATGCTACAGTAACTGGAGCTGCGGCACCAATCTGTGTTGGTGGAACCGCATCATTAACTGCATCTTCTACAGGAACAGAAACATACACTTGGTATGATGCTGCGGTAGGAGGAAATATAGTAGCGGTAAATCCAACCGCTCCTTTGAGTGCTTCAACTACTTATTATTTACAAGGAACAAGAGGAACTTGTCAAAACAGTATTCGTCAAGCGGTTACAGTTAATGTATTGCCAATTCCAACAGCTGCGAATATTGTAATTCCAAGCCCAGCTGAAGCTACTTGTGCGGGTGATGTGGTTTTAAATCCATCTACAGCTATTGCTGGGGCACAATTTAAATATTACACAGACCAAAATAAAACTCAGGAAATTATAACTGGAACTACTGTTGTCGCTCAGCCTGGAGTAACTTTTACAAAAGATGCTACAACTGGCGCACTGACAATTGCAGGGTTAAATGCAACAGGATCTCCTTATAATTATTTTATTGCGGCTTCAAATGGGGGAACTTGTGAAAATGTGGTTGGTGATTTAAAACAAGTCACAGTTAATTTTCCTTCAACAACTATTTTAACTGTAAATACAAATCCAGCTCCTGGCTGCGGTAGTTTTAATTTAGGAAATGCAATTACGAATTTTGATTCTACAGGAAATACAACTTATACGTTTTATGATCCTTCAAATAATGTAATTACTGCTGATGCAGCTGCTAATATAACAACAGGAGGAGTTTATTCAATCGAAGCTCAACGTACAGGAGATACTTGTCCAGCGGCAAGACAATCTGTAACAGTTGTTATTAATGCTTTACCCAATTTAGTTGTAACAAATCCTCAGGAATCTGTAAATGTAGGAACCAATGTAACTTTAACAGCAAATTCAACAGGTACTGTAACTTGGTTTGATCCTCAAGGAAATGCTTTAGCGGGACCACCTTTTACAACTGGAGTACTGAATACACCAGGTGTTTATACATACACAGCTGTTGCTAGTGATGGAATTTGCAGTAGAACAGCAACAAAAGTCATCAACGTAATTGATTTAAGTAACTGTCAATCTTTAGCAGAAAGAGTTTATGCAACAGGACAAACTTTTGGTTCAATAATTACGGGAACTGTTACTAATGGAACAAATGCTGTTGATGGAAATCCGCAAACTTTCTCAACCATTACAACAGGAGTTGGACTTTTGGGCGTTGGTACAACTTGGCAAAGTCTAACTTGGCCAGCAAATATTGTGAAAGGAACACCTGTTACAATTAAGTTAGGATCAGAATACAGTTTATTAGCTGTTGGTCAGAATTTATCAGTAATTGGAACTAAAAATGGAGTTGATATTGGAGCAATGCAATCGGTATCTGGTTCATTATTGAATTTAATTTCAGGAGATAATACTTATGAATTTACTTTTGTTCCTTCAGATGCTTCAGGTCCACAAGATTATGACGGAATCAGAATTCAATCTGCATCATTATTAAGTGTTGCTCAAAATACAAAAGTATTTGATGCTCATTATAACAGACAAGTTGCGGCTGTGGCATGTACTCCTGGAGATATTCAGGATATTTTCTACGGTGCAACAGATTTAGGTCTTCCAGTTGGAGCAGTAACTGCTGCTGTAGGGGTAAGTGATGCATGGAATATAGCTGATAATGATGTAACAACTTTCGCAACTATGTACAGCGGAGTTGGTGCTTTAGCAGCAGCTGATTTAACGGTACAATTTAAAACTCCTTCTGTAGTAAGTGACACTTTAAGAATCGTGATTTCTAAACCAGGAGCACTTTTAGATGTTAATTTACTTACTGGATTTACAATTCAGCGTTACTTAGGTAATGTTGCTGTTGGAGCTCCAATTCAAAATACAAGTACGCTATTAAGTATAAGATTACTGCCAGGAAATTCTTTGGCAATGGTCTTGGTATCTTCACCAACAGAAATCTATGATAGAGTTAGAATTCGTTTAGGAGGTGTGGCTGGAGTATTAGATTTCTTAAGAGTTCATACTGTAGAAAGAACAGCAAATACGACAGTTATTGGTGCTGATCCTCAAAATAAAATAACGGTTTGCCCAGGAAGTACCATTACACTTCAGATACCACAAGAAGCTTGTTCTACTTATATTTGGTATGATGCTCTAACAGGTGGAAATTCATTATCTACTGGTATTTCTTATACATTACCAGCTAATTTACCAGCAGGAATCTATAAATATTATGTGCAGCCAGTACGTTATGGATGTGAAACCTTTGCAAGAGGTGAGGTTACAGTTGAAGTAAAAGCTTCGGCTCCAGTTAATGCTTTAACAGATATAACTTTGAATGGAGGAACATCGACATCTGTTTGTACAGCCTCTGGTTCAGTAACTTTAGCAACAAGTTTGAGTGGAACACCATTATTAACTAACCCAGTTTATTCTTGGTATAGTTTTAATGGAACAACAAGTCAGCTTATTCCGGGAGAAACTACAGCACAATTAATAGTAAACGGTTTGGCTCCAGGAACATATACTTATTATGTTGGAGTAACTTCAGACCAATTTTGTTTAACTGCAGAAGCAGATAGAAAACAGATTACGTTTACAATTTTACCACCTTCTACAGCAAATGATATCTTAATTGATGATGTTACAGTTTGTCACGATGCAGCTGCAACATTAACTCCAACTGCGCCAACATTAGCAAGCCCTGTATTTACTTGGTATTTAGATGCTAATAAAACACAGCCAATTACTAGTGGAGCGGTTATTAATGGTGTTACTTATGCTATAGATGCAGCAGGTCAATTAACAGCAACAGGTTTAACAGAAGCAATGAGTCCAATTACTTATTATGTGGCGGTTTCAAGTACCAATACTTGCGAAAACCTTGCTGGAACATTACAAGATGCTGTAATATTAATTAATGATCCAAACACGCCAACTACTTTAGATAATACTCAGGATTTCTGTTTGTCTACAACACCAACGGTTGCTAATCTTCAAGTAAATGAAACTAATGTAGTTTGGTATACCACACCAACTGGCGGACTTCCTTTAGCTTCTACAACACCTTTGGCTAATGGAGTTTATTATGCAGGAGCTACAGATATAGTATTTGGATGTGAAAGTAGTGTGAGATTAGCTGTTACAGTAACGGTGACAGATCCTGGAACACCGACATTAGTAACAGCAGGAACGCAAAATTTCTGTTTAGTAGATGCTCCGACCTTTGCAAGCATTCAGACAAATGAAACTAACATTGTTTGGTATACAGCTGCAACAGGCGGAACTTTAATTCCATCAACGACAGCTTTAACAACAGGACAATATTTTGCAGCAATTTCTGATCCGACAACAGGTTGTGAAAGTGCTACAAGATTAACAGTTGATGTCATTGTAAATAATCCTGCGACGCCAACATTGGTAACAGCAGGAACACAAAACTTCTGTTTAGAAGATGCTCCGACATTTGCAAGCATTCAGACAAATGAAACTAATATAGTTTGGTATACAGCTGCAACAGGTGGAACTTTAATTCCATCAACGACAGCTTTAACAACAGGGCAATATTTTGCAGCAATTCTAGATCCAGCAACAGGTTGTGCAAGCGCTACAAGATTAACAGTAGATGTAATTGTAAATGATCCTGGAACTCCTACTTTGGTAACAGCAGGAACGCAAAATTTCTGTCAGGAAGATACACCTACATTTGCAAGTATTCAGACTACTCAGTCTAATATCGTTTGGTACACAGCTGCAACAGGCGGAACTTTGATTCCATCTACAACAGCTTTAACAACAGGACAATATTTTGCAGCAATTTCTGATCCTACATCAGGATGCGAAAGCGCTACAAGATTAACCGTAGATGTAATAGTAAATGATCCTGGAACACCAACATTAGTTACAGCAGGAACACAAAATTTCTGTTTAGTAGATTCTCCAACCTTTGCGAGCATTCAGACAACTCAGACAAATATTGTTTGGTATACAGCTGCAACAGGCGGAACTTTAATTCCATCAACGACAGCTTTAACAACAGGACAATATTTTGCAGCAATTTCTGATCCTACATCAGGATGCGAAAGTGCTACAAGATTAATGGTTGATGTCATTGTAAATAATCCTGCAACACCAACATTGGTAACAGCAGGAACACAGAACTTCTGTCAGGAAGATGCTCCGACATTTGCGAGCATTCAGACAAATGAAGCTAATATCGTTTGGTATACAGCTGCAACAGGCGGAACTTTAATTCCTTCGACAACAGCTTTAACAACAGGACAATATTTTGCGGCGATTTTAGATCCAGCAACAGGCTGTGCAAGCGCTACAAGATTAACAGTTGATGTGATGGTAAATGATCCAGGAACACCGACTTTGGTAACAGCAGGAACACAAAATTTCTGTCAGGAAGATGCTCCTACATTTGCAAGCATTCAGACTAATCAGGCAAATATAGTTTGGTATACAGCTTCAACAGGTGGGACTTTAATTCCTTCTACAACAGCTTTAACAACAGGGCAATATTTCGCGGCGATTTCTGATCCAGCAACTGGTTGTGAAAGTGCGACTAGATTAACTGTTAATGTAATTGTAAATGATCCGGGAGCACCGACATTGGTAACAGCAGGAACACAAAACTTCTGTGTGGTTAACGCACCAACATTCGCTAGTATTCAGACTAATCAAAGTAATATTGTTTGGTATACAGCTGTAACAGGCGGAACTCTTATTCCATCAACAACAGCATTAACAACAGGACAATATTTTGCGACAATTTCTGATCCTACAACAGGATGTGAAAGTAGTACTAGATTGACTGTAAATGTATCGGTAACAGATCCAGCAACACCAACTACAACTGCAGCTGCTCAAACTTTCTGTTCAGGAACAAATCCAACAGTTGCAAATATTCAGGCAAATGAAAGCAATGTAATTTGGTTTACGACACAAACTGGTGGTACAGCTTTGGCTTCTACAGCAGCTTTAACAACAGCAACTTATTACGGAGCTATAAAAGATCCAGCAACAGGTTGCGAAAGCAGTATAAGATTGCAAGTGGCAGTAACAGTTGGAAATACAATAAATCCAACAACAAACAATGCTGCTCAAACTTTCTGTTCTGCAAATGCGCCAACAATTGCTAATATTCAAGTAAATGAAAGCAATGTAACTTGGTACACTTCTGCAACAGGAGGAACGCCAATTGCTGCAGGAACAGCATTAACTTCTGGAATTTATTTTGGAAATATCGTAGATGCAGCGACAGGTTGCGAAAGCACAACTCGTTTGCAAGTTACAGTTACGGTTGTTGATCCAGCAGGAACTCCAACAACTGCAAATGCAACTCAAAATTTCTGTACCTTAAATTCACCAACAGTTGCTAATATTCAAGTAAATGAAGCAAATGTAGTTTGGTATAGAACTGCGACAGGCGGAACGGCTCTTCCAGCAACAACAGCTCTTACAACTGGTATCTATTATGGTGCGATTTATAGCGCAGTTGGATGTGAGAAACCAGTAAGATTAGCAGTAACGGTAAATGTAAATGCACCAAGTGTAGTGACAACACCGAGAACAAATCAGACATTCTGTTTAAATGCTGCGCCAACAGTAGCTAGTATCGTAGTAAATGAAGCAAATGTAGTGTATTATACTACCGCGACTGGCGGAACACCATTACCAGCTAATACGCCTCTTACAGCAACGACTTATTATGCTGCTGCATTGAGTAATACAACTAATGGTTGTGATAATGCACCAAGACTAGCTATTACAGTTTCATTCGAAAATGATGCTGCGTATCAAATTACAACAACAGATGATACTCCATGTGTTTTCAAAGGTGTAACGTATTCAATTGCCAACGGAAAATCTAATTATCTATGGACAATTGTTGGAGGAACAATCGTTTCTGGAGGTTCTACTGCAGATGGTTCTGTAACAGTTTCTTGGTCAGATATTGGACCTGGAACAGTAACGGTAGCTTACGTTAATACTTGCGATGAAAGAACAATCAAAACTCTAAATGTTAGTGTGTCAAGTTGTTCAGATTTGACAATTACCAATACAGTTAATAATCCGACACCAAATTTTGGAGAGCAGGTAACATTTACAGTAACGGTAAATAATGTTGGAGAAGGAGATTTTATCAACACAATTGTAAGTAATTTGATTCCTAGTGGTTTAGAGTTGGTAAGTTCTTCTACATCAACTGGAACTTTTGATCCGACAACACAACTTTGGACAATTCCAAGATTAAATGCAGGTCAAAGTGTAACACTAACAATTGTTGCTGAGGTACTACCAGGCGGCAATTACACAAGTACAGCAACTGTAGAAACTTCAACTCCTTTAGATGTTGATGCAACAAATAATTCTGCTTCAGTAACATTAGAACCAATTTGCTTAACTGTTTACAACGAGTTTACGCCAAACAATGACGGTAAAAATGACTTCTTCAGAATTGATTGTATCGAAACTCATCCAAATAACGAATTGAAAGTATTTAACAGATACGGAGCATTGGTGTACAGTAAAGTACATTATGAAAATGACTGGGACGGAACTGCAAATGTATCCGGAGTTGTTAATAGAGGAGATATGTTGCCAACAGGTACTTATTTTTATGTGATAACCATTGGAGATGGAACGGTTAAAAAAGGCTGGTTGTCTATTATGAGATAAGCGACTTCTATTAATCAAATTAATTAAACTAAATAAGTATCGTTATGAAACTATATATAAAATCATTAGAAACGTATTTCATTTTAATATGTTCTTTTATCACGGTTTGTGCCACAGCACAGCAAGAACCTCAATATACTCAGTATATGTATAATACTATGTCAGTAAATCCAGCTTATGCTGGGTCTACTGGCTCTACTGAAGCAGCTCTTTTATACCGTTCGCAATGGGTTGGAATTTCTGGCGCGCCACAAACACAATCATTCTCTATTCATTCTCCTCTTAGAAATGAGAACTTAGGGTTGGGGTTGAGTATTGTTAACGACAAAATTGGTCCTTCTGATGAACTATATTTCGATGGAAATTTTGCTTATTCAATTCCTTTAGGATATGAAAAAAGACTTGCTTTCGGTTTGAAAGCAGGAGGAAGAATGCTAAATATCGATTGGTCTAAAGGAAGGTATTATGATAGTGATGATGTTTTGTTAAATCAGAATATCAACAATCAAATTAAGTTAGCAGTCGGAGCCGGAATTTACTATTACACCGACAAATGGTATGTAGGACTTTCTGTTCCTAGTTTTATGAGAAGTAATTATTATGATGATGTTCAAGAATCTATAGATTATGATCGTTTGCATTATTATTTAATGGGAGGTTATGTTTTCGATTTGAATCCAAATTTGAAATTTAAGCCTGCATTTTTAGTGAAAGCTGTGAGTGGAGCACCAATTACGGCAGACGTATCAGCAAATTTTATGATTCAAGAAAAGTTTGTTATAGGAGGATCGTATCGAACAGATGATTCTGTTAGTATACTGGCTGGTTTTCAAATAGCTCCAAGTTTTTTCCTTGGATATTCATTTGATTACACTGTAAGCCAATTGAACAAATACAATGATGGTACACACGAAATCATCTTGCGTTATCAATTTGTGCAAAAACAAAGCAAAATTAAATCTCCTCGATTCTTCTAAAAATAAAACTTATGAGAAAACTATATATCCTATGTTTAATTTTGAGCGTTACGTTTAGTTTCGCTCAAAAAACAAATTTGAAGAAAGCCGATGCTTTGTTTAGAGATTATGCCTACTTAGATGCTTCTAAAGCCTACGAGGAAATTTTACAAAACATCAAAGATCCTTCAACTCAGACATTGAAAAATGCAGCAGATTCGTATTATTTTATTTCTGATTCTAGAAATGCGCTTAAATGGTACAGAAAACTGTATGAAGCTCAAGGAAATAACTTGACTGATATTTATTATTTGCGCTATATCCAATCGATGAAAGCCGTTATGGATTATGATGAAGCAGATAAAATCACGAAAGAGTATCTTAATAAAAAAGGAGATAAAGCAGAAATTAACCGATATGTTGATCAAAAGAAATACATGGACAGCGTAGCGAAAACTAAACCTCTTTATACCATTAAAAATTTAGATATTAATACCAGTAAATCTGATTTTGGAGCTACATTCTTCAAAGATAATATCGTGTTTACATCTGCTCGTGATACAACTAAGTTTAGTGAAAAATTGTATACTTGGAACAATCAGCCATTTTTAAATTTATATTATGCAGAAAGAAATCCTGCTGATGGAAGTTTGTTTAATGAAACGGTTTTTCTGCCAAATGTAATGACCAAGTATCATGAAGCGACAGCAAGTTTTGATTCTCAAGGAAAAACGATTTATTATTCTACTAACATTGTAAAGAAAAACAAACTGGTTATTGACGAAGCAAGAATTAATAATTTTCAAATCATCAAAGGATCAATTGTAGATAATAAACTTGAAAATCCACAAAAAGTATTTTTTGATAGTGAAGAATATTCGGTAGGACATCCTGCTCTAAGCGAAGATGGGCAATGGCTGTTTTTTGCATCAGATATGCCAGGTGGTTACGGAGAAACAGATTTATATGTAGTAAAAATTGCAGGCGACGGAACAATGAGTTCGCCAGCCAATCTCGGACCAACTATCAATACAATTGGTAATGAAGTATTTCCATTTTTCCAAAACGGAGTCTTGTATTTTTCTTCTGACGGACATTATGGTTATGGAGATTTAGATGTTTACGAAAGTAAATTTTTATCAGATGGAAATTTTTCTACACCAAGAAATCTTGGAGCGCCTGTAAACAGTAATAAAGATGATTTTTCTTTTATAATTGACAGAGCTGGCACTTATGGTTATTTGTCTTCTAATAGAGCTGGCGGAAAAGGTGATGATGACATTTATTCTTTTGTAAAAGGAAAACCAGTCTGCAACCAAAGTATTTCTGGAATGGCAATCGATCATAAAAGCAAGAAACCATTAGCCGATGTAACTATTATGGCTTACAACTCATTTAGTGAGATTTTGGGCGAAACTACAACTAACTTTGAAGGGAAATATGCTATAGAAGTTCCTTGCAATAAAGTAGTTAAAATGATTGCAGCTAAACCAAATTACAGCAGCGATGATAAAACGGTAGAAACAACAGGTAATAACGGTGGAGAAATCAAAGATGTAAACTTTGAATTGAGTAACTATGATGATTTGGTTGTGAAGAAAAAAGGTGTCGAAAAAGTAGACGTAAATCCGATTTATTTTGACTACGATAAATTTGATATTACACCAAAAGCTATAGAAGAATTGTCTAAAGTTGTATTCATTATGCAGAAATTTCCAAAAATCATTATTAAAATCGAATCACATACAGATTCTCGCGGAAAAGATGCTTACAACTTGAAACTTTCAGACAATAGAGCAAAATCAACAAGAGATTATATTCTTTCGCAAGGAATTGATCCATCTCGAATTGAAAGCGCAATTGGTTATGGCGAGTCTCGCTTAATTAATAAATGTAAAAATGGTGTAAAATGTACAGAAGAGGAGCACTTGTTGAATAGACGTTCCGATTTTATCATTATTCAAAAATAGTTCTATATTTGCATTGTAAATCTTTGATTATCAATGAAAAATATAAAACACCAAAACCATTTGGAAGTTGGTTTTATTAATTCTTTTTTAAGAATAATGGACAAGGAGAAAATCAGATTGCATGAATTTGCAGTCTGATTTTTGATTTTTTAAAACTTTTACTTTTTGTGCTTTCGAACAAAAATAAATTCTAATTTTGATATATAGTTTTTCACATTTATAATCTGCAATATTTTAGAAATTTATGAGCATTCAAGAGACCATTCAAAACCTTAGAAATGAACTTAATCAACACAATTATAATTATTATGTGTTAGACAATGCTACAATTTCAGATTATGATTTTGATATTAAATTAAAAGAACTTCAAGATTTAGAAAACAAGCATCCAGAATTTTTTGATGAAAATTCTCCAACTCAGAGAGTCGGTGGAGCAATTACCAAAAACTTTAAAACAATAGCACATCAATATAGAATGTATTCTTTAGACAATTCATATTCTAAAGAAGATCTTTTGGATTGGGAAAATCGTATTCAAAGAGTATTAGGAAATGTTAATTTGCAATATACTTGCGAATTAAAATATGATGGTGCTTCAATCAGTATTAGTTACGAAAACGGAAAATTAGTTCAAGCATTAACGCGTGGCGATGGTTTTCAAGGAGATGAGGTAACGAACAATATTAAAACTATAAAATCAATTCCTTTACACTTAAAAGGAAATTACCCTGATAAATTCGATATTCGCGGCGAGATCATTCTTCCGTTTGCCGGATTCGAAAAAATGAATCAGGAATTAATAGAAATTGGAGAAACTCCATATTCAAACCCAAGAAATACAGCTTCGGGAAGTTTAAAACTGCAAGATAGTGCTGAGGTTGCTAAAAGACCTTTAGAATGTTTATTATATTTTGTTACAGGAAATAATTTGCCATTTTCTTCACAATTTGAAGGTTTAGAATCGGCTAGAAGCTGGGGTTTTAAAGTGCCTAAAGAAGCAAAATTAGTCAACAACATACACGAAGTTTTTGACTTTATAGATTATTGGGATGTTCACCGCCATAATCTTCCTTACGAAACTGACGGAGTTGTAATTAAAGTAAACAGCATTCAACATCAAGAAGAATTGGGTTATACGGCAAAATCTCCTCGTTGGGCAATTGCTTATAAATTCAAATCAGAACAAGTTTCAACAAAATTAAAATCAATTTCCTATCAAGTTGGAAGAACGGGCGCCATTACGCCAGTTGCCAATTTAGAACCTGTACAACTTGCAGGGACTATTGTAAAAAGAGCTTCTCTTCACAACGCAGATCAAATCGAAAAACTAGATATTAGAATAAATGATACAGTTTTTGTTGAAAAAGGAGGAGAAATTATTCCAAAAATTATCGCAGTTGATTTAGACAAACGCCCAGAAAATTCTGAACCAACGCAATATATAACATATTGTCCTGAATGCCAGACAGAATTAGTAAGAAACGAAGGCGAGGCAAATCATTATTGTCCAAATTTTTATGGATGTCCGCCTCAAATTATTGGTAGAGTTCAGCATTACATTTCAAGAAAAGCAATGGATATCGAAGGACTTGGAGGAGAAACCGTAGCTTTACTTTTCAAAAATAATTTAGTTCATAATTATGCCGATCTTTATGAATTGAAAGTAGAAGATATTCTTCATTTAGAAAGAATGGCGCAAAAATCTGCTGAAAACTTGGTAAATGGAGTTCAGAAATCGAAAGAAATTCCATTTGAAAGTGTATTATTTGCACTTGGAATTCGTTTTGTTGGAGAAACTGTAGCTAAGAAATTAGCAAAACATTATAAAAATATTGATGCACTAAGCCAAGCTTCGTTAATGGATTTGATTTTGGTTGATGAAATTGGAGAAAGAATTGCAAAAAGTGTCATTGAATTCTTTGAAAACGAAGAAAATAAGAAAATTATAGAACGTTTAAAAAGTTACGGAATACAATTTGAAATTGAAGAAAAAATAAATCCAAACGCTACAGAGAAATTCGTTGGAAAAACATTTGTAGTTTCTGGAGTTTTTAGTCAATTTTCAAGAGATGAATTGAAGAAAACCATTGAAGACAATGGAGGTAAAGTAGGAAGTTCTATTTCTGCAAAAACAGATTTTGTTGTTGCAGGAGATAATATGGGACCCGCTAAATTAGAAAAAGCAACTAAGCTTAATATTCCGATATTATCTGAAGAAGATTTTTTAAACAAATTAAATGAAACCGAATAAGCCGTCATTAATTTTGTTTTTTCTGGCATTGTTGTGTACCATCATTTTTGATTGGACACAACAAGACGTTTTTGCGACATATGCCAAAGCAATTATTCTTCCGGCTATTTTTATTTATTTTTTAATAAGCAGCGAATTCCAAATTGGTAAAACAGAAGGAGGTATCTTTTTCTGTTGTTTTGTCGGACAAGTTTTTGACTTAATGGATATAGAATTAGGAGGCGTAATTAGTTTTCTTATTGTCTATTTTTTAATTGTATTTATATTTCTTAAAGAACATGAAAGAATACAGTTAACAAAGAGAGATGTCTTGCCAATTTCGATTGTAGTAGTTTTTATTGTCTATTTATTAATTTCAGTTTTAAGCATAAAACTAGACAGTTTAGACAGATTTAATTTCATATACATATTATACGGAGTTGTATTAAGTATAATGAGTTATTTCTGTTTTGTAAGTTACATCACAAAAGGGACACATATTACGTTATTAATGTCCCTAATGGCTGTAAGCTATATCTTTTCAGATATATTTTATATTTTCAATGAATATTTCTCTTATTCTATTGTTTTGGTTTTGATACGAGATGTGACTCAAATTCTAGCTTATTATTTTATGGTAGAATACTTTTTAGAAAAAGCCAGAATTCAGAACAAACCTATACAATAATAGAGGTACTTTGATTAGTGTGAGCTTTGTCTTTATCGAAATAAAAGTCAATTCGACCTAAGTTAATTCCGTAACAACCAACTTGGTTAACCAAAACATCTTTTCCAGCTTTGTTTTTTACAACAGTTGGTTTGTCTAAGAAAGTATGAGTGTGTCCGCCAATAATCAAATCGATGTCTTGGGTTTGAGCTGCAAATTTTAAATCAGAAATTTTATCAGCGTCATCTTTGTAATTATATCCAATGTGAGAAAGACAGATTACTAAATCACATTTCTGTTCGTGTTTTAGAAGCTTCGTCATATCTTGAGCCACTTCAACAGGATCGTTGTAAACTGTTTCCAGATACATTTTTTTGTCAACTAAACCTGCTAATTCAATTCCAACACCAAAAACACCAACTTTAATTCCGTTTTTATTGAAGATTTTGTATGGTTTTACTTGACCATCCATAACCGTATTTTTGAAATCGTAATTTGAATTGATAAAATCAAAAGTAGCATGCGGAAGTTGAGCGTATAACCCGTCTAAACCATTGTCAAAATCATGATTTCCAATTGTCGAAGCATCATATTTCATCATGCTCATTAATTTAAATTCCAATTCTCCTCCATAATAATTAAAATATGGAGTTCCTTGAAAAATATCTCCTGCGTCTAATAAAAGCACATTTGGATTTTCTTTACGAATAGTTTCAATTAATGCCGCACGACGAGAAACACCGCCTTTATTAGGATTACGAGGATCATCAGCAGGAAAAGGATCAATATGACTGTGCACATCATTAGTATGCAGAATAGTTAAATGCTTAATATCGTTAGTTTCAAAACTGCTCAAAGACAATCCTAAACTTAGTAGGGCAGTACTTGCTGCTGTTTTTTCGATAAACTCTCTTCTTTTCATTTTGTATTTTTTTTGCAGGAATGCTTACTTGTTTTCTATAATTTTTATTCTTCAGTGATTCTGATATTTTTTGGAGCAAGAACAGTGTCTACTTCTTTAAAATAATCAATCAATACATTTCTAAGCTTATAGTTTAGGTCAAATTTCTGAGTGCTTTTTGCAAAGAAAGTCATGCTGTCGCCGCCATTTGCCAAATAATCATTGGTTGCCACATAATAAGTTTTATTAAGATCAAGCGGTTTTCCTTGAATTTGAATGTCTTTAGCGGTGTTCTGTTTTGTAATCGTAAAAGTCATTCCAGACAAAGGCTGAGGTTTTTTCTCCTTTATTATATAAGCCGCAATATCTTGAATTTGCTCACCTTTTAATGCTAATACTACGAGATTGTTTTCAAAAGGCATGATTTCAAAAGCAGATCTTGTAGTCACATTTCCTTTAGGAAGAATAGCGCGAATACCGCCATGATTTAAAAGACATAAATCTATATCTTTATTTTCACGCGCTTTAAAAACAGTATTTCCTCTTTGCAAACAAACATCAGCTAATAAACTTCCAATGCTAGTTTGCCATTTTCCTGTGCTTTTATCTAACGTTTCAGGACAATAAGCCAAAACATTATCTAAATCTTGGTTAATGTGATCGCGATAAGGCTTTATAAAGTTTTCAATTTCTGGTGTTTCCGAAGCTTTTTCTGTAACAGGAAGCTGTTTTCCTTCGATCTTAGTTAAATTGTAATTTTTCGTTCCACAAGAAGAGATTGAAAAAAGTGTTAAGAATATAACAAAAAGTTTTAAAAATCCGTTATACTTTTTTAGTTTTACCATTTTAAATGCAACTTAAATAATTAATTTTGTAATCTGGTAAAAGTACTATGTTTTTGAATTATATAAAGGAGTTTTTTGTAAAAAAATCATTAAAAAATAACTTGAGTAATGAAAACGACAAAGTTTTTTCCAGAAACGTTCAAACAATTGGTTTATTGATAGATGAAAGCAATTTTGATCATTCAGAAGCTTTAATAAAAGAATTAACGCTCCACGGAATTGCTTCGGAAAATATAATAACTGCCGTTTTTACTGATAACTTTAAAGAAAAAGAAACCTATTTGCGACCTACTTTTGGTAAAAAACACATTAGTTGGAATGGAGAAATAGCAGAAGATTTTTTAAACGAATTTGTAAATTTAGAGTTTGATGTTTTGTTGAGTTATTACGATGATGAAAATATCTTTTTAATGCTGATAACAAATAAATCAAAAGCTAAATTTAAAGTCGGATTTTCTAAAATAGACAGTAGATTAAACCGTTTGATGATCAATACAGAATTACAAAACTATAAACTCTTTATTTCAGAATTGTTTAGGTATTTAAAAAATATAAAATAAATTATAATTAAAATATGCAATCATTAATAGGAACTGGTGTTGCTTTAGTAACTCCATTTAAAAAAGATTTTTCAGTTGACATTGAAGCTTTACATCGAATTGTAAACTTTTCTATAGATGGAGGAGTGGAGTATCTTGTTGTTATGGGAACAACTGCAGAAAATGCAACCCTAACAGCAGATGAGAAAGAATTGGTTATAAAGACTGTAATCGATGTAAATAAAGGAAGATTGCCTCTAGTTTTAGGAGTTGGAGGAAATAACACTATGCAGATTGTTGAAGAGTTAAAAACAAGAGATTTTTCTGCTTTTGAAGCAATTTTATCTGTTTCACCATATTATAATAAACCAACGCAAGAAGGAATTTACCAACATTTTAAAGCAATTGCTGAAGCTTCTCCAATTCCGGTAATTTTATATAATGTTCCAGGAAGAACATCTAGCAATATGCTTCCTTCTACAGTAATTCGTTTGGCTAATAATTTTGAGAATGTTGTAGCTATTAAAGAAGCAGCGGGAGACATGGCTCAGGCAATGCAGATTATCAAAAATGCTCCAAAAGATTTTCTAGTTATTTCTGGAGATGATATGCTGGCGCTTCCAATAGTTTTAGCAGGTGGAGCAGGAGTTATTTCTGTAATCGGACAAGGTTTTCCTAAAGAATTTTCAGAAATGATTCGTTTAGGATTGAATAAAAAAGTTGCAGATGCATTCAAAACGCATTACTTTTTATCAGACAGTATAGATATGATTTTTGAGCAGGGAAATCCAGCAGGAATCAAACAAATCTTCCAAGCGCTTGGAATTGCTGACAATACCGTTCGTCTTCCATTAGTTTCTGTAGACGAATCTCTAGCAGAAAGACTAAATGACTTCGTAAAAAATAGCATTAAATAATTGTTAAAGTGTTAGTATTTTAAGATACTAAAAAATTATTTTGCAGTAGCTAAATTAATAACTAAATTTGCCACCGATTATTCGGTGTTATTTTGCTTTGGCATAATTGTCTGAAATCGTAATAATAATTATAAAATGAAAAAAATAGTATCGCTATTAATTGTTGTAACTCTTTTTTGTTCTTGTGGAGAATATCAAAAAGCGTTGAAAAATGAAGATGTTGCAGCAAAATTTGAAATGGCAACAAAAATGTATGATGCCGGAAAATATTCAAAAGCGATTCGTCTTTTCGAGCAATTGGCAACTTCTTATAGAGGAAAGCCTCAAGCAGAAAAGCTATTTTATATGTTTTCACAATCTTATTATAAAACGAAACAGTATTATTTAGCAGGATATCAATTTGAAGCTTTCGTTTCTGGTTATCCAAGAAGTGAAAAAGTACAAGAAGCAGCTTTTTTAGGAGCTTACAGTTATTCAAAACTAGCGCCTGTTTATAGTTTAGATCAATCAGATACAGTAAAAGCATTAGATAAATTACAGGCTTTTATCGATAATTATCCAAATTCAGAATACATTGCTCAAGCGAATGAAGCAGTGCAAAGACTGAACGGAAAATTAGAGAAAAAAGCATACGAAAATGCTAAAGGTTATAATACAATTTCAGATTATAAATCAGCTTTGGTCGCTTTTGATAATTTTATCGCTGATTTTCCTGGAACACCTTTTAAAGAAGATGCCTTGTTTTATAAATATGATTCGGCATATCAATTGGCAATTAACAGTGTGTCTTCTAAAATGGAAGAACGTTTAAATGTTGCTAAAGTGGCTTATAATAACTTAATTAAGTTTAAAAGCGATACAAAATACAAAGTTAAAGCGGACGAAATGAACGCTAGAGTTGAAACAGATTTACAAAAATTTACTAAATAAATAAAGTCATGGATTTAAAAAAGACGAATGCTCCTGTTAATACAATAACTTACAATAAAACAGTTATTGAAGAGCCAACAGGAAATGTGTATGAGGCAATTACCATTATGGCTAAAAGAGCAAATCAAATTAATTCAGAGATTAAAAAAGAATTGACTGAAAAATTAGAAGAGTTTGCTACTTATAATGATAGTCTAGAGGAAGTTTTTGAAAATAAAGAACAAATCGAAGTTTCTAAATTTTACGAAAAATTACCAAAACCACACGCTTTAGCTGTTCAAGAATGGTTAGACGGAAAAACTTACCACAGAGGTTCAAACAAATAATATAGTACAATGTCAGTTTTAAACGGGAAGAAAATTTTACTGGGTGTTTCCGGTGGAATTGCAGCCTATAAAACAGCCACTTTAGTACGACTTTTTATAAAAGCAGGTGCACATGTCCAAGTGATAATGACACCTGCTTCTAAGGATTTTGTAACTCCACTTACATTATCTACTTTATCTAAAAATCCAGTACATTCAAGTTTCTTCAGTCAAGACGATGAAGGCGAAGTTTGGAACAATCATGTTGAATTAGGTCTTTGGGCCGATTTAATGCTGATTGCGCCTGCTACTGCCAATACTTTATCTAAAATGGCAACAGGAAACTGCGATAACCTTTTAATTGCGGCTTATTTATCTGCTAAATGTCCAGTTTATTTTGCGCCTGCAATGGACTTGGATATGTACAAACATCCTTCTACTTTATCTAGTTTTGCAGCTCTAAAACAGTTTGGAAACATTATGATTCCTGCTGAAAACGGCGAATTGGCTAGCGGACTTTCAGGCGAAGGGCGAATGGCAGAACCGGAAAATATAGTTGCGTTTTTAGAAGCAGATTTAGAAAGTAAATTGCCTCTTAAGGGAAAAAAAATTCTAGTTACTGCAGGACCAACATACGAAGCGATAGATCCTGTACGTTTTATAGGAAATCATTCTTCTGGTAAAATGGGGTTCGATATTGCTAATGAAGCGGCTAGTTTAGGTGCAGAAGTTTTTTTAATTGCAGGTCCAACACATTATAAAGCCAAAAATGCTTTGGTAAAAGTGGTAGATGTAATTTCTGCTCAAGAAATGTACGATGCTTGTCATTTGTATTTTGGCGAAGTAGATGCTGCAATTGCTGCGGCTGCTGTGGCAGATTATAGGCCTAAAGTTATTGCAGATCAGAAGATTAAGAAGAGTGATGCTGAGTTTTCGATTGAACTTGAAAAGACAAAAGATATATTGTCTTCTTTAGGCGCAATCAAAAAAGAACAGTTCTTAATCGGATTTGCATTAGAAACTGAAAATGAAATTGAAAATGCTAAGTTGAAAATTCAGAAAAAAAACTTAGATTTGATTGTTTTAAATTCCTTACAAGATAAAGGCGCCGGTTTTAAAAAAGAAACGAATAAAGTAACCTTTATCGACAAAAATTTTGAAATTGAACCGATGGAATTAAAATCAAAAGAATCTGTTGCGGCTGATATTTTGAATAAAGTTATAAAGCATTTTTCAAAATCATAAATTTAAAATATACGCCGAAAACACTAAATCGAAATGATTTGTGTTTATAAAATTAAATTTTAGATGATTATGAATAAGATAGTTACGCTATTGATGTTTTTAAGCTTTGGTTTTGTGCAAGCGCAACAGCTAAACTGTACAGTAACTATTAATACTGAGCGACTTACAAATCCGAATAATCAGGTTTTTAAGACTCTTCAAACTTCTCTTTCTGAGTTTGTAAATAAAACAGATTGGACAGGTTCAGCTTTAAAGCAAAACGAAAGAATAAACTGTTCGATGTATATTACTTTGTCATCCAATAGTTCAGATCAATTTACGGGAACTATTCAGGTGCAATCTTCAAGATTGATATATAATTCAACTTATTCTTCTCCGATCTTAAATTATAATGATAAAGATTTTAACTTTAGATACACAGAATACGAACCATTGTTATTTAATCCAACAACTTACGATTCGAATTTAGTTTCTGTGATTTCTTTTTACTGCTATATGATTTTAGGTATGGATGCCGATAGTTTTCAAATGGGAGCAGGAAATCCGTACTTTCAAACAGCACAAAATATTGCCAATGTAGCGCAACAAGGTGGATTTAAAGGTTGGAGCCAAGCAGATGGACTTCAGAATCGTTATTTCTTAATTAACGATATGATCGCGCCAACATACAGTGATTTACGTCAGACTGTGTATGCGTATCATACAGGTCTGGATGCTATGACGTTGGATTTGAAAGCTTCAAAAGAAAAAATCAAATCTTCGTTGATGCTTATTGGGAAATTAAATTCAGTTAAACCAAATGCTTTTATTACCCGAGTTTTTTTTGATGCCAAATCAGATGAAATAGTTTCAATTTTTTCTGGTGGACCAAGTATTACTGTTACTGATTTAACCGATGTTTTGAATAAAGTTTCGCCTTTAAATTCAACAAAATGGTCGCAGATTAAGTATTAATTCTGTTTTCGTTTTTATAAATCTTCACTAAATTTCATTTTACAAAACTGCTCTATGATTACGTCACTGTCAATTAAAAATTATGCTCTTATTGAAAAACTTGCAATAGATTTCTCTAAAGGTTTTTCTATAATTACAGGTGAGACAGGTGCGGGTAAATCGATTATATTAGGTGCAATTGGTCTTGTTTTAGGAAAAAGAGCCGATTTAAGTTCTTTAAAAAATAAAGAAGAAAAATGCGTAATCGAAGCTCAGTTTGAAATTGGGAAATATAACTTAAAAGAATTCTTCGAAGCCAATGATTTGGATTATGAAGACGAAACAATTATTAGACGTGAAATTCTTCCTTCGGGAAAATCACGAGCTTTTATAAATGATAGTCCAGTCAATCTTCAAGAATTGCAAGATTTAAGTTTGTATTTAATTGATATTCATTCGCAACAGCAAACTCAAGAATTGTCAGACGAAAATGTGCAATTTAAAATTATTGATGCCATTGCAAATAATGGAGATATTATTTCTGAATATCAAAAACTCCTAAAATCTTATAAAACAGATAAATCCAAGTTGAATGCTTTGCTTAAAAAACAAAGCGATTCAGGTAAAGAGCAGGAATACAATACATTTTTGTTGAATGAATTGGTTTCGGCTCAATTAAAATCTGGCGAACAGGAAGAATTAGAGTCTGATTATGAAAAACTGAATAATGTTGAGATTATCAAAGAATCTTTAGATAAATCGCTGTCAATTGCAAATGAAGAACAGTTTGGAGTTTTTCATAATTTAAATGAAATAAAAAATGCGTTGCAAAAAGTAGCGGCATTTTCGCCAGAATATCAAAATCTATTTGAAAGAATAACGAGTTTAGCAATTGAATTTGATGATATTTCTAAAGAATTAGAAAATTGTTCAGAGAAATTATTGAATGATCCAGCGCAATTAGAATTAGTAAATCAGAAATTACAATTGATTTATAATCTTCAGAAAAAACATGCAGTAAGTTCTGTTGATGATTTGTTGCAGATTCAGGCAGATTTAGGAAATTCTTTATTAGAATTGGATAATATGGATGAAGAAATAGCTTCTTTATCTAAAATTATTGAGCAAAAAACAATCGAATTGGATGAATATGCAGGTAAAATTCACCAAAATAGAATAAATGCAATTCCGAAATTATCAGAACAATTAATTTCGATTTTGCAAACTTTAGGAATGCCTAATACACGTTTTAAAATGGAACTTTTACCATCTGAAACCTATTTTCAAAATGGAAAAGAAGAATTACAATTCTTATTTTCTGCAAACAAAGGAACCGATTTTGGTTTGTTGAAAAAAGTTGCTTCTGGAGGGGAAATGTCTCGTATTATGTTGGCTGTAAAAGCAATTTTAGCAAAATATTCGAAATTGCCAACCTTAATTTTTGACGAAATTGACACTGGAGTTTCTGGAGAAATAGCAATAAGAATGGGAGAGATTATGAAGGAAATGAGCGCTACAATGCAAATATTTGCTATTACACATTTACCTCAGATTGCTGCAAAAGGAGATTCTCATTTTAAAGTTTCAAAGTCTACGGTTGGAGATGATACGCAATCAGAATTGAAGCTTTTGTCGCAAGAAAACCGAATTTTAGAAATTGCTCAAATGTTATCTGGCGCAAATGTTTCTGATTCGGCATTAAACCATGCAAAACAATTATTGAACTAAAATATAGAAATGGAAAGTTTGAGTTTTTACGAAAATCAATTTATTAAAGCAGATGCATTAATTTCTGAAGGAAATTCTGCAGATGCAAAAGAATTACTAGAAGATATTTTGTCTCAATATCCTGATTTTGGAAAAGCCCATAATCATTTGGGATGGATTTACTATAATAAATTAAGTGACTACGAAAAAGGAGTGTATCATTATAAACTAGCAATGAAATTTGATTCAAAATATCCTGCTCCTTATCTTAATTATACTTATTTATTAATAGATCTTGGTCGATATGCTGAAGCAAAAGAGCATATCAATTTTACTTTAGCAAATTTAGAAAATGCGGATAACTCTACTTATAACAGTGAATTAGGTAGAATGGCAGAATATGAAGGTGAGTTTGCGGCAGCTTATGCTTATTATAAAGGAGCTACTAAAAATGCTTTAAACCCAAATTTTATTGACAATATGAACGCCAATATGAAAAGGGTTAAGGATAAAATGTCTATTTTTGAAAAATTAAAATTGAAATTCAAATAATACAAAAAAATAATTACAAGATGATTATAGAACCTAGAATGAGAGGATTTATTTGTTTGACTGCCCACCCAACGGGAGCTGAACAAAATGTAAAAAATCAAATCGAGTACGTAAAATCTAAAGGAGAAATTGCTGGACCTAAAAAAGTTTTGGTAATTGGTGCTTCTACTGGTTTCGGATTAGCTTCAAGAATTACTAGTGCTTTTGGTTCTGGTGCATCAACTATTGGAGTATTTTTTGAAAAACCACCAGTTGAAGGAAAAACTGCTTCTCCAGGATGGTACAATTCTGCAGCATTTGAAAAAGAAGCTCATAAAGCAGGTTTATATGCTAAAAGTATCAATGGTGATGCATTCTCAAATGAAATAAAAAGAGAAACTCTAGATTTAATCAAAGCTGATTTAGGGCAAGTTGATCTTATAATTTATAGTTTGGCTTCACCTGTGCGTACAAACCCAAATACAGGTGTTACGCATCGTTCAGTTTTGAAACCAATTGGACAAACTTTTACAAACAAAACAGTTGATTTTCATACAGGAAAAGTTTCAGAAGTTTCTATCGCTCCTGCAAACGAAGAAGATATTGAAAACACAGTGGCTGTTATGGGTGGTGAAGACTGGGCAATGTGGATTGACGCTTTAAAAGCTGAAAATTTATTAGCTGAAGGCGCTACAACAGTTGCATATTCTTATATTGGGCCATCATTAACTGAGGCTGTTTACAGAAAAGGAACAATTGGTCGTGCAAAAGATCATTTAGAAGCTACAGCATTTACTATCGAAGATTCTTTAAAATCTATAGGAGGAAAAGCTTATGTTTCTGTAAATAAGGCATTAGTAACTCAAGCTAGTTCTGCAATTCCTGTAATTCCGTTATATATTTCATTGTTGTATAAAATTATGAAAGAAGAAGGAATTCATGAAGGATGTATTGAGCAGATTCAGCGTTTATTTCAAGATAGATTATATAATGGTTCAGAAGTTCCTGTTGATGAAAAAGGAAGAATCAGAATCGATGATTGGGAAATGCGTGATGATGTTCAAGAAAAAGTCGCTAAACTTTGGTTAGAAGCAACTACAGAAACATTACCAGAAATTGGAGATCTTGCAGGATATAGAAATGATTTCTTAAATTTATTCGGATTTGAATTTGCTGGTGTAGATTATGCTGCAGATACAAACGAAGTTGTTGAAATTGAAAGTATCAAATAGTATATTTTTACTTATCATAAAACGAAAACCATCAATCAAAAGTTGATGGTTTTTTTATTAATATACCTTATCTTTGTTAAAATTTTAAATATTTAAAAATTACCCTTTAATAACCGCACACTCTGCTATGATTTTTTCTTTAATTATACCCGTGTATAATCGTCCTGATGAAGTTGATGAACTTTTAGAAAGTCTCTCAAAATCAGATTATAATGAAGCTTTTGAAATTGTTCTTGTCGAAGATGGATCTTCAGTGCCATGCCGAGATGTGGTGATGAATTATCAAGGAAAATTAAATATATCCTATTATTTTAAAGAAAACTCAGGTCCAGGAGATTCTAGAAATTATGGAATGCAAAGAGCAAGAGGAGATTATTTTATCATTTTTGATTCAGATTGTATTATTCCGTCGCAATATTTAACAGAAGTTCGAAAGGAATTAGATGCTAATTATGTAGATTGTTTTGGAGGTCCAGATAAGGCGCTTGATAGCTTTTCGGACATTCAGAAAGCGATCAATTTTGCAATGACTTCTTTTTTGACTACAGGCGGAATTAGAGGAGGTTCTGAAAAGATAAATAAGTTTCAGCCAAGAAGTTTTAATATGGGAATTTCTAGAAAAGCTTTTGAAGCTTCAAAAGGTTTTGGAAACATACATCCGGGCGAAGATCCAGATTTATCAATCCGTTTATGGAACTTAGGATTCGAAACTAGGCTGTTTAAAGAGGCTTATGTGTATCATAAAAGAAGAATTGACTGGGAAAAATTCTCTGTTCAAGTCAATAAATTTGGTATCGCACGACCAATTTTAAATAGTTGGTATCCAGAACATAACAAGCTAACTTTTTTCTTTCCAACCCTTTTTATTTTAGGTTTATTATTAGCTTTTTTATTGTTAATTTTCAATATTGATATTTTATTACAATTATATTTCGTATATTTCGTTATAATTTTTCTTACAGCAAGTATTCAAAATAGAAGTATTAAAATTGGATATTTGTCTGTAATAGCAGTTTGGAAACAATTTTTTGGTTATGGAACAGGTTTTTTAAAATCTTATATTAAAGTGATTTTATTAAAGAAAAAACCACAAGAAGCATTTCCACGTATGTTTTTTAAGGTATAATATGACAAAGGTTATCGGTCTTACAGGAGGAATTGGCAGTGGCAAAACGACTATTGCGAATTATTTTAATGAATTAGGAGTTCCTGTTTATATTGCCGATGACGGTGCCAAAAGAGTAATGCAATCTCATGATATTCTTGAGGAAGTAAAAGCTGTTTTTGGCAATGGCATTTTTGATGGAGAAGTTTTAAATAGAGCAAAGTTAGCTCAGATAGTTTTTAATGATAAAGAACAATTAGCAAAATTAAATGCAATTGTACATCCGGGAGTAAAAAGAGATTTTGAATTATGGATGCAAGGTTATAAAAATTATGAGTATGTAATTTATGAAGCCGCTATATTATTTGAAAGTGGTCGCTATAAAGAATGTGACGTAATTATAACAGTTACAGCTCCTGAAGAAATAAGAATAGAGCGTGTTATCGAACGAGATAAAACAACTAGAGAACAAGTTTTGAGCAGAATGAAAATGCAGTGGAATGATGAAAAACGAATTTCTAAGAGTAATTTCGTGATTAATAACGATAATCTTAAAATTGCTAAGGAAGAAGTTGTTAAAATTCTTAAAATTTTAAATATAAAACAAAATCAGTCTTAAATGTTAATATTTGGTTAATGTATTATTTAGTATATTGTTAAAATATTAATTTTGTTTCGATGAATAAATTATTTTTTAGAATACTTGTTTTATTAATGAGCTTGTCCTTAATCGGGATAATTCTTGTTCAAGTGTTTTGGTTCAATTCTTCGTTCAAAAATAATGAAGAACAATTTAAATACCACGTTACTCAAGTAATTGGAAATGTTGCAGAAAAACTGGAACAGCAAGAAGAGTACAGTTTCTACGACAAATACAACCGTATTAAAGACAGTACGGGTAAAATTCCAAAAAAAGAAGATCTGCTGGAAGTACTTTATGTACAAAGAAACCCGAAGACAAATAAAACAATTGTTTATTCGAGTACTTTGACATCAGAAGATTATGATATAAATGGATCAGTTTTTGATAAAAAATTCAGTAATGAACGTTTTAAAAATTTCAGCTCAAAAAGAGTCACTGAAGTTTACAACAATAACAAGGGTATTGATAATAACAGTTTAGGACAAAGTATTTTTCCGGATGATAGAATAGAAAAATCTGGAAGTTTAGATATTTTAAATAAAGTTCAGCAGCAAATTCAATATAAAGACATTGCTTCTTTAACTCCAATTGAAGGAAGAGTAACAAAAGATAGACTTTTCAAGTTATTAAAGAAAGAATTGGGAGAATATGAAGTTAAAACAAAATTTGAGTTTGGAATTTATAGTAGTGGCGTTCCAACCAAAGTAAAGTCTGATGGATTTCATTACGATAAAGACGCTACTTATAATATTCCAATTTTTACTGATAACGAAGGAAATAGTAAATATGAATTGTCAGTTACTTTTCCGCAAAAAAAGAAATTCTTATTATCAGAATTATTAAGTATTACTATTCTATCAATTGTATTTACATTGATTATTATAGTTGCCTATACAAGTGCGTTGAATCAATTACTGCGTCAGAAGCATATTTCTGAAATCAAAACCGATTTTATAAATAACATGACGCATGAGTTTAAGACTCCAATTGCGACTATAAATTTAGCTTTAGATGCTATTAAAAGTCCTAAAGTTATTGAAGATAAAGAAAAGGTTTATCGTTATCTCCAAATGATTAGAGATGAAAATAAACGAATGCACGCACAAGTTGAAAACGTTCTTCGTATTTCTAAGTTAGAAAAAAGAGAACTTGACATAACTAAAGAACCTACTGTAGTTACTGATATTATTGACGATGCAATTGAGCACGTGAATCTAATATTAGAAGACAGACAAGGAACAGTCGAAAGGCATTATAATGCAGCGAGAACAACAGTTTTAATAAACGAAGTTCATTTCACAAACGTATTGGTTAATATTTTAGAAAATGCTATAAAATATTCTCCAGACACTCCTAAAATTGAAATTTTTACAGAAAATGTAAAAGATGTAATTTTAATTAAGGTAAAAGATCACGGTCTAGGAATGAGTAAGATAGCTCAAAAGCGAGTTTTTGAGAAATTTTACAGAGAACATACGGGAGATCTGCACAATGTAAAAGGTCATGGTTTAGGTCTGGCTTATGTAAAAAGAATTGTAGAAGACCACAATGGTCAAGTATATGTAGAAAGCGAAAAAGGAAAAGGTAGCACCTTTATAATAAAAATACCATTAATAAATTAAAATATGGAAAATACTAACAAAAGAATACTTTTAGTAGAAGATGACCTAAATTTTGGGGCGGTTCTTAAAGATTATCTAATGTTAAATGACTTTGAAGTTACTTTAGCTAAAAACGGTATGGAAGGTTTCGAAAAATTCAAGAAGGATGTGTATGATTTATGTATTCTTGATGTCATGATGCCTTATAAAGATGGCTATACTTTGGCTAAAGAAATTAGAGAAAAGAACAGTGAAGTGCCAATTATCTTTTTAACTGCAAAATCAATGAAAGAGGATGTGTTGAAAGGATACAAAGCTGGTGCTGACGATTACTTAAATAAACCTTTTGATTCTGAAGTGCTTTTAATGAAAATTAAAGCAATCATTCAAAGAAAATCTGCTGATACAAAAGCAGAACAAGTTCAATTTGAATTTAACATTGGTAAATTCCATTTAAATTCTAAATTAAGATTCTTGACTTTCCAAGATGAAGAGCCTATTAAATTGTCTCCAAAAGAAAATGAATTGCTTAAAATGTTAATTCTACATGAAAATGATTTAATGCCAAGAGAATTAGCTTTAACAAAAATCTGGAGAGATGATAACTACTTTACTTCAAGAAGTATGGACGTTTACATCGCTAAATTGAGAAAATACTTAAAAGCTGATGAAGATGTTGAAATCTTAAACATCCACGGAGAAGGTTTCAGACTTGTTGTAAAAAGTAAAGTTTCTGAATAATTGAATTCACCTAAATAAAATATAAGCCCTGACAAATCAGGGCTTTTTTTATGCCTAATTTTGTTAAAATGACAATCTTTTATTAGAAAATTTAATTCTCTTATTTTATGTATAAATGTTTGGTTTTTAGAAGTATATTTTGGTTTTCTTTTGCTTTAAAATTCGATTAATTTATTTTTGGATGTATTTTCTTAAAAATAAATTTGGAAAATAGAAAAACAATTCTGAATATTTGCAGACGAAAAAAATAATAACCCTTTAAAACGAAGAAAAAATGTTTGTACTTACATCGACATCACAAAGCTTCACACCAAACAGATTTGGTGCAGCAGTTCTTCGTGGCTTATTTCAATCTTAGAAATATATTTTTAGATATATAAAAAAAGCCCGAAGACAATAAGTTTCGGGCTTTTTTTATTCTAGACACTTCAAAATTTTCCCGAAAAAACAATTTAGTATTTATCTAAAAAAGATAAATGATTTCGCATGTTTATTTCATTTTGATTTCTTTCAGATTTCAAACTGATTTAATCTGCACATTAACATAATTAAAAATTTATGGGAAATAAATTATCTGGAAAAGACCTGATTAAATTAGGTTTTCCAAAGAACAATTCAATAAATATAGCCTTAGGGCAGATAAACAGATATAGAAAAAGAGAAAAAAAGGAATCTATTCTAACAGAAGCAAAAGACGTTCTATTGCATCCCGAAAAATACGAAGGAAACGGAACTTGGGGAAAAGTTGCTGAAGGTTTAATCAAACCTGTTCAGGTACGAATGCATCAGCTTAAAACAACGAGAGTTCCTTTTACCATTTTTGGTGAAAATGAAATTGATCAACAAGCAAAATTTCAATTATATGATTCATTGAAACTGCCAATTTCGGTAGCTGGAGCTTTAATGCCCGATGCACATTCTGGTTACGGATTGCCAATTGGCGGAGTTTTAGCAACAGACAATGCTGTGATTCCTTATGGAGTTGGAGTTGACATTGGATGTAGAATGAGTCTTTCGATTTTTGATTTGCCAGCTTCTCATTTTAAAGGAAGAGAGCATCAATTGGAAGCTATTTTAAAAGACAATACAAAGTTTGGAATGTATGAAACTCACTCTTCAAGAGTAGATCATGAAGTATTTTATAAAAGTGAATTTCAAGATATTCCATTGTTGAAAAATCTTTTACCAAAAGCCTACAAACAATTGGGAAGTTCTGGCGGAGGAAACCATTTTGTAGAATTTGGAATTGCTAAAATTGAGACCCCAGAGAACGAATGGAAATTGGAAAAAGGCGAATATTTTGCCGTTCTCTCGCATAGTGGTTCTCGTGGTTTGGGTGCAAACATTGCAAAGCATTATACTTATTTGGCAACAAAACAATGTCCGTTGCCAAAAAATGTGCAGCATTTGGCCTGGCTAGATTTAAATACGCACGATGGCCAGGAATACTGGCTGGCTATGAATTTAGCCGGAGAATATGCAAAAGCCTGTCACGATGATATTCACAGGCGAATTGCAAAAGCGATTGGAAAAAGGGTAGTGGTAACAATTGAAAACCATCACAATTTTGCTTGGAAAGAAATGGTAAATGGTCAGGAATGTATTGTGCATAGAAAAGGTGCAACTCCAGCTGGAGAAGGTCAATTGGGAATTATTCCTGGTTCTATAACGGCACCAGGTTACATTGTAAAAGGAAAGGGAAATGCAGAGAGTTTAAATTCTGCTTCGCATGGAGCAGGACGTTTGTTTTCGAGAGCGAAATGTAAAAGTACTTTTACGCAAAGCGAAATCAAAAAGGTTTTGAAAGCGAATGATGTAACCTTGATTGGAGGGAATATTGATGAGGCTCCAATGGCGTACAAAGACATTACAAAAGTAATGGCAAACCAAACTGATTTGGTCGAAGTCTTAGGAACTTTTACGCCGAAAATTGTTAGAATGGATCGCTAAAAAGAGATTTAATAATGGAAAGAATAATTCAAATAACGGCGGGTCGTGGGCCTGCAGAATGCACTTGGGTTGTTGCCCAAGTGCTTAAAAAAGTTTTGGAAGAAGCAGAAAATCAGAACTTAGATGTGATTTTACTGCAAAGAGATAAAGGAGAAGAAAATGGTACAATTGAAACCGCATCGGTTTCTGTAAAAGGAATAAATGCCGACCAATTTGTAAAATCTTGGATTGGAACAATTCAATGGATTGGTCAGAGTCAGTTTAGGAAAATGCACAAACGCAAGAATTGGTTTATTGGAATTTTTGAAATCGAACCGCAGCAAAATGCGTCAGTTTCAGAAAATGAGATTCACTATCAGGCGATGCGAAGTTCAGGCGCGGGCGGTCAGCATGTAAATAAAGTCAGTTCTGCAATTCGTGCGACGCATATTCCAACTGGAATTGCAGTTGTAGCAATGGATAGCCGTTCGCAGCACCAAAACAAAAAACTGGCAACAGAAAGATTATTAAAAAAATTAGAAGACGAAAAACTTATCCAGCTTAAAAACCACGTAGGAAAGCAATGGGAGAATCAACTGAATGTTGAAAGAGGAAATCCTGTTAGAGTTTTTACTGGAAGTGATTTTAAAAAGAATAAAATCGAGAAAAGCTACAAAGGAACTCGTCAAAAATTAAAAAACGATTTACGAAATGAAAACAACTGATAAATACCTTTTTCAAGCTTTGGATAATTATCCGTTTTGGCTTGAAGGAACAATTGAATCTCTAGATTATGCTTTTTCTTATGACGATAAAAATACAATGGTTTTGTGTTTGTACGGAAGAATTCAGGCAGAACAATTGATGAATTATGAAGAAGCAAAATCTTATTTTCAGCAAGCTTTATCGATTAATATTCATGCGCTTGAAGTATATCCGTATTATTTAAAAACGTTGATTTTAAATGAAGATTACGAAGAAGCTCAGAAATTAATTGATTTTGCTTTAACGGTAAAAGGAATAAATAAATCGGAGATCTATCTTAAGAAAGTAATTCTTTTAGAAGCGCAGAATGAGCTTAAAAAAGCATTAAAAGAAATTAAAAATGCGAAACTTCATTTATTGCAATTCAATTATGAATCCGATATTACAGATGTTGAGAAAAGAATTGAGAATAAAATTGATCTGCTGAAAAAGAAAAAAGAGAAAAAATCTAAGAAAGGTTCTAAAAAGAAATCGAAATGATTTTGATGAGATGTAAAAAACGATGCAATTTGCATCTTTTTTTTGTTGTTATCATGAGTTTATTCGCAAAGTTTGTCATTTCGACCGAAGGGAGAAATCACACTCGAAACTCTACAAAGATTGGCGATTTTCTTTGCGGAAATACTAGTGCGATTTCTCCCTTCGTTCGAAATGACAAGATTGTAGTGAAATCGGAATTAAATCATAATTTACTTCCAATGCAATTCTAGAGCAAAACAAGTTTTTTCGCCTTTTGTAATACTGAATGTTGCTGTTGTATGATCATCATCTTCGCTTTCATGAATTACAACATGATCTTTTAAAGAAAGCTCTTTCATGAAATTCATTTCGAAGCTTTTTACTTCTTGTTTCATAATCCTTTTCGGGTCAACATGATCTAAACACCATTCTAGATATTTTACATTATTGACGTGATTTACAATATCTAAATCAGATAAATAAACTGTTTTTTCAAAAACGGCTCCTTTTTCGTGGTTGATGTTTATTTTAGAAAAACCTTCTGCTGTGGCTCTGTTTTCTGGGAATAGTTCGAAATGTTCGTAAGGTAAAGCCAAAGCTTCAGGTCGACGAGCTTGTGTATTGAAAACTGCCCAGTAGGTTTCGCATCCAACGATTTTTTTTCCATTTACATACATTTCCAAGGCACGAACAGAACGCGAATTTTCTAAACTATTAATCCATGTTTTTACGGTTACAACATCTTGCCATTTTGGTAAAGCATGAACTTCAACGCGCATTCGGCTTAAAACCCAAGCTTGGTGAAATTCCTGCATATCGTAAAAACTAATTCCTCCAATTTCTGAATGTGCTGCCGCAGTTAATTGTAAAATATTACACAAATCGGTATATTTTAAGAAACCTGTTGGCGTGCATTGTGTGAAATTGATTTCCCAGTCTTTACTTAAAACTGATGTGAAATTTGGAGATATTGGCATTTTTTATTTTTTTTTTAGAGAAAAGAGTAAAGATTTTAGAAAAAAGACTTGATTTTACTTTAGAAGGCTTTCTATGTAACTTATAATTTCTTTTCTATCTGTCGCGTAATCAAACCATTTTGTGTTTTCATTTCTTTTGAACCACGTTAATTGTCTTTTGGAGAATCTTCGGGTGTTTTTCTTGATTTCTTCGATTGCAAAAGGCAACGTGAAATCTCCGTCAAAATAACTAAATAATTCTCTATAACCGACCGTTTGTAGCGCATTTAACGCTTTATTAGGATACAATGCTTTTGCCTCGTCAAGTAAACCTTCGTTCATCATAATGTCAACGCGCTGGTTGATTCTGCTGTAAATGATTTCTCTGTTGGCGTCCAAACCAATTAAAATAGGAGTGAAGTTTCTATTGTTTTTCTTTTGATTTAGAAAAGAAGAATATGGTTTTTTAGCTCCAATACAAACTTCTACAAAACGCATCATTCTTTGTGGGTTTTGTAAAGTCTGTGGATTTTCTAAAGTTATTTTTTGATAATAATCTGGATCTAAGTTTTTTAATTGTTCTTGAAGATATTCGATTCCGAGTTTTTCATAATTTGAATTTACTTCAGAACGAACTTTTGGATCTATTTCTGGAAATTCGTCGAAACCTTTTAAAATAGCATCAACATATAAACCTGATCCACCGATAAGAATTACAAAATCATTGTTTTGAAATAGTTCTTCAATTTTAGTTAAAGCTTCTTTTTCGTAATCACCAACAGTATAGTTTTCAAAAATAGATTTATTTTGAATAAAATGATGTTTGGCTGAACTTAATTCTTCTTGATTTGGAACGGCGGTTCCGATAGTCATTTCTTTGAAAAACTGACGACTGTCGCAAGAAACGATTTCGCATTTAAAACGTTGTGCCAAAGCAATGCTTAAGGCTGTTTTGCCTATAGCTGTTGGTCCGACAATGGTAATTAGGTATTTCATAGTTTTTAGCCCAGATGGAAATGGAAACCCCGGACTTATATTTGTTGCATTTTTTTGGTGTAAAAGAGCGACCAACGGAAGCTCCTTTTATGCCTTAAAAAATTACAAATATAAGGAGGAGTTGGAATGTACAGCTGGATTGGCTTCTAAAATTAATTATTTGGCAGTTCGGTTCCGCATTCGTAACAATATTTTGCGTTGTCAAAGTGAACTTGGGACTGGCATTTTCTGCATGTTTTTTTACTGCTTACAGAATTGTTTCTTAAACTGCTTTTGGCAAATTCGGCAGTTACAATTCCGGTTGGAACGGCGATAATTCCGTAACCTAAAATCATAACAAATGCTGCTATAAATTGTCCAAGTGGCGTTTGCGGAGAAATATCTCCGTAACCGACTGTTGTTAAGGTAACTATTGTCCAGTAAATACCCATTGGGATACTTGTAAATCCTGATTCTCTGCCTTCGACTAAGTACATTATGGTTCCGATTATTACGGTACTGATGAGTACAAAATAGATAAAAACTAGAATTTTTTCTTTACTGGCTTCTATGGCTTCTTTTAATTGTAAGGATTGATGGTTAATTTGCGGAATATGCAAAATTTTGAATAATCGCAAGAAACGTAACGCTCTTACAATCGATAAAATGCTCGCGCCAGGAAAAAATATGGATAAATACATTGGTAAAACGGCAAGTAAATCGATTATTCCGTAAAAACTGAAAATGTATTTAACAGGTTTTTGAATAGATATTATTCTTAAAATATATTCTATTGTGAAAAATATAGTAATTACCCATTCGCAGATTATTAGTTGTTCGTGGTATTTAGAGCTAATTCCCTGAACGGTATCTAACATTATTAAAAGAACACTCAGTAAAATTAAACCCAGTAATACTAAATCGAACATTCGTCCTAAAATGGTATTGGTGCCATATAGAACGATTTTGACCTTTTCTCTAAAGATTTCGTACTGTGATTTTGTGTTTTTCATATCCTTAAAGATAATCCAATTTTTACTGTCTTAAAAATGAAGTATTTTTAATGATTTACTTTTACGAATGTAATTTTGAATAATGTTTTTTACATCGCGATTGTGCTGCATTGGAATAAGAATGTTTTTTAAGATTTCAATATTCGTGATTTGATAATTTAAATCGTAATAAGCGTAACCTTTGTAAGCTCCATTTTCGATTAAAATGGCACTTCTTTCATTAACATTTCTGCCTCTGTCTATTAAAATCATGCTTTTGTTTTCAAAACTATTTTCTGAAATAAATTGTTGAACTCTTAAATTGTAAGTTTCTGGAGCAACTTCACCTATGCATACGCCGTCGCACTCTTTTATTTTATATTGAAAGCATTCTTTTTTAGATTGGTATAAACCAGTCAGTTTTTGACATAAAAAGTATTTTGCTGTGATTTTGAAAAGTGCATTTTTGCCTTCTTGTAAAGAAGCGTAAGATGTAATTTCTTTTTTACGTCCGTCGGCTTTTTCAAGTTTTAGATTGATGTATCCATTAGCATCTTTTTCAGCATATAGAGCAAAAGGAAAAACGCTTTTCTTTTGCGAACGATTGTATCGAGGTCGGTTGATTTTTACTTCCTGACTTTCTTTTAAGAGTGCAATTAACTCGCTTCCCGTTTCGTCATAAGTGATTGTAAAAACTTCTGCCTGAATTCTTTTACTTTTAGTTGTAATTCCGGTAAAATGCTGATTTACTCTTTTTTTGATATTTTGGCTTTTTCCAATATAAATTAAAGTACCTGCTTGGTTGTAAATATAATAAACACCTGTTTTTGCTGGCATTTGATTAATCAGATCCAGAAATTTTGGAGAAATTCCTTTTTCGACTTCTATTTTTATAAAATCTTTTACAATTGTTTTTTCAACATCTTTTTCCAAAAGCATTTTGAAAAGTTTAGTCGTAGCCATAGCATCTCCGCTGGCACGATGTCTGTCTGCCATTGGGATTCCGAGTGCACGAACTAGTTTTCCTAAACTGTATGAAGGTTGTTCTGGAATTAATTTTTTAGCTAATTCTACAGTACAAAGTGTTTTAGCTTCAAAATCGTAGCCTAAACGTCGAAATTCGGTTCTAAGAATTCTATAGTCAAAAGATGCGTTGTGAGCCACGATTACGCAGTCAGAAGTAATTTCGATAATTCGTTTCGCAACTTCATAGAATTTTGGAGCTGACTGCAACATAGCATTATTGATTCCAGTAAGTTTTACAACAAACGGTTGAATTGGAATTTCAGGATTGACAAGGCTAATGAATTGATCAACTACTTCATGCCCATCAAATTTGTAGATAGCGATTTCGGTAATTCCCTCTTCATTAAATTGTCCCCCAGTGGTTTCTATGTCTAGTATTGCGTACATATTCAATGTCAATTTCAAAAATCAATGTCAATTTCAATTTCAAAAATCAATTTCAATTCTTGAAAATTGTTATTGTAATTGCCATTGTTATTGTAATTGAATTATCTTTTATTTATTATCATTTTTGATGAAATTGCGATTAATTGTTCTACTTCAATTAGAAGTTTACTTCTTTTGCTGTCATCACCTTCTTTTATGTAATCTAGAATTTTTAATGAGTTTCTGGATTCTTTTAACTCTTTTACAACTAATGAAACTTTAAAAACAAAATCTTTATCGGTTATTGTTCCTTGCGCTTCTCCAAAATTTAAAGAAGCACTTCCAGAAGATCTGATCAAATGATTTTTATAGTATTCATTTTCAAATAGCCTTTCTAGTTGTCTTGTAAAGAAAATATATTCTCCAGCAAAACGAACTAATCTATCTTCAAAATTGAATATTTTTTCCATTTAAAATTTTTCCACTTTTAAAATTGACATTGATTTTTTCAATTGTAATTGATATTGAAAAATTATCTTCCTCCAAAAATGCTGCTTCCAATGCGAACCATTGTGCTTCCGCATTCTATCGCTAATTGATAATCTCCAGACATTCCCATCGATATTGTGCTTAGATTACAGTTTTCAGCTTTCAATTCTTTTATTGAATCAAAAATGGATTTTAAATGGGTAAATTCTTTTTTAATCTGTTTTTGGTCTTCGGTGAAAGTTGCCATTCCCATCAAACCTAAGATACGAATATTTTTCAACTCTTTGAACTCTACAGAAGTTAAAAGTTCATTTAATTCATTTTCGTCTAAACCAAATTTTGATTCTTCTTCGGCAATGTAAATTTGCAGCAAGCAATCTATAATTCGGTTGTTTTTTAAAGCCTGTTTATCAATCTCTTGTAATAATTTCAAACTGTCAACACCGTGAATTAAAGTCACATAAGGCGCCATAAATTTGACTTTATTTGACTGAACATGACCAATCATATGCCATTGAATATCTTTTGGCATTTCTTCCCATTTTTCGGTCATTTCCTGAATTTTGTTTTCTCCAAAAATGCGTTGTCCAGCTTCATAAGCCTGCATTAAATCTGAAACAGGTTTTGTTTTTGAAACGGCAACGAGAGTTACGTGTTCAGGTAGAGTTGTTTTGATTGTATTTAAATTCGATTGAATCGACATGATATTTATTTTTTATAAAAACTGCTTCGAGATTTTCTCTGCTTTTTTGCTTTCGCTATAATCGTAGAAACCTTCTCCAGATTTCACTCCCAATTTCCCAGCTCTCACCATATTTATTAATAATGGGCAAGGAGCATATTTTGGATTTTTGAAACCTTCGTACATTACATTTAAAATGGCAAGACAAACATCAAGACCTATAAAATCAGCCAATTGAAGCGGTCCCATTGGATGTCCCATTCCTAATTTCATTACCGTGTCGATTTCATAAACTCCTGCAACTTTGTTGTATAATGTTTCGATTGCCTCGTTTAGCATTGGCATTAAAATTCTATTGGCAACGAAACCTGGATAATCGTTTACTTCAACAGGGACTTTGCCTAATTTTTCAGATAAAGTCATGATGATTTTGGTTACTTCATCGCTTGTATTGTACCCGCGAATGATTTCAACCAATTTCATAATCGGCACAGGATTCATAAAGTGCATTCCGATAACGCGCTCAGGATGTGCTACAACAGCTCCGATTTGTGTAATGGAAATTGAAGACGTATTAGTAGCTAAAATAGTATTGTGAGAGCAATATTCATTTAATTGTTTAAAGATGTTTAGTTTCAATTCAACGTTTTCTGTTGCAGCTTCAACAACTAAATCAACTCCAACAACACCATCTTTAATATCTGTATAAGTAATAATATTAGTGATTGTTTTAGCAACATCTTCTTGCGTAATTGTTCCTTTTGCAAGCATACGTTCTAAATTGGTCGCAATAGTTGCCATTCCTTTATCTAATGATTTTTCAGAAACGTCGATTAATTTTACAGTAAATCCGCTTTGTGCGAATGTATGAGCAATGCCGTTGCCCATTGTTCCTGCTCCAATTACAGCTATTGTTTTCATTTGTTTGATGGTATTTTATTTTACGATTAAGCCACGAATTCACAACTTGATTGTGACTTTCGTGGCCAATATTTTAATTTTTTGTTTTAATTATTTATTGAAACATTCAATAATTTGATACGCTACGCGCAAAGCATCTGTTGCTTGTTCTAGTGTTACAACTGGTGTAGTATCTGTATTGATTGCGTTAGCAAAAGATTCTAATTCGTCTAAGATAGCGTTATTTTGTTCAACATCAGGATTTGTAAAATAGATTTGTTTTTTTACACCTTCTGCATTTTGTAAAATCATATCAAAATCTCCAGGAACTTCTGGCGCATCTTTCATACGAACGACTTCGCATTTTTTTTCTAAAAAGTCTACTGAAATGTAAGCATCTTTTTGAAAGAAACGGGATTTACGCATATTTTTTAATGAAATTCTGCTTGCAGTCAAATTAGCAACACAACCATTTTCAAATTCAATTCTAGCATTGGCAATATCTGGAGTATCACTAATTACAGATACACCGCTTGCGTGAATATCTTTTACTTTGGAATTAACAACACTTAAAATAGCATCAATGTCATGAATCATTAAATCCAAAACTACAGGAACGTCTGTTCCGCGTGGATTAAATTCAGCCAAACGATGCGTTTCTATAAACATCGGATTTTCGATCATGTTTTTTGTGGCAATAAATGCAGGATTAAAGCGCTCAACATGCCCAACTTGCCCTTTTACGTTGTATTCTTTTGCCAAAGCGATAATTTCTTCAGCTTCTTCAACCGTATTTGCAATTGGTTTTTCAATAAAAATATGTTTTCCTGATTTAATGGCAACTTTTGCACATTTATAATGCGAAAGGGTAGGAGTAACAATATCAATCACGTCGACAGCGTGAATAAGTTTTGCAATAGTGCTGAAATTTTTATAGCCAAACTCTTTTGAGATTCTTTCGGCATTTTCTTGATTTTCGTCGTAAAATCCAACTAATTCATATTTGTCAGATTGTTGTAATAAGCGTAAATGTATTTTACCAAGATGACCAGCACCTAAAACTCCTACTTTTAACATGAGAATGTATTTTAAACAAAAATAGAATTTATTTGTTGAATGTAAAAATGAATTTAGCTAATTGTGAGTTCAGAATCATGAATTATAAATTATCAGAGGCGCCCTTTTGACTTTTGGCTTTGAACTTTCGACTGTATTAATTTATTATTTAAAAATCAATATTTGAAATCCTGTTTTGTTTCTTATTTTTGCGAAAATAAAACCTACCCAATTTTGAAAGATACTGCCAAACATCAAGGACTTCGTAATCAATTAGTAACCACTTTAGAGCAAAAAGGAATTACTGATAAGACAGTTCTAGAAGCAATAAAAAAAATCCCGAGACACCTTTTTTTGAATTCTAGTTTTGAAGATTTTGCTTATCAAGATAAGGCTTTTCCTATTGGTGCTGGGCAGACTATTTCTCAACCTTACACTGTTGCTTTTCAATCTCAGCTTTTAGAAGTGCAAAAAGACCATAAAATTTTGGAGATTGGAACTGGTTCTGGATATCAAACAGCGGTTTTGTTTCATCTTGGTGCAAAAGTTTATACTGTAGAAAGACAAAAAGAATTGTTTAAGCAGACTTCTATCTTATTTCCAAAATTAAATATTCGTCCAAAACATGTTTCTTTTGGTGATGGATATAAAGGATTGCCAAATTTTGCACCTTTTGATAGTATTATAGTTACTGCAGGTGCACCGTTTATTCCGCAACCCTTAATGGCACAATTGAAAATAGGAGGAAGACTAGTTATTCCGCTTGGAGAAGACATTCAAATTATGACTTTATTAATTAGAAAGAATGAAACGCAATTTGAAAAACATGAATTTGGGGAATTTAGATTTGTTCCTTTATTAGAAGATAAAAATTAATAAGAAAGCCCAGTTTTAAGCTGGGCTTTTATTTTGTAATTAATTGAATAGCTCGATTTAGATTTTCTTTTTCAATTTTTAAGATATAATTTATAAAAATCGATTTGTCATTCTTGACTTGACTTTTTTCTAAAACAGATAAATATTCTTCTTTGCTGTTTTGATTAGGTTCAATTGTGGCATAAACATAATTATGTTGAAGTAAAATCCAATTTAGTAGCAAATTTGCCATTTGATGATTTCCATTTTCAAACGGATTAATCTCAAGTATTTTTAAATAAGCTTCAGAGGCAAGAATTATGGGGTTAATATTATTTTTGTGCAGTTCGTACCAATTGAAAAGTAAATTCATTTCACGCAAAATCAATGAATCACTTTTGTATTTTCCTAAATTCTCAGATTCAATTCCTCTAAACATTAAATTATGAATAAACAGAAAGTCTTTTTCGTTTAAGAAAGTTTTCTTTTGAATTAAATCTTTAATGTACACTAGTATTTCATGAAAGTTTATTGCTTCAAGATGATTTTGCATACTTTTTCCAGAAATAGTCAATCCGTCATTTATTACAGATTTTATTTCATTTTGTGTTAATAAATTTCCGTTTGAGTGAATACTGCTGAAAATAAATTGTAGCTCTAAAGTTTTTGAAATTTGACGTAATTCAAAATGGTTAAAAGATTGAATTTTATTTTTTAATATTTCAATTTCATCTAAAATAATTTGATAAGAAGAAAGTAATTCAGAATTCAACTCTTTTTTATTTTTCTGAATTTCTTGTTCGACTAAAAGCAAGGCTTTCAAAGCAAATTCTTCATCTCCAATTTCATAAAGAATTTTTTCTTTAAGCCAAGCAATCATTAAAGTCTCGTAATCAATTTCTAAAAGTTGAGACAGTTTAACGATTTGATCTTTGGTTGGTTTTCGCGTTCCAGATTCAAATTTGCTTATCAATGCCTGATCAATATTAGCAAGCTGGGCTAATTCGCGAGTTTTTAAACCTCTTTGTTCTCTGGCATTTTTTAAAAGCGATTTCATTTATGAAAAATTTAGTCTTGACAAATCTAGTCAATTTTTTTTATGTAAAAAAAGCAACTTTTATTAGTTGCTTTTTTGATTTTATTTTGGAGGTAAAGAGCCATCTTTTCTCATTTCCTTGACTACTGCTAACATAATTGCGTCTACAGTTTGTCCTAAATCTGTAACATTTTGCGATTCTGTAGTTCCTGTCCAGATTAATTTATTTTCTTTTAATGAAAAAACATTGGTCTCTACCATATATAAAGTCGATTCCTGATAATAACCCGGATCGTAAAAATTAGGAGAATACATACCGTACCAATTACCAAAACCATATCCATACATTCCTGTATACATTCCATCAAATCCTCCGTAATACATTCCCGTGTAAGTTCCAGGCACATAAGTAGTTTCCTTTTCTTTACTGACTAAACGCATACTGACAACTCCGTCAAAATTCTCGTCTTGAAGAACCTTTAGTTTTTGTTCTTTCGTAAGTTGATCCGCAACACCTAAATATTGATATGAAGTTTTAAACACAGGATTACTTGCTGCAATTCTGTTTTCGGCAATTCGCCTTGAAGCTTCGTCTTTGACTAAAGCAACAACCAAAACCTTTTTAAATTGTTCCTGCGCAACAGTTACTTTTGGATCTCTCCAACTGTTGACGATAGTGGTGTTACTGCCGCATCCTATAAATGCAAAACTGGCAATCAGCAAAATAAAGTACTTTTTCATATTTTACAGTTAAATTGGTTATAAGTAAAAATAACTATAAAATACTAATAAATAAGTGTTTATGTTGAAAATAAAAAAAAGCTTACTAATTGTAAGCTTTTTTTATACGATCTAAATCGCGTTTGGTATCTTGTTCTTTTAAAGATTCGCGTTTATCGTAGTTTTTCTTTCCTTTACAAAGTCCGATTTGCAGTTTCGCCAAACCTTTTTCGTTGGTAAATAGTTTTAACGGAATAATTGTTAATCCTTTTGCCTGAACACTTTTGTGAAGTGTTTTTAATTCTTTTTTGTTTAAAAGTAATTTTCGCTCACTTCTTGATTTGTGATTGAACTGATTTCCAAAAGAATATTCTTCGATGTAAGTATTGATAGCAAAAAGTTCCATACCGCTAAACTCGCAGAAACTCTCTGTAATATTTGCTTTTCCTAAACGTATAGATTTGATTTCGGTACCTGCCAAAACGATTCCAGCAGTATAGGTATCGATTATTTCATAATCAAATCGCGCTCTTTTATTTAATATATTGACTGATTTTAACATAGTGCAAATGTAAGACAAAATTGAAAACTTTATCAAGGCAAAAGATAATTAAAGTTTTTTTTTAATCTATGATTTTAATCATTATCGAAAGAAAAGCTTACGGCTAAGTTTGTTTCATAATTTTCTAAAAACAAATTTATAATGAAAAAAATTGTAACACTAGTAAGTGTTGTATTGATGGGTTTCGCCGCTAAAGCCCAAGATTCAACTCAAGGACTAAAAGGAGCTTGGTTTGCAACATCACAATTTGGTTACCAACAAACTAAAACAGCAGATGCTAAAAACACCACTTTATCTGTATTGCCAATTGTGGGAACATTTGTAACGCCATCTATAGCTGTTGGAGCAGGAGTAGGAATCATTAATATTAAAGCAGATTCTGACGCCGGCACAGCTGCAAAAACAGATTTATTTGTTGCGCAACCTTTAGTGAGAAAGTATTGGAATATTGCTGGTTCGCTCTATTTCTTCGGTCAATTAGCAGTGCCTATTATTTCTGGAAAAGAGAAAGAAAGTGAACTGAAGATAAATCAAATTGGCGTATCTATGTCTGGAGGATTTGATTATTTTGTTACTAAGAATTTCTCTGTTGAGTTTTCTTATGACTTAGCAAACTTTACATCTACTACAATTGATCCTAAAACAGGAGACAAAACAACAGTAACAAATTTCGGTTTAGCGCATGTGGCTAATGTAGATCCGTTTTATAATACTGCTTTGGCAGGAAGTAATCCAAATTTGACTTCTCCGATTTCTGTCGGATTTAAATTCGTTTTCTAATTATTCTTTATTTGATTGATGTAAAGTTCAATTTCGTAATTTTGCATAAAAAGAAAGACCGTACTTTTTTGCAGTACGGTCTTTTTGATATATTAAAAAAGTATAAAATGGAAAATAAATCAAAAGATCCTTTACACGGAATTACACTTCAAAAAATTGTCGAAACTTTAGTCGATTTTTACGGTTTTGACACTTTAGGAGAATTAATTCCGATAAAGTGTTTTATTTCTAATCCAAGTATAAAATCGAGTCTTACTTTTTTAAGAAAAACAGATTGGGCTCGTAAAAAAGTTGAAAGTCTTTACATTAAAACACTTCCTAAATTAGGTTGATTTTTTTATAATTTGTAAGAAATCATAACTCCTCCGCGGTATGGAAGCCATTCGCCACTTTTATTATAGTTAGGGGCTTTTTCATATCTTCCTGGAGTTCCATCATTGTAATAACCGTGATAAAACCCTTGATGCCAACCGCCTCCAACAAAAACATCAAGTAAAAATTTATCGTTTAATTTAATGTTGTAACCAACAGTTGCTCCAATTCTATAACCAAAGCCATCTTCATAATGATTGCTGTTCCAATAATTCCATTTTTGCAGTTCGTATTTATCTGCTCCAATATGGGCTCCAGCATAAAAACCATTATATTTTTCTTTAAAATGGTAGCGAATTTCTGGAGTTACTGTAATAAATTTCATTGGGTGATGTCCGTTGAATGATTCCCAAAATGAAGCCATTACATCGGCACTAAAAGTCGTTTTTTCACCAATGCTGGTTTCTATTCCAATATTTGGAACTAATAATAGGGCAGTCGCGCCATTAAATTTTACAAAAGTCTGACTTTGTAATTGTATACAAAATAAAAGTACAATAAGGGCTGGTATTTTTTTCATAAAAATGTTTTCGAATTCAAAATCAGCTTTTTTTAACTGATTTCGAGCGCAAATATAACGCATAAAGGCAGATAACTATTGTGCTAACATAAGATTTAACAAGAATAAAAATCTATTTTTCTAGTAATGAATAAATTACCTTATCTAAAAATTTTCCGTCATAAAATTCAGACTCTTTAAAATGTGCTTCTTTTGTAAATCCGCATTTTTGAAGCACTTTCTCAGAAGCATAGTTTTCAGGTGCAATAACGGCTTCAATAGAATGCAATTTTAAATCTTCAAAACCATATTTTGTAAGTCTTTTTACGGCTTCGGGGACATATCCTTTTCCGTGGAATTCTGGTAAAATCATATAGCCAATTTCAGCTCTATAATTTTCCGGCTGTAGTCTGTAAAATCCAATAATCCCTAATAGTTTTGGTTCGTCTTTTATTCTAATTGCCCAATTAATACCGAGATTATTTTCAATATTGTCTAAAATCAGTTTGATATGTGCCAAAGCGTCTTCATTGTTTTTAACCAATGGTCTCGGAATATATTTCATCGTTTCAGGATCTGAACGTAATTGAAAAATTTCATTTACATCTGAATTTTGAAGAAGATCTAATCGTAAACGCTCTGTTTCGATAATTGGAAAAGGAGAAAAATTGAATTCTAGCATTTTGTAATTTATTATAATATTGTAATACTGAATTTTGCAGTAAAGCTTTTATTTTCTTCTAAAGTTAAAATTCCTTCTTTTGCATATAAGTCTCCAGAATTTTCATCAGTGTCCGAATAACCAAGCCAAGGTTCAATACAAACAAACGGAGCATTTTCTTTAGTCCATAAACCTAAACTTGGAAAATCTTTAAAGTCTACTTTCACGTAAGGTTTTGATTTTTGAAGAATAGTTAAAGATTTAGATTCTAATGTTTTAAAGATTAAAGCATCATTTTTGAAAAGCTCGTAATTAAAAGGAACAATCTTGTTTTCTGTATCTAAAATGTTAGTTTTTGATGAAATTAAATCATTTTCCAGAAGATAATATTTTAGATTTTCTTCTTTTTCGAATTCAAAAGCATAATCTTCAAAATCATTTGGTAATGCAATCGCTGGATGTGCGCCAATTGAAAAAGGCATTTTTTCTGAACCTGTATTAATAATTTTATATTCAAGTTCTAAAGAATTTTGATTTAAGGTGTAAATGAGCTGTAATTCAAAATTAAAAGGATATTTCTTTAAAGTTTCTTCAGAAGATTTTAGAGAAAATATCGCTTTATTTTCAGTTTTTTCAATCAATTCAAATTCCATTTCACGGGCAAATCCGTGACGCGGTAAATTATATTCTTTACCGTCGATTTTATAAGTGTTGTTTTTTAAAGTTCCTACAATAGGAAAAAGAACCGGTGAATGCTTGCCCCAAAAATCAGGATTCCCTTCCCATATATATTCTTTGTTTTGGTTGTCTTTTATAGAAAACAATTCAGCTCCAAGATGATTTATGGAAGCTGTTAATGTTGAATTTGAGATTGTTGTAGTCAAAATAGAATGTCTAAAGTGAATAAATTTTACAGTGATGTAAATATATTTTATAAAAATTACTTTTTTGAGAAAATCGCTCAAATTATTTTATTGATAAAATTTTGCTAAAATTCAATTTATGTTTTGAAATTTCTCTGCGAATAGCTTTTTTTTTCATTAATTTGCTACATAAACAGCTAAAAAATATGAAAAAGCAATGTGCAAAAGCCATTTTAACCGCGGCTTTATTTTTTGGGATTTCTTCGGTTTGGGCGCAGCAAACTCCGTCAGCGTCAGCCACGAATCCAGTAAATAATTACAATTATCATGATGCCTTTGGTCCTCATTTTTATACTAAAAACGGGACTTCAACTCGTACAGCGAGCGGTCAGCCAGGTGTTGAATATTGGCAAAATAGAGCCGATTATCAAATCACAGCAAAATTAAACGGAACAACAAATGAAATTGTAGGTACAGATGAGATTACTTACACTAATAATAGTCCAGATAAATTAGGTTTTCTTTGGTTGAATTTAGATCAGAATTTATTTAAAGAAGATTCTAGAGGAAATGCTGTTGTGCCTTTAACAGGAAGCCGTAACGGAGCTCAAGGTCAGGTTTTTGATGGAGGAAATAAAATTAAATCTGTAAAAGTAATTTCTGGAGGAAAAAATAAAACAGAAGTTGAAGCAAAATATATTGTTACAGATACCAGAATGCAGATTTTTCTTCCGCAAGAGTTGGCAGCAAAAGGAGGTTCTGTAAAAGTAAAAATTGAATTCTCATTTATCGCGCCATTCGAAGGTTCTGACAGAATGGGAGTTCTAGAAACTAAAAACGGAAAAATCTTTACTATTGCACAATGGTATCCACGTATGTGTGTGTACGATGATGTAAGAGGATGGAACACGCCTCCTTATTTAGGTGCGTCTGAGTTTTATTTAGAATATGGAGATTTTGACGTGAAATTGACTGTGCCTGGAAATCACTTTGTAGTGGCTTCTGGTGAATTGGTTAATGGTCAGGAAGTATTTTCTGCAGATCATTTCAAAAAATATAAAGAAGCTTCTAACAGCGATAATACGGTAACAATTCGTTCGGAGCAAGAAGCAAATTCAGCTTCAGCAGCGGGAACGGATAAAACATGGCATTATAAAATTAAAAATGCACGTGATTTTTCTTGGGCATCGTCTCCAGCGTTTATCTTAGATGGAGCTAAAATTAATCTTCCAAGTGGTAAAAAAGCATTAGCATTATCTGCTTATCCTGTTGAAAGTGCAGGAAAAGATGGTTACGGACGTTCTACAGAGTACGTAAAGGCTTCAATTGAACATTATTCTAAACAATGGTTTGAATATCCTTATCCAGCAGCTACAAACGTGGCAGGTAATGAAGGCGGCATGGAATATCCAGGAATTGTTTTCTGCGGATGGAAATCTAAAGGAGCAGATTTATGGGGAGTTACAGATCACGAATTTGGACATATTTGGTTCCCAATGATTGTAGGTTCGAACGAAAGATTATTCGGTTGGATGGATGAAGGATTTAACACTTTTATCAATTCATTAAGTACGGCTGCATTTAATAATGGAGAATACAAAGAACCAGCGGCAAATTTACACGAACAAGCAGAGTCATTTACACGACCTGATTTAGAAACCATTATGAGTTCTCCTGACAATATGAAGGAACAAAATATTGGAATGTTGTGTTATTTTAAACCAAGTGCTGGTTTAATAATTTTGAGAGAGCAAATTTTAGGAAAAGAACGTTTTGATACTGCATTTAGAACTTATATTAAACGTTGGGCTTACAAACACCCGCAGCCAGACGATTTTTTTAGATCTATGGAAAATGTTGCAGGAGAAGATTTAAGCTGGTTTTGGAGAAGCTGGTACGTAAACAACTGGAGATTTGATCAAGGAATTAATTCTATTAAATATGTGAAAAATGATCCTGCAAAAGGAGTGGTTATTACTGTAGAAAATTTCGATAAGATGCCAATGCCAATCGTTTTAGATGTTAAAACAAAAAGCGGAAAAGTTACAAGAGTAAATCTTCCTGTAGAAATCTGGCAGCGTAACAACAGTTGGTCTTTCAAACATAATTCTACAGAAGAAATAGAAAGTATCACTTTAGATCCAGATAATGCGTTTCCAGACAATAATGCATCAAACAATGTTTGGACAGCTGGAAAAGGTAAAGTAGAAAAAGACATTATTTTAGATCCGTATTTAGGAACGTTTTCAACTTCAAGAGCACCTCTTAAAATTGAAGTTACTGAGAAAAATAGTACTATGTATGTTGAAATTACAGATTTTCCTAAGTTTTCAGTTAAACCAGTAGAAAACGAAAAAGACACATTTGAGTCTAAAGGAGCTGGTTTAAAATTCAAATATAATGAAGCAAAAACAGGTTTTGATATGATTGTTTTAGGTAATGGACAAGTAATTCCTTTTACAAAAAACTAAATATAAAATCCTAGTAATAAATATATAAACCCGATGGTATTTTTATCATCGGGTTTTCTTTTGTTTAATTTTTTTTGTTTCAAGTTTAAGGTTTCAAGTTTATCTCTTCAAGTTAGAAGAATAAAACCTCAGAACCTTAGTGACTTAGAATCTTAGCATCTACAAATAATAACTTTTCATTAAAAAAATGTTAGAATTTTAATTTTTTCTTTTGTGAATAAAAAAAAGATGTACTTTTGCACCGATGAATAAAATAAGTTTACATATAACTTCTTTGTCACGGACAAACTCACCGATTACTTCTCCCGAAGTACGGACACTAGCTCTATAGTGTTCACTGAGTTTTATAGCCGTATATTTATTCATATCCATTTTTCATTTTGAAATCACATAATTTGTCCATTGGACAAACATATCCTAAAAGTATTTATTATTTTGTAAATTTTCTTGATCAAGTTTTTGATTTTGAGAATGTTACTTCTATTTTGCTTAATTTTATTGGATTCAATTCTGGATTTCAAACTAAACAATATGCTTTAATTTTTAACTCTAACTTCAATTATTGAAATGAAGATCTCTATTGTTGTTACCCAGGAAGAACACTTCAAATTCGCACAAGAAATTTGCGATACGATAGAATCATCTGCCTTGTTAAGAGGTACGGGGATTGCTAAAAGAACTCCTGAGTACATTCAGAAAAAAATGGCAAACGGTGATGCAATGATTGCTTTGGCTGATGGAAAGTTTGCAGGTTTTTGTTACATAGAAAGCTGGCAGCACGGAAAATTTGTTGCTCATTCTGGATTAATTGTGCATCCAGATTATAGAAGTCATGGTTTGGCAAAAAAAATAAAATCGAAAGTTTTTGATTATTCTTTGAAAAGATTTCCAGATGCTAAAATATTCGGAATCACAACTGGTTTAGCAGTTATGAAAATTAACTCTGAACTAGGCTATAAACCAGTTCCTTTCTCAGAATTAACGACAGATCCAAGTTTTTGGGCTGGCTGTAAAACCTGTACAAATTTTCCAATTTTACAAAGCAAAGAAAACAAAATGTGTCTTTGTACGGGAATGTTGTACGACCCAAAAGAGAAACAAAAAACGCCGCCAAGACATCCTTTTAACGAGGCTGTTTTGAGCAGACTTAAAAAAATCAAACAGGCTTTATTTTTAAACAAATTATTGTCATTTATTTTTTTATTCAAAGTTTAATCAAAAGAAATCTCAAACTGCTAAATACGAAAGTATTAGCCAAAATTATAAAAAATGAAAAAAGTAGTATTAGCTTATAGCGGAGGATTAGATACCTCGTATTGTTTGAAATATTTAAAAAATGAAAAAGGTTATGAAGTTCATACCGTTCTTGTTGATACAGGAGGATTTGATGCTGAAGAATTATCAGCAATCGAAAAAAGAGCTTACGAGTTAGGAAGTGCACAACACGCCAACTTAACCATTTTAGATAAATATTACGATAAAGCTATAAAATACTTGATTTTCGGAAATGTATTAAAAAACAATACATACCCATTATCAGTAAGTGCTGAACGTGTTTTTCAGGCAATTGAGGCTATAAAATATGCTAAAAAAGTAGGTGCAACTGCAATCGCTCACGGAAGTACTGGTGCAGGAAACGACCAAATTCGTTTTGATTTGATTTTCCAAACCATTGCTCCTGAAATTGAAATCATTACACCAATTAGAGATTTAAAATTGTCAAGACAAGAAGAAGTTGATTATTTGGCTCAAAACGGAGTTCATTATTCTTGGGAAAAAGCACAATATTCTATCAATAAAGGACTTTGGGGAACAAGTGTTGGAGGAAAAGAAACTTTAACTTCTGGACAACCGTTGCCAAGTGAAGCGTATCCTTCTCAATTGCAAAAAGAAGGAGAAGAGAAAGTGACTCTTCATTTTGAGCAAGGAGAATTAGTTGGTTTAAACGGAAAAACGGACAAACCATCAAATAATATTGTGGCTCTAGAAAAACTGGCAAGCGCTTATGCAATTGGTAGAGATATTCATGTTGGAGATACTATTATAGGAATTAAAGGAAGAGTTGGTTTTGAAGCTGCAGCGCCGTTAATTATTATCAAAGCACACCATTTATTAGAAAAACATACGCTAGGAAAATGGCAGCAATACTGGAAAGAGCAATTAGGAAACTGGTACGGAATGCTATTTCACGAAGGTCAGTTCTTAGATCCAGTTATGAGAAACATCGAAACTTTCTTGCAAGACACACAAAAAACAGTAAACGGAACTGTAACGGTTTCATTAAAACCATATCATTTCTCACTTGATGGTATCGAATCTAAAAACGATTTGATGAACACAGGTTTTGGTCAATACGGAGAAATGAACAATGCATGGACATCTGACGATGCAAAAGGATTTATTAAGATTTTAGGAAATGCACAAAACATATTTTCATCTGTAAATCAATTAGATCATGATTAATGTCGGAATTATTGGTGGTTCGGGCTACACGGCTGGAGAACTCATCAGAATTTTAATGTATCATCCCAAAGTAAACATCGATTTTGTTTACAGTACAACAAATGCCGGGAAACCGCTTTCTGTGGCGCACCAAGATTTGATGGGAGATATCGAAATGAATTTTACAGCTGAAATAAATCCAAATGTGAATGTTGTTTTCTTGTGTTTAGGTCACGGAAAATCAATTTCATTTTTGAAAGAAAATCAGTTTGCAAGTCATACCAAAATCATAGATTTAGGAAATGATTTCAGATTGAATAAAGATGCTCATTTTGAAGGAAAAGATTTTGTTTACGGATTGCCTGAAATCAATAAAGCTGAAATCAAAAAAGCAAATTATATCGCAAATCCAGGTTGTTTTGCAACTGCTATTCAGTTGGCGTTATTACCATTAGCAGAACATAGTTTGTTGAATAATGATGTTCATATTAATGCAACAACTGGAAGTACAGGAGCAGGAGTAAGTCTTTCTGAAACTTCTCATTTCAGCTGGAGAAACAATAATATGTCGCATTATAAAGCTTTTGAACATCAGCATTTAGGTGAAATCGGAGAAAGCTTAGTTCAGCTGCAAGATGATTTTGACAGCGAATTGCTTTTTATTCCAAACAGAGGAGATTTTCCAAGAGGAATTTTTGCAACCTTATATACATTGTGCGATGATAGTTTGGAACAATTGGTTGCCAAATACGAAGAGTTTTATAAAAATGAACCTTTTGTAACCGTTACCACAACAAACATCAACATGAAACAAGTGGTGCAAACGAATAAATGTATTATAAGTTTATTGAAAAAAGGAAACCGGGTTCTCATAACGTCAATTATCGATAACTTAACCAAAGGTGCTTCAGGACAAGCAATTCAAAACATGAATTTAATGTTCGGATTAGAAGAAACCACAGGTTTATATTTGAAACCAAGCGGATTTTAGAAAAAATTTGTTTCAGGTTTTAAGTTTCAAGTTTCACGTTCTCTAGCGTAACTTGAAACCTGAAACCTGAAACTTTAAACAAAAAACACATGAACTTATTCAACGTTTACCCATTATACAACATAACTCCAGTAAAAGCAGTCGATTGTACCATTATTGACGACAAAGGAGTAGAATATTTAGATTTATACAGCGGACATGGTGTGATTTCTATCGGACACACACAGCCTGATTATGTCGCAAAACTTAAAAACCAATTAGACCATTTAGGATTTTATTCGAATGCGATTCAGAATCCTTTGCAGGTTGAATTGGCTCAGAAATTAGGAAAACTTTCTGGATTAGAAGATTACGAATTGTTTTTATGCAGTTCTGGTGCCGAAGCCAATGAAAATGCTTTAAAATTAGCTTCTTTCCATAACGGAAAATCAAGAGTTGTAGCTTTTGATAATTCTTTTCACGGAAGAACTTCTGCAGCAGTTGCCGTTACAGATAACAAAAAGATTGTTGCGCCATTAAATGCACAGCAAGAAGTTACGTTTTTACCTTTAAACCAAATCGAATTAGTTGAAGCTGAATTAGCTAAAGGCGATGTTACAGCAGTAATTATCGAAGGAATTCAGGGGGTTGGAGGTTTAGACCAAGGAACAACTGAGTTTTTCCAGGCCTTAGAAAAAGTATGTAAAAAATACGATGTTGTATTGATTTTAGATGAAGTACAATCAGGATACGGAAGAAGCGGTAAATTTTTCGCTTTCCAACATCACGGAATAAATGCGGATATTATCTCCGTTGCAAAAGGAATGGGGAACGGATTTCCAGTCGGAGCTATTTTGATTTCTCCAAAATTCGAAGCCAGTTTCGGATTATTAGGCACAACTTTCGGCGGAAGCCATTTATCTTGTGCGGCCGGAATTGCAGTTTTAGATGTAATCGAAAAACTTGATTTACAGAAAAACGTAAATGAAGTTTATGAATATTTCTTAGAAAAAATCAAAGAAGTAGAAGGTATCAAACAAGTTAAAGGAAAAGGCTTAATGCTTGGAGTTGAGTTTGATTTTGACGTTGCGGCTTTAAGAAAGAAATTAATTATCGAAAAGCACATTTTTACAGGAAGCGCCAACAATAAAAATCTATTAAGAATTTTACCGCCGTTAACTGTGAAAAAAGCAGATATAGATACGTTTGTAAAAGCATTAAAAGAAAGTTTAGAAGAATTAAAAAACTAATTCTCGTTACGTTAAACCTGACGGGTTTTTAAAACCCGTCAGGTTTAAAATATAAGTTTCTAAAAAGAAACTAAACCAAAAAAACAACCAACCAACTACAAATTATGAATCCATTATCAATTGAAAAACGCAATCTGGTTTTGCGGACTATGGCAAAGCTGGTCGAGCAGGAGCGGAATGAGATTATCTTGACCAATCAGGAAGATCTTGCCGATTACGACGGTTCCGATTTAGCAATGGAAGAACGCTTAAAAGTAGACGATAAAAAAGTCGATGAGATGATTTTATCATTAAACCAACTAGCTTCACAGGAAGATCCCGTTGGCGTGGAGCGTTTTCATTTTACTCATGATAATGGAATAAAAGTCATCAATAAAACAGCCGCTTTCGGAACGATTTTAATTATTTACGAATCTCGTCCTGATGTTACAATTGAAGCTGGTGGAATTGCTTTTAAATCCGGAAATAAGATTATATTAAAAGGTGGAAAAGAGTCTTTAAAATCAAATTTGAAAATCGTAAGTCTTTGGCACAAAGCTTTAGAAGAAAACGGAGTTTCAAAAGACTGGGTGGAATATCTGAATTATAATAGGAAAGAAACTCAGGCATTTTTAGAAAAACCAACTCAAAAAGTCGATTTAATAGTTCCAAGGGGCGGAGAAAAATTAATTGAGTTTGTAAAAGCACACGCCACTTGTCCCGTAATCGTAAGCGGACGAGGAAATAATTTTGTTTACGTTCATAAAGATGCTGATACAGATTTAGCTTTAAAAGTAATTTTAAACGCTAAAACAGCTAAAATATCAGCTTGTAATGCTTTGGATAAAGTTTTAATAGATTCAAAGCTTCCCAATTTTGAAGGTTTTGCAGCAATGTTAATCGAAACTTTGGCTGAAGCAAAAGTGGAAGTTATTGTAGATAAATCATTAGAAAGTTTCGAAAACACTAAAATGCTTCAAAACGAAGATATTTGGTATGAAGAATTTCTAGATTATAAAATCGTAATCGGAACCATCGATTCTCAGGAAAATGCGATCGAAATGATCAATAAATATTGTGGCGGACATTCGGCAGCAATTATTACAAGAGATAACGAAATCGCACAGCAGTTTATGGAAGCCATAGATGCGGCCGCAGTTTACCAAAATGCCTCAACTCGTTTTACAGACGGCGGACAATTTGGTCTTGGCGGAGAATTAGCGATAAGCACTGATAAATTGCATCAACGTGGTCCAATAGGTCTTCAACATCTCGTAACAAACAAGTGGTACGTGTACGGAGAAGGACAGATTAGATAATTTTAGATTTTAGAGTTCAGATTTTAGATTGATGATTAACGATTTTTGATTTAAGATTATTGGAATTTGGTCCCGAAGCTTCGGGATAAAAATTGAATTTTTTTCAAGATTTAGCTTTGCGAACTTATCGTTTTGCAAACACAAACAATATAAAAAACCTTGCGCTCTTTGCGTTAAAAATAATTTAGTGCCTTAGCGCCTTCGTGGCAAAAACAAAAGACATGGCAAAAAAACGGATTTTATTAAAAATAGGAAGTAATACTTTAACCAAAGAAACCAATCATATTTCGCGGGGAAAGATTGAAGACCTAGGAATACAGATTGCAGCTTTAAACGACAAATATGAATTTATCATAGTGAGTTCAGGAGCAATTGCGGCAGCAAAGCAGTTTGTAAAGCTGGATAATCAAGATAAAGATGTTTTCGTAAAGCAAGCTTTAGCTTCGATAGGACAGCCCCATTTAATGCGGATTTACAATGAAAATTTTAAGGATTTAGGCTTGAATACTTCGCAGTGTTTGCTTTCTTATTCTGATTTCGAAAAAGAACAGACTAAAAAGAACATTGTAAATACGATTAATGTATTGGTTAAGAACAATTACATTCCGATTATTAATGAAAATGATACCGTTGCCACAGATGAGATTCGGTTTGGAGATAATGATAAATTAGCGGCTTTAACAGCAGTTCTTTTAAATGTTGATATTCTCATAATTGCTACCAATACAAACGGAATTTACACGAAAGAATCTATTCACGATGAAAATCCAGAAACTATAAAATTGGTAAGTGATTTAAAATCACTAGAAAAAGAAATTGGAGATTCAAAATCATCACACGGAACAGGAGGAATGCAATCTAAAATTGAAGCGGCCGCAATTTCAAAAGCGGCAAACATTGAAACCTGGATTGTGAATGGACTAAATGATAATTTTATTTTAAAGGCATTAAAAGACGAAATTCCGTTTACTAAAATTTTATAGCCACGAATTCACGAATTTATGTGTTCAAAGATTATCAAAAAATAATTCGTGAATTCGTGGCAGAAAAAAACAAATTCAAAAAAAGCAAAAAACAAATGAACTATATCTCAATAAAAGACATCAACTCATTATCAAAATGGGTAAAACAAGCGATTAAAATCAAAAAGAATCCGCTTAAAAATCAAAGTTTAGGAAAGAATAAAACTCTTGGAATGTTATTCTTCAATCCGAGTTTAAGAACGCGTTTGAGTACTCAAAAAGCGGCTTTAAATTTAGGAATGAATGTTATGGTAATGAATTTTACCAATGAAGGATGGACTTTGGAATTCGAAGACGGAGCTGTGATGAATTCTGGTGCTTCAGAACATATTAAAGAAGCGGCAGAAGTGGTTTCTCAATATTGTGATATTATCGCAATTCGTGCTTTTGCTGGTTTGGTTGATAAAGAAAAAGATTATCAGGAAACTGTAATTTCAGGATTTCTGAAATACGCGACAGTGCCAATAGTAAATATGGAAAGTGCTATTCGTCATCCGTTGCAGTCACTTGCAGACGCGATTACGATGGAAGAATTCAAACCTAGACACAAAGACAAACCAAAAGTAGTGCTTTCTTGGGCGCCGCATCCAAAAGCTTTGCCTCAGGCAGTTGCAAATTCATTCGTAGAAATGATGCAGATGCAAAAAGATATGGATTTTGTAATCACACATCCAGAAGGTTATGAACTTAGCACAGAAATTACAAAAGACTGCACAATCGAATACAACCAAGATAAGGCTTTTGAAAATGCCGATTTCGTTTACGTAAAAAACTGGAGTAATTTCAACGATTACGGAAAAGTAACCAACAGCGATCCAAACTGGACCGTTACAGCCGAAAAAATGGCTTTAACCAATAACGGAAAATTCATGCACTGTCTTCCAGTTCGTCGTAACGTAATTGTAAGCGACGAAGTTTTAGACGGAGAAAATTCAATCGTAATCGAACAAGCAAATAACAGAACGTATTCAGCACAATTAGTTTTACAAAAGATTCTTAAAAAAATATAATTTTTTAAAGGTGCTAAGATTCTAAGCTACTAAGATGCTAAGAAACTTTGCGCAGAAAAAAACTTAGTATCTTAGAATCTCAGAACCTTAGAATTTTATGCAAGTATCAGTAATAAAAATAGGTGGAAACATCATCGATAATCCAGCAGAATTAGAACAATTTTTAACCGATTTCTCTAAAATTGAAGGCTATAAAGTTTTAGTTCACGGAGGTGGAAAATCGGCTACAAAGATGGCACAGAGTATTGGTTTGGTTCCGCAAATGATTGACGGACGCCGAATTACAGATGCTCCAATGCTTGACGTTGTAGTAATGATTTATGCCGGACAAATCAACAAACATATTGTAGCACAATTGCAGGCAAAAGACAATAATGCGATTGGTTTTTCTGGAGCTGACGGAAATTTAATTCAGTCAACAAAAAGAAATCATCCAACAATCGATTACGGATTTGTAGGCGATGTAAAACAAGTTAATACCAAATTACTGGCAACTTTATTAGAAGCTGGAGTTGTTCCTGTTTTCTGTGCCATTACACACGATAAAAATGGACAATTGTTAAACACAAATGCTGATACAATTGCAAGCGAATTGTCAATTGCATTATCGGAAGTTTTTGATGTGACGCTGACATATTGTTTTGAAAAACAAGGCGTTTTAATGGATTCAGAAGATGATTCATCCGTTATAACAGAAATCAACGAATCTTTATACAATAAACTAAAAGAAGAAAAAGTAATTCATTCTGGTATGATTCCAAAATTGGATAACTGCTTCAATAGTTTATCAAGAGGTGTACAGAAAATCAAAATTGGACATCACAGAATGCTCCAAAATTCAGATATTCCGCATACAACGATTACATTGTAAAAAATGTTGCCACGAATTGACTTTAATTTTTCTGTTAAAAGAGAAAATAATTTTTAGACATATATTAAAAAGTTTATTTTGATTTTTAATCTGTAACAAAAAGATAATTTATGAAAATTCATGCAATTAGGGGCAAAAAAACAGAGCAGCGCAGTACTTTTAAATTTTAATTTTAGAAATTTGCGCAAATAAAAAATGTCACGATTTAATTAAAAAACTTTGTGACTTCGAGCCTTTCCGGCAAAGAAACCAAACCTATGAAAAGTATAGATACGCTTACCCAAGAAGCAATTAATTTGTTAAAAAGCCTTATCGAAACCCCTTCATTTTCAAGTGAAGAAGATCAGACGGCTCTTTTAATCGAAAATTGGTTCAATCAGAATGAAATTCCTTTCAAGAGAGAAAACAACAATGTGTGGGCTTTCAACAAATATTTCGACGAAAACAAGCCAACACTTTTACTAAACTCACATCACGATACTGTACGTCCAAATCAGGCGTATACAAACGATCCGTTTAAAGCTATTGAAAAAGACGGAAAATTATTTGGTTTAGGAAGTAATGACGCAGGCGGTTGTTTAGTTTCTTTACTGGCAACATTTGTACATTTTTACGAAAATCAAAACCTATCACACAATATTGTAATTGTAGCTTCCGCCGAAGAAGAAAGCAGTGGGAAAAATGGATTAAACAGTGTTTTAAAACATTTGCCAGAATTAGATTGCGCCATTATCGGCGAACCAACTTTAATGCAATTGGCAGTTGCTGAAAAAGGACTTTTAGTTTTAGATGTAAAAGTAAAAGGAACAGCAAGTCACGCAGCGCATCAAAACGACGATAATGCATTATACAAATCAATTCCGGTAATGGAATGGTTTAAAAACTATAAATTCGACAAAATCTCAGACGTTTTAGGTCCCGTTAAAATGACCGTAACGCAGATTAACGCAGGAAAACAGCATAATGTAGTGCCGTCAGAATGTGATTTGGTTGTTGACATTCGTGTAACAGATCGTTACACAAACGCTGAAATTTTGGAAGTCGTAAAAGCCAATGTAAATGCCGAAGTAACGCCAAGATCTATGCATTTAAACGCATCGTCAATTCCAGTTACGCACGGTTTGGTTCAAGCAGGAATCGCTTTAGGAAGAACAACGTATGGTTCACCAACGCTTTCAGATCAATCGGTTTTGAGCTGTCAGTCTTTAAAATTAGGGCCAGGAGAAACATTACGTTCGCATTCAGCAGACGAATTTATTTTTGTAAACGAAATAGAAGAAGGAGTCGATTTGTACATCAAAATACTTACCGATTTCTTTAAATTATAAAATTACAATTAAATATGCAAAAGCCTATTTTACTTTATCAAACAGCAGACAGCAATATAAATGTTGAAGTAACATATATTGATGAGAGCTTTTGGTTGAATCAAAAAGCTATTGCACAACTTTTTGGCGTTGAGTCAAATACTATTACATATCATTTAAAAGAAATTTTTAAAAGCGAGGAATTAGAGCAAATTTCAACTACTCGAAAAATTCGAGTACTTCAAAAAGAAGGAAATCGTGAAGTAAATCGTGAAATTGATTTTTATAATCTTGATGCCATTATTGCTATTGGTTATAGAGTAAATTCAAAACAAGCAACTCAATTTAGGATTTGGGCAACAAAGACTTTAAATGAATTCATTAGAAAAGGTTTTGTCTTAAACGATGAAATGCTAAAAAATGGTTCATCATTTGGAAAAGATTATTTTGAAGAATTATTAGATAAGATTAGAGAGATAAGATCATCTGAAAGAAGATTTTATCAGAAAATAACCGATATCTATGCTCTTTCAGCAGATTATGATAATACTGCAATAGTGACAAAAAACTTTTTCGCGTCTGTTCAAAATAAATTGCATTGGGCAATTTCTGGTAAGACTGCTGCTGAAATTATTTATACAGAAGCTGATGCAGAAAAGATTCATATGGGTTTGTCTACTTGGAAAGATGCTCCACATGGAAAAATTCAAAGAACAGATGTTATAATAGCAAAGAATTATTTAAGTGAAAATCATATTCAGGAATTAAATAGGATTGTTTCTGCATATTTAGATTTAGCCGAAAATAATGCTAAAAGGCAATTATTGATGAAAATGGAAGATTGGAGTAATTTTTTAAATAATTTCCTTCAACTTTCTAATTACCCAATTTTACTGGATAACGGAAAAATATCCCAATTAGAAGCAAAAATAAAAGCAGAATCTGAGTTTGAAAAATTCAGGATAATTCAAGATAAAAATTACATTTCGGATTTTGATAAAGAAATTTTAAAAGTAAAAAAAGTCAGATAATTAAATAAAAAAACCTGTCGGGTTTGTAAAAATATCACCTATGAAACTTTGGGAAAAAGGAATACCAACAGATAAACAAATCGAACAATTTACAGTTGGAAACGATCGTGAACTGGATTTAGTTTTAGCAAAATACGATGCTTTAGGTTCAATCGCTCACTCCAAAATGCTGGGACAGATTGGCTTATTAACTGCTGAAGAAACCACTTCTTTAGTTGATGCATTAAACGAAATCATTGCTGATATCGTAGTGGGTAATTTCGAAATCGAAGATAGTTTCGAAGATGTACATTCTAAAATCGAATATCTATTAACAGTAAAACTAGGCGATGCAGGAAAAAAAATCCACACGGCGCGTTCTCGTAACGATCAGGTTTTAGTAGATGTTCACTTGTATTTAAAAGACGAATTAAAAGCGATAAAAGAACAAGTAAAGACTTTATTTGACTTGTTAATGGAATCGGCAGAAAAGCATCAAAATGTATTATTGCCGGGTTATACGCATTTGCAAATCGCGATGCCATCTTCATTCGGAATGTGGTTTTCGGCTTATGCCGAAAGTTTGATTGATGATATTACAATGCTGAACGCAGCTTCAAAAATTGTAGATCAAAATCCTTTAGGTTCTGCGGCAGGTTACGGGAGTTCGTTTCCAATCAATAGAACATTTACAACGCAGGAATTAGGTTTCGAGACGTTAAAATACAACGCTGTTGCAGCGCAAATGAGCCGTGGAAAAGCAGAAAAGACAGTTGCTTTTGCGATGACAAGTGTAGCAGGAACATTGTCAAAATTTGCGATGGATGTTTGTTTGTATATGAGCCAGAATTTTAATTTTATTGGTCTTCCAGCGCATCTTACAACTGGTTCGAGCATTATGCCTCATAAAAAAAATCCAGATGTTTTTGAATTAATCAGAGGAAAATGCAATAAGATTCAGGCGCTTCCTTACGAAATTACTTTAATTACAAATAACCTTCCAAGTGGTTATCATAGAGATTTACAGCTTTTAAAAGAAGGTTTGTTTCCAGCGATTCAAAACCTTAAAGCTTGTTTGGATATTGCTATATTTTCGATAAAAGATATTACGGTTAAAGACCATATTTTAGAAGATAAAAAATATGATTATTTGTTTACTGTTGATACTTTAAATGAAATGGTTGTAGAAGGAATGCCGTTTAGAGATGCCTACAAAGCCGTTGCAGAACAATTGGAAGCAGGAACGTACAAATCTCCAAAAGAAACAAAACACACACACGAAGGCAGTATCAATAATTTATGTCTTGATGCAATTAAAGATAAAATGAAAGCTGCTTTTTAATGTTTCGTGAATGTAAAAAAGTAAGCTGTAAAAACAAAAAGGTCATTGAGATAAATCAATGACCTTTTTTAAGTATAGAAATTTAGTTTTTCACTAATTTGAAAGTTTTGCTTCTATTTTCAATTTGAACTTTGCAGATGTAAATCCCTTTGGTAAGATTTCCCACATTAAGTTCTAATTTTTCGTCAGCAGTAATATTTTTAGAATGCGAATATACTTTTGATCCATTCGAAGAAAATAAATCCACTTCAGCCAAACCGTTATCAGAGCTTGAAAAATCAATATTCAAAAGTCGGTTAATTACTGAAGGATAATATTTCAAATCTAGATTGTTTACGCGGTCATTTAAACCTAAATTATTGCAACTTGTAGATAAAACACCTTGAGCAGTAACCTGTAAAGTCGCCCCAGCGCCACATGTTGGGTTAGAAATAAATCCAGTAACATTCGCGATCGGTAAAACACTATAGTTATAAGAAGGTTTTGTTACAGCAGCTCCAGAGTTTGCAGGAGCATTTAAACAATCGGTAAAAGTAATTCCAATTGTGCCGCCATCTGTACTTACATAACTTTTAAAAGCAGTTCCAATTTTAGCAAAATCAGTTCCTTCAACGTAACAAGTTGTATTGTTGCTTCCTCCGCCTAAACCAATTGCTAAAGAACCTGATACAGAGGTGTTATAATAGCAATTTAAAATATGAAGTTCGGCATTTCTGGCTCTTGGCATTCTTTCTTTACAACCTTCCGCCCAATAACAATTTTTAAAAGTAATGCTGTAATGCCCGTCAGAAGGCGCATCAGTTTTAGAAGAACCAACTAAATCAGAAAAACGGTGATCATCGGCTCCGCCAGAACCTCCAGCTTTTGGCGTTTTCAAATACGTAAACTTGCACCAAGAAACAGTCACATTATCTGCAGCGCCTTTATTGTCGAAATTACCATCCATTCCGTCTTGAAATTCGCAATGATCTACCCAAATGTTTGTTGCTTCAGAAGTCAAATTATCTTTACCGTCGACATCATAAGCTCCTGGTCCTTCAAAAATTAAATTTCTAATAATGACATTATTTGAACCAGGTTTTAAATTTAAAATTCCAGAACCTGCGGCTGTCTGATCCAGATTTACCAATCTCGCTCCCGGAAGTCCAATTATGGTTTTGTCATTTACCTGCAAGCTTGTATAGGTGCAGTTTATAGTTCCAGAAACTAAAATGACTTGCGGAGTGGTTAATTTTAATTTTGCTGTTAAATCGGCAAGAGTAGATACAGTAACAGGAGATGCGCTTCCTCCGCCTGTTGCTGAAGCTCCAAATCCTTCTGATGCACTCATAAAATAGTTTTGAGCAAAGAGAAAGGAGCAAGGCAGAAGCAATGCCAATAAAATAAGTTTTGTTTTCATTTAAGTGTGGTTTTTTGTGGTTTAATAGCTTAATGTAATCGATTGCACAAATGTATAAGAATAAAAATAATTTCAAATTAATTTATCAAATTTTTATGCTTTAAAGTTTTGATTCTTAGATAAATAAGTGTTGTTTTTACACTAATAATTTGTAAAGCGATGAATTAGAATGTTTTATCAAATAGGAAAAGGTTTTTAAGGAAAGCAGAAAATTCATGCTAAATACATATATTTGGTATGCCAGTTTATATCATACCAATGAAAAAAATTAAAGAAGAAGCAACTCTGAAACTTTTTGAGAAAGGCTTAATTACTGAAAATCAGTTTGAAGAAATAAAAACATATAGAAATCTAAACATCTTTTCATTAAATGCAGAATTAAAATTATTTCTGTATTTGTCTGTATTGCTGTTTACTTCAGGAATAGGAATTTTGATTTATGAAAATATCGATTCTATCGGACATATTGCAATTCTTTCTTTGCTTTTGATTGTAATCGTAGTTTGTTTTTATTACTGTTTTAAAAATTCTAAAGGTTTTCAGAAAAAAGAAACCACTTTTGACCATCCTGTTGTAGAGTATTTGGTTTTAGCAGGAAATATTCTGACTTGTATTTTTATAGGATATCTGCAATTTCAATACAAACCATTTGGAGAACATTACGGATTGGCAACTTTAGTTCCTACTATAGTAAGTTTCTTTTGTGCTTATTATTTTGATAATCGAAGTGTTTTAACAATTGCAATAACAGGTTTAGCGGCGTATGTTGGACTTTCGGTTACACCACAGGATATTTTCAACGATAGCAATAATTTGTATGCGAGTCAAAATTTGAGTTATTCGGCTGTAATGCTGGGCGTTTTGTTGATTGTATGGACCATCTATAGTCGTCGAATTTCCTTAAAAGTGCATTTTGGATTGGTTTTTCTAACTTTTGCTTTACACATTATAAGTATTGCTGCAATTAGCAATTTGACTAATTATGATGTCTTAACATGGATGATATTTACTCTGGTTTTGGCAGTTTCTACCTACTATTTTTATAAAGTAAGTTACGATTATAAAGCAATGTCTGTCTATGTATTTATGATTATATACGCTTATATCGGCGCTAATATAGTTTTGTTTAGAATTTTTGAGAATGTAGATTTTTCTCAAATATGGGAATTATTTATTTTCCTGCTTCCAGCATATTTTGTTGGTTCGATTATAATGTTCATAAAGTTGATTAAAAAATTCAATAAAGAAATAGCCGAATGATAGCGTACGATAAGAAAAAGTTAGATAATGAAGTTTTGGTCGATGAGGCAGAAACTTTGCATAATGGAGGTTTTATTAATAAAGAACAGAAAAAAATTGTAGAAAAAGAGTTGCCTGTTTTAAAAGGGCAAAGTAATATTTTGGTTCGAATTGGTTTCTTTTTATTAGGAAGTTTACTTTACAGTTCTATTTGTGGAATGATTTCTTTGTTTGGATTAAGTTCAGAACATGTGTACTTCCAAATTTGTTTTTACATTTTTGCTGCCATTGGTTTTGCTGGAGCAGAATTTCTTGCCAATCAAGAATATCATAATCACGGTTTAGATGATGCTTTTATTTTAGGCGCTATTTCACAAGTTGGAATTGCTGTAGCCATAACAACTGAAGGTTATGAAACTGTAATTGCTTTTTTTGTGGCTGTTGCTGCTCTTTATATGTTTCTGCGCTATTTGCATGTACTGTCGATGTTGGTTTTTTGCATATCGGTAACTGCATTTTTGTTTTTTGAAATGTTTGAATTAGGAGATGTTGGAAAAGCTATTTTACCATTTGTTGCAATGGTTTTTGCAGGAGCTTTTTATTTTATAACAAAAAAGATAATCAGAAATATAACAGAAAGTTATTATTACAATGGACTTTTGCTGGCTAATAGTTTTTGTTTGGTTCTGTTTTATTTTTCTTGTAATTATTTAGTTGTTAGAGAATTATCAGGAGAACTTTTAGGAACAGAAGTTAAACCTGGAACCGATATTCCGTTTGCGTTTTTCTTTTACGGATTTACGGTAATTGTTCCAATTATTTATTTGGTTCAGGCTTTAAGAACAAAAGATAGAATAATGCTTTGGCTTAGCTTTTTGGCGATTGCATTTTCAATTTATACGATTAGATTCTATTACTCTGTTTTACCGATTGAAGTGGCGCTTACAATTGGTGGAGTAGTTTTATTTGCAATAGCTTATTTTTCAATTAAAAAATTAAAAGAAAAAGAAAGCGGATTAACATTTAAACCAGACAGAATCAATCATTCAGATAATTTCTTAAATGCAGAAGCTTTAGTTGTAGCATCAACTTTCGGAATGAAACCAGAAGTAAAAACAGTTTCTCCAATGGAATTTGGCGGCGGAGGTTTTAGCGGCGGAGGCTCTGAGGGAAGTTTTTAATTAATTGTGAATTGTAAATGATTAATTATTAGTTGTAAAAAAAAAACTTATAAATTAAAAAACGCTGAATCAATAATTCAGCGTTTTTTAATTTATTGAATAAAGAATTTTAATCGAAATACACTTCGTATTCTTCTATTTTAGTTCGTAAACGATTTTCTAAATAGAGATTACCGCCTTTTAATTTATCCAAAATAATCGCTGCTTCTTTTTTGTAATTTCTTCTTTTAAGATTATCCCAAGTTTTTGGAGGTTGTTGCAAATTGGTAATTCTATCCGCTAATTTTACAGCCCAAACTTCTTTTCTAAGTTTAGAAATTCTGTTTAAACTATCGAGCATTTTTTCTTCTTTTGGTAAATCATTGTTTTTTGTAAGTGCAGCAACTCCTTCAGCAACTTCCAATCCAAATTCAAGTTCTAATTCCTTAAATGTAGTGTTAGTATCTTCTAAAGTATCATGTAATAAAGCAACTTTTGTTGCAAAATTTAAATCAAAATTTTCCGTGTTATTAGATGCAATCAGAATTTCCATTGCAACATTACTCAAATGAATAACATAAGGAAGATTAGAATCTGTAATCGTTTGGTTATTTTCTAAATGCTTTATTGTGGCGAAAATTATTGTTTTTTGATAAGCTGTTTGAACATCCATTCAATCGATTTTAGAAGTATTACACTTTACTTTTCAATGCTTGTGCATCAATATCACTGTGAGAAACATCATAAACAGCTTTTCCATTTTTGATTAAAATCAATTGTGGCGATTCGTGATAAACTCCAAATCTGCTGGCAATTTCGTTTGAAATATCTCGGTGCGCTATTAAATCTAAAAAGTAAGCATCAACAACTCCTTCAAGATCATATTCTCTTTCAAATTGTTTTAAAGCCATTCGGCTGATACTGCATCTTGTGCTATGTTTGAAAATTACGACAGGCTTTTCATTAGAAATAGCTTCGATTTCCATTAACTGAAGAATATCTGTTAGTTCTGTCCAGTTTATGTTACTTTTTTGAGCTTCTGAGTTCTCTGAACTTCCGAAGATTGAATTAAAAAAACTCATATTTGGCTTGTTTTATGACTTTTTGACATTTGAAAAAATGAAAATCTATTTTTTAACGTCATTTTGTCTGTTTTTTCTGTATGGAATATAATTTGAATATCCAATAGCAAAGTTAAATCTTTTGGGTTAAAAAAATATCTCAATAAGTCTTAACTTTAATGTAATCGAATATTAAAAACAAAAAATCAATCAAATCATAAAAATATGAACATAAATAAATTTACAATTAAATCGCAGGAAGCCATACAGTTGTCCCAACAATTAGCACAACGAAATGGTCAGCAGCAAATTGAAAATGAACACATTTTCAAAGCCATTTTTGAAGTGGATGAAAACGTAGCGCCATTTATTCTGAAAAAATTAAATGTAAATGTTCCATTATTTCTTCAAATTTTAGACAGTACAATTCAGAGTTTTCCAAAAGTTTCTGGAGGCGATGTTATGCTTTCAAGAGACGCAAATAAAGCTTTGAACGAAGCTGAGATTATCGCACAAAAAATGAATGACGAATATGTTTCGATCGAACATTTAATCTTGGCAATTTTTGATTCAAAAAGTAAAGTTTCTCAAATTTTAAAGGATCAAGGAGTTACTGGAAAAGGACTTAATGCAGCAATTGAAGAATTAAGAAAAGGAGAAAGAGTAACTTCGGCTTCAGCTGAGGAAACTTATAATTCTTTGAATAAATATGCTAAAAACTTAAACGAATTAGCAAGAACAGGAAAACTAGATCCAGTAATTGGTCGTGATGAAGAAATTCGTCGTGTATTGCAGATTCTAACTCGTAGAACTAAAAACAATCCGATGTTAATTGGTGAACCTGGAGTTGGTAAAACAGCAATTGCAGAAGGTTTAGCACACAGAATTGTTGACGGAGACGTTCCTGAAAACTTAAAAGACAAAATCGTTTTCTCGCTAGATATGGGAGCTTTGATTGCCGGAGCGAAATACAAAGGAGAATTTGAAGAACGTTTAAAATCGGTTGTAAAAGAAGTTACAGCTGCAGACGGCGATATCGTTCTTTTTATAGATGAGATTCACACGCTTGTTGGTGCAGGTGGAGGAGAAGGCGCAATGGATGCGGCAAATATCCTAAAACCAGCTTTAGCTCGTGGTGAGTTAAGAGCAATTGGAGCTACAACTTTAGATGAATATCAAAAATATTTTGAAAAAGATAAAGCACTAGAAAGACGTTTTCAAAAAGTATTAATCGACGAACCTGATACAGAAAGTGCGATTTCGATTTTGCGTGGAATTAAAGAGAAATACGAAACGCATCATAAAGTTCAAATCAAAGATGAGGCAATTATTGCAGCAGTTGAACTTTCGCAAAGATATATTACAAACCGTTTTTTACCAGATAAAGCGATTGACTTAATGGACGAAGCGGCTTCTAAATTGCGTATGGAAATCAATTCAAAACCTGAAGAATTAGATGTTTTGGATCGTAAAATCATGCAGTTGGAAATTGAAATCGAAGCTATTAAGCGTGAAAAAGAAGAAAGTAAACTCAAAATTTTAGGAATGGAATTGGCCAACCTAAAAGAAGAACGAAATGAAATCTACGCAAAATGGAAACAAGAAAAAGATATCGTTGACGGAATTCAAGCTGTAAAACACGAAATCGAAGACTTTAAATACGAAGCAGAACGTGCAGAACGTGATGGTGATTACGGAAAAGTAGCTGAAATTCGTTACGGAAAAATAAAAGAAGCGCAAGAACGTCAGGAAACTTTGCAAAAACAATTGTTAGAGTTTCAATCTGGAAATTCTTTAATAAAAGAAGAAGTAACTAGAGAAGATATTGCTGAAGTTGTAGCAAAATGGACAGGAATTCCGGTTACAAAAATGCTTCAGACCGAAAGAGAAAAACTATTGCATTTGGAAGACGAATTGCACAAACGTGTCGTAGGTCAGGAAGAAGCGATTGAAGCGGTAAGTGATGCGGTTAGAAGAAGCCGTGCAGGTTTACAAGATATGAAAAAACCTGTTGGATCATTTTTATTCTTAGGAACAACGGGAGTTGGTAAAACGGAGCTGGCAAAAGCTTTGGCAGAATATCTTTTTGATGATGAAAATGCGATGACTCGTATCGATATGAGTGAATACCAAGAACGTCACAGTGTGAGCCGTTTAGTTGGTGCGCCTCCAGGATATGTCGGTTATGATGAAGGCGGACAATTGACAGAAGCTGTTCGTAGAAAACCGTATTCTGTTGTACTTCTAGATGAAATCGAAAAAGCGCATCCAGATACGTTCAATATTTTGTTGCAGGTTTTAGATGAAGGACGTTTAACGGATAATAAAGGACGTTTGGCTGATTTCAGAAATACAATTATTATTATGACCTCAAATATGGGAAGTAATATTATTCAAGAGAAATTTGAAAATCTAAAAGGAAGTGTGGAAGCAGCTACAGAAGCCGCTAAAAACGAAGTTCTTGGGTTATTAAAACAAACCGTTCGTCCTGAGTTTATTAACCGTATCGACGAAATTGTAATGTTCACGCCGCTTACGGTAGAAAATATTTCAAGAATTGTAAGTCTGCAGTTAAAAAGCGTTACCAAAATGCTGGCTTTGCAAGGCATTACAATGGACGCAACTCCAGAAGCTATTGCATATCTGGCAGACAAAGGTTACGATCCGCATTTTGGAGCAAGACCTGTAAAACGTGTGGTTCAGAGAGAAGTTTTAAATCAATTGTCAAAAGAGATTTTGGCAGGAAATATAACAACAGACAGCATCATTTTATTAGATGCTTTCGATGGCAATTTGGTTTTTAGAAATCAGACAGCTAAATAATTTTTTTTCATGTTAATCTTAAAAAAGCATCAGTTTATAACTGGTGCTTTTTTTGTTAATATTTAAGTTGTTTTTACGTTTTTTTAATCTTTGTATCTGTAAGAAATAGTATATATTTGATTCGTAACTATTAAATCATTTATATGAAAAGAAACCAAAGAACATTTTTAATTTTATTACTGTCTGCTTTTTCCTTTATAGGAAAGACCTATTCGCAACAAAACATTGTAGCTACAGGCGGAAAAGGCAGTGGTACAGGTGGAACATCAAGTTATTCCATTGGTCAAATTGCTGATTTGCAATTGAAGGGAAGTGGAGGTTTTGCACAAGAAGGTATTCAGCAACCTTATGAAATTGCAACACTAGGTACGGATGAATTTAAAGAAATCAATCTTACTATGGTTGCTTATCCAAATCCAGCTGTTGATGTTTTAAACTTGAGTATTGTTAACGATAAATTTGATGATTTAACATATAATTTATTTGATATCAATGGAAAAATAGTGTCGAAGAGCTCAAAAATAATAGCTTCGGAAACAACAGTTAATATGCATGAATTGCCACAAGGGGTTTATTTTCTTAGAGTAAACAGTAATTCAAAAATTATAAAAACTTTTAAAATCATTAAAAAATAAAATTCTAAACTGCAGACAGATATATGAAAAAAAATACTCTCGTATTACTATTGTTAAGTTCTTTTACAATCTTATTTGCGCAAGCACCACAAAAAATGAATTATCAATCTGTGATTCGTAAAACAGACGGAACATTGTTAGCAAATACCTCAGTAGGTATTAAAACTAGTATTTTGTTAGGTTCAGCAACAGGAACGGCTACTTATGTAGAAACTCAAACTATAACGACAAACACCAACGGATTGGCAACAATGGAAATCGGAGGAGGAACTCCAGTTACAGGTACGTTTTCGGGAATTGATTGGGGGGCAGGATCTCATTTTGTTAAAACAGAAATTGATCCAGCAGGAGGAACCAATTATACTATCAGCGGGACAAGTCAGCTTTTAAGTGTTCCGTATGCTTTATATGCTGGAAGTAGTGTAAATAAGGGAAAAACAAGTATAATCATCACTGGTGAAGTTACAGATGCAGAGGCGGCAGCACAATTAATGGCTGAGTTTGGTCCTTACACTGAAAATATCTATTTAACTAGCACAACAAATTTGACAACAATAGATTTGAGTTCAATAAAAAAACTAGTGAATTTAAAAATTCAAAATAACTTAAAATTAGTAAACTTCAATTTGAGTAACCTTATTGAGGTTTATAATGATTTAGATATAGGTAATAATGATGTATTGACTTCGGCTACATTTCCGGCTTTGAAAATATTACATGCATATGAT
>Ga0160475_100115_pt1 | contig 79325 bp, 88 predicted proteins | sample HID1975M_E11MG_FD_108254 | JGI IMG/M metagenome (GOLD analysis project Ga0160475, IMG submission 108254) | Enriched soil microbial communities from UW Madison campus, WI, USA - HID1975M_E11 MG | ecosystem: Environmental > Terrestrial > Soil > Unclassified | place: USA: Madison, Wisconsin... | reverse complement strand
GCGGCAAAGCGCGCTGCGCGCACACCGCCGGACCCGGCACCAATCACGAACAGATCAAAATCGTAGGCCATGTATTCACTCTCCTAGGCAGGCGCCCAGCATAACGCCGTTGGCCGCCGCAAACAAAAAAGCCACCCCGAAGGGTGGCTCTCGTACCAGCTGGGCCAATCAGTAAGCCTTGCCAGCCTTGTAGAAGTTCTCGAAGCAGAAGTTGGTCGCCTCGATGTAGCCTTCGGCACCACCGCAGTCGAAACGCTTGCCCTTGAACTTGTAGGCAATCACGTTACCTTCGGCCGCTTGCTTCATCAGCGCGTCGGTGATCTGGATCTCGCCACCCTTGCCCGGCTCGGTCTGCTCGATCTTCTCGAAGATATCCGGGGTCAGGATGTAGCGGCCGATGATGGCCAGGTTCGACGGCGCATCTTCAGGCTTGGGCTTCTCGACCATCGAGTCCACACGGAAGATACCGTCACGGATCTCTTCGCCGGCGATGACGCCATATTTGTTGGTTTCCTGCGGGTCGACTTCCTGGATCGCGACGATCGAGCAGCGGTATTGCTTGAACAGCTTGACCATCTGCGCCAGCACACCGTCACCGTCAAGGTTGACGCACAGGTCGTCCGCCAGCACCACTGCAAACGGCTCGTCGCCAATCAGCGGACGGCCGGTGAGAATCGCGTGGCCCAGGCCTTTCATTTCGGTCTGGCGGGTGTAGGAGAACGAGCACTCGTCGAGCAGGCGACGGATACCCACCAGGTATTTTTCCTTGTCGGTGCCCTTGATCTGGTTTTCCAGCTCGTAGCTGATGTCGAAGTGGTCTTCCAGGGCGCGCTTGCCGCGACCGGTCACGATGGAGATTTCGTTCAGACCGGCGTCCAATGCTTCTTCAACGCCATACTGGATCAGTGGCTTGTTGACCACCGGCAGCATTTCCTTGGGCATGGCTTTGGTAGCGGGCAGGAAGCGAGTGCCGTAGCCGGCCGCCGGGAACAAGCATTTTTTGATCATATACGTCCTTAACAAAGGCTAGGCCTGTGGAATTCGGCGCAGTCTAATCAGGCGGCACTTACCTTACAATGCCCCTGATAGCGACCGATGCCATCATAGAGATAACCCAGTGTAGATAGTTCCGGGGGATCGTAAATATTACCGTCATACATGACGGGCGGATGACAGCAAAATCAGGGTGCCTGTACCGGCCCTTTCGCGGGTAAACCCGCTCCCACAGGCACCGCATCAGGCTTGAGCTCTGCACAGGTCTGTGGGAGCGGGTTCACCCGCGAAGAGGCCGGCACAGGCGCTGCATCAGCTACCGGTGCCCTGCCCGATCAGCACCCCATCTACCTTCTGACCATACAGGTTCACGCCGTCATTGGCATGGAACTTCACCCGCGTCTTCTCGATGGAGCCCTCCACCAGTCGCGGGTCCTGCGGCCGTTCATGGCGGTTGACCCATGCGGCAACGTCCCAGGCCTGCTGATCGCTGAGGCTGCCCGGCTTGCCCAGCGGCATGTTGTACTTGATGAACGACGCCGCCGTGTTGATGCGGTGCATGCCAGCGCCCCAGTTGTAGGAGTCCTTGCCCCACAGCGGCGGCATCACGTAATCACCGGCCACCTTCTGCCCTTGGCCGTTGTCGCCATGGCAAATCGCGCATTGCTCGTCGTACACCTGCTGGCCCCGCTTGAAGTCATAGCCGCCCTCGGGCTGCGGCACCTCCGGGTAACCACGCCCGGCAATCTCGACGCCAGTGGGCGCCTTGGTCGACAGCCAGTACGCATAGGTCGCCAGTGCCGTCATCTGCGGGCTATCGGCGGCAGGTGGCTTGCCGTTCATGCTGAACTGGAAGCACCCCTGGATGCGCTCTGCGTAGGTATTCACCTTGTCGTTCTTCTTGCGGTACGCGGGGTACATCGGGTACGCGCCCCACATCGGCGCGGAATGCGCCAGGCGCCCCTGGTCGAGGTGGCAGTTACTGCAATTCATGCCGTTGCCTACGGCCTCGGGCATCAGCCGGCGGGTATCGACGAACAGGGCATGGCCCTCACGCACCATCTTGCCAAAGGCATTGTCGGGCAACTCGCTTTCGGCGGGCGGCACAAACTGCGGCGCGGCCTGCACGCCGGGTACCTTCAGCTGCGACTGGTCTTCCATGGCGATCGGGGCGGCCTGGACGCTGCTCATGGCCACCAGTAAAAAGGCTGGAATCAAGGGTTTCATGGCGTGGCCTCCTGGCTGGCGGAGCGGGCGAAGAACTCGGCGACAGCCTTGATCTCGTCATCGGTCATGGCCTTGGCCACGCCGACCATCAGCTGGTTGGGGTCATTGCTGCGGCTGCCGTCGCGCCAGGCATTGAGCTGCGCCACCAGGTAACTGGCAGGCTGGCCGGCCAAAGGCGGAAAGTGTTCGCCAACCCCGCCGCCGCCAGGGCCATGGCATTGCACGCAGCCCGGTATCTGCCGGTTCCAGTCGCCGTACAGGGCCATGCGGGTGGTCGGGTCATCGGCAATCTGCTGGCGCCACAGGTTGCCGGCGGGGTCTGCCGGCAAGCTGGCCAGGTAGGCACTCACCGCCTTGATTTCATCTTCGCTCAAGGCCTTGGCGAGCGGTTCCATCACCGGCTGCTTGCGGCTGCCATTGCGCCAGTCATGCAGTTGCTTGCTGAGGTAACCAGCCGGTAGCCCGGCCAAGCGCGGAAAGCCGGCGGCGGCAATGCCCTTGCCGTCGGGGCCATGGCACCCGAGGCAAGCCATGGCAGCGGGGTTTGCCCCACCCTGGGTGAAGACTTTCTGGCCATCGGCGGCATGCGCCATGGGCCAGGCCAGGATCAGCAGGCTGCCGATCACGACGCGTCTCAACGGTGTCATCACGAATCTCCCTTTCTTTTGTTATATGTTTAGGCTTAAAACATATAAGCAAAGACTGGAAGGTCCGTTGCCTCAGATCAATGCCCGGAGATGCATTGGGTGGCCGCGGTGCGTACATCGCCCAGGCGCAGGGGGAAGTTGTTCAGCCGCTCACGCAGCTTGATGCTGCTGCCGCTGCCTCGCTTGTCGATGTCCACCAGTGCCGCCGGCCCTACCCCCGAGCTGATCTTCTGCGGCACGATCAGGCGCAGGCCGTCACCACGCGGCTCTTCCACCAGCGGATCGCGCGTGTCGGCCAGCTTCTGCTTGATGCAGTCGGCATATTCACGCGGGGTCTTGCCAGAAATCACATCCAGCGTTTCGTGCGATTGCTCCAGCTCCGAAACGCTGACACAACCGCCCAGCGCCGCCACAGACACCACCGCCACCATCCACTTCATTTAGAGCACCTCAGCCTTCAAGAATCCTGTTCGACCGCAGCCAGGCGGTTTTGCTCCCTGCATTGGCAGATTTATCGGGGCCTGGCCATCGAGCGCGCCAGTGTAACGGCACATCGTGGTATCTTTTGCCTTTACAGATCCAAACCTTGCGGAGCATCACATGAAATTCGTACACCAGCGCGAGCACCTCAACGAGGACGACATCGTCGTTATCGAATGCTCCCAGCGCTGCAACATCCGCCTGATGAACGACGCCAATTTCCGCAGCTTCAAGAACGGCGGCCGTCACACCTACCATGGCGGCCAGTTCGTTGACTTCCCGGCCAAGATCACGGTACCCAGCACCGGCTTCTGGAACATCACCATCGACACCGTGACCACCCGCCCGATCTCGGTTACGCGCAAGCCCACCTTGAGCCACAAGATCAAGATCATCCGTCGCTCGTCGTCGAAACTCAGATAAGACTGCCATGACCCAGAACATCAAGTACGTCATCAAATACAAGCTCGACGGCCAGCGCCGCTGGGATTTCGCCGTCATGCCCGACGCTTCGCAGGAACAGGCACTCGATGCCCTGCGCAAGATCCACGGCGACGACGCCGACAAGATCAGCGACATTCAGGTGAGCAAGGCACTGTAAGGCTGCGCGCCAAGGAGAACTGCATGAGCAACTGGCCCGACCGTCGTATCCTCGATCTGCTGGGCATCGAGTTGCCCATCCTCCAGGCGCCCATGGCCGGCGCCAGCGGGTCGGCGATGGCCATCGCCGTGGCCAACGCCGGAGGGCTTGGCGGCCTGCCCTGCGCCATGCTCACAGGCGAACAGGTACGGGGCGAGATCGCAGCCTTTCGAAACGCTTGCCCGGGCCGCCCGCTGAACCTGAACTTCTTCTGCCACCAGCCGCCAGCGCCCGATGCCGAGCGCGATGCCCGCTGGAAGCAGGCCCTTAAGCCTTATTACAACGAAACGGGTGCTGATTTCACGGCCCCCACGCCAGTGTCCAATCGTGCGCCGTTCGACGAACAAAGCTGCAAGCTGATCGAGCAACTGCGCCCGGAGGTGGTGAGCTTCCACTTCGGCCTGCCCAAGGCTGACCTGCTGCAACGGGTGAAGGCCAGTGGTGCCAAGGTACTGTCCAGCGCCACTACGGTAGAAGAAGCGGTCTGGCTGGAACGCAATGGCTGTGACGCGATCATCGCCATGGGGTATGAAGCCGGCGGCCATCGGGGCATGTTCCTCAGCGACGACATTACCAGCCAGATCGGCACCTTCGCCCTTGTGCCGCAGGTGGTGGACGCGGTCAGCGTGCCGGTGATTGCCGCAGGCGGTATCGGCGACCACCGTGGCCTGGTGGCGGCGCTGGCACTGGGCGCTTCGGCAGTGCAGATCGGCACGGCTTACCTGTTCTGCCCCGAGGCCAAGGTTTCGTCGGCGCATCGCCTGGCGCTGGACAGCGCGCCCGCGAGCGACACGGCGTTGACCAACCTTTTTACCGGCCGCCCGGCGCGCGGCATCAACAACCGCATCATGCGCGAGCTGGGGCCGATGAGCGACCTGGCACCGCGCTTCCCGCTGGCGGGTGGAGCATTGATGCCATTGCGGGCGATCACCGATCCACAAGGTAACAGTGACTTCAGTAACCTGTGGTCGGGGCAGGCGTTGCGGCTGGGGCGGCACGTGCCTGCGGGGGAGCTGACCCGGGATATTGCCGAAAAGGCACTGGCCCTGGTTAATCGTTAGGCATCTTCATATACAGGTTCGGCCTCTTCGCAGCACAAGGCTACTCCTACAGGCGCCTGTAGGAGCAGCCTTGTGCTGCGAAGAGGCCGAGCCTGCAAATGCATCACCCAGCCCCTTCCCGGCAAATGGCCTATCGCTATATAGTTCTGCACATAACGATAACCCCAAGGAGCTGTCTGCATGCGTATCCGCCCATCCCACCTGGCCGTCACCGCCCTGGCCACCCTGTTCGCCTCCAACACTGCCTGGGCCGATGAGGTTCAGGTCGCGGTCGCAGCCAACTTCACAGCCCCGATCCAGGCCATCGCAAAAGACTTTGAAAAAGACACCGGCCACAAACTGGTCGCAGCCTACGGCGCCACTGGGCAGTTCTACGCACAGATCAAGAACGGCGCACCGTTCGAAGTGTTCCTCGCCGCTGACGACAGCACCCCGAAGAAGCTTGAAGAAGAAAAGGAAATCGTCCCTGGGTCGCGCTTCACCTACGCCATCGGCACCCTGGCCCTGTGGTCGGCAAAGGAAGGCTACGTAGATGCCAAGGGTGACGTACTGAAGAAAAACGATTACAAACACCTGTCCATCGCCAACCCGAAAGCGGCACCTTACGGCCTGGCCGCCACCCAGGTACTGGACAAGCTGAAGCTCACCGAAGCCACCAAAGGCAAGATCGTCGAAGGCCAGAACATCACCCAGGCCTTCCAGTTCGTCTCCACCGGCAATGCCGAGCTGGGCTTCGTCGCCCTGTCGCAGATCTACAAGGACGGCAAGGTAACCAACGGCTCCGCCTGGATCGTGCCGTCCAACCTGCACGACCCAATCCGCCAGGACGCGGTGATCCTCAACAAAGGCAAGGACAATGCGGCCGCCAAAGCGCTGGTCGAATACCTCAAAGGCCCGAAAGCCGCTGCGGTGATCAAGTCCTACGGCTATGAACTCTGATGCCACTGGACGCCAGTGACCTGGGTGCAATCTGGCTGACCGTCAAACTGGCCAGCCTGACCACCCTGATCCTGCTGGTTATCGGCACCCCCATCGCCTGGTGGCTGGCGCGTACGCGCTCATGGCTACGCGGGCCGGTGGGTGCGGTGGTGGCTCTGCCGCTGGTATTGCCACCCACGGTGATCGGCTTTTACCTGCTGATCGCCCTCGGGCCGCACGGCTGGCTCGGCCAGGCTACCCAGGCGCTGGGCCTGGGCAGCGTGGTGTTCAGCTTCACGGGCCTGGTGATCGGTTCGACGGTGTATTCCATGCCATTCGTGGTGCAGCCGCTGCAGAATGCATTTGGCGCGATCGGCCAGCGCCCGCTGGAAGTCGCCGCCACTTTGCGCGCCAGCCCATGGGACACTTTCGTTCATGTGGTGCTGCCGCTGGCCCGCCCCGGTTTCGTCACCGCCAGCATCCTCGGCTTCGCCCATACCGTGGGCGAGTTTGGCGTGGTGCTGATGATCGGTGGCAACATCCCCGACAAGACCCGCGTGGTCTCGGTGCAAATCTTCGATCACGTCGAGGCCATGGAGTATTCGCAAGCCCACTGGCTGGCCGGTGCCATGCTGGTGTTTTCCTTCCTGGTGCTGCTCCTGCTGTACGCCGGACGCCGCGGCAAAGCTGGCTGGAGCTGAAATGACAGCATCGATAGTGGCGCGCCTGAACCTGGCGCGTGACGACTTTACCCTGGACGTTGACCTGCACCTGCCCGGGCGCGGCATCAGCGCGCTGTTCGGCCACTCGGGCTCCGGCAAGACCAGCTGCCTTCGCTGCCTGGCCGGCCTGGAACGGGCCGCCAGCGCCTACATCGAGGTTAACGGCGAAGTCTGGGAAGACAGCGGCCGCGGCCACTTCCTGGCCCCGCACCTGCGGCCGGTGGGCTACGTGTTCCAGGAGGCCAGCCTGTTCCCGCACCTGTCGGTGCGCGGCAATCTGGAATTCGGCTGGCGCCGGGTGGCGGCGGCTGAACGCAAGGTGAGCCTGGACCACGCCTGCCAGTTGCTGGGCATCGGCCACTTGCTGGAACGCCGCCCCGCGACGTTGTCTGGCGGCGAGGCGCAGCGGGTGGGCATTGCCCGTGCCCTGCTCAGCAGCCCACGTCTGCTGTTGATGGACGAGCCGCTGGCGGCCCTCGACGGGCCGCGCAAGCGTGAGATCCTGCCTTACCTTGAGCGCCTGCACGATGAACTGGACATTCCGCTGGTGTATGTCAGCCACGCCCAGGATGAAGTGGCGCGGCTGGCCGACCACCTGGTGTTGCTGGAGCAAGGCCTGGTGGTCGCCAGCGGCCCGATTGGCGAAACCCTGGCCCGCCTCGACCTGTCGCTGGCCCAGGGCGAGGACGCTGGCGTGGTGTTCGAAGGCCTGGTGGTCGGCCACGACCCGCACTACGACCTGCTCGACCTGCGCCTGCCCGGCGGCTCAGGGCCGGTGCTGCGCATCGCCCACCCGGCCCACGTGATGGGCAGCACCTTGCGCGTCAAGGTGCAGGCCCGTGACGTCAGCCTGGCGCTGGCGGCCGACAGCACATCGAGCATCCTCAACCGCTTGCCGGTGCAGGTGCGCGAAAGCCGCCCGGCCGACAACCCTGCCCATGTGCTGGTCAGCCTGGATGCCGCCGGCAATGCCTTGCTCGCGCGCATCACGCGCTTTTCGGCAGACCAGCTCGGCCTGCACCCGGGCCAACTGCTGTTCGCCCAGATAAAGTCGGTGGCGTTACTGGGCTGAGCATCCTGCGCGCGGGTGTTGTCCATTGATCAACGACCTGATCGAGGCCTGCCCGCCATGCTCGACTGCCCCCTGCCGCGCAGCTTGCACTACGTTGACGACAGCCAGCCGGGCCTGACCCGGCGACGCTGGCGCGACCGCTTCATTTACCTGGATGCCGATGGCCAGCGGGTGCGCGACAGCGCCACCCTTGCGCGCATAGCCGCGCTGGTGATTCCGCCTGCCTACACAGATGTGTGGATCTGCACCGACCCGCAGGGCCATTTGCAGGCAACCGGTCGCGATGCCCGTGGCCGCAAGCAGTACCGCTACCACACGCAGTGGCGCGAACTGCGCGACCAGCACAAGTACGGGCGCATGCTGGCCTTCGCCGAGGCCTTGCCAAAACTGCGGGCGCAACTGGAAACCCACCTGGCACGGCCAGGCCTGGACCGGGAAAAGGTCATGGCATTGGTCGTGAGCCTGCTGGACCACACCCTGATCCGCATCGGCAACCAGCGCTACCTGCGCGACAACCAGTCCTACGGGCTGACCACCCTGCGCAACCGCCATGTTCAGGTCAAGGGCAGCAGTATCCGTTTCCAGTTCCGCGGCAAGCGGGGTGTCGAGCACGACGTCACCCTCACCGACCGGCGCCTGGCCAACCTGCTCAAACGCTGCATGGAACTGCCCGGCCAAGCGCTGTTCCAGTACCTGGATGAAAACGGCCAGCGCCACAGCATCGGCTCCAGCGAGGTCAACCAGTTCCTGCAGGAGCTGACCGGCGCCGACTTCACTGCCAAGGACTACCGCACCTGGGCCGGCAGCAGCCTGGCCCTGAACCTGCTCAGGCCCTTGGCCTGGGAGCCCGAGACCGAGGCAAAGCGCCAGGTCGCTGCCATCGTCCGCCAGGTGGCTACACGGCTGGGCAACACGCCCGCGGTCTGCAGGCGCTGCTACATTCACCCGGCCGTACTTGAACACTATGCCCTGGGGCGGCTGGGCAACTTGCCGAAGCGCCGTATGCGCAAGGGCCTGGACCCTGAAGAAGTGGCCTTGTTGCTATTTCTTCAGGCACTTGAGGAACAGGATGGCCATTAAGCCTGTCTATTCAGGCGATGATGCGAAGAAATTTCCCATTGGCCGCCAAGCCCCCTATTCTTGCCATCGAGCACCTTGGCCGACAAACCGCTGGCGGTTTGTTTCGGCACCTGCAACTGAAGATACGCAACAGAATTTGTCTGTCGGGGAATTACTATCCGCCGAAAGCGTCTTTAATGAGAAGGAAGAGGGACACGCTCCCACCGCCGCGGCAACTGGCCCAGCGGTTTTTTACATCACCAAGGAGAACTACATGCTGATACTCACCCGCAAGGTTGGCGAAAGCATCGTCATCAACGATGACATCAAAGTCACCATTCTGGGCGTCAAAGGGATGCAGGTGAGGATCGGGATCGATGCACCGAAAGATGTCCAGGTCCATCGCGAAGAAATTTTCAAACGCATCCAGGCCGGTAGCCCAGCCCCGGAAAAGCACGACGACTCACACTGAGCCTACCCTCTCCAGCGTGCAAGGACGCGCTCGACCGCCAGCCTCAGGTGCCCAGTAGCTGACGCACCTTGGCGATCATCTCGTCCATGTCGAACGGCTTGTCGAATATTGCGGCGAACAGGGCCGGGCATCCTTGGCTGGCCTGCGCGCCGCTCATCAGAATGACCGGCAACTCGCACAGCGTCGGGTCTTCGCGCATGGCACGTACCAGTTCCTCACCGTTGAGCAGCGGCATCATGTAGTCGGTGATCACCAGCTCAACGCGTTTCTCCCTCAACGCCTCCAGCGCCTTGCTGCCGTTGCTCGCCTTTTCCACCAGATAGCCTTCGTCCTCCAGCGCAAAACCGAGGATATCGGCAATCAGGTATTCGTCATCTACGATCAGGATGGTGTTCATTGGCTCATCCGTCACCCACTCCCCTGTGGTGTCGGCGTACCCGAGAGCACACCGCAGGCACCTTCGAATGCCCTGCGCAGGGTAATGCCCTGCGGCCCGATCAGCAGCTCGTGCAAGGCAGGGTCGTGGTGACTGTCACGCACTTTGAGAATCGACAGCATGCGCCGTAGTTGCGAATCCAGCTCGACGAAGCGCATCAGCATCAGGTTATCGACAATGCTCGACAGGTCCGGGGCCGGGGCGCTGATCTCGGAGCCGAAGATGTCGCGCATTTCCCAGGTCAGCATCACGCTCACATCACGCGCACGCAGCTCGCCAGCGATGGCACGGAAAAACGCATTGAGCCGCGTCGGGTCGACAGCGAGGCGACTGAACGCCCCGAGGCTGTCAATCAATACGCGTTTGCTGCCATGGGCCTCCACACGCTCAAGCAGGCGCGCACCGATCTGGTCCAGCAGCCCCTCGGTAGTCGGTTGCCAGCACAACTGCAGGCTACCCTCCTGCTCCATGGCTGCAAAGTCGTAACCCAGCGATGCGGCCTTGTTGCGCAGGCGGTCGGGCGTTTCGTAAAAGCCGAAGTGCAACCCCGGTGCCTGCTTGGTGCTGGCGCCAAGAAAGGCCAGCCCCAGTGAAGTCTTGCCGATACCCGACGGCCCGATCAACAGGCTGACCGAACCCATGGCCAAGCCGCCATCGAGCATCTCATCGAGGGATGGCACACCGCTGCCGATGCGCGCCGGGGTGGCGCTGCCCATCTGGCTGGGGTGGCTGAACAACGCCTCCAGGCGCGGGTAGACGTGCATGCCGCTTTCATCGATAAGGCATTCGTGGCGCCCCGACAACGCCCCACTGCCGCGGGTCTTGCGCAACTGGATATGGCGCACGGCGCGGCTGCCCACCAGTTGCTCACCCAGCTCGATCACCCCATCGACCATGGTGTGCTCCGGGCTGCCCTCGTCCAGCCGTGCGCTGGTAAGCAGCAGCACGGTGCAGCCGGCAAAGGCCGCATGGCCCTGCAGCTCGGAGACAAACTTCTTGGTATCCAGCGCGGTTTCGGCGCGCACCCGGGCATTGAGCACGCCATCGACAATCAACAGGCTGGCCTGCTGCCGGGCGATTTCCTGGCGCAGCAGCCGCACCACGGCATCCAGCCCTTCCTGCTCAAGGGTGTCGAAGGCACTGACGAACTGGATCTGGTCGCCGACCAGCGTCGGGTCGAAAAAGTCCAGGGTGGACAGGTACTGGAACAGCCGCTCATGCGACTCGCTCAGCAAGGTGGCGACCAGCACCCGGCCGCCCGTACGCACGTGCCCGCAGGCCAACTGATTGGCCAGGATGGTCTTGCCTGCACCCGGCGGGCCTTGAATGATGTAGGAGGCGCCGGCTACCAGGCCGCCCTTCAGCAGCGCATCGAGCCCTTCGATACCTGTCACCAACCGCCTGAGTGCCTGCGCCATGATGCTTACCTGTCGAGTGGGCTGTTGGTCTTGTCCTGATACGTTGGCAAGTAAAGCTGCATGGAAGTTCCCTGGCCGAGCTCACTGGCGACACAAATGGCGCCACCGCTCTGCCTGGCGAAACCATACACCTGGCTAAGGCCCAGGCCAGTGCCCTTGCCGAACGGCTTGGTGGTGAAGAATGGCTCGAAGATGCGCGGCAATACTTCTGGTGCAATCCCTTCGCCGCTGTCTTCCACCACAAAGCGCACGAAGCTGCCTTGCAGCCCTTCCACCTCGCCAGCCAACTCGACCACCTCGGCCGTCAGGCCTATCCGGCCCTCCCCGGCGATGGCATCGCGGGCATTGAACAGCAGGTTCAGCAGCACCATCTGCAACTGCCCGGCATCCACTTCGATCAACGGCAAGCCCGCTTGCAACTGCACCTGCAGTTCAATCGAGCTGGGCAGTGCGTGCTCCAACAGGCCACGGGTGGCGGCGACAAGGTCTTGCGGTGCGACGCACGCCACATCGAGGCGGCGGTGACGGGCAAAGCTGAGCAGTTGCTGGGTCAGTTCGGTGCCCCGCTGCCCCGCATCGAGAATGTGCTGCAGCATGCGCTGGATACGCGCGGGGTCCTGACTGGCCAGCGCCAGGCGCGCCGAGCTGATGATGATGGTCAGCATGTTGTTGAAGTCATGCGCCAGCCCCCCGGTCAATTGGCCCAAGGCTTCCAGCTTCTGCGCCTGGAACAGCTGGGCGCGCACGGCGTCCAGTTGCGCCGCCGACTCGCGACGGTCGGTGATGTCTCGCGTGACCTTGGCCAGGCCGATGATCTGGCCTTGGTCATCGCGGATCACGTCCAGCGCCGCCAGCGCCCAGAACTGTGTGCCATCCTTGCGCACCCGCCAGCCCTCATCCTGCGCCACACCCTGCTCCAGCGCCTGGCGCAGCAAGCGCTCGGGGCGGCCGTCGGCACAATCCTGGGGGGTGAAGAATAGCGAGAAATGCTGGCCGATCACTTCATCGGCGCGGTAGCCCTTGATCCGTTGCGCGCCGGCATTCCACGACACCACATGGCCGGTCGGGTCGAGCATATAGATGGCGTAATCCACCACCGACTGCACCAGCTGTTCATAGCGCTGGGCAGGTATGGCAGGGTGATCGAGACAGTCAGCTGAAACCATGAAAACTCCACTGGCACAGCAGGAGGGACGATGTGAGCTTAGCCGAGGGTAACCGCCAACGGCCCCCTGTGGCTACCAATGGTCAGCGTTCAGGCTCGACCAACGCAGGGCTGATACGGCGTGGCATGGCAACTTTCAGCAGCCACAGGCCAACCAGCATGATCCCCCCGCCGCCAGCCAGAGCCATCCACCGCTGCGGCTGTGGGTGCTCGGCATCGAAACCGAGCATCAACAGGTAGCCACCCAGGCTGATCAGGCTGAGGTAAAGAAACGCCCCCAACACGATCACCAGCGCAAACAGCAGCCGCCAGAACAGCCGTGGGCGCACGACACGCTCGCTAGCGTCGGACTGAGCCATCGCCGCATACTCTTGGATCCAATAAAGGGGGCAACAGTGGCGTAATGACAGCAAGGTGTCAATTATCCAGTGGTTCGACCCTTCATTCTGTTGATCATAGGTGCTGCAGTTGACTCAACTATAACAATGGGTTATAAAGCGCGCTTGATTGCAAAGCCCTTCTGCTTAGAAGCGAGCTGGTCGTTGCGGCCCTTTCAAGCGTGCGAGTGTGGTGGAATTGGTATACACAGCAGACTTAAAATCTGTCGGCGTGAGCCTTGCGGGTTCGAGTCCCGCCACTCGCACCAAACTTCGTTGAAAAGGCGCCCTTGCGGCGCCTTTTTGCTGCCTGCCAGCAATGTCTTGCGCAGCTGCTAGAGTGGAACGTGTCCCCGTCCACTGGAACGCCACCATGCGCTACTCCCTGTTCGATGGCCAACGCGACATCATTATCCTGATCGCCCGCGTACTGCTGATGATCCTGTTCGTCTTGTCTGGCTGGGCCAAGCTCACCGGCTTTGATGGCACGGTTGGCTACATGACGTCGTTAGGCGCCCCTGCCCCCATGCTGGCGGCTGCAATTGCCGTAATCATGGAGTTTGTCGTCGCCATCCTGCTGATCCTGGGCTTCTACACCCGTCCGCTGGCGTTTTTGTTCGCGCTGTTCGTGCTGGGCACGGCGCTGCTGGGCCACCCGTTCTGGAACATGGTCGACCCCGAACGCAGCGCCAACATGACCCAGTTTCTGAAAAACATGAGCATCATGGGCGGCCTGCTGTTGCTGGCCGTGAGCGGCCCAGGGCGTTTTTCGGTGGACGGGCGCTGAGTCAGTCGTCTTCGCAGTCATCGAACCAGGCTGGGTGATCACGCTCCTCGTCATCGAGGTCATCCAGCGTTTCCTCGTCTTCTTCCACTTCATCCTCGGCGCCTTGGGCATCCGCCTCGGGCTCCATGCCGTCGTAGAGAAATTCATGGTCAAGCAGGTGATCGTGCTCGGGTTCGTGCAGGTCGTCTTCGTCGTGCATGCTGGCTCCTGGGGTGATGGCAGGCCTGTATAGGCGTATCAGGTTCCGAGGTCAATGTGCTGCCGCTTAATCCTGGGTTAACCGGCCACGCGCAGCCTGCAGTCTCTCCCTTCAAACGTCTTTTGCCCGCCTTTCATGGCGGGCTTTTTTATGGCTTTGGGAGCATGACAGGCTCATGACCTGAGCTTCACGAAATACTGACAACCGGGTTGGCACACTGGCCCCGCTCCGTACGTTTTTGCAGCCCGCCGCATCATTGCCGCGGGCTTTTCTTTTGCGACGTGTTCTTGAAGCATGACCTGAAGCAGTTTTGCCCGACCCGGCAAGGGCTATGCTAACCCAGCGATAACCCAAGCTCACTCGGATAGACACGGAGGCTCTTATGAAAGCTGCTGTTGTTGCACCAGGCCGTCGCGTGGACGTGATAGAAAAAACCCTGCGCCCCCTCGAACACGGCGAAGCGCTGCTGAAGATGCAATGCTGCGGTGTCTGCCACACCGACCTGCATGTGAAAAATGGCGATTTCGGTGACAAGACCGGCGTTGTGCTGGGCCACGAAGGCATCGGCGTGGTTCAGGAAGTCGGGCCGGGCGTCACCTCGCTCAAGCCGGGCGACCGTGCCAGTGTTGCCTGGTTTTACCAGGGTTGCGGGCATTGCGAGTATTGCAACAGCGGCAACGAAACCCTGTGCCGCGAGGTGAAGAACTCCGGGTACACCGTGGATGGTGGCATGGCCGAAGCCTGCATCGTCAAGGCCGACTATTCGGTCAAAGTACCCGACGGCCTCGATTCCGCTGCCGCCAGCAGCATCACCTGCGCCGGCGTCACGACCTACAAGGCAGTGAAAATTTCCAACATCCGCCCAGGCCAATGGATTGCCATCTACGGCCTCGGCGGGCTGGGCAACCTGGCCCTGCAATATGCCAAGAACGTCTTCAACGCCAAAGTGATTGCCATCGACGTCAATGAGCAGCAACTGCGCTTCGCCAGCGAAATGGGCGCAGACTTGGTGGTCAACCCGCTCAACGAAGACACCGCAAAGGTTATCCAGGCCAAGACCGGTGGCGCCCACGCCGCCGTGGTGACTGCCGTCGCCAAAGGCGCGTTCAACTCGGCCGTCGACGCCCTGCGCGCTGGCGGGCGACTGGTTGCCGTCGGGCTTCCGTCGGAATCCATGGACCTGAACATTCCCCGCCTGGTGCTGGATGGCATCGAAGTGGTTGGCTCGCTGGTAGGGACACGCCAGGATCTGCAGGAAGCTTTCCAGTTTGCGGCTGAAGGCAAAGTGGTGCCAAAGGTGACTTTGCGGCCAATCGAGGATATCAACCAGATCTTCGACGAGATGCTGGAAGGCAAGATCAAAGGGCGTATGGTGATCCAGTTCGAAGGTTGATAGCCTCAAAGCAGATCATTTCGCACGACCACAACGCCCGTAGATGATCCTCTACGGGCTTTTTGCCTTCTCAACAGTCAAGGAACAGACCATGAGCTTCGACTGGCACGCCGGCCCGATCACCAGAGCCACCCCGCTGGACAAGCATTACCGCAACACGCAGAAGGTTCGTCAGTTTCTGCTCAGTGAATGTGGCGCGTCATTCAAGTTCGACCGTGCCTTTATGGCATGGATCAAAACCGGGGCACCCTCAACGATGGGCGAAGTCGCGGACGAATGGCAGCGAATCCATCGATGACAGCCGGCACCTGATGCCTGCAAGCCGGATTGTGCTGTAGCCGCGTCTTTGAGCATCTTGTCCAACGATTCAACCATGCTGGAATAATCCATTTCCTGACTCCATCAATGTTGGATTGGGCTTGAGTTCACCATAGCTTGAGAACGTTTCAATATTTGATGAAGGCGCCGAGACGATATCACTCGCCCTCTTGCTGATGACCATCGCCTCAGAGATGAGGTTCAAGATAAGTGCTCAAGACGCAGTGGGGGGCCTGGCATAGACTGACGGGATCCATTTGGCCAAAGCGCGCTGGTGCCTGCATCGGGCTTTCACTGTCATCCAGTTGAACACGCAGCGGGTGCAGTGACCGAGTGCTCGATCTCCTGCGACTAATCCGGATCTCAGACGCTTTGTGCTGTCTGACTTCAGATTCCCTTCAGATTCGCGCCTGATAATTCTCTCCGTCGAACCCAATCGGGGGAGTTTTATGAGCGAATCTGAATGGAGCAGCCTGCTCCCGCTTCCTGTAGGCAGTCATGCCGACCACCACGCGCAGTTGTCGCTTCATCTGGCAGGCGACGCTTCACGCGAGGATCTGGAGCACTTCATCCACCAGTGCTTTGCCACCGTGCACCAAGCGGATGTGCAGCACTACTTGCCAGAGCTGCTGGCATTGCATGACAGCCACGGACGTCTGATCGCAGCGGCCGGCATGCGACCAGCCTGCGACGGGGCTCTGTTTCTCGAGCGGTACCTGGACGCCCCTTTGGAGGTCGCTGTTTCGCAGGTCGCCGGTGTTGCCCTGGACCGTACAGGCATGGTCGAAGTGGGCAACCTGGCCTCACTCAGCGCTGGCAGCGCCCGAATCATGATCATTGCCGTGACTTGGTTGTTGGCTTCGCGTGGCCTGGAGTGGGTGGCATTCACCGGCGCGGCGACACTGATCAACAGCTTTCAACGGCTGGGCTTGATGCCTACCGTATTGGCTGCGGCTGATCCTGAGCGCTTGCAGGGGCAGTCTAATCAATGGGGAACGTACTACGACCAACGACCACAGGTGTTCGCCGGCAACATCGGCCATGGCTTCGATGCCCTGACCCGGGCGGGGGTGTTCCAACGCCTTGGGTTTCCCAAGCTGGCCCAGGAGACCGGTCATGCCGCATGAACTGCATCTCTTTCACGCGTTGTTGCTCCAGCATGCCCAGCAAAAACCCGATTCTGTAGCTGTTCGGGGCCCGGCGCAGGGTTTCACCTACCGGCAATTGCTTGACGAGGTGGAATTGCGTGTAGCCCGCTTGCTGACCAGGCCAGCGGGCACGTTCGTCATGGTGCTGGATAACGGGCCTGAGCTGCTTTTCTGGGACTTGGCGGCTCTTTTCGCCGAGCGCACTTGTGTGATCGTACCGCCGTTCTTCAGCGCGGCTCAGTTCCGGCACTGCCTGCAGCAGAGTGGTGCCACGAGCGTGCTGTGCGAGACGCAGTGGACCGCCCTTCTCCTTGAGCAAGGGTTTACCCAAAAGCCGGCAGAAGGCTTTCTGACGCGTGATGGCGTCGTCGCGCCTGAATTGCCGGCGGGCACCGCAAAAATCACCTACACCTCCGGTAGTACCGGGAGCCCCAAGGGCGTATGCCTGGGCGCCGAGGCCATGCTGCGGGTAGCGCGGGAGCTGGAAGCTGCAAGCCGACCAACCGAGCCTCAGCAATACCTGGCAGTACTGCCACTGGGTGTATTGCTGGAGAACCTCGGCGTATATGCCGCGCTCATGGCGGGCGCCTGCGTCCAGCTCTACCCGCAGCAACAGTTGGGCATGGGCGGCGCAAGCCAGGTGGATTTCAAGCGCTTGCTCGCTGCGATTGCCCTAAGCGGTGCACAAAGTCTGATCCTCGTGCCGCAACTGCTGATGGGGCTGGTCACCGCTATCGAGCGCAGGCTCATGGGGGTTGGCCCACTGCGATTCGTGGCCGTGGGCGGCGCCCGGGTATCACCCCACCTGCTGGCTCGGGCCGATGCAGTGGGCTTGCCAGTATTCGAAGGCTATGGCTTGTCCGAATGCGCCTCGGTGGTTGCGCTGAACCGACCGGGGGCCGTTCGCCCTGGCAGCGTCGGTAAGCCCTTGCCCCATGTGCAGGTGCGCATTGCTGACGACGGCGAGGTGCTGGTGGCTGGCTCGACCTTGCTGGGTTACCTGGAAGAGGCGCCGGTCACCGGCGAATGGTGGGCGACGGGCGACCTCGGTCACCTCGACGAAGAGGGCTACCTGTACCTTGACGGGCGCAGTAAGCACCAGTTCATCACCAGCTTCGGTCGTAACGTCAACCCGGAGTGGGTTGAGTCGGAGCTGACTCAGGGCGGCGTGATTGCACAGGCATTCGTGCATGGCGAAGCCTTGCCGCACAACCTGGCGCTGCTCTGGCCACTGGACCCCGCCGCCAGCGACGAGGCTATCGAGCAGGCCGTACGGCACTGCAACGCGCAACTGCCCGATTACGCCCATGTACATGCCTGGCGCCGTTTGCCGGCCCCGCTAAGCCCCATTGATGAAACCCTGACTGCCAACGGCCGCCCACGGCGCGAGGCGATCCTGCAGCGTTACCACACCCTGTTATCCGACATCGCGTTGTGAGGTTCACCATGTCATTTTTCGATGCTTTGCAAACACAAACTGCCGAGGAGCGTCAGGCGTTGTTCGCAGTGCCCGTAATCCGGGACGCGTTGGCCGGCCAGGTCAGCCTGGACAGCTACGTCGCCTTCCTGACCCAGGCCTACCACCATGTCCGCCATACGGTGCCGCTGATGATGGCCTGTGGCGCGCGTTTGCCGTCGCGCCTGGAATGGCTGCGCGGTGCCGTGTGCGAATACATCGATGAGGAGTACGGCCACGAACAGTGGATCCTCAACGACATCAACGCCTGCGGCGGCAACTGGGAAGCCGTGCGTGATGGTCGGCCAGCGCTACCAATCGAGCTGATGGTCGCCTACCTCTACGACCTGATTGCACGCGGTAACCCTGTCGGGCTGTTCGGCATGGTCAACGTACTGGAAGGCACCAGCATCGCCCTGGCCACGCAGGCGGCGGCCACCATCCAGAGCACGTTGGGCTTGCCTGGCCAGGCGTTCAGCTACCTCAGCTCCCATGGTGCGCTCGACCAGGACCACATGGTGACCTACAAGCAGTTGATGGACCGCCTCGATGACGAGGGCGACCAGCAGGCTGTCATCCACGCCGCAAAGGTCGTCTACCGCTTGTACACCGAGATGTTCCAGGGCTTGCCGCGCGCCGCGCAGCACGAGGTGCGTCATGCGATTGCCTGAATCCGTGGTGGTTCTCACCGGCGCCAGCGGGGGTATTGGACTGGAACTTGCCGGGCAATTGTGCGCTGCCGGTGCCCAGGTGCTGGCGGTCAGCCGGCACATGGGCAAGCTGGCTGGCCTGATGAATCGGTATCCGGACCGTTTGCGTTGGCAAGAAGCTGACCTGCGCAGCCAGGCAGGGCGCGAGCAAGTGGTCGGTCGAGCCCGCGAGATGGGCAATGTCAACGTCCTGATCAACGCTGCCGGGGTGAACCGCTTCGCCTTGCTCGATCAGTTGGGCGAGCACGAGCTCGATGAGCTGCTGGACATCAATCTGAAGGCGCCGATACAACTGACACGTGGCTGCCTGCCGTTGCTGCGCACCCAGCCCAAGGCGCTGGTGGTCAATGTCGGATCCACCTATGGCTCGATAGGCTACCCCGGCTATGCCACCTACTGCGCCAGCAAATTCGCCCTGCGTGGCTTTTCGGAAGCGCTGCGGCGCGAGTTGGCCGACACCACGGTGAATGTGCTCTATGCAGCGCCCCGCGCGACCCGCACCGCGATGAATAGCAGTGCTGCGACAGCGCTCAATCAAGCGTTGAAAGTCGGCATGGACGACCCGGCGGATGTCGCTCGTGCAGTGCTTCAGGCCGTGGAGTCTGAACGCAGCGAGCTTTACCTGGGCTGGCCGGAAAAGCTCTTCGTGCGCATTAACGGCATGTTGCCGGGTGTAGTCGACCGCGCACTGCGCAAACAATTGCCTGTCATTCGCCGATACATCGGCAGCCACTCCAAGGAGTCGATCAAATGAAGCGACTGCTCATCGCCAGCTTGCTGGCATTCGCACCCTTCACCTGGGCACTGGATCAGACCGGCACACAGCACCTGAGTGAGCTACAGCAGCGCTGGGCGCAGATCCAGTACCAGTTACCCAAGGACAAACGTGCTGACGCCTTCGAAAAGCTGGCGAGTGACGCGACGGCCTTCGTTCACCAGTATCCCGGTACCCCAGAGCCATTGATCTGGGAGGGCATCATCAACAGCAGCTGGGCGGGGGCCACCGGTGGCCTTGGCGCGCTAGGCAAGGTCAAGGCCGCGAAGGCTAGCCTGGAGCAGGCCATGAAAATGGACCCCAACGCCCTGCAGGGTTCGGCCTATACCAGCCTGGGCACGCTGTACGATCAAGTGCCCGGTTGGCCGATTGGTTTCGGTGATGCCGAGATGGCCGACAAGATGCTGCGCAAAGCACTGCAGATCAACCCCGGCGGTATCGACAGCAACTATTTCTGGGCTGATCATCTGTATCGGCAAAAACGCTACCCGGAGGCTACCGCAGCCCTACACAAAGCCTTGCAAGCCCCACCGCGGCCAGGGCGTGAGCTGGCTGATCAGGGTCGTCGCGCGGATATCGATGCTTTACTCAAGGCGATCAAGGACAAACAGGACTGAACATGCGGCTTTTGCTGGTTGAGGACGATATCGCACTGGGAGAGGGGATCTGCGACGGTTTGCGCCAGCAGGGCTACACCCTCGACTGGTTGCGGGACGGTGTCAGTGGCTTGCATGCGTTGCAGCACGAGAGCTTCGACCTGGTGATCCTGGATCTTGGATTGCCGCGCATGAATGGCATTGAACTCCTGCGGCGGGTACGCGCCGGCGGCGACAGCCTTCCGGTGCTGATCCTCACCGCACGGGATGCCCTCGATGATCGCATCACCGGCCTCGATGCCGGCGCCGACGATTACCTGGTCAAGCCGTTCGACCTCAACGAGCTGAAGGCACGCTTGCGCGCGTTGCTCAGGCGCAGCGCCGGCCGCGCCAAGCTCATGATCGAGCATGCCGGCGTCAGCCTCGACCCAGCGACCCAGCAAGTTCATTACAACGGCGTTGAAGTGGTGCTGACCCCCAAGGAATACATGCTGTTGCACGAGTTGCTGGCGCAGCCGGGCAAGGTTTTCACCCGCGAACGCCTGACCCAGCTGCTGTATGGCTGGGATGAGGAACCCGAGAGCAATACGCTGGAGGTGAACATCTACCACCTGCGCAAAAAACTGTTCAACGGGCTGATCCGTACGGTGCGCGGCATTGGCTATCTGGTCGAGGCCAAGGCATGAGCTCGCTGCGCCAACGCACCCTGTGGCGGGTGATGCTGTTGCTGCTGCTGGGGACCGGCCTGCTGGCGCTCTATAACTATCACGACAGCCGCCACGAAATTAACGAGGTGTACGACGCGCACCTGGCTCAAAACGCTCGCTTGCTGCAGGGCGTCATGAGCCTGCCGGTGCAAAGTGGCTCGCGTGAAGCAATGTACCAGGCATTCAACGAGGCATTGGCCCAGGCTGGCCACCATCGGGTAGGCCACCCCTACGAGAGCAAGCTGGCATTCCAGGTCTGGCAGGACGGCGCTGGCCTGCTGGTGCACACACCCAGTGCGCCGACCATCGAACCTCCACCGACGGTACCCGGTTTCTACGACTTTTCGAGTGGTGGCGAGCAATGGCGCGGTTTCGTGCTGCCGGTGCCGGAACGACACTGGGTGATCTGGGTGGGCGAGCGTGACGATGTGCGCTACGACTTGATCGATCGCATCGTTCGCCACACCCTGTTCCCGTTCCTGCTCGGCAGCCTGGTGTTGGCACTGCTGGTTTGGGCTGCTATCGGCTGGGGACTGCGGCCGTTGCAGAACATGGCCAACATCATCCGTGGGCGTCACGCCGATTCGCTAGAGCCGTTGCAGTTGGTGCCTCTGCCCTCGGAGCTGGAGCCCATGCAGGCCGCCATCAACCGCCTGTTGGCGCAGATCGAGGACCTGTTGCGGCGTGAGCATCGGTTCATTGCCGATGCCGCCCACGAAATGCGCACACCCTTGGCCGTCCTCCGCCTGCACGCGCAGAACGCGCTGGAGGCCAGCAACGAGGCCGAGCGACACAAAGCGCTGGGCTTTCTGATGGGTGGGGTGGACCGGCTTACCCGGGTTGTCAATCAGTTGCTGACGCTGGCCCGTGTCGAGCCAAGGTTGGGGCAGCGAGCCAGTACTGAGATCGACCTGGCCGAAGTGGCCACCGAGACCTTGGCCGACCTGACCCCGTGGATACTGGACCGCGGCCTGGAGCCCTCGCTGGATATCGGTGAAGGCGACCATCACCTGACAATCGATGCCGGCGCCCTGGGCATCGCCCTGCAGAATCTGGTGTCGAACGCGGTGGAGCACTCACCGCCCGCTGGCCGCATCACGGTGTCACTCAGGCGCCTGGAGAATCACGTCGAGCTGGTTGTCGAGGACGAGGGGCCGGGTATCGATGAGGCCAGCCTGTCGCGCGTATTCGAGCGCTTCTACAGCCGTAACAGTCCCAATGGTGCAGGCCTTGGCCTTTCCATCGTGGCGACCATCGTTGACCGGATGGGCGGGCAGGTGCGTTTGCATAATCGAGCAAGCGGCGGGCTAGCCGCCACCTTGCTGTTTCCGGTGGGTTGAATTCCCCAGCATACTCGCCGCCAACCCTGCACTGGCATCTGACGCTGAGCACTTCAGGCCCTCGATTCCGGGACTGATGAGCAAACCTCATGAACCCTTGCCGAATTAACCGTCTAGTCCTCACTCGTTAGCTCGCTTAGTGTTCTCCCAACGCCAAATGTCGGGAGATCCAAATGCACAAGCGCACACTCGGAAACAGTTCACTCGAAGTGTCAGCCCTGGGCTTCGGTTGCATGGGCTTGAGCCATGGTTACGGCCCGGCGACCGACACACAACAAGCCATTGCGCTGATCCGATCGGCGGTTGACCGAGGCGTCACGCTTTTCGATACCGCCGAAGTTTACGGCCCCTACCTGAACGAACAGGTGGTGGGCGAAGCCCTGGCACCGATGCGCGATCAAGTGGTCATCGCCACCAAGTTCGGTTTCACCTTCGGCGACGACAATAAACAGCAGATTCTCAACAGCCGACCAGAGCACATCCGGGTCGCGGTCGAGGGTTCGTTGCGTCGACTGAAGACCGATTACATCGACCTGCTTTACCAACACCGCGTCGATCCGGACGTGCCGATCGAGGACGTCGCCGGGGTGGTGAAGGACTTGATTGGCGAAGGCAAGGTCAAGCACTTTGGCCTGTCGGAGGCCGGCGCGCAGACCATTCGCCGTGCGCACGCGGTGCAGCCGGTCACAGCGCTGCAAAGCGAATACTCACTGTGGTGGCGCGAGCCTGAGCAAGAAATCCTGCCGACGCTTTGGGAGTTGGGGATCGGCTTCGTCCCGTTCAGCCCATTGGGCAAAGGTTTTCTCACCGGCACGGTGTCGGCGCAGGCCACTTACGGCAGCGACGACTTCCGCAGCATCGTCCCGCGTTTCAGCCAGCCGGCGCTGCAAGCCAATCAGGGCCTGGTGGTGTTGATCCGGCAGATCGCCGAGCAAAAACAAGCTACACCCGCACAGATCGCGCTGGCATGGCTGCTCGCACAGGCGCGGTGGATTGTGCCGATTCCGGGGACGACCAAACTGCATCGTCTGGAAGAAAACCTCGGCGGCGCAGATATCACGCTCGACGCCTTGGAACTGAAAGCAATAGATACAGCGTTGGCGCAGATTCGCATCGAGGGCGAGCGTTATCCCGAGGCCCTCAAGGCGCGTGTCGGTCGATGAGCAACGATCACGATCCGTTGCGGCGCACGGTGATCGCCGCGCTGGCCAGCGCCCCGCTGCTGTCTCTGGCCGACACGCAAGGCGCCAGTCAAACACCGCGCTCAGGCTCGCGGATTCTGGTGGCGTACTTCTCGCGCTCGGGCAATACCCGCGTGGTCGCCGGGCTGATCCAGCGTGGACTGGGTGCCGACCTCTTCGAGATTCGCCCGGCCTACCCTTACCCCGAGGACTATCTGCAAACCGTGGAGCAGGCGCGTCAGGAGCGTGACAGCGGCTTCGAGCCCGAGCTGCAAGAGAAGGTTCACGCACTCAGCGACTACGACACGCTCTATCTCGGGTTCCCGATCTGGGGTGAAACCGCCCCGCCAATCGTGCGCGCATTTCTCAGCGCACACGACCTGACCGGCAAGACCCTCATCCCCTTCAACACCCACGGCGGTTATGGCTTGGGTAACAGCCGCAGCGTGCTGGTCAACCACGCGCCGAAGGCAAAGGTTCTGGAAGGTTTTGTGATGGAGAGTGAGCAAGAGCGCAAGACCATGGAACGTGTGAACGGCTGGCTGAGCGATCACACCCGCACGCGTTAACCGAATTCTGTACGGAGTGACATCATGAAAATCCGCACGTTGGGCAATGGCCTGGAAGTGTCCGCACTGGGCCTTGGCTGCATGAGCATGACCTCGGCCTATGGGCCGGCTGCCGACAAAGCCAGCATGATCAAGCTGATTCGTTCGGCCCACGAGCAAGGCATCACCTTGTTCGACACCGCCGAAGCGTATGGCCCGTTCGCCAATGAAGAACTGCTGGGCGAGGCCTTGCAGCCAATTCGCGAGCAGGTCGTCATCGCTACCAAGTTCGGCTTCGATATCGACCTGATCACCGGCGCACGCGGCGGCGGAACCAACAGCCGCCCTGAGCATATACGCGCCGTTGCAGAGGCGTCGTTGCAGCGTCTGCGCACTGATTGCATCGACCTGTTTTATCAGCACCGCGTCGATCCCCAGGTACCCATCGAAGACGTCGCCGGCACCGTCAAGGATCTGATCGCCGAGGGCAAGGTCAAGCATTTCGGCCTGTCTGAGGCGGGTGTGGAAACCATTCGCCGGGCGCACGCGGTGCAAGCGGTCACGGCGGTGCAGAGCGAATATTCGCTGTTCTGGCGAGGCCCGGAGCTGGAGCTGCTGACAGTACTGGAAGAACTGGGAATCGGTTTCGTACCGTTCAGCCCGCTCGGCGCCGGTTTTCTCACCGGTCAGATCGACGAGCACACGCAGTTCGACGCCAGCGATTTCCGCAACTATGTACCACGCTTCTCCCCTGAAGCGCGCAAGGCCAATCTGGCGCTGGTCGATGTGGTAAAAGCCGTCGCGCATCGCAAACACGCCACACCGGCGCAAGTGGCGCTGGCCTGGCTGCTCGCACAGAAACCGTGGATTGTGCCGATCCCGGGCACGACCAAACCCCATCGACTGGAAGAGAACCTGGGCGCAGTCGAACTGCAATTGACCGGTGACGATCTGCGCGAGATCAACCAACAGATTGCGCAGATTCAAGTGCACGGTGAACGCCTGCCAGAGTCGGCACTGAAAATGACCGGACTCTGAGTCTGCCCAACGCGGCGCCAAGTGCGGCGCCACTTTCCCTTCTGACCGGAGTTGACCCGATGACCCGATTGATCGCACCACTTGTTGCTTTGTCACTCATGACAGCAGAATCCCAGGGCGCCGGTGAAATCCGCGTTACGCCGAATGGCTCGCAGCCCTCGGTCAATGGCGCGGCGCAAAACTTTACCGGCACGGTGCGCGTTGATGGCCTGTTCAACGGTGATGCGCCGGCGCGCATCGGCGGCGGCACGGTGACCTTCGAGCCAGGCGCACGCACGGCGTGGCACACCCATCCGCTGGGGCAAACGCTGATCGTCACAGCAGGCGTCGGATACGTGCAGCAAGAGGGCGGCCCGCGTCAGCAAATCCGACCGGGCGACACTGTCTGGATTCCGCCGCATACCCGTCACTGGCATGGCGCCACGGCCAGCAACGGCATGACCCACATCGCCATCGCTGAAGCCGAGGACGGCAAGACCGTCACCTGGGCGGAACAGGTCTCGGAGGCGCAATACACCGGCCAATGAAGTTACGGAATGTGTCGAAGTTGCTCGCCCGGCACCTCTGTCACAAACCGTCAGCCGCCCTGCAGGCCCGGCATCAGCGGGGTCGCGCCGAAGTTGCAGCGGTGACGGCAATTTCGACTCATGAATTCTGCTCAGAAGTCCATGCGCAATTTCGGGGTTAATCGACACAACCATCCTCCGTACGATCCAGCGACACAACGCTGACCCGCAACGGATGGAGCCTTTCACGATGACCACTGACGCACGCAACCACTCTACCCTTCCCACGCTCATGGCGCTTTGCCTGGGCGTCGGGGCGATGTTCAGCGTTACCACTCAAGCAGCCGAGGCATCGCAGACCATGGCCAGCCCCTCCGCCAGCGCAGCTAGCTTGTCGCGCCAGCAACAAACGATTCCCCTGATCGCCGCGTTCATGGCGACCAGCGACATACCCAACCTCAACACCGCGCTCAATCAAGGCCTCGATGCCGGCTTGACCATCAGCGAAACCCGGGAAATTCTGGTGCAGCTGTACGCCTATGTGGGCTTCCCGCGCAGCCTCAACGCCTTGAACGAGTTGATGGCGGTGGTACAGACGCGCAAACAGCGCGGTATCGAAGACGCGCCGGGGCGTGAGCCGAGCCGGGCGATTCCGGTCGGGGATGAGCTGCTGGCCGCCGGTACCGCAAATCAAACCAGGATTTCCGGCGCCCCGGTCAAAGGCCCGGTGTTCGAGTTCGCTCCGGTAATAAACCGGTACCTGCAAACTCACTTGTTCGGTGACATCTTCGAGCGCGACAACCTCGACTGGCAAAGCCGCGAACTGGCGACCATCGGCGCGCTGGCGGCAACGCCTGGGGTCGAGCCACAATTACGCTCGCACATGGCGGCGAGCCTGCGCGTCGGTCTGAGCGCGGCGCAGTTGCACGAAGTCACGCAGCTGCTGAAACAACACGGCGACGAGCAGACGGCTGAACGTGCCAAGACCGCGTTGACCCAAGCCCTCACGGCTTCGGGTAAATGACATGACGCCTGCCAAGTCCCTACTGAGCATCGCGCTGTTGAGCCTGCTGGCGGCCTGCGCGAACAACCCCGATGGCTCGTTGCAGATTCAACGACAAGGCAGCTTCGCCGCCGGCGGAACGGTGACCACTGCACCGGGCACCTTCAACCCGCACCAACCGATGACGCCCAACGGCCAGACATACCACGGTGACCACGCCTACGCCTTCTATCAAATCCCGGTGGATGCGCGAAAACTGCCCATCGTCATGTGGCACGGTGCGGGTCAGTTTTCCAAGACCTGGGAAACCACCGCCGATGGTCGCGAAGGCTTTCAGAACATCTTTCTACGCCGCCATTATGGCGTCTATCTGATCGATCAGCCGCGGCGTGGCGATGCCGGGCGCAGCATGGTCGAGACCACAATCAAGCCTGTACCTGACGAACAATTGTGGTTCAACCAGTTCCGCATCGGGTTGTGGCCCAACTACTTCAGCGGTGTGCAAGTGGCACAGGATGCCCAGACCCGCGAGCAATTTTTCCGGGCGATGACGCCGAACACCGGGCCGTTCGACATGGACGTGGTCTCTGATGGCGTATCAGCACTCTTCGACAAAATCGGCCCGGGGATTTTGTTCACCCATTCGCAAGGTGGCGGGCCGGGCTGGTTGACCGCGATCAAGAACGACAAGGTGAAAGCCATTGTGGCGTTCGAGCCAGGCAGCAGCTTCGTGTTCGCTCAAGGTGAAGTCCCTCCGCCAATTCCCAGCGCGTTCGACACAGTGCAAGGCGCGGCGGTGCCGATGGAGCAATTCAAGGCCCTCACGCGCATTCCGATTCTGATCCTTTACGGCGACAACATCCCGGAGCAGGCGGTCGACCTGCCCGCCCAGGACAGTTGGCGCGCACGCCTGAAAATGGCCCGGCTCTGGCGTGACGCGGTCAATCGCCACGGCGGTGATGTGCGACTGATCCACCTGCCGGAGATCGGCATTCATGGCAATACCCACTTCCCCATGTCGGATCTGAACAACGTGCAGATCGCTGACCTGGTCGCGCAATTCCTCGAAGAAAACCAGTTGGACTGACCCAAATACTTTTGCAACTGCCGCCCTTTTGATTGCTCAGGAGCTTCAGGTGAAAAACACACTCAAGGCCACGTTTATGTCGGCATTGGTCGGCCTCTCGGCGGGCGAAGCCTTGGCCGCCGATTACAAAAAGAACCCGTTCACCCTCGCCTACGACGGCGCGATCAGCAAGAACGAACCGGGCAAGGTCAACATCCATCCGGTCAGCTACAAACTCAACGGTCTGGATATCGCCGCCAACGTATACACCCCGGTTAACTATGACGCGAAGAAGACCTACCCGACCGTGGTCGTTGCACACCCCAATGGTGGCGTGAAAGAACAAGTCGCCGGCCTGTACGCCCAACGCCTGGCCGAACAGGGCTACATCACCATCACGGCCGATGCGGCGTATCAGGGCGCCAGCGGTGGCCAGCCGCGCAGCATCGATAAGCCGGCGTATCGCATCGAAGACATTCACGGCATGGCCGACTTCATCAGCCAGTTTGCCGGCGTCGATGACAAACGCATGGGCCTGCTCGGCATCTGTGGTGGCGGTGGTTATTCGTTGGCGGCAGCGCAAACCGACAAACGCTTCAAATCGTTGGCAACAGTAAGCATGTTCAACTCAGGCAGAGTACGTCGCAACGGCTACAACGACTCGCAAATGGACAGCATTCAGCAACGCCTGCAACAGGCGTCAGCAGCCCGCGCGCAAGAAGCGGCCGGCGGCGCGGTGCTGTACTCGGGCGATGCCAACCTCTCCGACGAGCAAATTGCCAAACTGTCCTTCGAGCTGTATCGCCAAGGTTATGAGTACTACTGGAAGACACACGCACACCCGAACTCGACCTTCAAATACACCACCAGCAGCCTGATCGACTTGATGCGTTTCGACGCGACTGACCATATCGAGCTGATCAACCAACCGTTGCTGATGATCGCCGGCAGCAAAGCCGACAGCCTGTACATGACGCAGGATGCTTTGCCCAAAGCCACCGGCACCACCGACAAGGAGGTGTTTATCCTCGACGGTGCGACGCACATCGAGACCTACTGGGTGCCGCGTTATGTCGATGCCGCAATTGGCAAACTGACCACGTTTTACGCCCGCACCTTGTAACCAGTCTCTCGAGGGGTCGCGCATACGTGTGCAACCTGCTTTCATGGATTAATACCGCGCCCCTCATGAGAGGTTTTCATCAATGTCCCGCGCCAATCTAAACGACCTGCAAGCCTTCGTGGTCATCACCCGCGAAGGCAGTTTCACCCGCGCGGCCGCTCAGCTTGGCGTTTCGCAGTCGGCGCTGAGCCACACCATGCGCGCACTGGAAAGCCGATTGGGCGTGCGCTTGCTGACACGTACCACCCGCAGCGTTTCGCCGACCGAGGCGGGTCAGCGGCTGTATCAATCGATGGCGCCGCGGTTCGATGAGATCGAACTCGAACTGGCCGCGGTCAGCGAGTTTCGTGACACCCCGGCAGGCAGCGTGCGCATTCAAGCGTCCGAACATGCCGCCAACAATATTTTGTGGCCCAAGCTTTTAAAGGTGCTCCCCGACTATCCGGACATCAAAGTCGAAATCACTGTCGACTACGCCCTCTCCGACATCGTCGCGCAACGCTATGACGCCGGCGTACGCCTGGGAGATCAGGTGGCCAAGGACATGATCGCCGTTCCTATCGGGCCGCCCCTGCGCATCGCAGTCGTGGGCTCACCCGAGTATTTCAACAAGCGGCCATTGCCCAAGGTGCCCGGTGACCTTGCGGCGCACAATTGCATCAATTTGCGCCTACCCACTCATGGCAGCCTGATGCAATGGGATTTTGAAAAGGATGGTCACGAGCTGAAGGCCCGTGTCGAAGGTCAATGGACATTCAACAGCAGCGTGCCGATCCTGCGTGCGGCCGTGGCGGGATGTGGCTTGGGTTTCCTGCCGGAGGACATGGTGGCGAAGGAGCTAGCCGACGGCAGCCTTGTGCGCGTGTTGGAAGATTGGTGCCAACCCTTTGCCGGTTACCATCTCTACTATCCTAATCGCCGTGAACATTCATCAGCGTTCGGCGTTGTAGTTGAAGCGTTACTCTACAAGCACTGAGTCATCGACGTTCAAGCCGTCTGAACTTGATCCGCCCCACCAACCCGCGAATGAGTAAGACGTCTCTCGCCACAGTGCGAAGGGCCTAACGAAACTGTATGTATATACAGATAATCTGGCATCGGGTGCCCGGTACATCCTGGGCAATGAAAAATCTGACGGGCGAGAGGTGGGAAAATGTGCGGACGATATTCGATCTATGAGTCGATGGATCATTACCTGCGCCAGCTGTCGCTGGACCTGGTGGTGATCAATGGCTACGACCACGCGCCAATCAACCGCTTCAACGTGGCACCGTCGACACGCGTCGAAATCATCCGCCCGGTCGACGATGGACTCAGCGTAGATCGGGTCAAGTGGGGGTGGTCGCCGTTTTGGGCGAAGGGGAAGCGGCCGGACCCGATCAATGCCCGGGCTGAAACGGTGCTAACAGGGAAATTCTTCAAAGACCTGTGGCCAGGTGGTAGAGCCCTGGCGCCGGCGAACGGCTGGTTCGAGTGGATACCAGACCCAGCGGATCCGAAGCGCAAGCAGCCGTACTACATCACAAGCGACAACGGCGCCCCGCTCTATTTCGCTGCGCTTGCAGAAGTGCACCAGAACACCGAGCCAGACGAGCGCGATGGATTTGTGATCATCACCGCAGCAGCGGATCAGGGACTGATCGACATCCACGACAGGAAGCCCTTGGTGTTGGCCCCTGAGCTCGCGCGGGAATGGATCGACCCGACTACATCGCCGCAGCGGGCTGCGACGATCGTGGAGCAAGGTTGCATGCCAGCTGCCCAATTCCGGTGGTATCCGGTCGGTAAGGCGGTAGGAAATGTGAGGAATGAGGGTGAGTCGTTGATTACACCGATGAACAACGAAAATCATCAGGGTCAGCTAGAGTTTTGATGAGTACAAGCACCGCGAGATAACGATCATGCTAAAACAAGAAGCAGACGACGTGATTGAGCGTATCAGGGACGATCTTAAAAGGCACGGTGTGCTGATCGGCTTTGATCCAGAGTTTACCACTGCCGAGTTCGGGTGCGACCTGGACCACTACGTTGCTCAGGTCAGAGAGGATCCGAACAACCGTGTACTAGGTATCGCGATACATGACGAAGGCTTATGGGCCCAGCTCCAGCAAGGCACGGTGTATCGCTGTGTTGTCAGTGATTGTCGAGGGAAGCTCTTCGGTATTCCTATTACGATAGAACCGAGAACCGATGCGTCCTACACCATTCAATACAAGCTCTGAATGCTACCTGCAGATGGATAGCCATTCAGCCCTGCCCAGTGGAGGGCTGATGCGGACACGATCAGGTTTTTCAGCGCACAAAGAAAAACCCCGCAGATTTTCATCTGCGGGGCTTTCGAATGGTGGAGGTCGAGGTCGGAATCGAACCGGTGTAGACAGATTTACAATCCGGTATAGGCCTGCAATTTTACTGAAAGGGACCGCTTAAACCCCTGTGTTTATTGGGTTTCGCCTAATTTCCTGCATCTTGTTTCATCATGATTTGGGACATTCGATGTCCCAAATTTGTCCCACGCTTCAAGATCCCCTGCGGCGGTCTGCGACCCTTTCCCTTCGTTTATATAACTACTCACAGGCGAAAGGCTTGCCGCTTCCCTTATCACCTGTGCGCCGCCGGGATGATCCTGCGGATAATCGCCAACCAAACCCAGCGCCCAAGCTTCATCGCGCTCCATTAACGCCCACAACCTGGCCGCTTCGGCAAGCTCAAGCATGTCCTCAGAGCGCCGTCATCGACATCCCGCAGGCGGCGCGCGGCATACGCCCTTTTGCGTAGTACAGCGAAGCTTCCATCGCGCTCGCGCACATCCTGACAGGTGCGCGCTGAGTAGTTCATCATGCCGTCCGGCTCAATGAGAAAACGCTTGCCTGCAAAGCTACCCCAGCAGAGAGAAGGTCATTTCCGCTCAAGATTTCTCGCAAGCTGGCGATAGGATTAGATTAACTATCATAAGGACATACCGTGAAGGCTCGCAAAATCATTGCCGGAACAGCCGCTTTTCTATCCCTCGGTGGATGCTCGGAAAGCCAGTTAGATTACCGTAATGCCCAGATCAGCAATGGCTTGATATACTCAAACTCAGAAAACAAACCTTTCACAGGGCTTGTCACGAATCTGCCAGAAGACTTCCTGCGCGCTAACAGCGGCTACAACGACACACTATTCAATCTAAATCAAATACTCAGCAAGATCAGATCTGAAAAAAATATGTACATGGGTCGAGCCTTTGTGTGTGACGCACAGGTTGAGGATGGGTTTATCTCCGGGAGCGTTTCCTGCTACCAAGCCAGATCTAGGACATTACGGTACAGCGCCGAATACAAAAGTGGAAACATTGACGGTGTATTTCAGATTTTTGCAATTGACGGAAAAACTCTGCTTGCAAAAACCTCATTTACGCAGGACCAAGTCGATGGCGCGACACAGATCTGGAGCCCTAATACTGGAAAGTTGATTTATCTCCGGAATACCCGTAATGGCAAGCCGGAAGGGCTGCTTGAAAATTATGACGAAAACACCGGACAGACGACATATAGGGCCGAAGCGAAGGCTGGCTATATTGTTGGTATAGCTGAAAGTTTTAGTGCAGATGGTAAACGGCAATCACAAGTCCCCTACGATGACGGGGTTCCTCATGGTATCGCCTATGAGTGGGACGCCAATACCGGCACCATGACGAAGCTTATCACTTTCGATCATGGCGCCTGGACTGGTGAAAACAAGAAATGGACCGCTGACGGCACTCTTGTGTCTCATCAGATCTATAATCGCAATGTCCTCATAGAAGACAAGCTTCTGCCAGCGCCATCAGAAAACCACATTGCAAATGCCGGTACTGACCAGTGCGTAGAAGCTTTAATTGAGAAATTCCGGAGCAGCAACGGCGAGGATGCTCTTATCAGATCCGACCAAGTGGCCGAGTGGGAGTCTGATTGCGGAAAACCAAACCAAGCGGACTGGATGGAGTGATCTGTCGCTAGTTACGCGCGCTCAGCTAGCTGCGGAGATCGCGATATCTGACTCAATGAAGCGTCGGCAGTTCCTTGCCGCGCGCCTTGGCTATGACACGACGCGGGTAGTCGGATACCACTTGGAACAGCGACTCAGCTAGAAGGCGCGGACGCTCCATCTCCTCCGCCGGCGCGCCACGATCTTGGGATTGGTGATACTAACGCGCATCGACAACCTGCTGAATCAGCGGCTCGCCGGCCTCGACCATGCCAATGAAGGTGCGCTTGTCCAATGCCCTACTCCAATCAGCTTCTGATTGCGCAGGGGACCAAGATTTTTCCTACCATGGCCCAAAAGCGCTGTTTGTATTAAGGCACCTATTCTTCGCGACCGAGGTAGCATTCTCGCCATTCGACAGGGTTGGATAGGAACCAATTTCTTTAAACCACTGAATGCCTCGCTCCACACAGTCTATGTAGGTGAGACCACGCGCATTCGAGTCTTCTCTTGATGCCTCTTTACTCTCAGAGGTGGCGATCGCCTGAAGCCTTAACTTTTCTTCGAGTCTCATTTTTTCATCAGCCATTTCAACGATGTCTGGCTGGGTTTCTTCTGCAGAATGATCACTTATCGTGGTTCCTCCGAATATCAAAAGGGCTACAACGGTCACCGTGCGCAAGCTGCCCAGAAGCCAAGATCGAGGAAGACCGATGCGATCTGTGATTCTGGGGAATGCCAAGATCAGGGCAGCCCCCAACAGAGCTAATTTTAGACCAGTGTTTCCTTCTGAATCGTTTGCAGCCAGCCAGTTTCGCCCTTGATTCCAGGCAATCATCACTACCCAGGCATATGCAATCCAAGATAAGGCAGCTAGGACCTGCGCCATCATCCTATCCATCACCGCATTGATGCGCTTCAGCACTTAACTCCCCCGGTTTAACGAAGCGGCAAATTCCATGCAACGCAAAGTACCATGAGGTTTAGCTTTGGAATCAATTAATCAGCGCGTGATAGGCCGCTTCGTAGCTCTGACCCGCTATTCTGGCTTGGTCATGAGCCTTCGCCAGCTCTCCCGCTCGTTCATCAGCCCGTGCGGGCAGGTCGGAGAGCACCGTGGCGGCGCGGGTGGCTGCCTAGCCTCTGGCGACAGCAGAGGTATCCGTGCCGGGGCAACTGACGACGGCAGCAAGTTTTCCAGCTTCGTCGCGCAGCCGCTCACCAGCAGCATCGGCGCTATCAACCACCAGCACCAGGCCGGTACCGCGCCGAGCCAGGTCACGCAGCCCCCAAGAACAGATCCCGCTCAGCGGCACGCCGACGAGTCAGGCCAGCCAGCACCTACCCGCCAGCCCTGTTCCAGCGTGTGAACTGCTCGGCAGTTGCCGTGCAGTTGCCCGCATTGAGCAACCGGCAGAGCGTGGACGATTCGAGATTGGCCGCACGCAGGTTGTAGGTGAAACTTATCAAGGCGTCCCACTGATTCTGGTTCAGCGGCGCAGTGATCAGTCGCTCAACGTCTGGTTCGAACCGCCCTACATCGTTCAACAGCATCCGTTCAGCCTGTTCCTTGCTGATCTTCATCCCGGCTTTCACGCCACGTGTGGTCCCGTAGCCGATCGTCCAGACGCCTACTAAGTCTTGATACGCCTGCAGGCGCAGGCCCTCGAACGACTTGATGAGGCTCAAGCCGCGTTGCGATGTACGCATATGGTTTCTCCAGGCACAAAAAAGCCCGCGCTGGGCGGGCAGGTTTAGGAGTCGGCGCAGATCGTCGTTTCCGCTATGATCCGCACTGAACGCTGAAACGGTGGGGAACGGGGTTCGACATCTATGGAGTGGCAGGGCTAATGACAATGATAGTAAAACAATGCATCAACAGGGAGCGAACTTCAATTTCAACCGGATATCGGGCTGACATTGACGGACTTCGAGCAATAGCTGTTCTACTTGTTGTTCTCTATCACGCTGGTTTCCCTGTCCCAGGTGGTTTCGTTGGCGTTGATGTATTCTTTGTCATATCCGGCTACCTGATTACCGCGATACTCAGGCGAGAAATCCTAGACCGCACATTCACATTTCGAAGCTTTTACATTCGCAGAATCAAGCGGCTAATGCCCGCTTACTTCTTTCTGCTGGCATGCACCACAGTGTACTCAGGTTTTTATCTTCTTCCTGACGACATGATCTCCTACGCGAAGAGTGCTGTAGCATCACTGGCTGGGCTAAGCAATGTTTACTTCTTCATGGGCACAGGCTACTTTGGCAATGCCGCCAATGCGCCACTTCTGCACACATGGTCAATCGCAGTTGAGGAGCAATTCTACGTAATCTGGCCAATGCTGCTTTTGGCGTTGTCCTGGATCGATAGCAAGCGCGCTGTTCGCTATGCCGTTGCCGCAATTCTTATTGCATCTCTGGTAGCTTCGCATCACTACGCAGTCAACCATAAGAACGCCGCCTACCTGCTTCTTCCATTCAGATTCTTTGAACTAATGGTCGGCGCGCTTCTCGCGCTGTACCAACACCGCGTTGCGAAGGTAGTCAACCCCGGCCCAACTATAGCGATTATCGGATTGACGTTCGTTGTCGCAAGTGCATTCATCCTAGATAACTCCAGTGCATTCCCTGGAATATACGCGCTACCGGTCTGCATTGGAACTGCGATGGTAATCGCCAGCGGATTCAATTCAACCAACCACTTACCTCTGAAAGCCTTACAGATCACGCCGATCCGCTACATTGGTAAAGTATCTTACTCACTATACCTATGGCACTGGCCTGTCCTTGCGCTTGCTCAATATCGTGGCATAGCATTAACCACAGAAAATGCTCTAATCTTGATCGTAGTTGCTTTCTTGGCCTCATGCTTTAGCTACCATTTCATCGAAACGCCATTTCGCAACATAAAATCGAAGAAATTCGTATCAATCGCCATACCACTTTACGTAGTCCCATCACTACTGATGTGCGCGGGCGCGTACTCGATAGTGAAGAATGACGGTTTCAGGTCGCGGTCTGGAGAATTGATTTCTGAACTGGAGGACAGGAATACTTCACACGTTCAGAGAAGCCAGTGCATAAGCGTTATGATTGTTGGGAATTATGGAGATTGCCACCTGGGCGTTGATCGTCCAGAGGCCGACGGCTTGTTGATTGGTGACTCTTTTGCGAATGCCTACGCCCAGTTTGTCGATGTGCTAGCTCGTGACGCTGGGATCATGATTCACGACACCACAGCAGGATCGACTCCCGCAATACCTGATGTGTTCACCATGGACATGGTGAACAAGCTTCCAGAAAGCGAATGGAAGAAAATTGTTGACTACAACACAGCGAGATTTGAAGCAGCGAAGTCAAAGCGCGTCGTGATCATTTCAAATTTCTGGAACAACTACGCAACGTGGCAGACTAGATTCAGGGTTCACAACGGCAACCTGGAAGATGTAAATGATAAAATTGAGAGCCTCCAATACGAGACGATCAAGAAATATTTAGATGCTGGTGTCAAGGTCGTGATACTGGTTCAGCCATTTGCTGAAATCGGAAAAACCGAGGTGAGCCGTATGCGCGAAGAAAAACTTCGCCACGCTGTGATTGACAACACCTACCCACCAGTAGAGCCGGACTCAGACCGAATAGAATACAAAATAAAAGACAAATTCCCGCAAGTCACACTTATCGACCCAAACAAGGTACTTTGCGAAAAAAATAAATGCAAAGCATTTATTGATGGAAAAATAATTTTCAGAAATGATGGGTCTCACCTAAACGCTGTTGGCGCAGAAGCGATAGGAAAAGAGTATCTGAAACGATTCGGAAATCCGCTTGCGGGCATGTGATTCATGCTGGGGGCGTTACGCCCCCTTTCCTCATCAAACTTTAAGCCAACCGAAAGAGGGCACAAATCGAGGCGAACCCAGCATGCGACCCAGTGTGCGGAGGCGGTAGGCTCGGTGCGCGATTGGGATGTCGGCCATCTCAGTGGTGAACCGCTCCCGGCATGGAATATGTCCACCCAGCGCTTGGCCAGGCCCCGCCCGGCGTACTTGGTTGGGTCATGCCCCTCGCACGTCTGGCGACTGCCATCTACCCCAAATTCTTTCTGACGGCCTCCACCACTTGGCTGGATGTATCGAAGCAGGCCAGAGCCTGAACAATGAAGGCTTTGACCTCGCTTCGTAGTGCTGCCATGTGAATGTCATCCGTCAGGACCTGTCAGGATTCAGGCCGACTTGAGCAGGCAGGTTCCGCACGCCCTCGCAATGTTGATCTTGGCCACCTCAGCGGCCGGCTTGCAGCGTCGATCAGCTGCTGTACGTCGTGGCTTGGCCCACACCCACGAACTCTTCGACGTCATGGCCGCGCAGGTTTAGAGCTTGGGCAAACCGTCTTGGGTGAACTTGGGCGCGCCGTACTCATCGGTTGCCGGGGTGATGTGGTAGGTCGGCTCGTATCCAAACCATTCCCGCATCTGCTGCTCTTGCCGAGCCTTTTGCCACCCACCCGCGCGGAACATCAGTTGCTCGGCCTGGCCGAGAACTACCCGCCCCTGCCTAGCGAATCCGGACGATGCCCATAGCACGCCGATGTTGGCATCCATCAGGTGGGCGTGATCTGGGTTGTGGATGCCGCCGGTGTCAGCGAGGATCTCGCTCTGCACCCAGTCCCATACGCCGGTAGCCGGGCGAAATCTGAGCCACAGCGATTCGAGCAGGTCTACCGGTGGAAGGGGTCTAGCCAAAGTGCTTGGCCTCCAGTCGCTTGTGGCACCGACTACCAACATGAGGCAATCTTACAAAGCACCATTGATCAGATAGGGATTTCACTGATGCCATTTCCACCGAAGGAACGTGCTGCACTATTACAACTCAAGGGCGTAGGCCCAACGGTCATCACCAGACTTGAGCAGATGGGTATCGCCTCATTGGCCGAACTGAGCAGAGCCGATGTAACCGACATCTTGGCGCGAGCTTCTGCCGCATTGGGATCGACATGCTGGAGAAATAGCCCTCAAGCAAGAGCTGCTATTACTGCCGCCGTCGATTTTGCGAAAGATGCACTTAGCCGATAGCCCATCCTTACGTGAACACCATCCTGTGCGTCTCGGCATGGGCATGACCGTGCAGGATGGCCACAAGATTAGTCTTGGCCAGGGCCAAGGTACGCTGGTCCACGCCTTCGATCTAGCCGATTTGCTTGAACAGCTCACTGGCATCGGCCTCCAGGGCCTTGATTGAGTTCATGCCATCGATCTCGCTCTGAGTGAGGTCGCGGTAACCTGTGATCTTCTTGTGCTGGTTGTCCATAGGTGGTCCTCAGATTGTCGCGCCACAAGTTCTCGAAGTCAGCCAATGGCAGTCACTTCAAGATTCGCTACAAGGACCACTAGACGATCTTCCCGAGCCACGGATCCAAGGAAATTGGTGAAGGACTCAGGAAGGAAATCATCAAGCAACTGGGCCTCAAATGAGGCCCCACCACCCTGAACAGACGTCCAGTCAGCCCCATGAGAGGAAACATGTACGACTACAAAATCGTGGCTCACGAACGGGCGCTTGGTCGCCTTCGAGCACACCTCGAAGCTCGAGAGCCTGGAAGAAGCTCTGGCCAAGTTCGGAGTTCGACTCCAGGTGATACCTACCGCGCTGCAGGCTGCTTGATCGCGCACCCAAGGGGTCGGCACTCTCACCGGACCTCTTGAGGGCCTGTTCGGGCAATAAAAAACCCGGTACTTGGCCGCGCTCATGAATGGGTGCGGATGACCGGCACTGAAGCCGTGTCAGGGTGCCTGTGATCTGCTGGGGACGGGCCTTTAAACAGCGTTGCGACCTCTTCGCTTTTCGCTCCGGCCGCCTTGCCCCTCTCACACTGCACTTTCAGCGTCATCTACATAAGCGAAAAAGCCCAGCGCTAGGCTGGGCTCGGAGGATTTAGTTGGAAGGCTGTCTACTGTGATGCCAGTAGAGGTACAGCAATCCCAGTGGCGCGATGAAGATCGCCAGGAACCAGCAGATGAACATCGTCATCACTTTGATAAACAGCATCAGCAGCGCATTCACGAAGAATATGTTGCGGCCCATGATGAAGCCCACCACGCTCTCGTACACAAATCGAGAATAGGGATAGAGCAAGGTACTCACCACCGAGATGGCTACCGTTGCGAAATCAATACCTAGTGGAGCGCGTGATTTCATGTAAATGAAAAAAGCCCCAAACAGCGCGCCGAAGAATAACTGCCGAGCGTAGTAGCTCGGGGTTAGCCCCCCAAAAGTCATTGCCAAAAACTGTCGCATAAGATCCATCTCAAGGTTCAAGGGGCGCAAATTCTACCAGTCTGGCCCCACCTCAAGTAAATCCCTAAAACGAACAAGCCCAGCTCTATGGCTGGGCATTTTGGCGATGTTTGTCGAGTATGCGACCTACTCGACATCGGGCCTGGCGCCACCTTCGTACGCAATGGAGGCGATGATGGCTCTGACGATGCCCGGCCCCATGCCGGTCACCCCTAGTACCCCATCCCAAACCAAACCAAATTGCCACCATGCCGCATCCGGCCACGGAGGGCGGCGCATGCATAGAACCATCGGGGGCAAATCTAAACCTCTGGACTATCGGTACTCCAAACAGCCAGTTCGTATCCATCTGGGTCGGTGAAGTGGAATCTCCGCCCTCCAGGGAAAGAGAATATTTCTCGACTGATACGGGCGCCCGCCGAAACAAGTTTACGTTGCGACTCTTCGAGATCAGTTGAATACAAGATCACCAGCGGGCCTCCGGGCTGCACGGGCTCCCCGGTCGTAAAACCACCAGTAAGACGCCCATCGCTAAATTCTGTGTAGCTGGGGCCATAGTCCACAAAGCTCCAGCCGAAGGCCTCACCGTAGAAAGCCTTGCTGCGCTCAATGCTCGCCACATTGAACTCAATATTATCGATCTTGCTGTCTCTGCTCTGGCTCATCTAAACCTCCTTGTTTGATGCACGCAATCTAACACGACGCAGTCTTGTTCACCTCTAACAGCCACAGACCAAATCAATTTTTCGCCATTCACACTGCCACCATGCCGCATCCGGCCACGGAGGGCGGCGCATGCATGGACAAAGCCATGAACATCGAGACATCGACCGTCACCAGGCTGCTGATCACCGAGGTGCACGGCCTCGACCCGATCAGTGTGTACCTCGAAGACCTGGCGCCATGGAGCCGAACCCTGACTGGGCTTACCTCTGCCGCGCCATCGCGACAGTTCAGCAGGCCATGGGCAAAGAGTTTCCGATCGCCGCCTGACCCTCCGGCGCTGCCCGCCAGCACCTCAACGCTTGCCGCCGAGTGTGGGCGGCAGGGCCGTGAAGAACCAGTAGATTCCAGTTCCCAGCACCAGGGTCCACCGGCTTTGCGGGTTGAGAAACATCCCAACCACCCCAAGCGCGATCAGGGTCACGCCAGCCCACCGTCTGCGCTTCGGGTTGAACCATAGCTGGAACGCCCGAAGTCTTTCACGCAACTGCATTACCACTCTCCCTGCTTGGTAAGCGGCTAAGCATAACAACAGCAGCGCTGCACGCCAGCGCCTTCCCCACATACGAAAACGCCGCCTGATGAGGCGGCGCTGACTGACGAAGACCGGACGTTACCAGGTCTTCGGCTCTGACTTCTTGTACGAGCCACCGGTCATGCACTTCTCGACCAGGTCTTCGCGGGCCTTGTTGTCTGGAAGCGTTTTCAGGTAGTCGGGCTGACAGTGTTCGCTGGTCGGCTCATAGGCTGCCGTGTGGACGGCGTCTTCTTCGCTGCCCGCCAGAACCACTGCAGAGAATGCGGCGGCAGAGAAGGAAACCAATGCTTTGTGGGATATAAGCTCATTCCTTTGAAGTGGTCGGGCGTTATAGCAAACCTCGACCAGCATCGCAAAGACCTCTCAGCGCTGCCCGCCAGCACCTTCCCCTACTCAACGATAACGCCTCCCCGGTGAGAGACTGGGCGGACGCTAATCACCTCAAAGCGAGTGCATGCACCAGCCGTCGAGCGTCGTCGATGTTTAGGATTTCGATTGCCCAATGCTCATCATCCGTATGCGATTTGTCGTCGAAGCTCGTAAAGAGCTTCCTGATTTCATCTTTTCGATAGATCCCGTCTTTGAGCACGGGAGGACGAAAATGGAAATTGAGCTTCTTTTGGGAAGGCATGAATGAAAAATACCGTTTCCCATTTTGATAAATGCGAAAGGACCGAACCTCTCCCTGATTTTTAACGGTCCACTCGACTGAGCGAAAACAGGAGAACGCTCCAGCGAGGTAGATAAATGCTTCGCGTACATCCGCATCTTGGATGTACTCGTAAAACTCACTAACAAGATCCGAATCGATGTCGTGCGCAAGCATGTGTCGCTCCTGATCCGGCCCCATGCCGGGCAGAACACCAATAGTCCACTTCCATGAATCACGCCACCCCGGCGAAGGCGGCGCCTGCACGCAAGGACCACAACATGACCTGTATGACCTCCCTCGCCCTGCCCTTCGAAAAGGAGCTGGTTGTCGATCTCTTCGCCGGCGGTGGCGGCACCAGCAGCGGCATTGCCGAGGCGTACCGCGAATCGGATGTGGCGGTGAACCACAACCCAATCGCCCTGGCTGGGGGTCAGGAAGAACAAGGAGAAACCGCGCGACTTCTACGCCAACGAAACGGTATGGCAGGCGGTGTATGAGGAGGCTCCACCGGAGCTGAAGGATGCGATGGACCTGGCGTACCTGACCGGCCAGCGGCCGTCAGATGTGCTGTCCATGCGGAAGGACGATATGGAAGGGATCTACCTGCTGGTCAGCCAAGGTAAGACCGGCAAGCGATTGAGGATCGTCCTGGAAGCGAATGGCGTGAAGAACAGCCTGGGCCTGCTGCTCGATCGGATCATGCGATACACCAGCCAGCACCTTTCGCCGTTCTTCATCGTCAACGAGCACGGCAAGCGCATGAGCTGGCCGATGCTGCGGAACCGGTGGGCAGATGCCCGCGAGGCAGCCAGGGTAAAAGCCGAACTGGAAAAGAAGCCAGACCTGGCCAATCGAATCGCCCAGTTCCAGTTCCGCGTTATCCGACCGAAAGCCGCATCGGAGATCAACGACCTGAGTGAGGCAAGCGTGCTGCTGGGGCACTCGAAAGAGGGAATTACCGAGCGTGTTTACCGCCGCGTCGGCGCGATCGCAAAGCCCTCGAAAGGCTGAAGTTTCGGAACTCCACCCCGAAAGTTTCGGAACTCTTGCCTTTTTTCGACCCATAAAGAAAAACCCCGCAGACGTTAATCTGCGGGGCTTTCGAATGGTGGAGGCCGAGGTCGGAATCGAACCGGCGTAGACGGATTTGCAATCCGGAGCATAACCACTTTGCTACTCGGCCTCAAAGGTCGGATCTAGCTGCTTACGCTTAGCTATCTCCTTGAAACGCTGAACCTTTTTCAAAGTTTGCTGCGTTTCGATGGGCGCCATTATGTCTTCATTCCTTTCACCTTGCAACCCCCTGAACAAAAAAAAATTTCAACGGGTTCAAGGTGTTAGCGCAGGCGGCTGAGTTTACTCCATAAGCCCACCACAGTGTTCTCCACCGTGCCGCTGGCAGCCATGCCGATTCGCTCTTGAAGGCTCTTGCGTTCGGCATAGTGCAGGTGAAACAGGTTGGCGTTGCGCGCGCGGGCGCTGAGGTACTCGTCGCTGGTTTGCAGTTCGTCCACCAACTGGCGGTTGAGTGCGGCAACGCCGAGCCAGACTTCGCCTGTGGCCACTTCATCAATATGCAGTTGCGGGCGATAGCGGGCGACAAAATCCTTGAACAGCTGGTGGGTGATGTCCAGGTCTTCCTGGAACTTCTCCCGGCCTTTGTCGGTGTTTTCGCCAAATACGGTCAGGGTGCGCTTGTACTCACCGGCTGTCAGCACTTCGAAGTCGATGTCGTGCTTCTTCAGCAGGCGGTTGATGTTGGGCAACTGCGCCACCACCCCGATCGAACCCAGCACGGCGAACGGCGCACTGACGATTTTCTCGCCGATGCAGGCCATCATGTAACCACCGCTGGCGGCCACCTTGTCGATGCACACGGTCAGCGGGATGCCCGCCTGGCGAATGCGCGCCAGTTGCGATGCAGCCAGGCCGTAGCTGTGCACCAGGCCACCACCGCTTTCGAGGCGCAGCACCACTTCGTCACGCGGGGTGGCGAGGGTCAGCAGCGCGGTGATTTCGTTGCGCAGGCTTTCGGTGGCAGAGGCTTTGATGTCGCCATCGAAGTCCAGCACGAAGACCCGGCCCTTTTCCTCGGCCTTGCCTTTCTTCTGCTGTTTTTCCGCCTTGGCCTGCTGCTTGCGCAAGGCCTTGAGCTGGGCCTTGTCGAGCAGGCCGGACTCCAGGCGCTCGCGCAGGTCCTTGTAGAATTCGTTCAGGCGGGTGACCTGCAACTGCCCACCCGGCTTGCGCCGCCCTTTGCTGCGCAACCCGGCGATGGCCGACAGCACCACGAGGATGGCGATGACCAGGGTGGCGGTTTTGGCGAGAAAGCTTGCGTACTCGGCAAGAAACTCCACGTTGACTCCTTAAATACCTGCGCCAAAGCGGCGCGTAACTGTTGCAAGCATACCGCTGCACCTGAGGCGCTGCCAGCCGGTGTAAACGCTGGCAACACCTTTCAAACAACCTTTTCAAACGCTTGTATGTTTTTTCGTTGACAGCCCGTGTGCTGCATCCTAACCTCGCAGCAACCTCCAAACAGGCCGGAACCTTTCGTGGGCAACCTCTACCTGATCCGACATGGCCAAGCCTCCTTCGGTGCCGATGACTACGACGTCCTCTCGCCCGTGGGCGTGCGCCAAAGCCAGGCCTTGGGTGAGCACCTGGCCCAACTGGGTATTCGGCTGGACCGCTGCGTGGCAGGCAACCTGCGCCGCCAGCAGGATACCGCACGCCTGGCCCTGGAGGCCTTGCATGCCAGCGGCTGCCCGGTGCCGGCTGTTGAGACCGACGCCGCGTTCAATGAGTTCGATGCCGATGGCGTCATCCGCGCCCTGTTGCCCGGGCTGCTGCCAGAAGAACCCGATGCCCTGCACATCCTGCGCAACGCTGCGCAGCACCGCAGCGAGTTCCAGCGCCTGTTCGCCTTGATGGTGCAGCGCTGGCACGCGGGCGAACACGCCGACGATGGCCTGGAAAGCTGGCAGGCGTTCACCCACCGTGTACAAGGTGGCCTGCAGCGCGTGCTGGATGCCGCCGGCAGCGGCGACAATGTCGCCATCTTCACATCGGGCGGCACCATCGCCGCCCTGCTCCACCTGGTTACCCGTATTACCCCCAGCCAGGCGTTCGCGCTGAACTGGCAGATCATCAACACGTCGCTCAGCCAGCTGAAGTTCCGCGGCCGCGACGTGGCACTGGCCTCCTTCAACAGCCAGGCCCATGTGCAGCTGTTGAGGGTACCGGAGCTTGTCACCTATCGATGAGCCCGGTTTGTTGTGTCCCTGCGGGGACGTGTAAATAACTCTATAAGGAATGCGCCATGACCTCCGTAGCTGATGCCGTCAAAAAGATGCAAGAGAAGTTCAACCCATCCGCTGCCGCCGGCCTGGACCTGGTGTTCGGCTTCAACATCACCGACGAAGGCAAGCAATACGCCCTGATCGTCAAAGACGGCACCTGCGACCTGCAGGAAGGCGAAAACCCGGACGCCAACTGCACCCTGGTGATGGACAGCGAAACCCTGAAGGGCATCGTCAGTGGTGAAACCGACGGCATGCAGGCCTTCATGGGCGGCAAGCTGCGCGTTGAAGGCGACATGATGCTGTCGATGAAACTCAGCGAGCTGTTCCCGTCCTGAGGGCTGGGTACACCGGATGATCGAAAAACCGAAGCCGTGGCGGCTTCGGTTTTTTTTTGCCCTGCATTCGGTGCAGTGATCGACCTGCAACACCCTCGCCTATATGGCACTTGGCACGCTTGTTCCAGCGCCGCCAGGCCATTAGATTAGCCAATAGTCCTTGCGATCGAGAATAAGGAAAACGCATGACGCTCACCGACCAGTCCACCCAGGTACGCCCCGGCGAAGAACTCGACGCGGCCGTCATCGACCCTTACCTCAAGGCCAACATCCCCGGCCTGGACGGCCTGCCGAGCATAAGCCAGTTTCCCGGGGGGGCCTCCAACCTCACCTACCTGGTCAGCTACCCGGGCCGGGACTTTGTGCTGCGCCGCCCGCCCTTCGGGCAAAAGGCCAAGTCGGCCCACGACATGGGCCGCGAGTTCCGCATCCTCAATCAGTTGAACAGTGGTTTCCCCTTCTGCCCCAAGGCGTATGTGCACTGCACCGACAGCAGCCTGATCGGCGGCGAGTTCTATGTCATGGAACGGGTCAAGGGCATCATCCTGCGCTCGGACATCCCCCCCGAGCTGAAACTGGACGCCAGCCGCACCGAGGCCCTGTGCAAAAGCTTTATCGACCGCCTGGTCGAGTTGCACCAGGTGGACTACAACGCCTGCGGCCTGGCCGATCTGGGCAAGCCGGAAGGCTACGTGCAGCGCCAGATCGAGGGCTGGGCCAGCCGCTACGAAAAAGCCCTGACCCCGGATGCCCCGCGCTGGGAAAAGGTGACCGCCTGGCTGCACGACAAAATGCCCGCCGACCATCCGAAACCCGCCATCGTGCACAACGATTACCGCTTCGACAACGTGATCCTCGACGCCGACAACCCCATGCGCATCATCGGTGTGCTGGACTGGGAAATGGCCACCCTGGGCGACCCGCTGATGGACCTGGGCAACAGCCTGGCCTACTGGATCGAGGCGGACGACCCGGCGCCGGTGCAACTGATGCGCCGTCAGCCGAGCAACGCCCCAGGCATGCTCACCCGCCGCCAGTTCGTGGATTACTACGCCGAGCGCGCGGGCATCCCGCTGGACAACTTCGATTACTACTATTGCTATGGCCTGTTCCGCCTGGCCGGCATCGTCCAGCAGATCTACTACCGCTACTTCCACGGCCAGACCCAGGACAAGCGTTTCGCCCAGTTCATCCACATGAACCGCTTGCTGGAGCAGATGAGCTTGCAGGTCATCGCGAAGTCCAGCCTCTGAACAACGCCACGACGACGGATAACAAGGAAAACAGCATGTCCAAGACCCACCTGTTCGACCTCGACGGCAAGATTGCCTTCGTTTCCGGCGCCAGCCGCGGCATCGGCGAAGCCATCGCCCACCTGCTGGCCCAGCAAGGTGCCCATGTAATCGTTTCCAGTCGCAAGCTAGACGGTTGCCAACAGGTGGCCGAGGCAATCATCGCGGCGGGTGGCAAGGCGACGGCGGTGGCCTGCCACATCGGTGAGATGGAACAGATCCGGCAGGTGTTCGCCGGCATCCGCGAACAGTTCGGGCGCCTGGACATCCTGGTCAACAACGCCGCCACCAACCCGCAGTTCTGCAACGTGCTGGACACCGACCTGAATGCGTTCCAGAAGACGGTGGACGTGAATATTCGCGGTTACTTCTTCATGTCGGTGGAAGCCGGCAAGCTGATGCGCGAGCATGGCGGCGGCAGCATCATCAACGTGGCGTCCATCAACGGCGTGTCCCCCGGCCATTTCCAGGGTATCTATTCGGTGACCAAGGCGGCAGTCATCAACATGACCAAAGTCTTCGCCAAAGAGTGCGCCCAGTTCGGCATTCGCTGCAACGCCCTACTGCCAGGCCTGACCGACACCAAGTTCGCCTCTGCACTGGTGAAGAACGACGCCATCCTGAACGCCGCACTGCAGCAGATCCCGCTCAAACGCGTGGCCGACCCCAAGGAAATGGCCGGCGCGGTGTTGTACCTGGCCAGCGATGCCTCCAGCTACACCACCGGCACGGCACTCAACGTCGACGGCGGCTACCTGTCCTGATCAGGCTTTGACCGCCACCAAGGTGTAACTCAGGGGCAAGCGTGCAGGCTGCTCGCGCAAGCGGTACTCACCATCGCTGCCCTTGAGCATCTGCCCCGGCAGCGCCTCCCAGGGGATGCTCTGGTGCTCGACCAGTGCCGTCAATTGCAGCCCGTGCGCCAGCAGGGCAGTCACGACTTCACCCAGGCCGTGGTTCCATTCGTGGGTTTCGGTGTGGGCAAGGCGCTGTTCGGTCTCGACGTAGGTCTGGTCGTTGTGCCACACCGTCGGCGCTTCGTGCTCGAAATACGGGTACTCGAGCTGCAGGCGGTCCTGGTGGTCTTCGTTGATGGCCATCAGCATCGGGTGCCCATCGCGCAGGAACAACCGCCCGCCAGGCTTCAGCAGCGCCGCGACCGCACGCGCCCACGGCTCGATGCGGGGCAACCAGCAGAGCGCGCCAATACCGGTGTAGACCAGGTCGAACGTGCCTGCCGGCAGTACCTTGTCGGCGGCATAGACGTCGGACTCGACATACGCGATGGGCATCGCGCAACGCTCGGCCAGTGCCCGCGCCTCCACCAGCGAAGCCGCCGAATAGTCCAGGCCGCAGACCTTGGCGCCAAGGCGTGCCAGCGACAAGGTGTCGGTGCCGATGTGGCACTGCAGGTGGACGGTGTTCAGCCCGGTGATGTCGCCAAGCAAAGGCAGGTCGAAGCGGACGGTTTCGGAAAGGTGCCCGGGGCGCTGGACCAGAATATCGACTTCGTATTCCTTGGAGGCAGCGTGCAGCGGGGCGCGCTCATCCCAGCTGGTGCGGTTGAGTTGCAACGAACGGTCCATGGTGTCTTCCTTGAGTGGTGACGGCTCATGCTAGCCGCCACCTGCTCATCTACGACACCACTGCCTTGCTAAAAATTGTAAAGGCCGAAAAACACCCAACGAGCAAACAACTGGACTGCCCTGGCCCTTAGAGGCAGGTAGCCGCCGCTGCCCGGCGCTGCAGCGCCACGCCGTCATTCTTCTGCGCGTAGTAGTCGACCCGCGCCCCGCCCGCCTGGGGGTAAACATCCACAAACGCTTCGGCCTCACGGGTATACACCGTGAACCCGCCCTGCTTGCGGGGTTCCAGGTAACCACTGGCATCGTCGCCGAACACCTTCTCTTCCTGCCAGCTGAACTGGATGCACTGGGCCACCAGTTCCGGCGCCTTGTGCGAATCGAGCTGCGCAGTCGGCTTGCCGCCGCGGGCCGTCTCCATGGTCGCAGAAGCACAACCGACCAGCATCAGCGCTGCGGCCATCGGCAGAATCGCACGCATGTTCCATCCTCAGGGTATTGAAAAAGATGCGACTCTAGCACTGGCGGGCATCGCGAGTGAATTGTCACGCGCATGCCGCTGTCGCAGATAAGGTATGCCGCCATCAGGAGCACCACATGAAGCTTCACTATCTGCTACTCGCCGCCCTGCCCTGCCTGCCTCTGGCAGTCAGCGCCGCGCCCTCCAGCGAAGAAAGCATCACCGCCCCGGAAACCCACAATCGCACGCTTGAAGTGGGCGACAAGGCCCCGGACCAGTACAAACGCGACGAGGAGGCCATCAAGGACTGGAAAGCCAAAGGCTTGCCAGCACCCGAGAAGGAAAGCCATTGGGTACGCATGGGTGACCACTACGTGCTGGTGCAGATCACCAACGGGGTAGTGCTGGCGATTCAGCCGGCATCCTGATTCATCCCGCCTGAATCAACGCCGCCATGTGCACCGTGTTGCGCCCGGCGGCCTTGGCCTGGTACAGCGCCGCATCGGCCTGGGCCAGCAGGTTGGCGGTGCTGTCTTTGGGGCACGGCACACCACACCACAAGCCGACGCTGAAGCGCAGTTCGATCTGGTCACCGGCAAAGCGCGCCGGGCTGCGCGCAATGGCCTCGCGCAGCCCTTGCAGCGCAGCCATCGCGCCACTGCGGTCACTGCCCGGCAGCAAAAGCAGGAATTCCTCGCCACCATAACGGCCCAGGCTGTCACCCTGGCGCAGCCGCTGCTGCAACTGGCGCACGCAATGGCACAACACCTCGTCGCCGGCCAGATGCCCATACAGGTCGTTGATGCGCTTGAAATGGTCGATGTCGATCATTGCCACAGCCAGGCTGGCGTGTTGCTGGCGAGCATGGTCCAGCTCCACGGCAAACCGTTCCAGTATCGCCCTGCGGTTGAATGTGCCGGTCAGCACATCGTGCAAGGCCAGGTGCTGCAAACGGGACTCGCTGCGCTCCTTGGCCATCAGCACCAGCCCGATCGAATACATCATCACCGTCGCCGTGCCGATTGCCACGGAAATGCTCTGCTTGAGGTTGCTGGTGTCGTAACGCATTTCCACCGCCGTGCCATTGGCCACCGCGACCACACGCATGCCCAGGCCGACCAGGCTGATCAACGCACCGATCTGCAGCAGCAGGTGGGCCCTGCCCGGCCGCTCGGCATGGCGCCACGCCCAGTAAAGAATCATCGAGCACTGCAGCATCAATACCAGCGTCGCCAGCAGCATGCGCGGCTCCAGCGTATCGAGCAGCAGCATCAGCCCCACCAGCATGCAGGCGGGGATGAGGAAAATGACACGCCAGGGCACCACCTGCTCACGCACCCGGAACAGGCTGGCGGTGTAGAACGCCAGGGCCAGCGACAGCAAGCTGTTGCCCAGGCCGTAGCTGACCCACAGCGGGGCCTGGGCATAGACGGTGTAGCAGACATAAGCCAGCGCATGCACCAGCAGCCCGCAACCGGTGAGCAGCAGGTTGTCACGGCGGTTGCTGCGCCCGACCAGCAACAGGCAGAAGGCCAGAATGGTTGCAACCAGTGCAACGGCGGCGAACAACGTGGGGGTATGGGCGATCATCGTGATTCACCGAGTGGCAGATTGCCGTCTTGACTGCGGCTTGCCCCAAAGTTTAGAGGGACATTGCCCGCGCGACCATGACCGAATGGGACAGAACAACAGCCTGCAAGCACGCCGCTCATCACCGCAGCGACAATTTTTTGCCCGCCCGGGAAACCAAATGGATCATTCCCAGTCTCAGGAAGTGTCCCGTAAACCGTTGCGGATCAAGGACCTATATCGTGATGACCCGCTTTGCAAGCCTTACGCTGATTGCTGCATTTCTGCTGACCGCAGGCTGCCACAGCCATCGCTACCATGACGACGACGATGGCTGGCGTGACCGCGACCGTGGCCATCGCCACCACCATCGGCATGACCGCGATGACGATGACAATCGTCAGTACCGCGGTGACCGCGACTACCGCTGAAGCGTCTTAGCCCCCCTGACCTGCCGCCCGTTGCGCGGCAACTTAACCTGATGATTCCTTTGAGGTTCGTATCATGCGTCTGACTCTGCCTTCCCTTGCCCTCGGCCTGCTGCTGTGCCAAGGCGCTTTCGCCGGTGACGGTACTGCCGCCATCGGCGGCGGCCTGGGTGGTGTCCTGGGTAACGTTGTCGGTCAACAACTCGGCGGCAAGACCGGCGCGGCCATCGGTGCCGGCGTGGGCGGCGCAGCCGGCAGTGCGGTAGGTGCACGCAAGGGCAACCGTACCGAAGCCGCTATCGGCGGTGGCCTGGGTTCGGCTGGCGGCTCGCTGCTGGGCGGCGCGGTGGGCGGCAAGACCGGTTCGACCGTGGGTGCCGGCCTGGGCGGCGCCGCTGGCGGTGCCCTCGGCAACCACCTGGGTGACGACAACCGCGGCAGCAAGAAGCACCGCCGTCACCGTCACTGATTAGCTGACTCTAGGGCTGCTGCGCGGCCCATATCCGGTAAGCCAGCTCTTACCTCGACTGCATTGGCCGCAAGGCATATGCAATCCTGTGGGAGCCTGGCTTGCCGGCGATGGGCCGCATAGCGGCCCTTTTTGTTGCAGCACATCAACACCCCCTTCATCACAAGCTGGCACACTGACTGCTACTGTCTATCGTGCCCCGTGTGAAGGAACACCCCCTCCCCATGAACCAAGATCTGCTCTGGGTCCTCGGCCTGCTGGCCATCGTCGTTGTCCTGTTCATCATCAATCGCCCACGCATGGACGTGGTCGCGCTGATGGTGATTCTGGCCCTGCCGCTGCTCGGCATCCTCACCGTGGAGCAGGCCCTGGCCGGCTTCAGCGACCCCAACGTGGTACTGATCGCCGCGCTGTTCGTGATCGGCGAAGGCCTGGTGCGCACCGGTATTGCCTACCGTATTGGCGAATGGATGAGCGAGCGGGCCGGCAATAGCGAGACACGCCTGCTGGTGCTGCTGATGGTGGCCGTGGCCGGGCTGGGGTCGATGATGAGTTCCACCGGCGTGGTGGCCATTTTCATCCCGGTGGTACTAAGCATTGCCGCGCGTCTGCAGCTGTCGCCCAGCCGCCTGATGATGCCTCTGGCGTTTGCCGGGCTGATCAGCGGCATGCTCAGCCTGGTGGCCACGCCGCCCAACGTGGTGGTGCACAGCGAGCTGGTGCGCAATGGCGAAGCGGGCTTCAGCTTCTTCAGCTTTACCCCGTTCGGCCTGGTGGTGCTGGTGCTGGGCATCGGCTACATGCTGCTGACCCGCCACTGGCTGAACGGCGAAGTACGCAAGGACGGCCGCGTGGAAACCCGCCGCACACTGCTGGACCTGGTGCTGGACTACAAGCTCAACGGCCGTGAACGGCGCCTGCGCATACGCCCTGATTCACCGCTGATCGGCCATACCCTCGGCGAGCTGGAGTTGCGCACCCGGCACGGCGCCAACGTGATCGGCATCGAGCGCCAGCACAAGTTCACCACACGGGTGATCGGCGCCGACTCCAACACCGTACTGCACCAGGGCGATGTGCTGCTGCTTGACCTGTTCGCCAACCGCGACGATCTGCGCAGCCTGTGCCAGACCATGCAACTGGAGCCCCTGCACTTCAAGGCAGCCTACTTCATCGATCAGTCCCAGGAGCTGGGCATGGCCGAGGTCTCGCTGCCGCCGGGCTCGCAGTTGATCGGCAAGAGCATTCTCGAACTGGCCTTTCGCACCCGCTTCGGCCTCAACGTGGTCGGCCTGCGCCGCGAACAGGCCGCTATCGAAGAGCAACTGGTGGAAGAAAAGCTGCGCCTTGGCGATACCTTGCTGGTGGTCGGCCCGTGGAAGGCCGTGCGCCAGTTGCAAAGCCAGCCCAAGGACTTTCTGGTACTGAGCCTGCCAGCCGAGATCGACCAGGTCGCGCCAGCCCGCACCCGCGCGCCACAGGCGTTGCTTAGCCTGGCGGTGATGGTCGGGCTGATGGTGAGCGGTGCCGTGCCCAATGTCATCGCGGCCTTGATCGGTTGCCTGCTGATGGGCGCTGGCCGTTGCATCGACATGAACAGCGCCTATCGGGCCATTCATTGGCAAAGCCTGGTGCTGATCGTCGGCATGCTGCCGTTCGCCCAGGCACTGCAAAAAACCGGTGGTATCGACCTGGCGGTGGGCGGGCTGGTCAGCGTGCTGGGTGGCGCCGGCCCCAGTGCCATTCTCGCCTGCCTTTTCGCCGTCACGGCGGTGATTGGCCTGTTCATTTCCAACACGGCCACTGCGGTATTGATGGCGCCGGTAGCTGTCAGTACCGCCGCGCAACTGGGCATGTCACCCTACCCGTTTGCCATGACCGTGGCCCTGGCCGCATCGGCGGCATTCATGACGCCGGTGTCATCGCCGGTCAACACACTGGTGCTGGGGCCGGGGCAATACCGCTTCGCCGACTTCGTCAAAATCGGCGTGCCGTTCACCGTGCTGGTGATGGTGGTCACCGTCGTGATGGTGCCGTGGTTCTTCGGGTTTTAAAGGAAAGCAACAAGGATTAGAGGCCATTTGACATTATCTCGGCCGATCGCGGCAGATTGACATCAACTGGGCTGACGAAACACACTGCGGGTTATTGCCCCAGGTGCTTCAAGGCGTTGTCCTGGATTTCGTTTCCGCTTGCCGGTCGAGTTCATGGTTTTTCCAGCCCAATCGCGCTTGTTGCCTTATGTCGTTCTGCTTTGCCTGACCTTTGCCCTTACCCTGGGCGGCATCCTGGCACGCCCGATCGAATCGCTGTCGCTGTTCTGGCCAGTGAACGCTGTGGTGGCCGGCGTACTGTTGCGCTCCCCCCGCCAAGCCACCCTGACCGGCTTCAGCCTGGTGTGGCTGGCCATGGTCGGCGCCGACCTGTTGTGTGGCAGTGCCTGGGGGCCGGCCCTGTGGTTCAACCTGTGCAATCTTGCTGTGGTAGTAACCCTCTGGCAGCTGCTGTCGCGCTTGCCACGGCTGCACCGGCGCATGCGCACCCCGCACGGCGTACTCAGCGTGTTCGCCGCCTGTGCCGCCGCCGCCATGGTGGCGGCCAGCATGGCAGCGGTCATGGCTGCACCCTGGTTCGAGCAATCCTTGCGCGCCACCTGGCTGGCCTGGTTCAGCGAACAGTTCTCGACCAGCGTGCTGGTGCTGCCGGTGCTGCTCACCGCGCCCTCGGTACGGGCCCTGGTGCGCGGAGGCGCCCAGGCCATCCGCCTGGCGCCGCTGCTGGTGCTGCTGGTCTCGCTGGCGCTCAGCATTGCCTTTGGCGGCCCCGGTGCCATCGCCTTCCCGATTGCCGCCTTGCTGTGGTGTGCCTGGACCTACTCGCCATTCATGGTTTCGCTGCTGACACTCACCGCCGGCAGCACCTTGATTGTGGCGGTGGCGCAAAACCTCATGCACTTCAGCGTGCCGCAAAGCGAGCCCGGGGTGACCACGCTGATGTCGGCCCGCCTGGGCATTGCCATGCTGGTGCTCGGCCCGCTGGTGGTGGCCTGCGTCAGCCAGGCCAACCGCAGCCTGATGGCCCGCCTGGCGCACCAGGCCACCATCGACCACCTGACCGGCGTGCTCACCCGCAGTGCCTTCACCCGCCGCGCCAACGCGCTACTGGACAGCCGCCAGCAGCATGCCCAGGCACTGCCACTGACCCTGATGATGCTGGACATCGACCACTTCAAGTCGATCAATGATGCCCATGGCCACGGGGTCGGTGACCAGGTGCTGCGCCAGTTCGCCAGCACCCTGCAAGACCAGTTGCACAACGATGAACTGCTCGCTCGCCTGGGCGGCGAGGAGTTTGTCGTCATCCTCCCAGGCCTTGCGCCAGAACGCGCCAAGTTCACCGCCGAACGCCTGCGCCGCGCGGTACAGGACCTGCACGTGGTGCAGGCCGACCAGCGCCTGCAGATTACCGTGAGTATCGGCCTGGCCGGCTGCGACGCCAATATCCCGGCCCCCAGCCTGGACGCGTTGCTGGCAAGCGCCGATCAGGCGCTGTACCGGGCCAAGGCCCATGGCCGCAACCGTGTGGAGCAGGCCGAAGCGCAACGCCAGGTGGTGTGACTCAACCGGCCAGCAAGTCCCACGACAGCTTGGCGATCAGCACGCACAGCAGTATCAGGAACAACCCGCGCACAAAGCCTGCGCCCTTGCGTACTGCCAGCCAGGTGCCGGTAAGGGCCCCAAGCACGTTGCACGCCGCCATGGGCAGGGCGATGGCATACAGCACGTTGCCCGAGGGCACGAAGAACACCAGCGCCGCCAAGTTGGTGGCAATGTTCACCACCTTGGCCGAGGCCGAGGCGTGCAGGAAGTCCAAGGCGAAGAAGCGGATGAACAGGAAGATCAGGAAGCTGCCGGTGCCCGGGCCGAACAGGCCATCGTAAAAACCGATCGCGCCACCGATCAGCACCGCCAGGCACTGCTCCTTGCGGCCGATCTTCGCGGGCTTGTGCAGCGTGCCGAAGTCTTTCTTGCAGAAGGTGTAGATGGCCATCAGCACGATCATCACCAGCACTGCCGGGCGCATCACACTCGGCGGCACCAGTGATACCGTGGCCGCGCCTGCGAACGACATGACAAAGGCGCTGAGCGCTGCCGGCACGATCAGCCCCCAGTCCAGCGTCACCTTGCGAATGAACGAGCGCGCCGCGAAGGCCGTACCACACACAGACGCCAGCTTGTTGGTACCGAGCAACGCCGCTGGTTGCGCGGTGGGCAGCACGTTGAACAAGGCCGGGATCTGGATCAGCCCGCCGCCCCCCACTGCGGCGTCGATCAGCCCGGCGGCAAAGGCGAACACAGAAAGCACAGCAACATCCATCATGACGCGGTTCCAGGCAGAGAAGACCCCAGCAAGGCTAATCAAAGTGCTGCGCTTGTGTTGAAATGCCATATTGCAAAAACTGCAACAAGGAGCAGGCAATGGCATTGGACATGTTGCGGGAAATCCAGGCGTTCGTCAGCGTGGCACACAAGCGCAGCTTCGTGGCCGCCGCTCGCGCGCTGGGGCGCTCACCCAGCGCGGTAACCCGTGCGGTGCAAACCCTTGAAGACAACGCCGGAAGCAAGCTGCTAAACCGCAACGCCAACGCCGTCACCCTCACCGAAGCCGGTGAGCGCCTGCTGCCCCATGCCGAACGCTTGCTGGATGTGCAACGTGATGCGGCCGACGAGTTGGCCGCGCTCAGTGGCACCGCCGAGGGCTGGATACGCTTTGCCGTGCCGCAACTGCTGGGTGAGCATGTGCTGCCACAGGTGCTCGCCGAGTTCTCCCGCTGCCACCCCAAAGTCACCCTGGACGTAAGGTACTGCGACGAAACCCTCGACCCGCTGCAAGGCAAGTTCGATTTCGTGGTACGTGGGGCCTTTCCGCAATCGAGCGAGCTGATCGGCTACCCGCTGTGGGCCTACCAGCGCCACCTGTATGCCAGCCCGGCTTACCTGGCGGTGGCCGGCACACCTCAGCACCCTGGAGAGCTCGAAGGGCATGCGCTGATCCTGCACACCGCCCCGCGCATTCTCAAGGCCTGGCATTTTTGCCGCGACGACCAGATTACCAGCCTGCGGCCCAGGCCCAGGCTACGCCTGGACTCCGGTGACGCGGTGTACCACAGCACCCTGGCCGGGGCAGGCATCGCCCGCCTGGCTGCCTGGGTTGGCGAAGCGCAGGTCAAGGCCGGGCGGCTGGTCCGGGTGTGCCCGCAATACCGCCTGACTTCCAGCAGCGGCCAGGACCCGCAAATGCATGCCGTGTACCCTGCTGGCGAACTGCCGGCGCGGGTACGCGACCTGCTAGCGGCATTGCGCCGTGCCGGCCTGGCCTGCCAAAACAGCCCCCCGAAATGACTGTTCAATTTCTGCTCAATTTAACAGAGCCCGCCGCGGGCCTGGCTTACAGCACTTTATCCACAGACCTACCCACGTTTTTTGTGGACAGATTTCCCAACGCAAAGAACGACTTATCGCACAACCAGCAACGCCGTGTTTGCCAGCTTGACCAGCTCGATCCACTCCGCCGTGCTGATCACTCCGGCCTGTTCCAGCACCAGGGCATCGCGCAATGCCTGGTCATATCCCTGCTCATCAAGTGTGCCTTCGGCAAGAAAACGGCTACGCCACTCCAGCATGGCTGAAGTGCCTTTCTTGTATTCCATTGATGTATCGACTCCACGGCAAAAAGACCGGCCCGAATGAGCGGCGGCGGGAGACTACACGAGGCTTTTACACTTGAGAATGACTTGCAGCTACCGCTGGTCCAGCAGTGCAAGCAGGGGGAATGCTGGCCAGTTGGTCAGGCATTGGGCCCGTCAGTTGAAATAGACGGGCCGCGCAGGAAAAAAGCAGTTGAAGTCAGCTTGGCGGAATGGTGCCAAGAATACCAATCAGAATGGTCAGTAGCAGAAAACCACCCAGGAACAGCGCCAGCTTGCCCATTGGAACCTCTACAGTTGTGATGCGGGGATGGACATATTGTCGAGCCTGGGCTGATACGGTTACAGATTCAGGTTTGTGGAAAAAAAGCGGATCAGATGCGGCCCAGATACATTATTGCTACATGAGGTTTCAAGACGGGTTACAGGCTCCGGCTGTAACCACGCAGGTGGCCTGCCCTTCAAAAGACGACTGAACGCAGCTGACACGGGAAGTCGAGCTCGATTGAGAGCACATGAATTGAAACGTCGTTTGTAGGACTTTTTACTGTGCGCTGTGGGAAGAATCGCGGTAGGGGCACAAACCTGTATGAAACATCAGTTTCTCCAGTTAATTCGAGCTGCTACGGTCCCTTTTTCCTACAACGGCACGGAAGCCTACAGCTCGAGAAAAGCATGGACCCGTTCAACACTTCGGCCCTGAAGTTACAGAAAAAATTGCTGGACCTGCGCCTTGAGTGCGACCGCCTGAGAAGTGAGGGCAAGGACATGGAAGCGGACCGCCTCGCCGGGTCGATCGCGCGAATTGAAGCGGCTATCAGGCAGTTGCCGGATGATCTCAAGCCCGTGACCCTGCAGTGACCGCTACTGCTCCCGCAAGGCATGCACCAGAGCTGTAGGAGCGGCCTTGTGTCGCGACAGGGCTGCTTAGCAGCCCCGGCAATTCATGCATTTTCGCTGAAACCCTGGGGCTGCTGCGACACAAGGCCGCCCATACACAAAGCTCGCAGCACAGGCCATCCGCTTTAGAACAGCTTGACCGTGTAACTGAGGATAAAGCGGTTCTCATCGATGTCGGTGCGGTAGTTGGAGCGCGCCATCACGTTGCGCACGCGCACCCCAAGCCCGGCCAGCGGCCCGCTTTGCACCACGTAGGCCAGGTCCAGGTCACGCTCGCGGTCACGCCCTTCAAAGCCCAGCCCGGTGTCCACATCGCGCCCTTTCACATAGCGCAGGGTGGACGTCAGGCCCGGAAGGCCCAAGGCGACAAAGTTGTAGTCATGCCGCACCTGCCACGAGCGTTCGCCCGGCGCCGAGAACTCATAGGTCGGCAGCGTATTACCCATCGGGTTGGTGTTTGCACCTACCTGGATGAAGCCATCATCGCCGCCGATCTGCTGGTAGCCCATGTAAAAGGTATGCCCGCCGGTCTTGGCCGAAAACAGGCTGAACAGCGCATGGTTGTCATAGTCACCGGCAATCTTGCGCCCGTCCTCGCGGGCATCGAAGTAGCCGGCATTGACCCCCAGCGTCCAGTCCCCCAGCGGCTCGGCGTGCTTGAAGCTGTAGAAGCGCTGCTGGTAGATATCCTCCAGTTGCGCCTGCCACACACCGACGCTGGTACGGTTGTCGTTGAAGGCATAGTCGGCGCCAGCGTAGTTGAAGCGGTCACTGGTAAAGCGCGCCAGCCGCGCCGGGTTGATCGGGTCGTTGACCAGCGCGTACATTTTCTGGCTGTTGGACGAGTCGCGCAGGCTGGTGGAGCGGAACTGGCCGGCATTCAGGGTCAACCCGGAAAACTCGCGCGACTCCAGCATCGCGCCCTGGTAGGTAGGCGGCAGCAGGCGCAGATCGCTGAACAACAGCACAGGCAGGTTGGGCATCAACTCGCCCACCTTCAGTTCGGTTTGCGAGACCTTGAACTTGATCGCCGCCCCCAGGCGGCTGTATTCGTCCGCCGACTTGCCGCTGTCCAGGCTGGGCAGCAACCCGGACCTGGCATGCTGCGGGCTGCTGTCGAGCTTGAAACCAAGCAGGCCCGTAACATCCACGCCGACGCCGAGCGTGCCCTGGGTGTAGCCGGAGCTTGCGTTCAGGATAAAACCCTGCGCCCATTCCTGGGTACGCGACTGGGTGCTCGCGCCCTTGATATCGGCATAATCGCGGCTGAAGAAGTAATTGCGTGCCTGCAACGTGGCGCGGGCACCTTCGATGAAACCGGCCTCCTCTGCCGAGGCCTCGGCGCACAACGCGGCGGCGATACACCCGCCGGCCAGGCACGCAGACGATGAAAAACGCGGTGCAGTGGAACCTTGCATGGAGCTACTCCTGGATTCGGACAACAGCAAGCCGGCGCGGCGGCCGTGTGTGGCCACCAACGTGCAGGTTGCATCGAGAGAGGGGTCGGCAGGCGGGCACCCGGCCCGCCTGCCCTGCCGTTGCTTGAAACGCTGGGCCGCTAGCGGTTGACCAGCTTCGCCGGCAAGGCGATGACCAGGAAGCAGCTGAGGATCAGGCAGCCGGCAAACACCCACAATGCGGCGTGGGAGGTACCGGTGAGGTCGGTGACCAGGCCCATCAGTGAGTTGCTCACCAGGCCTGCGATGTTGGCCACCGAGCAAGCCAGGGCAAAGCCGGTGGCGGCCGCAGTGCCTTTGAGGAAGGTAGCCGGCAGGCTGAAGAACACCGGCACCGCGCCGATGATCGCTGCCGAGGCAATGGCGAACAGCGCCACGGTCATCACCAGGTTCTGGCTGAACAACGTGCTGCTGGCCATGGCGATTGCACCAATGATGAACGGCACGATGATGTGCCAGCGGCGCTCACGGTGGCGGTCGGAGCTGGCCCCGATCATCAACATGCCGGCCAGTGCGGCCAGGCTCGGAATGGCCGTCAGCAGACCGATGTGGAAGGTATCGCTGACGCCAGCATCGCGGATGAAGGTCGGCATCCAGAAGCCCATGGCATAGGCGCTGAGCAAAATCGAAAAGTCGATGCCCCCCAGCATCCATACCTTCAGGTTGAAAAAGCCGTCGCGAAAGCTGTGCTTGCTGTCCTTACCCTCGGCATCGTCAGCCGCCAGGTCCGCCGCCAGCTGCGCCTTGTCGTCAGCCGACAGCCACTTGGCCTGCTGGAAATGGTTAGGCAATGCCCAGAACGTGAGGATGCCCAGCAACACACTGGGGATCGCCTCCAGCAAAAACAGCCACTGCCAGCCGTGCAGGCCATGCACCTGGTCGAAATGCCCCATGATCCAGCCAGAAATCGGCCCGCCGATCACGCTCGACAAGGGCAGCCCGATCATGAACAAGGCAATGATGCGCCCGCGCCGATAGGTGGGGTACCACATGGTCAGGTAGTACAGCACGCCGGGCAGGAAGCCGGCCTCGGCAGCCCCCAGCAGAAAACGCAGGACATAGAACTGGGTGGTGGTGGAAACGAACATGGTGCAGGCCGACAGCAGGCCCCAGGTGATCATGATGCGTGCGATCCATAGCTTGGCGCCAACGCGCTGCAGGATCAGGTTGCTCGGCACTTCGAAAATGATGTAGCCGACAAAGAACAGCCCGGCACCCAGGCCATAGGCCGCTGTGCTGAACTGCAGGTCTTCGAGCATCTGCAGCTTGGCGAAGCCGACATTGATGCGGTCCAGATAAGCTGCGAGGTAGCAGAAGCACAGGAAGGGGATGAGCCTCCAGGTGATCTTGCTGTACAGCGCTTTAGTGCCATGGTCGATGTCACTGTGGACCGTGGTTGCATTCGCAATTGGCATTTCCTGTCTCCTGGCGGGCGACTTTGTGGTTGTTTTAAGGCCAGCAGTGTTCGACGCGCCGGGCACCCCGCGCACTATACGCGGCGTGCCTGGGCAGCGCCTGAAGACCCCGAGTGCTCCTGCGGGGCGACCACCCGGACAGCAGGCGGTCATGGACGGGCTTCCCGCACCGGTCCTTGATTGTTATTGGTAAGGGCTACCCGGCATTCAGCCGGCCAGGTGCCTGAGTTGCTGCATCGCCTCCTGGCGGGTGACGACATCGCCATACTTGCTGTCGATGTCGAACAGGTTGGCTTCGTGCGGGTCGTTGTGGCGATCACCGACACACTCGCGCACCACGATGGTTCGAAACCCGTGCTGCATGGCATCCACCGCACTGGCCCGGATGCAGCCGCTGGTGGAGCAGCCAGCCAGTACCACGGTATCTACGCCTTGAGCATGCAGCAGCGGGGCCAGGCTGGTGGCGAAGAAGGCACTGGCGTACTGCTTGCTCAGCACCACCTCCCCTGCCTGTGGCGCAACGGCCTCGCAGAACGCCGCCAGCGGGTTGCCTTCGACCATGTCCTTCATCACCGGCGCCTTGCGCACCCACACGCCGCCGTCAGCAAAATGCGGCGGCTGGTAGCGGATGTTGGTATGCACTACCAGGGTACCGCAGTCGCGGGCCAGCGCCAGCAGGCCGGCAGCCTGCTCGACCGCCGCGACCACGCCCGGGGCGTACAGCGGTGCGCCGGGGGTGGTGTAGCCCTGCATGAAGTCGATCATCAACAGGGCTGGTTTGCGGCCAAAGCCGATGCGCTGGCCCCATACGCCCTGGTAGTTGTCACGGGCGCTTTGTGCGTCACTCATGTCCATCTCCCGATTTCAGTAGGCGCCCGACAGCAGGGCACCGGCGCCCGGCACGACCGGCTCCAGGTCCAGCGCCTTGAGCATGGCGTACGTGGTGGCGATAGCAGCGGTCACCACCGGTTTGCCGGTTTGCGCCTCAACCTTGGCCACGGCCGGCAGCGATTGCATTTGCACGCAGGCCGAGAGCACCACCACATCGACCCCCTCAAGGTTCATGCCGGCGACGATGCCTGGCAGGTTGGCCGGGTCATGGCGGGCCACGGCGAGGTTGTCGGGGATTTCCAGCGCGCGCCAGTCCTGCACCTCAAAGCCTTCCTCGCGGATGTAGTTCACCACCAGCTCGGTCAAAGGCTTCATGTACGGCGCGACGATGGCAATGCGCTTGGCCTTCATCACATGCAAGGCCTCGACCAACGCCCCGGCGCTGGTGATAACCGGTGCCAGCGCGTCGTTGTCGGCGGTGGCCTGCTGCAAGCGCTTTTCCGATTGCCGGTGATAGCCCAGGCCCATGGCCATGATCGCCACCAGGCAGGCGTAGCCCAGCACATCCACCTTGGCGTCGGATAGCTCCATTGCGCAGCGATCGGACTCGGCGTCCATGGCGGCCAGCTCTTCCTTCTTCACCTGCTTCATGCGCATGCGGCTGGAATGGAAGGTGAAGCGCTCGGGGCGGATCGCCTGGCGCGCGTTGAGCATCGCCGGGATCTCGGTTTCCATCGTGGTGTTCGAGCTCGGCACGATCTGGCCGATGCGGTATAGCTTGGTCATGTCTCGTGCTCCGTCAGACAAGGGGTTGGTCGAGGAAGTCGCCAAAGGCGGCGAAGAAGCCGTCCAGGTCATCCCATGGGATCATATGGCCGGCGTTGTCGACATGCGCGACCTGGACATCCGGCTTGAGTTCACGTATTTCAGCGATGTCACGGGGCTCGATTACCCCACCTCGCCCGGCCACCATCAGCAATGCCGGCTGGCGCACCGCGGGCAGGTATTGGTGGATATCCACGTTGTGGAAATCATCAAACGCCCGCACGATCGCCGGCTCGTAACAGGTGTGCAGCCATTCGGCCCGCAGCGCCAGCTGCTCGTCGCTCCAGGTGGCGCAGAATGCGCGCATGTCGTCGCCGCTCATGCCCACCGTGGCCTGGCGGATCGAATCCACATACCACGGCAGCTTGCTCGGGTAGGCACGGCGGCCTGGCCCGGACACCGGCGGGTCGACCAGCACCAGCCGCTGCAGCCCCGGTGCTCCCTGGGCAGCCGCGCGAATGGCAAAGCGCGCGCCCATCGAGTGCCCGACCAGGTGGTAGCTGTCCAGGCCCAGCGCTGCGGCAAAGGCCGGAATGTCCGCAGCACAGGCGTCGGTGCCGTAGTCCAGTTCGGGGCCGCTTGAAGACAAGCCGCGGCCGCGCACATCCAGCACGTAGGTGTCGAAGTACAACCCAAGACGCTCGGCGACGAAGCCCCAGGTGATCGCCGGGCTGGTGATGCCTGGCACCAGGATCAGCGCATGGCCTTTGCCGCCATAGCGCAGGTAATGCTGGCGGATGCCATTGGCGCAGACGTTGCCGCCGGCGACGAAGGTGCTCATGCCGCCTCCCCGCTTTTCAGCGCCTGGCCGTACAGGTCATAGCCGTAGACCCAGGCCGGGTCCTCCTGGCTGTAGAGGAAGGTGTTGGCGTTCGATACCGCCTGCACCCGAGATGCCCGCTCCTTGCGATTGGCCTCGTACAGCGCGAACGCGGTACGGTGGTCGGACAGCCCGGTTTCCTGCAGGCAGCGGGTCAGCATGGCTGCATCCTCGATGGCCATGCACGCGCCCTGGGCCATGTGTGGCTTCATCGGGTGGCAGGCATCACCCAGCAACACCAGGCGGCCACGGCTCCACAGCGGCAGCGGGTTGCGGTTGCGCAGCGGCCATTTGGTGATCGATTCGGTGGCGTCGATCAGCTTTTGCACGGTGGGGTGGTAACCCTCGAAGGCAGCGCGCATTTCCTCCTGGCTGCTGTCGACGTAGGCCCCCTGGAAGTCCCAGGCCGTGTGGGGTACCCCGGTGACGAAGTAGTACTCGTCGCGCTTGCCGGTGGTGTAGTAGACCATCATGTGGCGGTCTTCGGACCACCACTTGACGCAGGGCTCGAACACATCGGCATGCTGCGCCAGGTTTACCCCGCGGATCAGCGCACGGTGGGCGACCCAACCGCTGTAGATCGGCGCTTCAGCGCCCAGCAGTTCTTCACGAATCCTGGAGTGGATGCCGTCGGCGCCGATGACGATGTCGGCCACGGTGTGGGTGCCGTCGGCGAAGTCCAGGCGCACCTGGTCGCCTTCGTCGACGATCTTTTGCAGGCGCTTGCCGAAGTGCACGGTGCCCGGCTTGATCGCCTCGATCTGCAGGGCGTGCAGGTCGCCACGGTGAATGGTGATGTAGGCCGCGCCGTACTCGCGGCGGGCAAACTCGCCCAGCGGGATGCGTGCCAGGTAGTCACCGCTATTGCCATCGCGGCTGAACCAGAAGTCCGGGTGCGAGCCCATCAGTTCCAGCTTCTGCTCCAGCCCCATGCGGCGGAAGATCTTCATCACGTTAGGGCCGATATGGATGCCCGCCCCCAGGCGGGTGAACTCCGGCGCCTGCTCGAACACCTCCACATCGAACCCGGCCTGCTGCAGCAACGTGGCGGCGGCCGCCCCACCCAGACCCGCACCGACGATTGCGATTTTCTGCCTACCACGCATGGGTATCTCTCCTCTTGTTCTGATATGTGGCCAGCGGTTCGACCGCCTGACGATTTAGAGCGTATACGCTGTAAATGAACTTTGGATAGAGGCACGGAGAAATATTTTTCAAACGCCTGATCGAAAGCCAATACCGGCTATTTGTTACTGCAAACATTGGCTGATGTGTGAATAGGTAACGTTTGACAGATAACTTGCGCTTGCCGTCAGGATGCGCTTTCATCTGACAAAGTAGGGTGTACACACTATTATTTTGCACCGAGATGAAGCGCCAGGCACTGCCATGGTGCACCCCTGTCAACGCCACCCAGGAGAACCCCGATGCCGGTGAGCAATGCACAACTGACCCAGATGTTCGAGCACGTACTGAAGCTGTCCCGCGTGGACGAGACGCAGAGCGTGGCCGTACTCAAGAGCCACTACTCCGACCCGCGCACGGTCAACGCCGCGATGGAGGCCGCGCAGCGCCTGAAGGCGAAGGTGTATGCGGTAGAGCTGCCGGCGTTCAACCACCCGACCGCCATGGGTAACGACATGACTGCCTACTGCGGCGACACCGCACTGACCGGCAACCTGGCGGCGCAGCGGGCGCTGGAAGCGGCCGACCTGGTCGTCGATACCATGATGCTGCTGCACTCGCCCGAGCAGGAGCAGATCCTCAAGACCGGCACGCGCATCCTGCTGGCGGTGGAGCCACCTGAAGTGCTGGCGCGCATGCTGCCGAGCGAAGACGACAAACGCCGGGTGCTGGCCGCCGAAACCTTGCTGAAACAGGCGCGCAGCATGCATGTGCGGTCCAAAGCCGGCAGCGACTTCCACGCCCCGCTCGGCCAGTACCCGGCCGTGACCGAGTACGGCTATGCCGACGAACCAGGGCGCTGGGACCACTGGCCCAGCGGTTTTCTGTTCACCTGGCCGAACGAGGACAGTGCCGAGGGCACGCTGGTGCTGGATGTGGGCGACATCATCCTGCCGTTCAAGAACTACTGCCGCGAGCGCATCACCCTGGAGATTGAAAAAGGCTTTATCATCGGCATCCACGGCGGCTTCGAGGCCGAGTACCTGCGCGACTACATGAGGTACTTCAACGACCCCGAGGTGTACGGCATCTCACACATCGGCTGGGGCCTGCAACCGCGCGCGCAGTGGACGGCCATGGGCTTGCACGACCGCAACGACGGCATGTGCATGGACGCCCGCGCGTTCTACGGCAACTTCCTGTTCTCCACCGGCCCGAACACCGAGGTCGGCGGCAAGCGCAAGACCCCCTGCCACCTGGACATCCCGCTGCGCAACTGCGATATCTACCTGGATGACAAGGCCGTGGTGCTGGCCGGCGACGTGGTCGCACCAGAAGAATCACGGGCGCGATAGTGGTTATACTGGCCGGGCGCTCCGCTATTGGCGGCCGGCCAGCACCTTTCCACCCAGCCCAAGCCATCCCATGCCAAAGAAAACCACCCCCAGCAGCGCCCCGCTCGACACCACACCCTATGACGTCACCGAACAAGTCGGCCACCTGCTGCGCAAGGCTTACCAGCGGCACACGGCAATCTTCCAGCAGCAGGCCTGCGACCCGCAGCTTACCTCGATCCAGTTCGTTACCCTGTGTGCCCTGCGCGACCATGGCCCCAGCTCCCAGGCCGAACTGATCAAGGCCACCGCAGTAGACCAGGCAACCATCCGCGGCATCGTCGAGCGCCTGAAAACGCGCGAACTGGTGCAGCTGTCACCAGACCCGGGCGACCGGCGCAAGGTCATTGTCGAACTCACCGACAGCGGCGCTGCATTGCTCGACGCAATGATCCCCTGCGCCCTGCAGATCAGCGAATTGAGCATGGGCAGCCTGAATGCCGGCGAACGCGTGGCCATTTTGTACCTCCTGCGCAAGATGATCGACAGCGACGAAAACCCCGGCTGACAAGCTGACGCGCCCGGCAAACCATCTCTGGCCTGCTTCTTGCTCACTCATTTCATGTAGTGAGTACTTACCGAAACTCTCGCGTCATGTGAGTCCTTTGGTAGCGCAAGCAACCTCCAGAGATGAGCCAACAATGCAAACAACCATCTCCCTGCGGGTCAACGGCCAGCCTGTCGAAGTCAGCGCCATGCCCGACACCCCGCTGCTGCTGATCCTGCGCAACGACCTGTGGCTGAACGGGCCCAAATACGGCTGCGGCCTGGGCGAATGCGGGGCGTGCACGGTGATCATCGACGGCGTGGCCGCACGCTCGTGCGTCATCCCCCTGGCCGGCGCTGCGGGCCGCGATATCACCACCCTCGAAGGGCTGGGCAGCAAGGCCGCGCCACACCCGGTGCAACAGGCGTTCATCGACGAACAGGCAGCACAGTGCGGCTACTGCATGAACGGCATGATCATGACCACCAAGGCCCTGCTCGACCGCCTCCCCGACCCCAGCGACGAACAGATTCGCCAGGAACTGTCCGGCAACCTGTGCCGCTGCGGCACTCACGTCGAAATCCTGCGCGCCGTGCGCCGCGCCGCCGAGACCCGGAGAAAAGCATGAACCACTCACAACAGGTGCCCAGCCGCGACCAGCTGCTGGCCAAGACTGGCGTGTTGCTGATCGTCGACCAGATCACCCCACCCTCAGGCCCCGTGGCCAAGGGTGTGACGCCTGTGGTCAAGGCGCGCGAGCTGGCGCTGTTCATCGCTGTCAGCGACGACGGCATGGTCTACGCCTTCAACGGCCACGTCGACCTGGGCACCGGCATCCGCACCTCGCTGGCGCAAATCGTCGCCGAAGAGCTGGACCTGCACATGGACCAGGTGCACATGGTGCTGGGCGACACCGAGCGGGCACCCAACCAGGGCGCGACCATCGCCAGCGCCACCCTGCAGATTTCCGCCGTGCCCCTGCGCAAGGCAGCCGCCACCGCGCGGCGTCACCTGCTGCAACAGGCCGCGCAACGCCTTGGCTGCACGCCCGAATTGCTACGCATCGAAGAAGGCGCGGTCATCGCCAGCGATGGCAGCACGCTGCGTTTTGCCGAACTGGTACAGGGCGAAAACCACCAGCTGCACATTGCCGACGATGCCCCGCTCAAGGCCATCGACGACTACCGCCTGGTCGGCCGCAGCGCTGCACGGGTAGACATTCCCGGCAAGGCCACCGGCGAGCTGACCTACGTGCATGACATGCGCCTGCCCGACATGCTTCACGGCCGAGTGATCCGCCCGCCCTACGCCGGTCATGACAGCGGCGACTTCGTCGGCAACAGCCTGCTGGCGGTAGATGAATCGTCCATCGCCCATTTGCCCGGCGTGGTGACCGTGGTCGTCATCCGCGACTTTGTCGGCGTGGTGGCCGAGCGCGAAGAACAAGCGATCCGCGCGGCCCAGGCGCTGAAAATCAGCTGGAAGCCATTCACAGGCAAGTTGCCCGACCTCAGCGATGTCGCCCAGGCCATCCGCGACAACCCGCGGGTACCGCGCACCGTGCTGGACCAGGGCGATGTCGACGGCGGCATCGCCAATGCCACTCAGCGCCTGAGCCGCAGCTACCTGTGGCCGTACCAGCTGCACGCATCGATCGGCCCCTCGTGCGCGCTGGCCGACTTTACCGATGGGCCGATCCGCGTGTGGTCCGGCACGCAGAACCCGCACCTGCTGCGCGCCGACCTCGCCTGGCTGCTGGAGTGCACAGAGGAGCGCATCGAGATCATTCGCATGGAGGCCGCCGGTTGCTACGGCCGCAACTGTGCCGATGACGTGTGCGCCGACGCGGTACTGCTGTCGCGCGCGGTACAGCGCCCGGTGCGGGTGCAGCTGACCCGCGAGCAGGAGCATGTGTGGGAGCCCAAGGGTACCGCGCAGCTGATGGAAATCGACGGCGGCCTGAACGCCGACGGCAGCGTGGCCGCCTATGACTTCCAGACCAGCTACCCCTCCAATGGCGCACCTACCCTGGCCCTGCTGCTGACCGGTGCCGTGGAACCGGTGCCGGCGCTGTTCGAAATGGGCGACCGCACGTCGATCCCGCCCTATGACTACGAACACATGCGCGTCACCATCAACGACATGACGCCACTGGTACGTGCCTCGTGGATGCGTGGCGTGTCGGCCATGCCCAACAGCTTCGCCCACGAGTCGTACATCGATGAGCTGGCCTTTGCCGCTGGCGTCGACCCGGTCGAATACCGCCTCAGGCACCTGTCCGACCCGCGCGCCATCGACCTGGTCAAGGCCACCGCCGACCGCGCCGAATGGCAGCCGCATACCCGGCCCATGCAGGCGCAGGCCGAAGGCGATGTGCTGCGCGGCAGGGGCTTTGCCTATGCACGCTACATCCACAGCAAATTCCCCGGTTTTGGCGCGGCGTGGGCGGCATGGGTGGCCGATGTCGCGGTGGACCGGCGCACCGGTGAAGTGGCCGTCACCCGCGTGGTGATCGGCCACGATGCCGGGATGATGGTCAACCCCGAGGGCGTGCGCCACCAGATCCACGGTAACGTCATCCAGTCCACCAGCCGGGTGCTCAAGGAACAGGTCAGCTTCGAAGAGTCGACCGTGGCCAGCAAGGAATGGGGCGGCTACCCGATCCTGACCTTCCCCGAGCTGCCGGCCATCGACGTGATGATGCTGCCGCGTCAGCACGAAGCGCCGATGGGCAGCGGCGAGTCGGCCTCGGTACCGAGCGCGGCGGCCATCGCCAATGCCATTTTCGACGCGACCGGCATTCGTTTTCGCGAGCTGCCAATCACGGCAGAACGGGTGCGTGCCGCCCTCGATGGCGAAGGTCAGGGCCCTGACGCGCCCGCGCCAGCGCAGCCGACCACCAAGCGTTCGAAGTGGTGGTTCGGCTCGCTGGCCGGGGTATTCGGCGCTGCATTGGGCGTACTCGCCACAGCCCTGCCCTGGCGCGCTGAAATCGCCCCGGTCACCCCGCCAGGCCCTGGCAGCTGGAGCGCCGCGATGCTCGAGCGTGGGCGCCAGGTGGCGGCGGCCGGTGACTGCGCCGTGTGCCATACGGTCAGCGGCGGCAAGGTCAATACAGGCGGGCTGGCGATGGAAACACCGTTCGGCACGCTGTACAGCACCAACATCACGCCCGACCCGGAAACCGGCATCGGCCGCTGGTCGTTCGCTGCCTTCGAGCGGGCCATGCGCGAAGGCATCAGCCGCGACGGTCGGCACCTATACCCGGCGTTTCCTTATACCTCGTTTCGCAACATCAACGACGCCGACATGCAGGCGCTGTATGCCTACCTGATGTCGCAAACTCCGGTACGCCAGGAAGCACCCGCCAACCAGATGCGCTTCCCGTTCAACCAGCGGCCACTGATGGCCGGCTGGAATGCGCTGTTTCTGCAACGCGGCGAATACCAGCCCGACCCGGAGCGCAGCGCGCAGTGGAACCGCGGCGCCTACCTGGTCGACGGCCTTGGCCACTGCACAGCCTGCCACTCGCCGCGCAACCTGATGGGCGCGGAAAAAGGCGGCAGCAGCTACCTTGCCGGCGGCATGGTCGATGGCTGGGAAGCCCCGGCCCTGAATGCGATGGGCAAATCATCCACGCCGTGGAGCGAAGACGAGCTGTTCAGCTACCTGAGCACCGGGTTCTCCGAAAAGCACGGTGTGGCGGCCGGCCCAATGGGCCCGGTGGTCAGCGAACTGGCCACCCTGCCAAAGAGCGACGTGCGTGCCATTGCCCACTACCTCGGTTCACTCGACGGCGAGCCACAGGCAGTGGCCGCCAAGGCCGCGCCCCAGGTGGACACGCAAGTGTCGCTGAGCAACGGCGAGCGGGTATTCAAAGGCGCATGCATGGCCTGCCACAGCGATGGGCTGGGGCCGAAGCTGTTTGGCGTCAGCCCGTCGATGGCGGTCAACAGCAACGTCCACAGCGCCCTGCCGGACAACCTGCTGCGCGTGGTGTTGCACGGCATTGCCACCCCCGCAACCCGTGACCTGGGCTACATGCCCGGCTTCAAGGACAGCCTGTCGGACCGCCAAGTCGCTGACCTGGCAGCTTACCTGCGCCAGCGCTTCGCTGCCGACAAGCAGGCCTGGCAAGGGCTGGCGGCCAAGGCCGCGCAGGTGCGCGCCAACCCCGGCAGCCACTGAGCGTCAGCGGCGCAGGCCGCGCAGGGCAAGGTCGCTGATAAACACCAGCCAGTCGGCCTTGGCCTGTTTGTCGGCCAGGTCTACGGCCAGGAACGAGCTTAGGGTGTGGCGGTTGGAATTATAGAAATAGCAGAGCGAGGCAATCATCAGGTAGGCGTGGGTGATGTCGATGTCGTCGCGGAACAGGCCCTTGGCCTGGCCTGCTTCAATGATCGGCCGCAGCACGCCGACCGCTTCGCCGGACAGCGCCTTGAGGTTCTGCGACTTGCGCGCGTGCTGGCCCTGGTGAAGGTTTTCGGTGGCGAGGATGGTGACGAATTCGGGGTGGCGCACGTAGTAGTCCCAGATGAACGCCACCAGCTCACGCAGGGCCTGTTCCGGGTCGCCGAGGTCGATGCGCAGCTTGGCTTCGGCCTGGTTGAAGCTGGCGTAGATATGCTCCAGCACGCTGATGAACAGCTTTTCCTTGCTGCCGAAGTAGTAATAGATCATCCGGTCGTTGGACTTGGCCAGCGTGGAGATCTGCTCGATACGCCCACCGGTGAAGCCTTCCTTGCTGAAGACCTTCACCGCAGCCTTGAGAATGTTGTCCCGGGTGCGGTCGGCCTGTTGGGCGCGAACACCGGTTTTGCGAGTTTGCATGTCGGTCCCTGAGGGGCTAGCCAGATAACCAACACTGCCACAGACGTTGGGCCTTTGCGAGACAACGTGCTGTATCACCACGCTGCCCGCACTGCTCCAGCAGGCTTACAGCTAGACCGTCGAATCATGCACAGTTCCGTGCCTGGCAGACTTGGCCCCTGCGCCCAGGCAGGTAACGGCAAAGGCAATCACCAACGCCCCGGTACCCAACAGGAAAATCAGCTGCTGGTTGGAGCCCTCCACCAGCATGGCAATCAGTGCCGGCGTCACCGCTGCCGCCCCCATCAACGTGATGCTGACCAGCGGTGTGAGCTTGCCGGTCGGGTCGTTGGTGGTGATCAGCGCCATGTAGTACGACAACGACAGCACCCAGCCAAAGTTGATCAGCAACAACGCTATGAACAGCTGCATTGGCGTGCGGGTATGGCCGGTGAGCATGGCGATGGAAATGAACACCGCCACCAGCCCTACGGCGATCATCAATTGGCGATTGATCCGCGCACCCAGCAGGCTAGGCAGCCCCGCCCCCGGCAAACCACCGAGGGCCGACAGGCCGAACGCCCAGCCGATATCGACGCCGCTGATGCCTTGGTCTCGCGCCAACTGGTCAATGAAGCCCCATACGCAGTAGATGGCGATCTGCATGAACAGCATGCCCACCAACGCAGTGCGCCCCGTGCGCGCCGAACCACCCTGGGCAGGCGAGGCTTCGCCACTGGCCAGCAACGCCGGCGGGCGACGTGGCAGCACCAGGCTGGCGCCGCAGATCAGCAAGTACCACAGGCCGAACGCGCACAGGGCGGTTACCGTGCCACTCTGCGCGGCCAGCAACGGCAACGCTGCGGAAAACAGCGAGTACTCTGGGGTTTGCAGCAACAGCATCAACCCGAACGAACGGTCCTGGTTGGGCAAGCGGCCCAGCGTGGACACCGCATAGGCATACACCAGCCCCGCACAGGTGCCGGCCGCCAGGCGCACGATCAGTAGCAGGGTGTTGGTGGTGGCAAAGGCGGTCGCGATGCTCAAGGCCACGCACAGTGCGCCCACGATCAGGCACAGGCTGCGCCCGCCGTGGCGCTTCATCAGCACCGGGCAAAGCAATGTACCCAGGGTCATGCCGATCATCTCGACCGACACCACCCAGCCCTGCTGATCGAGTGACAGGCTCAGTTGCTCCGTGACCAACCCCATGAAGATGGGTTGTACGCCACAGACGATGAAGGAAGTACAGGCGATGAAAATCAGCGCGGCACGCAGCAGCTTGGAATCTTGCGTCATGGGGACCCCGACACGGCATTTGTTTTTATTGTGTGTGGCGACCTGCCCTGAAAGGCGCCGTAGCTGGCGGCTGGGCGGGTCTCGTGGGCAATCGTGGGCCGAGATGGAAGGCTTTGAAAGTTAATTATCGGCATCGATATCAGTGGGCTTTTTAATGCAGGCCAGACTGCCCTGGGCTGCATCCATAAATGCACTGAACCCGATCCTGATAATTAATTGGAGACCTATCGGCATCCCCCCTACCGTGGTACGTCACCCAAGCCTCAGTAGAAAAGGCCCGATCATGAACGACCGTGAGTTCATCAACGCCATCGACGCCGATGGCATGCCTCTGCACATTGCCGTAGCCAACGGGCGCATCAGCCACATCGGCCCGCAACGCGCCAGCACCCCAGCCCGTGAAACCATCGACCTCGAAGGCCTGCTGGTGCTGCCAGGCTTTGTCGATGGCCACATCCACCTGGACAAGAGCTTTGTCGGCGACCGCTGGCGACCGCACCAACCGGTCGCCAGCCTGCGCGAGCGCCTGGCCGTGGAAAAACGCGAACTGGCCAGTGCCCCACCCATCGTCGAGCGCGCCGATGCGCTGATGCGCCAAGCCGCCTCGTTCGGCACCCTGGCGATGCGCTGCCACGTGGACGTGGACGCCACCACCGGCCTGACCAATCTGCACGCCATGCTCGAAGCCTGGGACAAGTGGAAAGACCTGCTCGACATCGAGCTGGTGGCCTTCCCCCAGGCAGGCGTGGTGAGCTGCCCCGGCACGGCTGAAGTGATGGAAGCGGCCATGCGCGAAGGCGTGCAGGTGGTCGGCGGCATCGACCCCACCACACTGGATGGCGACGCCGACGCCCAGCTGGACATTGTCTTCGGCATCGCCGAACGGCATGGCGTGAAGGTCGACATTCACCTGCACGAGCCGGGCGATATCTGCATCGCCCAGCTCGAGCGCATTGCGGCACGCACCCAGGCACTGGGCATGCAAGGCCTGGTGGCGGTCAGCCACGCCTATGGCCTGGGCGACGTATCCGATGCCGTAGTCGACCGCACCGCCGAAGTACTGGCCGGCGCAGGCATATCCATCATGACCAACGCCCCCGGCGAACATGCGTTCCCACCCGTGCTGCGCCTGCGTAACGGCGGCGTGCGGGTATTTACCGGCAACGACAACATCCAGGACGCCTGGTGGCCCTATGGCAATGGCGACATGCTGCAGCGGGCGATGCTGGTCAGCTATCGCTCGGGCTTCAATACCGATGACGAGCTGCGGGTTGCGCTGGAAATGGCGACAGAAGCCAGTGCCGGGGTGATGGGCAAACAGGACTATGGTTTGAAGGTTGGTAACGAGGCCAGCTTCGTGCTGTTCAAGGCACCCAATGCCGCTGCGGCGGTGGCGGCTGCCATTCATGAACGGGTGATCGTGCGCCACGGCGCGTTCTGGGGCGGGCCTGCGCAGTTGCAGTTGAAGGCAGTGCAGTTTGCTACCGAACTGCGCCGTTAATCGCAGGCAAAGTACAGACCCCAGCCCTGCGCGGCCCCTGTGGGAGCGGGTTCACCCGCGAACACCGGCAGCGCCGGTGCCATACACCGCGTTGTCTTCTTCGCGGGTAAACCCGCTCCCACAGGGTACGCGGCACGGTTTCGAGCTTTGTACGCTGAGCGAAGGCGCAGCCAATGGGCTGCGCAGGCTCATTCCTCCTCAGCCCGCAATATCCCGATCAGAATTTCAGCCAGCGCCATGACCATAGGGTCCGCCGTAGGCCGATGAAAAATCGCCGCCTCAAACACCTTGATGGGCTTGAACCCCTGCTCCGCCCCAAGCACTCGATGCCCACCCGTCACCACCCGCGACGGCAACAGGCTAACCCCCAACCCGTTAGCCACCGCCTCCTGAATCCCCGCCAGGCTCGAACTGGTAAAAGCGATCCGCCAACTGCGCCCCATGGCCTCGACCGCACCGATCATGTCATCCCGGTACAATCCCCGCGGCGGAAAGGTCACCAGCGGAATGGGGTCTTGGGCAAAACACGGGTACTGCGCACTGTCGATCCACTCGATGCGCTCTGGCTGGCACGCATTCGCCTCGCGGCTGTGGCGCCGTTGCTTGATCAACACCAGGTCCAGCTCGCCACGGTCGTAGGTACTCATCAAATCGCGGCTCAACCCACCGGTAATCTCCAGCTTCACTGTCGGATTACGCCGGTTGAACGCCGCCAGCGCCTGCATCGTCTTGCCTGCGACAAAATCGTCCGGCAGGCCGATGCGTACAGTCACCGTCACCCCGCCCGACATGGCCTCGGTCAGCTGGCTGCTCACCGCCAGCAGGTGCCGCGCATACCCCAGCAGGGTTTCCCCCGCATCGGTCGGGTGTACCTCGCGGTTGCTGCGGTCGAGCAACTGCTGGCCAACCATTTCCTCCAGCCGGCGCACCTTCTGGCTGACCGTGGACTGGGTGGAGTGCAGGCGTGCGGCAGCGGTGGTGAAACTGCCGCAGTCGGCCACCATGACCACGGTGCGGAGCATGTCCAGGTCATAGATGGCACGGTTGGGTTTGATGGAGTCAGGCATCTGCGGGTTCAGCTTTTGTGGATGGGGCTGGGCACATGATGCCTGAAGCGGCAGTGCATGATGCAATGCCAGAGGGCAAGGCATACCTTGTATGCATGCACGAACCCTTTCGCGGATGCAGTCTTTTGCTCAAGCTGCAGCGGCCCCCTTCCCCTCGCCACTGACCTCAAACTGCCCCACCAGCTTCTGCAACTTGCCGGCATCCACCCGCACCTTCTGGGCGCTGCTCTGCAGCACCACCGCCGTCTGGCGCATCTCGCTGGAGGACTGGTTGACCTGGTCGATGGTCTTGCCGTATTCCACGCTACGCCGGTTGAGCTGCTGGATGATCGCGAACATGCCTTCCACGGCCTGGTGCAGTTGCACGTTCTCGGACGAGGCATCTTCGGCAAGGCGCAGGCTGTTGTCGACGTCCTGTACGCCCTGCTCCATGAAGCTGACGGCCTGGCGGGTTTCGCCCTGAAGGCTCTCGACCATGTGGCGAATGTCTTCGGCGGCGCGCGCGGTTCGCGCGGCCAGGCTGCGCACCTCGTCGGCCACCACCGCAAAGCCGCGGCCATGCTCGCCGGCACGCGCCGCCTCGATGGCAGCATTGAGCGCCAGCAGGTTGGTCTGGTTGGTGATGTCGCTGATCAGCCCGGTGATGTTGTCGATCTCGACCATGCGGCTGTCGAGCCGCTGCACGCTGGAGGACGAGCGCGCCACCACATCGCGAATCGACTGGGTGCCTGCCTGCACCGCCAGAAACTGCTCGCGGGCACGGCTGACCACTTCATCCATGGCCTGCTTCATCTGCTCGGCGCTGACCGAGGCCTGCTGCAGTTCACCAAGCTGCTCCTCCATGATGATCATCATCTGGTGCACGGCGTCCGCCACATCGGCAGAGCTCACACTCGCCTCCTGGCTGCGCCCGAGCATCATCTGGTTGGTGCTGCCGACCGTGCGACTGGCCTTCACCACCTGCCCCACCACCGCGTCCAGGCGGTCGATGAAGCTGTTGATCCACCGCGCCATGTCGCCGCTCTCATCGTTGCCCAGGGCGCTGGTGTCCAGGCGCTGACGCAGGTTGCCTTCACCCTCGGCGATGGTGCGCAGCACGCCGCTCATGCCATTCAACCTGGCTGCCAGGCGCTTGGGCCCGAACACGCCGAACACCAGCGTGGCGCCGAGCATGCTCACGGCCAGAATCACGTCATTCAGCCCTTGCGGCAGGCCGGCATGGTGCTGCACCAGGTAGTTGCAACCGAATAACCCGGCCATGGTCGCCACGTAGGGCTTCATCAAGCCATAGCTCAGCGAGCGGCGTCGGTAGACCTCTTCCAGGTCCGCCTCGCACATCATGCCCCAGCGGTCGGGCGAACCCGGTAACTGGAACGTTACGCCCTTGCCGACCACCGGCACGTGGCGGTAGTCCGAGTAGCCCGGGTAAGTCACGAACAGGTTGGCACCACGTCTGATGGTTTCCCTTACCCCCGGGTGCAGTTCGCGCGTGGAGGGGTCGGTGAAGCGCAGTTCCAGCTCGGTATGGCGCTGGACCTGCACGGTGGTCCAGGGCGTGTGCACACCACTTTTGAGATTTTCGCCGTGGGTAAAAGTGCCGTCCTCGAAGCGCGAGCGAGACAGGGCTGTGCCAGGCTGGATGGCCGGGTCGAAACGCGACTGCGCCATGAACAGGTAGTTGTCGCCCGACTCGGCGAAAATATGCCCGGCCTCGCGCTGGATCAGGTCACCCAGCACATCGTTGGGCACCCGGCCGCACAGGCAGCCGAGCACCTTGCCACCGGCCTTCACCGGCTGGTAGAACATCAGCGTCACTTCGTCGTGGAAGCGTGAAGACGACGGGCCAATGCGCAGGGTCAGCGGGTCGCTGTAAGGGCCATGCAGAAAGGGCGCCTTCAGCCCTTGGGCCAGCGCTGCAGTCTGCTCGATACGTGGCGTACCACGTTGTGGCCAGGTCGAGGCGATGATGCTGCCCGCAGCATCGACGACAAACAGCTCGGAAAAGTCTTCGGCCTGTGCCAGCTTGTCCCGCAGCAGCGTGCTGTCGGGTTGAGCGAACCCTTGCGCGAGTTGCTCCGCAAGTTCCGCCAAGTGCTCCCAGTGCTCGCACGCCCATTCATGCAACAAACGCACGCGGGTCTGGGCGATGGCTTCGAAGGTTTGCTCGATCTGCGGGTAATTCGCCCGGTTCAGGTGACATGCCCAGCCCATTCGGAGCTTTCCGGTTTTACCGAACCAGGGCAGCCAGCCCTTCTCGCTGGATGACAACTGCATGGAACCACTGGAAAGCGACATTATCTTCACCATACGCGACATCGGATGGCAATCTGATAGCAAGTCGCACGCCAACGGCGGGAGCGGTGATAAATGGGGAATTCAAGTCATTGAATGCACAGCACTTGTGCAAGAAAGGTTATGGGCAGGCCCTGAATGCACCAACGAGGCGCGAATCACATGAAATCAGGCCCTTATCCGGAATGTGACGAATAACCACCAGAACTGCTCGCACATCGCACAACAGTTCGATAATCGCACAAATTCCGCTAAACCCCCTCTACTGTTGCCCTATCTTGCGGCACGCTATAGCGAAAGTCAGCAAACAATTTTAAGCGCTGATTGGCCCCATCGCCTCACACGCGCCGGCCAGCCCGACAACCATACTCCAGGAACAACCAGGAGCTCGCCTTGATCAATAAAACGTACGAGTCCATCGCCAGCGCGGTGGAAGGGATCACCGACGGTTCGACCATCATGGTCGGTGGCTTCGGCACAGCCGGCATGCCGTCCGAGCTGATCGATGGCCTGATCGCAACCGGTGCCCGCGACCTGACCATTATCAGCAACAACGCCGGCAACGGCGAGATCGGCCTGGCCGCCCTGCTCATGGCGGGCAGTGTGCGCAAGGTGGTCTGCTCGTTCCCGCGCCAGTCCGACTCCTACGTGTTCGACGAACTGTACCGCGCCGGCAAGATCCAGCTGGAAGTGGTGCCGCAAGGCAACCTGGCCGAGCGCATCCGCGCAGCGGGTTCGGGCATTGGTGCGTTCTTCTCGCCGACTGGCTACGGCACCCTGTTGGCCGAAGGTAAGGAAACCCGTGAAATCGACGGCCGCATGTACGTGCTGGAAATGCCGCTGCACGCCGACTTCGCGCTGATCAAGGCGCACAAGGGTGACCGTTGGGGCAACCTGACCTACCGCAAGGCCGCCCGCAACTTCGGCCCGATCATGGCCATGGCTGCCAAGACCGCCATCGCCCAGGTCGACCAGGTTGTCGAACTCGGTGAACTGGACCCGGAACACATCATCACCCCGGGTATCTTCGTCCAGCGCGTGGTTGCCGTTTCCGGCGCTGCCGCTTCTTCGATTGCCAAAGCTGTCTGAGGCCTGCCATGACCATCACCAAAAAGCTCTCCCGCACCGAGATGGCCCAGCGCGTGGCCGCAGACATCCAGGAAGGCGCGTACGTAAACCTGGGCATTGGCGCACCGACCCTGGTGGCCAACTACCTGGGCGACAAGGAAGTGTTCCTGCACAGCGAGAACGGCCTGCTGGGCATGGGCCCAAGCCCTGCGCCGGGCGAGGAAGACGATGACCTGATCAACGCCGGCAAACAGCACGTCACCCTGCTTACCGGTGGCGCCTTCTTCCACCACGCCGACTCGTTCTCGATGATGCGTGGCGGCCACCTGGACATCGCCGTATTGGGCGCCTTCCAGGTGTCGGTCAAGGGCGACCTGGCCAACTGGCACACCGGTGCCGAAGGTTCGATCCCGGCCGTAGGCGGCGCGATGGACCTCGCCACCGGCGCTCGCCAGGTGTTCGTGATGATGGACCACCTGACCAAGACCGGCGAAAGCAAGCTGGTGCCCGAGTGCACCTACCCGCTGACCGGCATTGCGTGCGTGAGCCGCATCTACACCGACCTGGCCGTACTGGAAGTGACGACTGAAGGGCTGAAAGTGGTTGAGATTTGTGCGGACATCGACTTTGATGAGCTGCAGAAGCTGAGCGGTGTGCCGCTGATCAAGTGATCGGCGGAACCGGCCGGCAAGCGCCCGCTTGCCGGTGTTGCATGGCTACTGTGGGAACTGCCATTGCGCCGGCCTGCACTGCCCCATTTGTGGGAGCGGCGTTGTGTCGCGATTGGGCTGCAAAGCAGCCCCAGCAATTTGTGCATCTGCGCTGAAACCCAGGGGCTGCTCCGCAGCCCAATCGCGACACAAGGCCGCTCCCACAGGTCCTGTGCATGCCTCGGGAGAAATGCCTGCCGAGTGACAGCACCCGCCTTCCAGAAAATCTCAGAAACACGCGCGGTCATCTGTAGGAGCGGCCTTGTGCCGCGAAAGGGCTGCAAAGCAGCCCCCAGCAACAGTTGATGTAACCCCAAAATCCGGGGGCCGCTTTGCGGCAGGACTAGCCACGCTGGCATCACCAGATGCTCAGACTCGCCAGCGACGGTCCAACATCAGCCCTAGAAATCCACCTTGCCCCGACCGGCCTTGACAGTGCTCCGCCTGGCTTTGCCCTCAAGCCGGCGGGTCTTCGAGCCAAGGGTCGGCTTGGTGGGGCGGCGTTTCTTCTCGGTCTTGCCGGCAGCGATGATCAACTCGCCAAGACGCGCCAGTGCGTCAGCACGGTTCTGCTCTTGGGTGCGGTATTGTTGGGCCTTGATGATCAACACACCGTCGCCGGTGATGCGACTGTCACGCAGCGCCAGCAGCCGCTCCTTGTAGAACTCGGGCAATGAAGAGGCCGGGATGTCGAAGCGCAGGTGCACGGCGCTGGACACCTTGTTGACATTCTGCCCACCCGCGCCTTGCGCGCGGATATAGGTCAGTTCGATTTCGGCATCCGGCAGATGCACGTTATTGGAGATGATCAGCATGGTATGGCCCTTGTCATTGCCGCCATTATCACAGCCTTGGCCGCGCTCCCATAGAACAACACACGATTCCTTGAATCAGCGCGGAAGTCGGGCGTTGCTGACTTGTGCACTCGCCCGGTATGCCATCGAGGCAACGCGAAATGCCCCAATCCAATGCAAAAAAGCCCCAGCATCTCTGCGGGGGCTTTGGCTGTGCTCAGAAGCTGTCAGGTGGGCTCTTTTCGAACTTCCACTTGGTCATCTTTTTGGCAGCATGGAAGCTCTTGCAGTTGGCGATGAACTCATTGCGGTCCCACTCCTTGGAGAGGCTCGCCAGGATTTGCTCATAGGTTTCACCCGAGCAATTCGCTTCGTTGGGTTCAGGCACCCTGTCTTCGGCAATGGCTGTAAGGCTCACGGCAACGCCAAGCGCTGCAACCAGACGTGCAAAAGGCACAATGGACATTCACTCACTCCTTTGAATTGACCCGCTCCAGAAGCCCGTTTTACAGGCCCCAAAAACGCAAAAAGCCCTGAATAATCAGGGCTTTGAATATGGCGGAAGCGTAGAGATTCGAACTCTAGGATAGTTGCCCATCGACGGTTTTCAAGACCGTTGCCTTAAACCACTCGGCCACGCTT
>Ga0160475_100113_pt1 | contig 80889 bp, 40 predicted proteins | sample HID1975M_E11MG_FD_108254 | JGI IMG/M metagenome (GOLD analysis project Ga0160475, IMG submission 108254) | Enriched soil microbial communities from UW Madison campus, WI, USA - HID1975M_E11 MG | ecosystem: Environmental > Terrestrial > Soil > Unclassified | place: USA: Madison, Wisconsin... | reverse complement strand
TCCGAATGATATCCAAAAAGCAACTTTGCAGCAGGTAAACGATGCAATTAAAAAATATGTGAAATTGGATAAAATGATTATCATCAAATCGGGTTCTTTGGATAAAGAGGGAAATCCGTTGAAATAAGTTACTTATTACATAATTATTAGATACAGAAAGCAACCTTAGGGTTGCTTTTTTTTATAATATCTTAAAATGAAAAAACAATTTATGTATGGAATGCAAACATCATAAAAAGAAGTTAAATATTAAATCTGTAGAAATAAGAAGTCTAAAAATTCTATTTAAATGTATTAACTTTAATAAAAACTAAAAACAAAAAAACAATTAAGACAGTCATTAATCTGTTCGTGAAATTGTAATCTTTTATTGTTAGTGGGAGATAGAATAAATTTTATCTATCAGCTAAGAAATATTAATGATATTAACTGCTAACATCCTCTTTGTATACTTTGTAAATTAGTAAAAAAACTTTTGAACTATGGAGAACCAATCAAACGACATCAGCAAGTGCCCTTTTCATAATGGCAGCATTGATAACCAAGCGGCATCAGGTACTAAAAACAACGACTGGTGGCCGAAACAGCTAAAGGTGAATATCTTGAGACAGAATTCACCGTTATCTAATCCTTTAAACAAAGATTTTGATTATGCGGAAGCTTTTAAAAGTCTTGATCTTGAAGCAGTAAAAAAAGATCTTCATGATCTTATGACTGATTCGCAAGATTGGTGGCCTGCCGATTTTGGTCACTATGGAGGTCTATTTATCCGAATGGCATGGCATAGTGCTGGAACTTATCGTGTACATGATGGTCGTGGTGGGGCAGGAGCAGGACAACAAAGATTTGCACCTTTAAACAGTTGGCCAGATAATGTTAGTCTTGATAAAGCAAGAAGACTTCTTTGGCCCATAAAACAAAAATACGGACAAAAAATTTCTTGGGCAGATTTAATGATATTAACTGGTAACATGGCGCTAGAATCTATGGGTTTTAAAACATTTGGATTTGCTGGAGGTAGAGCTGATGTTTGGGAACCAGACGAATCGGTTTATTGGGGTTCTGAAACTACATGGTTAGGAGGTGATGAACGTTATGCTAATGGTTCTGAAGGTGTACCTAAAGATCACGGAGTTGTTTCATCTGATGATGATGCCGATGGAAAAGTTCATAATAGAAATCTAGAAAAACCACTTGCAGCCGTTCAAATGGGATTAATATATGTAAATCCTGAAGGTCCAGACGGAAATCCTGATCCTATTTTAGCAGCAAAAGATATTAGAGATACATTCGGACGAATGGCTATGAATGATGAAGAAACTGTTGCATTGATTGCCGGCGGACACACTTTCGGTAAAACGCATGGTGCCGCTCCTTCAGACCATGTAGATAAAGAGCCTGAAGCCGCTGATTTAGAATTACAGGGATTTGGGTGGAAAAATAGTTATGGTTCTGGAAAAGGCGCAGATGCAATTACAAGCGGACTTGAAGTTACTTGGACGAAAACGCCAACTCAATGGAGTAATAATTTTTTCGAAAACTTATTTGCATTTGAATGGGAACTTTCTAAAAGTCCTGCGGGCGCAAATCAATGGGTTGCAAAAAATGCAGATGCTATTATTCCAGACGCTTTTGATAGCACAAAAAAACATCTTCCAACTATGCTTACTACAGATTTATCGTTAAGATTAGATCCTGAGTATGAAAAAATATCACGCCGTTTTCTAGAAAATCCAGATCAGTTTGCAGATGCTTTTGCTCGTGCATGGTTTAAATTAACGCATCGTGATATGGGACCTCGTGAACGCTATTTAGGTCCAGATGTTCCTCAAGAAGAATTATTATGGCAAGATCCTATTCCAACAGTAAATCACAAATTAATAGATGAAAATGATATTAACCAGCTGAAAGAGAAAATAGTAAATTCAGGTTTAACTATATCTCAATTAGTTGCTACGGCTTGGGCATCAGCTTCGACATTTAGAGGTTCGGATAAGCGTGGAGGTGCCAATGGCGGACGAATCAGACTTGCACCTCAAAAAGATTGGGAGGTAAATAATCCTGCTAAACTTGCTCAGGTTTTAAGTAAATTGGAAAATATTCAATCTGAATATAATGCTTCACAAAACGACGGAAAAAAAGTTTCATTGGCAGATTTAATAGTTCTGGCAGGTACAGCTGGAGTTGAAAAAGCGGCTAAAGATGCTGGATATTCTGTTAAAGTGCCTTTTACACCAGGTAGAATGGATGCTTCTCCAGAACAAACAGATATTGAATCATTCGGATATTTAGAACCTAAAGCTGATGGTTTTAGAAATTACAGAAAAACAAAATCTTCTATAGCAACAGAAGCACTTCTTATAGACAAAGCTAATTTATTGACTTTAACGGCTCCCGAAATGACTGTGCTTTTAGGGGGTCTTAGAGTATTAGATATTAATGCAGATGGTTCAAAAAATGGCGTTTTTACAGATCGACCAGGAAAGCTAACGAATGATTTTTTTATAAATCTGCTAGACATGAATACACAATGGCAAGCAGTTTCAAATGATAAAGAATTATATGCTGGAAACAACAGAACAACAGGACAACCTAAATGGATTGCAACTCGTGCAGATCTTGTTTTTGGATCTAATTCAGAATTAAGAGCCATTGCAGAAGTATATGCAAGTACTGATGCACATGAAAAATTTGTCAACGACTTTATTAAAGTATGGAATAAAGTCATGAATCTAGATAGATTTGACTTATAATCTCACTAAAAAATATCATTTTAAGACGCCTAATTTAGGCGTCTTTTTTTTATTTAAATTTATCTAAAGAAAATTGATTTATGTTCTGTTTTTTATAAAATCATCATTAGGTCTTCTATTAAAAAGTTCGAAGTATTTTGAGGTAAAGTAACTTAATTTTGTGTAGTTGAGTTCATAAACTATTTCAGTTAGAGAATTATATTTTCCACTTTGCAGAAGTTCTTTTGCACGTGCCATTTTCTGTTCAATAAAAAAGTTTTTTGGTGTAATATTGAAACATTCCTTGAATTTTGCCTTATACCTTGTTTCAGACATTCCAGCCATTGCTGCCAGAAAAATTAATGAAGGAAATGGTCCATGTATGTTATCCAATAAATAATCACGAGTTTTGTTTAGGGCATTACTTTCAATATCAGTTAATTTGCTTTTATTATCAACTTCGTAAAAACGATTAAAAAAATTACCTAACAATTTGAGTGAAATCCCTTTCAAAAAAGATTCAAATGACAAGTCATAAATAGAAACAGTTTTAAGAGATTGTATTAATAAAGTGCTATTGCTGTCAATATTACCATAATGATAAAAAGCTTCTTTTTCAATTTTGTCTTTTGACAAAGTTTTATATTCTTTCTTTTTAAATTTTGATATAAAATCAGTTAATAGTTTTTTGTCTACAAGTATGCGTAATGCAAATGTCTGTTCATTTAAAGCTGGTTTATAAGAACTTTCAATCTGGTTATCAATAATTGCCAAATCAAGTTTATCATAAGAACCAATCTCATAATCTTGATTGTTGATTTTAATCAAATTTACATGTTCACTTAAATCATAATGAAAAATATACAAATCATTTTCTGAAGATATTCTACATATTTTTAAAGGAGTATTCACGCTAATATTAATAAAAAACGCCGAAATCCCTTTTGTTATTTGTGTAAAATAACAATGTCCTGTACCGATTTCTTTCGGAAAAACTATGGTAGTGTTTTCTGTTACTTTGCTTCCTACCTGTTCAGCAAAATTATAAAGCCATTCAGAGTCCAAACTATAATAATGAAATATTTTTTTCATAATAGAAAACGGTTTTAGTTTTTTTAACCTCTATAGTTCTTTTATAAATGTTTTGTGAGACATGCCAAAGTGTTCTTTAAATTTTGAAGCGAAATATGAGTTATTTGTAAAATTAAGCTTGTCGGATATTTCAGAAATTGTTAGTTGCTTCTCTTGTAGCATCTCTTTGGCACGCAGTAGTTTGTTTTCCATAAAAAAAACGTTTGGTGTATTTCCGGTAATCTTGAGAAAAAGATTTTTGAATTTTGATTCAGACATATTCGCCTTTTCTGATAATGACTTAATGCTAGGAAAATGATGCATAATGTTCTCAATCATATAAATTTGAATTGCTATAATTGTGTTTAAATCCTGCTGGTTAACCGTTTGCATTATAATACGGTTTTTCGAAATCTTTTTAAGATAATTTGAAATTAAAAGATGAACGGTGCCAACTAAATTTAAATCAAATACAGGGCCTCCGACTTTTAATTTTCGAAGATCGTGCAGTAAATGAAAACTCTCGTTGCTCATTCTGTCAAAGCGTATAACAGTATTTTTTGAAGGATCAATTAATTGTTTTACATCAGGCAGATTTATGTTATTTTCTCTAGTGTAAGATTCAATTATTCCTTTTTTTATAAATATTAATAAAGCAAAAGTTTTACTTCCTCTTTTAACGTTGTATTCTGAATCTAAAGTTCCGTCTATTACGGATAAATTATATTGCCAGCGGCTTACATTATAAATAAAATTGTGTGTCGAAACTATAGCTTCTCCATCGGTAAGATTGTAGTAATAACCAATAAAATCTTTATCGATATTTTTTTGGATAAGATGAAGGTTTTTTTTGTATTCAACATCAATATAATAGGCAATGATTCCTTCTTGGCATTCTAAAAAATAGCGTATTCCTGTCTGAATATCTTCAGAAGCAGTAATGAAATTGCCTTCAACTTTTCCTCCTAGCTGGGCTGCAAAATTTTCAACCCAATTTAAATCTGCGCTGTAATAATGTTCGATTGTTTTCAATTGAAAATGATGTGTTTGATAATAAAGTTAAGAAAATTTTTTTAATAAATTTCTGATTTTCAATTGTTTTGGTTAAGGTGGTGTTTTTTTTTTAATGAATAATACTTCTATGTTGGTTATGATTTTAGAAGCCATTCACGAATTATCCGTAATAGGACCATTAAAAAAAAGGGGTTTATTTTATATTCATAAATTAGATTTCACTTTTTTAATGTCGGTAATTCGATTGGTAAAATTTGGCAACAGAAATGATACGAAATTGTTTTTTTGTAATTGCGTTTATGAAATATTCTAGAAAAAAATACGAGTAAGATCTGGCCGTATCTGGAGTAGTTTTTGTTTTTAATATATACAAAATTGTTTATTCTTTTTTCTTTAAAAAACTGTATTTAGACTATATTTTATGGTAAGAAACATTCTGATAAATTATAAATCTGCATCAAATATATATATATAATTTACAGCTTCATCTTAAAAAATATTTTTTGTTAATTATTTGAAAATAAACTAAATACAAATTACGGTTTTAGCTTATACTGCTATTATTATGACTTTACGGGGTAATTTTTTTAATGTAATTTCTTATAAAAAACTGCATAATTTTTACTTTTTGAAATCTTTCGCTTTTATTGACTCTTTTCCGATGTTAAAAGTCTTATTTTAATATTTTAAAATCTTTTGCATCCAAAGGAAGTTTTTGTTCTAGAATATTTTTGTACAGAAAAATAGAATTTCCAAACAATAAAATTTATGAGTAAAGTTGCTTTTTTATTAGAATTCCAACTAAAGAATTCTGAAATAAAAAAACTGAATAAGATGTATATTGAAAATTTGCTTCATAATATTGTCTTTTGCACTTTTTCTGTCGTTTTTAGCCTTTATGTCATTTTTGATTTTATTAATACAGATTCTCAAGCAGAATGGCTGATAAAAAGTTTAATATTTATCATTTTGATAGTAATTATTCAGATGTTAACGGTTGATTTTATTTCTAAAATGATTTATAGAATAATAAAGCGACTATTAAAGTTTGATAAATTTCAAAGACAATATAAACTAGTTTTTAACTACACAGATATTTGCATTTGTTCTCCTTTTGTAGAAATGACGCATAAATGGTCTAAAATTGATAAAGTAATTCTAACTAAAGACTCTTTATTTCTTTACTTAAAAGAGCAAAATGCATATATTATTTCAATATCAACCAAAAACTGCGAATTTCGAAAAATGCAGGAATTGGTAGATTTTCTAGAAAAAAATGTTATTCAGGTTTTAAAAGTCTAGCAATTGTATCTTTATACTTTAATTTTTTTTACTTTGTACCGCTATCATTTATTTGAGCATGTTCTGTAGGCGTCATTTTAAATTGTTTCTGAAAATTACGTCTAAATGTTGTTTGCGAATTATAAAACCCCTGAATTGACACTAATTCGAGAAAGAATGAGATTTTTTGTTTAATGATAAAAAATTATAATCTCTTTATTTGTTGCTATATAAATGATTTAATAAAGAAAAGATTTTTAATTTATGCGACATTATTTTCTGCTGTTTTCCTTACTGATTTCTCTGCCGATTTTGGCTCAAAAAAAAACAAACTTATTTTATAGATTCTAATAAAAAAAGTATTTCTCACTATGGAAATGATAGCGATTGGTACGAGAAAAATATTCCATTTTTTGAAATTTCAGATAAAGAAATAGAAGTTTATTAGTTTTCTAGTTTTTTTTAAATGAAAGGTTTAAATTAATTTGAAGAATTTAAGAATCAATTTGATAGTGAAATTATCAAATTGATAGGTTTTTAAAATCTAAAATATTCTTAAGTTTCTTTAAGATAATTAGTTATGTTTTTTGGTCTTTAAGTTGTGTACTGATTTTGTGTTTGAAATTAAAAAAAAAGCTTTCACAAAATTGATAATTTATTTAATTATGACAACTCAACAAAAAAAGACATCATCTTTCGAAAAAAAAGGACTTTCTGGACTATTAAAAGATGATAATAGTCTAAGTAAAGAAGAAGATTTTTATATAGAAATAGCAAACATTAGTCATACTTCTTGGATTAGAGAAATAGCAGAAGTAACACACTCATCTGCATTAGCGAGAGGTACTGGAATTTCTGGTCGATCTATTGAATTACTCGAGAATAAAATGCAGTTAGGAGAAGCAGTTATTGCTTTTGCATTAGACGGTAGATGGGCGGGCTTTGCCTTTATTTCGTCTTGGGATAATGATCTTTTTGTTTCTAACTCAGGATTAATAGTCGCGCCAGAATTTAGGCATACAGGTTTAGCAAAACGAATAAAAAGAAAAATTTTCGATTTAAGCCGTCAAAAATATCCAGATGCAAGTATATTTAGTCTTACTACTGGTTTGGCTGTGATGAAAATGAACCATGAACTCGAATTTGAGCCTGTTACTTATTCAGAACTTCCAATTGATGAAGCTTTTTGGGAAGGCTGTAAAACCTGTATTAACTGTCCAATTTTGGAAAGTAAAGCGCGAAAAAACTGTTTATGTACGGCGATGCTTTATAATCCAAAACACGAGAAAAGTTTTTTTTCTGAAAAGTCTTCTAATTAATTTAGGATTATTTTATTCTTATAAAAAAGAGCTTCAAAATATTGAAGCTCTTTAATGATTAATTTTAAAAAAGTTTACTTTTCAAGAGAAACTGTTTTACCAGTAAAATTTATTTTACCAGTTTGTATATCATTCGAACCATCAGGCTGTTTTCCTCCAACGGAAATAGTAAACCATCCTGGTTCTATTACACGCTGTTTTTTCTTGTCAATAAGAGATAATTGCCTTGGTGTTATGGTAAAAGTAACCGTTTTCTTTTCTCCTTTTTTAAGATGAATTCTTTCAAAACCTTCTAACTGCCAAATTGGGCGCGGAGTAGATGCTTTTTCGTCTTTAAGATATAATTCGACAACTTCATCTCCGTCGCGTTCTCCTGTGTTGGTTACGTCAACAGAAACTTTAAAATCTGTTTCAGAAGCTAAATTCGCAGGAAGCTGTAAATTAGAATATTGAAAATTGGTATAACTTAAACCAAATCCGAACGGAAATAAAGGTGTTTTATGAAAATAGCGATAAGTTCTTCCTTCCATATCATAATTTTCAAACTTAGGCAACTGATCTACAGATTTGTAATACGTAACAGGAAGTCTTCCCGCGGGATTATAATCGCCAAAAAGAACGTCTGCAATTGCATTTCCGCCTTGCTGACCTGGATATCCTGCTGTTAAAATTGCAGGCAAGTTTTCATTTGCCCAATTTACAGAAAGCGCGCTTCCATTAATTAAAACTAAAATAACAGGTTTTCCAGTTGCTTTAACCGCTTTCATAAGCTGTTCCTGATTCGATGGAAGATCAAGACTTGTGCGGTCACCGCCATTAAAACCATCTGCTTCAACTTTCATTTCTTCACCTTCTAAGCGTTCATTTAAACCTAAAACAAGAATTACGGCATCAGCCTGATTTGCTGTATTTACGGCTTCTGTAATTAAGTTTTCTTCTGGTTCTGCCCATAATAATTGAGCAATGGCATCACCGTAGAAATTCTGATATTTTACTTCGATCTTATATTTTTTTCCAGCTTCTAAATCTATTTTTTGAGGACGAAAACGTGGATGATGGTTGTTTTTTCCACCTGTACTTTTTCCGCCTTCAATCTCAACGGTCATAAATGGTTTTGACCATTCTGAGATGTTGTAAGTACCAGTTTTTGGAACAGTAAGAAAGCCAGTCCATTTTACACTGTAATTGCCCATTTTCAGACGAGGATCAGGTGTGTCAATATCCCAATGAAAATCTATTTTGTCATCTGTTCTTGTAAACAAAGGCGATCCATTCCAATCAGAATTGTTATAGTATTCTCCAATTAAACCTTGCGTTCCGTTTTCATTTTGAAAATAAATAGACGGAATAATTTTCATCGCAGGAACGCCTTTCGCTAAATCGGTTCCTTTTGCGTATAAAACTTTTGCATTGGGTTCCAATTTGTTTTGAATTCCTTTAAGCACCGTTACAGGATTGCTTGGAACACCACTATAATTTCCCCACAGAGATTGAATATCGTTAGCATTTGGTCCAATTACCGCAACAGTTTTAATTTCTTTTGAAAGCGGAAGCGTATGATTTTGATTTTTTAAAAGAACAATACTCTTTTGAGAAGCCACTCTAGCAAGATAATCATGCGCCGCATTATTGTTGTCAGAAAATGGAATTTGAGCATAAGGAACAATTTCATCTGGATCAAACATTCCTAGCTTAAATCTTGCTGTAAATAAGCGTTTTACAGCAATATCAATATCCGATTCGTTAATTAATTTACGATCAACAGCCTCTTTTAAAGATTTAAAACTGCTTCCGCATTCTAAATCTAAACCGTCTTTTACCGCCAAAGCCGAAGCACTTGCAGCATCATTGGTAATTTTATGATATTTCCAAATATCTGTCACAGCGCCACAGTCAGAAACAATGTAACCATTAAAGCCCCAAACATTTCTAAGGATATTAAAAAGAAATGGACTCGCACTGCAAGATTCTCCTCTAAAACGGTTATAAGCTCCCATTACAGAATAAACATGCCCATCTTTTACCAAAGTACGAAAGGCAGGAAGATAGGTTTCATAAAGATCTATATCGCTGGTATTGGCATCAAAAAAATGACGAGAAGGTTCTGGTCCAGAATGAACTGCGTAATGTTTGGCTGTAGCAACTACTTTCAGGTATTTTTCGTTATTTCCTTGAAGCCCATTTACGTAATTCAAACCTAATTGACTGGTTAGAAAAGGATCTTCTCCATAAGTTTCGTGACCACGCCCCCAACGCGGATCACGAAAAATATTGACATTTGGCGACCAAAATGTCAATCCTTGATACATGCCGTGTTGTCCTCTTCTTAGATATTCGTGATGTTTCGCACGAGCTTCATCAGAAATGGCAGTAGCAACATCCAATACCAATTGGCGATCCCAAGAAGATGCAATTGAAATAGATTGCGGAAAAACTGTTGCAAATCCAGCTCTTGCAACGCCATGAAGCGATTCGTTCCACCAATTATATTCTGGAACACCCAAACGATCGATTGCTGGCGAAGAATCCATTAATTGATTGATTTTTTCGTCTAAAGACATTCGCGAAACTAAGTCATTAACGCGCTGTTCTGTTGGTAAATTTAGATTTTTATACGGATAGTTTTCTTGCGCAAAAGTGGTTAAAGCAAAAAAATGCAACGCAATAATTATGGAAGATTTTTTTTTCATAGATTTTTTGGTATTGTTAAATTTAATATTTTTTTGATTTATTGTCTTGAAAAAAAACAACAATACAAATCGGGTTTAATTTTCAGGAAAGAATAATTAGATAGTTTATAGTGATAAAAAGAAATCAGCTTTAGATAATTCTTTCTTTATTGCCGACTCTTTTTCTTAATTGACAAAACTAAAATCTTTGTGATTTTCAAATTGGTATAAATCGCTATTTAAAGTATGTTATAAAGCTTTGCGCAATGCTTATCGTTTTTGCTTAACTTTAAGAAGGTAGACAAATCGCTATTTTTAAGGTGGTATTTTGCTCGAAATGAAGGTAGTTTTAGGTTGGCAATGGAATTTTGATATTTTTGTAATCTGCTTAATTTTATAAAGTCTTAAATGAAGAGAAATCTACTTATCATCTTTTTTTACTGTTTCACCAGCGTGTGCTTTTCTCAACCTTCAGGAACTCTAACTCATTTTGCAAATGATTTAAAGTTGAGACAATCGCGTATACTTGACATTCAGCAAGATCAAAAAGGATTTATCTGGCTGTCAACTTTCAATGGTTTGATTCGATATGATGGAAGTACTTTTCAAAAATTTAGAGTAAAACAAAACAGTTCTTTAAATCTAATTTCGAATCGCGTTTTTAAATTTAGATTTGATAAAAACGGACGAATTTGGATTCAATCTGAAAAAAATGATATTTATTACTTCGATACAAGTCAGCTTAGTTTTCATTATCCGATTGAAAATGGAGCTCTAAAATCTTCTAATATTGCATTTGTCGATTTTAAAGTAATGCCTTCTGGAAGAGTTTGGTTATTTCCTGAAGATAAAAATTATTTAATCGCTTTTGAAACCAATAAAAAAGTTCGAAAAATAGCATTTGATCCAACGCAAAAATGTGGCAAAATTCACGATGTTTTTGAAGATGCATTAGGAACAACTTGGTTTTTTACGGATGGCGGAATTTGCAGATTGAATAAAGGAAGTTCAGAACCTCAACATTTCTTTTTTAACGGAAAATCGTATTTGTTTCATTCTTACATGGAAACAAAAGAAGATTTATGGTTTGGAGGAAATGAAGGTAAATTTACCCGTTACAATAAAAAATCAAGCACTTTTTTTGATTTTGAACTTGGCGTAAAAGAAGATATTATCCAGACAGAAATTGTTGGCAACAACAAAATTCTTATCATTACCAGCGGACAAAGTTTCTATTTTTATGATATAAAAACAGGAAAACTTACTGCTTACAACAGTAATACTTTGGCTGGTTTTCCAAATAAAAAATTCACTTATTTAGGTTCAACACGATCTCGACAATTTTGGTTTGAGATTTTAGGTTCTGGAGTTTATCAATTTGATCTCGTTACGGGAAAAATAAAATTGATGAAAGTTGATTATAGTGATTCTGCAACTGGTGCTGGAGAAAGAAAAAGTTTTCTGCTTACTTCGCCTAACGGAACCGTTTGGATTCAGTCTAATAATGCACCTTTCTCTTATTGGGATGAGAAGAATGACAAATTGAGTTCTATAATTCGCTGTATTAACGAATCTAAAGAATCAGTTTCAGATTTGATGCACACGGCTATGTTTGACAGATTAGGAAATCTTTGGTTTTGTTCTTTCAAGCAGGGTTTAGATTTGGTTAATTTTAGCAATAGCAATTTTTCTACCTTAAATCTAGATTCTTCAAACGATCATCATAAACACAATGTAAGAAGCTTGATGAAAGATAACAAAGGCAATCTTTGGGTTGGCAGCCGTAAAGAGAAAATTGCTTTGTTTGATTCTCAAAAAAGAAAAATCGGATTTTTAGGTTCAGACGGAACGTTGTCTCAATCAGGTCCGGCTTGGGGAGCAGATATTTACAGCATGTTTCAAGATAGCAAAGGCAGAATCTGGATCGGAACACGAGGAAATGGTTTATTTTGTTTACTGCCAACCAATCAGTCGTTTCGATATAAGGTTATTCATTATAAATACGATGAAAAGGATAATTACAGTATAAATTCTGATGATATTTTTAAAATTTTTCAAGCTTCAAACGGAGAGATTTATATTGCAACTTGGGGCGGCGGCGTAAATATTATTCGTGAATCTAATAACGGAATTCGTTTTATTAATTTTAAAAATGAATTAAAAAACTATCCTATAAAAACGGCTGACAAAGTTCGTTCGATAGTTGAAAATAAAGACCATAAAATATTTTTTATTTCCTCTTATAAATTATTCTCTTTTGCAGAAGAAAATAAGTCGACAAGTAAGGTTAAATTCAATGAATATTCTCAGGTTTCTGGCAATGATATTTTGGATATCCTGATTACACATGATAACCAAATGGCGTTGGCAACCAACGGAATGGGCTTAATATTAGCTGATTTAGATAAAAAAGGAAAACTAAACGTTAAATCGATTTGGAATGAAATGGTTTCTTTTCCTGTTGAAGGAGTAGTTGCAATTCAAGAAGATAAAAAAGGAAAAATCTGGTTGATGAGCGATAACCAGATGGTGCGTTTTGATCCTAAAAATAATAGCGCAGAAACTTTTCCGGAACTAAAATCGATTATTGGAACTGATATATTTTCTGAGGCTACAAAATGCGAACTTGCCAATGGAGAAATTGCTGTAGGGTATTCAAACGGCGTTATTTGTTTCAAACCAGAAGCTATAAAGCCTTTTACTTTTAAACCTTATTTAGCGATTTCTGGATTTTTGGTAAACAATAAAGAATTGCACGAATTAAATCCAGAAACGCCTAAAAACCCAGATTTACTGGAAGAAGTTACCTTAGAACACAATCAGAATTTTTTCAGAGTTCAGATTTCGGCATTAGATTATCTTAAAAGCGAAAATATTGTTTATCGCTATAAACTTGAAGGAATTGATAAACAATGGAATTTTATAAAAGGAGGACAATCAATCAATTATACCAATTTAGGACGAGGAAATTACACGCTTTTGGTGTCTTCAACAAATGGTCATAATTTATGGATGGATAATGAAAGACAGATTAAAATTACTATTCGTCCGTCTGTTTGGGGTACAAATTTGGCTTATTTCTGTTATCTGTTAATTGCTGCTGGTTTGTTTTTACTTATTAAAAGAGCCATTATTACGATTGTAAAACTGCGTAATGACGTTCGAGTAGAGAAACAAATGGGCGAATTAAAGCTGAAATTTTTTACCGACATTTCACATGAAATCAGAACTCCGCTGACTATGATTGCGGCTCCTTTAGAAGTTATGCTTTCAGACGATGAAATAAAAGATTCGGTAAAAAGCCAGCTTCGCGTTATTGAAAAAAGCAGTAATAAATTGTTGAATTTAGTTAATCAGATTTTAGATTTGAGAAGAATTCAAGACAAGAAATTGGCAGTTCGCGAAATAAATTTGAGTGATTTTGCAACCAAAATTTGCGAAGATTTTCAGGAAATGAGTATTCAAAATGATATTAAACTCAAAGTAAACACAAGTTCTTCTAACCTAAATATTTGGGCAGATCCAGACAGTTTGGATAAAATTCTGATTAATCTTCTTTCCAATGCTTTTAAATATTGCCATAAAGGAGATGTTATTGAGGTTTCTGTCGAAGAATCAGAAAAACATGTTTTGCTGAAAGTAAGTGACAACGGTCCAGGAATTAGTCCAACTATCCAAAAAAGATTGTTTGTTCGTTTTTCAAATTATAATGAGAATCCATTGAATCCAAGTACAGGTTTGGGACTTTCTATCGTAAAAGATTTGGCAGACAAACTTGGCGCAGAAGTTTTGGTTGATAGTACAGCTGGAAAAGGAAGTAGTTTTCAGGTTGCATTTCTAAAAGGATATCAGCATTTTAAAGAGAATGTAGATATTTTATTGGAGGAAAATGAAGCACATTTTTTTGATGAAATTGCTTTAGAAAATGAAGAAGAAATTCTACCGCATGAAGAAGCCAAAAGAGAAAATCTTGTTGGACTAATTGTAGAAGATGATCCAGAATTACAGCGTTTTATTGTTTCTGTTTTAGAGAACGATTACACGATTTACACTGCCGAAAACGGTGACGAAGGTTATTCTAAAGCAGAAGAATTACTGCCAGATTTTATTATCAGCGATATTATGATGCCAGAAAAAGACGGAATAGAAATGCTGAAACTAATTAGAGATAATTTTTCGACTAGTCATATTCCGGTTATTCTTCTCAGTGCAAAATCTTCTATAGAAAGTAAATTGGAAGGTTTAGAGTATGGCGCCGATGATTATATGACAAAACCTTTTAATGTGAGTTTATTAAAAGCAAAAGTCAAAAATGTTTTAGAACAGCGTTTGCGTCTTCAGCAGTTATTTTCGACAGGAAACACAATCGATATTTCAAAAGAAGAACCGCTTCAGATTTCAAATAAAGACCAAAAGTTTATATTTCAGGTTATTGAATTAGTTAAAGAAAATATGTCAAATTCTGATTTTTCTGTCGATGAATTAGGAAAATTGATGTGTATGTCACGTGCCAGTTTTTTCAATAAACTAAAAAGTGTTACAGGCGTTTCTCCGGTTGTTTTTATTCGAGATTTGCGTTTGGCTGAAGCAGCTGAACTTCTAAAAAATGATGATTTATTAATTAAAGAAATTGGCTTTGAAGTTGGTTTTAACGATTTGAAATATTTCGGAAAATGTTTTAGAGCTAAATACAATTATACGCCAGCAGAATATCGACGACAATTTCGTTAAGATATTTGTTTGTTTTTCTCAAAAAGCCTCATTTAATTAATGAGGCTTTTTTATTGAAATGGATTCTATAAACCTTAAAATGAGCGATTAATAAATTTGTTTTTATTTATGATATTTTTTTTGCATCTAATAAAAAAAGTAGGAAAAAGATATGATATAATTGATTTATACCCCTGAAATAGCAATTTACCCCTTTTTGAAAAGCAATATTTACCCCTCTTTACAATACGCTATATCTAGATTTGCTTCATAATCTTAATTGATTTTACTAACTAACTTAAAAACCAAAATTATGAACCAAACCAAATTTTTTACTCAATTCTCAAAACCAAAATCTATAGTCGGTAGCTGTAGAAAGTATGAAAAGCAAAATAGTCTTCATTTTTAAAATTTAGCTATTATGAAAATCATTAAACACCTAATATTTGGAGCAGGCATATTGCTTTCTGTATTAAGTTCTTGCTCAAGCGACGATTTTAGATATGAAAGTTCTACAGTAAAACTATTAGATTTTCAATTAAATGATGTGCCGTGGAATTTGAATGTTGGTATTTCTACCAGACCGCTTTTTGTTTACAAAGACAATGGAGAATATTTTGCCAATTACAGTTCGCTTTATCCATTTTCTTTAAATGATGGAAAGTACAAATTTGTAGCATCAGATTATCCGGAGCAGATGATTCCGTCTCCAACAAATCTGAACGATCTTATTGTTCCGCAGCCAGCTTTGGCAAATCAGCATGTGAATCTTTCAGACGCTGTGCCGTACGCTTCGCCTTTTGATCAGCCGCTTACTTTGAATATTCTGACTCGAACGGGAACACTTCGTTTGAAATCTCTGGATGTAAATGCGGATAGAAGTTATACAACAATTAAAACTACTATTTCTGTAAAAAGAAGCGGTTACAAAGTTGTGGACGGAACATTTATCAAAGAAGATATGTTTGTAACAAGAAGTAAAGCGACAACCAGCGGCGGAATTAATTACGCAGAAGATTTTATTTTATTTCAAACTGGCGACGCTTCTAATAATGTTCGAATTAAAATCGAATGTTTAGATCAGAACATGCAGGTTGTCAAGACAAAAGAAGTGGAAGGAACTTTTGCAATTGAAGCCAACAAAGTAACAAACGCTGATTTTTACTTGAACACGCTTTAAAAATATCTGTTTTCTAAATACTCAGACACTTACAAAATATAATTATCGGCCTTGATGGATTTCATAAAGGCGGGAACACGCAGTATGATTTATTGTCATAATAGCATCTTGCTGGTCCTTTCAAAATCCAATATTCTGGCTTTAAAATAATAAAAGAAATATTCTAGTTATGAAGATAAAAAAATATATCTGGAGCATTCTAGCCTTTTTGTTTTTGACATTTAGTGCTAATGCTCAGAAGCGTGTTACTGTAAGCGGTACAGTTAGGGATAACCTGGGAGGTATTCCGGGCGCAACAATTATAGTAAAAAATGAAAATACCAATACAGTAACTGATTTTGATGGAAAATTCAGTATCGCTGTAGCTGATCCTGAAACGGCAGTTTTAATTGTCAAATTTATTGGTTTGAATGATGAGTCTGTAGCCGTAAAAGGTCGCACTTCTGGAATTACAGTTTTAATGAAAGAATCGAATAGCGAACTAAATGAAGTTGTGGTTATTGGTTACGGAACTCAAAAACGTAAAAACTTAACTGGAGCGATTGCTAGTATAAAAGGAACTGAATTAGCAAAAGTGCCAGCAGCAAACGTAGCTGAGGCATTAACAGGAAGACTTCCAGGAGTTCAGGTTACAACTGTGGATGGTTCGCCGGGAGCAGAAGTAAAAATTAGAATTCGTGGAGGAGGATCTATTACTGAAGACAATTCGCCTTTAATTTTGGTTGACGGATTTGAGGTTGCCAATCTAAATGATATTCCGCCAACAGATATTGAATCTGTAGAAGTTTTAAAAGATGCGGCTTCTACAGCTGTTTATGGCGCTCGAGGAGCTAATGGTGTAATTATAGTTACGACTAAAGTTCCAAAAGCAGGAAAAGTTTCGGTAAATATTCACAACTATACACAAATTAAAACTCTTGCAAAACATATGGATGTTATGGATCCGTATGAGTTTGTGATGTTGCAGTATGAAAATGCACGTAAAGGAAGTTCTAATCCAACGGGATTTTATAATCAGTATGGAAAAGCCAGCGAACTTTATATTTATAAAGGAAATAAAGGTATAGATTGGCAAGATGAAATTTTTGGAACCAACCCAATTGCGCGATATACTGACATAAATGTAAATGGCGGAAGCGAGAAAACAAAATTCAAATTCACTTTTGTAAATCAGGATCAGCCCGGAGCTTTGGTTGGTACAGGAATGCGTCAGAATTATGTTTACTTAATAATGAATTCCAAGTTAACAGATAATTTGACTTTTGAATATCAAACGCGTTTAACCAATCAAACAATTGATGGATCTGGAACAGAAGGAGTGAGTTTGCTTAGAGCTTTACGCGAAGCACCAACTGGAGGTTTAGAAGATTATATGACTTTGCCAGATGATAATACTTATTTTGATCCGGAAGATTATCAAATAAAACCTCGTTTTAATCCGCTTGAAGAAGCAGAAAAAAATTATCGTAAACGTATAACAAGAATCTTCAATACAACTGGAGCATTAACATGGACAATTAAAAAAGGATTGACATTGCGTTCTTCATTTGGTTACGAATATAAATATCAAGAAGATGGGCGTTTCTGGGGAACAGATACTCGTGTAGCAACTGACAACAATAATCTGCCAGTAGTTTATTGGTCAATGACACAATCTCCGAGATGGCAGTTGAATAACGTATTAAACTACGGATTCAAATTAAATGAGCGTCACGATTTTCAGTTAATGATTGGGCAGGAGATAAAAGATCAAGAATCTACGGCTAAATTTTACCGTTCGCGTTATTTCCCTGATGATATTTCAGGACCAAAAGCTTTAGATAATTTGGCTTTAGGAACTCCTTTTGATAACGGTTCTCTAGCAGAATCTCCAAATAGAATTTCATCTTTCTTCGGAAGAGCAAATTACGGTTATGATGATCGTTATTTATTTACGTTTACGGTGCGTACCGACGGTTCTACAAAGTTTGGTCCAGACAATAGATGGGGAGTTTTCCCTGCTGGAGCTTTTGCATGGAGAATTTCAAATGAAAGTTTCCTAAAAGAAAGCGAAACAGTTTCAAACCTTAAACTTCGTTTGAGTTATGGAGCTTCTGGAAATGATAGAATAAAAGCCGATTTATACGCAAAATATTACGGTGTTTCTAGAGATCGTTCTGTAGGTTGGGGAGAAGAAAATCAATACTACTATAATTTTTACAACAGCCAGTATTTGAACAATCCAAACGTAAAATGGGAAACGACTTATACAGCTAACTTAGGTCTTGATTTTGGTTTTTTCAAAGAAAGATTAACTGGAACACTTGATTTCTATTATAACAAAGTAAAAGATTTATTGGTGCCTTCTGATATTGCTTCGGTTTCTGGCTTTACCAAAATGATGACAAACGTTGGACAGACTTCTAATAAAGGTGTCGAATTAGCACTTAACGGAAGTGTGATTAAGAAAAAAGATTTTCAGGTTGATTTGACTTTTAACATCGGTTACAACAAAAATAAAATTGACAAATTGGCAAGCGGTGAACAAGAATGGATTTTAAGTTCTGGTTGGGCAGGAACACAATTGTTAAATGATGATGATTATCGTGCTTACGTAGGCGGAACAAAAGGTTTGATTTACGGTTTTGTAAACGATGGTTTTTACACAATGGATGATTTCGAATCTTTTGATGCTGTAACACGAGTATGGAAACTAAAAGACGGAGTTGCCAATTCTAAAAACCTTTCTGGAGAACCAGTTCCTGGAAGTGCGAAGTTTAAAAAACTGACTCCTGTTGATCCTTCAGATCCAAATAGTTATGTAATTGGTGATAAAGACAGAAAAGTTATCGGAGATACAAATCCTGATTTTTCTGGAGGTTTTGGTGTAAATGCCGTTTGGAAAAACTTCGATTTAACAGCATTCTTCAATTTCATGTACGGTTTTGATGTTTATAATGCCAACAAAATCATGATGACTTCTTTTTTCCAAAACAACCAAAACAATTTCGGTATGGAAGTAGGCTTAAATAATCGTTGGAGAAACTACGATGATATGGGGAACGATCTTCGTTATTCTCCAGAACAGTTGGCTAAACAAAATGAAAACGCGACGATGTGGAATCCGGTAAGCATTGGCCGCCCAATTGCAATGTCTTATGCGGTTGAAGATGGTTCTTTCTTAAGATTAAACACATTAAGTATTGGTTACACGATTCCGAAACAGCAAAGTAAAGCAATTGGTTTAAGCCGAGTAAGATTGTATGCTACAGGAAGTAATTTATTTGTTTGGACAAACTATTCAGGATATGATCCAGACATCAATTTAGAAACAGGTCTTACACCAAACATTGATTATAATGCTTATCCGAGAACGCGTAATTACGCTTTTGGAGTACAGCTGTCATTTTAATTAAACGAATTAAATCACAAAATGATGAAAAATATAGTATTAAGTTTCCTGCTGATTTTTGCGCTGACTTTTACAGCTTGCGAAGATTATTTAGACGTACAACCTGGATCGGGCTTTACTCAAGGAGAAGTTTTTAAATCAGAAAAAGACATGCAATCTGCAGTTGCAGGCGTGTATACACTAATGTTGGCTGAAGATGCGTATTCTAACCGTGTTGCTTTTGTTTTTAATACCAATACCGATGTAGAAATGTCTGGTGTTGCTACCAATACAGTAAACGGAAACGGCTCTGATATTGCTTGTTATGATCCAAAACCATATTGGACGACTCTAAATTCGACTTGGAGCGCCATGTATAAAATTATCAATATGGCTAATGATGTTTTAGAAGGAATCGAAAGTTCTGATTTGTATAAAGCTGATCCTAAAACACAACCTTCGAATGTAACGCAGATGTACGGAGAAGTAAAAACAATTCGTGCAATGGTTTATTTAGATATGATTCGTATTTGGGGAGATGTCGTTTTTAGAACAAAATCTTCTACTGGAGATGAAAATTTTGCAGTTGGAGTTACAGACAGAAATACCATTTTAGAATTTCTTATTGATGATTTAAAGTCAGTTGAGCCTTTAATGAAAAATGCTAGTGAATTAGATTATGGCGTAGAACGTGCTTCTAGAAGTTTTAATCAAGGACTTATTGGTTTATTGGCGCTTACACGCGGAGGATGGACACTTCGCCCAGACGAAAATAATCCTGCAAGTATTGGACATATGGAAAGAGGAAAAAACTACGAACAATATTATGACATTGCCATTCAGTATTTAGAAAAAGTAATTTTAGGAAGACAGCATGATTTAAAATTAGGTTTTAGAGAATTTTGGATTAAACAAAACAATTGGGAAACTCCAGTTAATGATGATGTTATTTTCTCTATTCCGATGCTAAAAAACTCTTCTGGAGAATACGGTTATTTTGCAGGAATTCCGATTGCTCAAGGAAATCATTCTTATGGTTCAGCTTCAGGAATGCTTAGTTTATGCGGTGAATATCTTTTTTCATTTGATAATAAAGATTTAAGAAGAGATGTTACTTGTGCACCCTATGGTTACGATTTAAATTTAAATCAGGAAATGCGTTTAGGCATCGCTCGTTTAGCCGTTGGAAAATGGTCTAAACTGTACATGACCAGCCCCTTGGGAGGTACTAGTGAAAAAGGAACTGGAGTAAATTATTCTTGGATGCGTTTTGCAGATGTATTGTTAATGTACGCCGAAGCAGTAAACGAACGTTTTGGTCCGCGCGAAGATGCTAAAGAATGTCTAAGACGTGTTAGGAGAAGAGCTTTCGCGCAAGCGGATTGGGCAGATAAAGTGGATAATTATGTACAGTCTAAAAGTTCACCAGAATTATTCTTTAAAGCCATTATGGACGAACGTAAATGGGAATTCGGAGGAGAAAGCAAACGTAAATTCGATTTAGCTCGTTGGAATAAATATAGTGAAGTGGTTTACAATCAATATTATAAATTATTTAATTGGGGGCGCGTAGCTAACGGAGCTTATGTTCCAGGAATAGATCAAGTTCCAGGAAATCTGTATTATAAACTTATTACCGATCCTGCCAATTCGGGCAGAAAAATTCTGGATATACAGGGAATCAATCAAATCCTGACGGCAAATCCAGCGGGTTATACCGTACATCCATTCGCGATAAGCTGGTATTCATTAAATAATGATACTGCGAGTTACGAACCGATAAATGAAATCAAATGGAGTTTTAGAGGATTTATAAATTATAACAATTCATCGTCGGTTTCACCAAACAATCCGTTGCGTTATTTGTGTCCTTATCCATCAAAAGTGATTACAGATCACCGTGGAGCCATTCAAAATTATTATGGTTTTAATTTTTAATTGAATCAATCATGAAAAATTCTAAGAAACTAATTTATATATTATCCCTCATCGGAATAATTGTTTTTGGAGCAATACTGCAATCTTGCGACAATGATGAATTTCGTTATAAACCTGTAGAAGATTTATTTCAGCCAAAATTCGTTCTTACCGCTCCTTTGGTAAGAAGCAACTCGATTGCTGTAGTTTGGTACAAAGTTAACGACGCAGCATCTTACACAGTAGAGTTGCATTTGGACAATTATTATAAAAGTTTGTACAAATCGTACACAACAACTCAAACACAGATTTTAATGGATGATATTCCGTATAAAACACAGTTTTATATCAGAGTAAGATCTAATCATGTAAACGGAGAATACAATTCTCAGTGGTCATATACAAATGCACTTACAGAAGATCGTCCGCCTTTTGATGCTATTTTAAATCCAGTAGAAAGAGTAAATATTACTGAAACAGATGTTACAGTAACTTGGGCGGTTTCTTCTAAAAATCCAGTTGACAGTATTTCTGTTGCACCTGCACAATCGGCAGAACTTCCTTCTATCGGACGCAAGCTAACTGCCGAAGAAATAAGTAAAGGAGAAGCTAAAGTTACTGGTTTAGAAAAGAATACTTTATACAATCTAAACATCTTTGATAATAATAAACCAAGACGTTATGATAAACCATACAATCAGGTTTCTTTCCGTTCTGCCGGACCGTCAGCATCTACTATTATCATTACAAAAGGAATGGATTTAGATGCAATCTTGAGAACTAACAATGACGATCCAACTATTCCAGAAGGAACCGAATATTTCTTAGAAGCAGGTTCATTGTTTAAAATTACTCCGTTTACAATCTCAAAAGGATTTAAACTTACTGGAGGAACACAAGGTGAACGTCCGCAAATTGAAATGAACGGAAACTGGAACATTGCAGAAGGATCTTATTTGTCTTCTCTTGCTTTTGAAAACATTCGTTTCTATCAAACTATCGATGCAAGTTATTTCTTTAATAGTGGTACAGCTTGGAAAATTGATCAGATTACATTCTACAACTGTGTTTTCAATTACTTCAAACGTGGTTTCTGGAGACATCAAGGAAATGGTAAATACAAAGAAATCGGAAATTTTGATATGAGTTACTGTACGTTTGATCAAGTTGGAGGACACACAGGACCTTACGGAACATTTGCATTTGGTTCTGCTGGAGCCGATAATGTGAAGAAAGCCGTTTTCTCTAATTGTACTTTTATGAGAGATTACTATCAGACAACAGATCAAAATAGAAACTTTAAAAACCTTTGGGATTACGGTACATCAGCTTATCCAATTCATTTAGAATATCAAAATATTACAATTTACGATTATGCTTATAACAGAGCGTTAATTAATATTCCGTCTGCGGTAGGATCTACTTTGATCTTTAAAAATGTATTGTTGGCATCTGCCTGCGGTAAAGTGATTCAGGCAATTGGAGCCAATACAACAACTACATACGGTAATAATTATACAACAACAAATTATTTATTAGGAGCTTCTGCTATACAAGGAACAGAATTAGGAGTTAGTGCACAGAACATATTTGCTGATCCTGCAAATGGAAATCTGATGATTAAAGATCCAAATTCTCCAATTGTTACCAATAGAGTAGGAGATACAAGATGGTTGCCTTAAGTTTTCTTAAGTTTTGTTAATTAAGTGGTTTCAGTACTTTCATGAAGTATCCTTGTGGTTGAGGATACTTCTATGTACTGAGTTTTACTTGATCGCAAGGAAATCAAACTTTAAAAGAATAGAGATTATGCTTTGATCTTTTAAAGAAGTGAATTATATAATAAAAATCAATACAATGAAATTCAAACAATTACTGCTGACTTTAGGATTATTTTGCTATTTAGGAGCAGCTGGACAAGGCTGGAACGCTGATTTGGGAAATGGAAAATATAAAAACCCAATTTTACATGTAGATTATTCTGATCCTGATGTTTGTGTCGGAGAAGATGGCTATTACATGACGGCTTCTAGTTTTAATAGTGTGCCAGGACTTCCTATTCTTCATTCTAAAGATCTTGTAAACTGGGAATTGATTGGATATGCATTGCAAAATTTATTTCCGATAGAACATTACAGAACTGTTAGACATGGTGATGCCGTTTGGGCACCATCAATTCGTTATCACAATGGTGAATATTTTATTTATTGGGGAGATCCGGATTTTGGAATTTTTATGGTAAAAACCAAAAATCCTGCGGGTGTTTGGGAAGAACCAGTTTTAGTAAAAGAAGCAAAAGGAATTATCGATACTTGCCCGTTTTGGGATGAAGACGGTAAAGCCTATTTATCTTACGCTTTCGCTGGAAGCCGCGCAAATGTAAAAACGGTTTTAATGTTATCAGAACTTGCTCCCGACGGAACAAAATTGATTGGAAATCCTGCTTTAGTTTTCGACGGACACAAAGGACACACTACTGTAGAAGGTTCTAAAATATATAAAAAAGATAACTATTACTGGATAATGGCTCCTGCGGGAGGCGTAAAACCAGGATGGCAATTGGCTATGCGTTCTAAAAATGTTTGGGGACCATACGAGTTTAAAGTTGTGTTGAACCAAGGAGATTCTCCTGTAAATGGACCGCATCAAGGAGGTTATGTTGAAACTCCAAATGGAGAAGGCTGGTTCTTGCATTTTCAAGATCGCTGGGCTTATGGACGAGTTGTGCATTTGCAGCCTGTAACTTGGAAAGACGGCTGGCCAATTATGGGAAAAGATACAAATAAAGACGGCATTGGAGAACCTGTTATGGAATATACAAAACCAAATGTTGGAAAAAATTATCCAGCAACGCCACTTATTTCTTCGGATGAATTTAATAGCCACAAATTAGGTTTACAATGGCAATGGCAAGCCAATCAGAATCCTGCGGAACATTGGGGCTGGTCTTCTGCAAATCTCGGGTTTATGCGCTTGAATTGTATTCCGAGAAAAGAAGGAATAAAATCAATGTGGATGATGCCTAATCTTTTATTACAAAAATTTCCAGGTGCCAATTTTACTGCAACAACAAAACTAGTTTTCGAAAATAATCTAGAAGCTGGAGTTAGCAGTTCTGGTCTGATTGTTTTTGGCGAAGATTACGCTTATATCGCAATTGAACAGGATAAAATGGGCAATCTAAATTTAGTGCAACGTGTTTTGAAAAGTGCGAGAACTTCTAAAGAACTAGAGAAAGAAATAGCATCAATTCCTGTAAATAAAAAAGAAGTGAGTTTACGCGCTAAAGTAGAAATGGTTCAAAAAAAAGAACCTTTTGATGCTAAAGTCACTTTCTACTATAGTACAGATGGCAAAAATTTCAAAAAACTAGGAGAATCTTTTAAACCAAGTGCCGGAAGATGGGTTGGAGCAAAAATCGGACTTTTTGCAACGGGATCAAAAGCGATTAATGACAGCAGTTATGCCGATTACGATTGGTTTAGAGTTGAAGAAAATTAAGAAATTATGGTACACAAAATCAAATATTGTTTTCTCGCTTTGTTTATTGGTTTGATTTCTTTTGGACAATTAAAATCAGATAAAATACAATTAGCACCAATTGAATGGGCAGTTAAAATGGCAGATTCAGACCAGAAACGTGTTCCAAATCCGGTGTTTTTAGATGGGGTGAAATTCCCAAAATGGAACTATACAAATGGTTTGGTAACATTGGCAAATCAGAAATTGTATGATTATACCAAAGATCAAAAATATTGGGATTACGGACTTTCTTATGCCGAACAGCTTATTGACAAAGATGGAAATATTCAAGGAGGTTACGAATTGGAAAAATACAGTCTTGACTTAATTAATTCTGGAAAGATTCTTTTTGAAATTTATAAAAAAACAAATGACCAACGTTACAAAACAGCAATGGATGTATTGCATAAACAATTAGAAAATCATCCAAGAAATTCTGACGGAGGTTATTGGCATAAAAAAAGTTATCCGTGGCAAATGTGGCTGGACGGCGTTTATATGGCAGACCCTTTTTCAGCAGAATATGGATTAGTTTTTAATGTTCCAAAAGCAATAGACGATGCCATTTTACAAGCAGAATTAATTCAAAAACACACTTTTGACGAAGAAACGGGTTTGAATTTTCATGGTTATGATGAAAAACGTGCACAATTCTGGGCAAATAAAACTACGGGAACTTCTGCACATATTTGGGGGCGTGCGCAAGGCTGGTATTGTATGGCTTTGGTCGATATTTTAGATTTCGTTCCAGAAAATCATCCGAAAAGAAAAGAATTAATAAAGATTGTTCAGAAAGTATTTAAAGCGGTTCTCAAAGCTCAAGATTCTAATTCTGGAGTTTGGTGGCAAGTAATGGATCAGCCGGCAAGAAAAGGAAATTATTTAGAATCGACCTGCTCGACTATGTTCGTTTATTCTTTTGCAAAAGCCTACAATAAAGGATATGTAGATAAAAAGTTTTTGAAGTCGGCACAAAAAGGATTTAAAGGAATTCAGAAAGAGTTCATCAAAGAAAATTCAGACGGAACAATTTCTATAACCAAATGTTGTGCTGTTGCGGGATTAGGAGGAAAAAATCCAGAAGATAGAAACGGTTCGTTTGAATATTATATTTCAGAACCGATTAGAGATAACGATGCAAAAGCGGTCGGTCCTTATATAATGGCTGGTATCGAATTGCAAAAACATTTAGACAAAAAATAAGGCTTCAAATTACAATTGGTTATGATAAAAATTAAAAGAACAATTCTTTCTACAGCAATTCTCTTTGCTCTTTTTTCTTGTGCAAACAAAAAAGAAGGCGTGGTTAATGTTACAGAGAAAAAGATAAAATCGGAAATCAAACTTCCATTTAAAATGCCAGAAGTTCAGATTCCGAAATTTAAAACCGATACTTTAAATATTGTTGATTTCGGAGCAGTTCCTAATACCGAACAGCTTTGCACTAATGCGATTAATTCGGCAATAGAAAAATGCTCTCAATCGGGCGGAGGTGTTGTGTTAATTCCTCAAGGACTTTGGACAACAGGACCAATAAAACTAAAAAACAATGTAAATCTTCATACTCAAAATGGTGCTTTTATCTCTTTTACAAGCGATTTAAAACAGTATAAACTGATTGAATCTTATTTTGAAGGGAGTAAAGTCATTCGCTGTGAATCGCCAATTATGGGAATTGATTTAGAAAATATTGCAATTACTGGACAAGGTATTTTTGATGGAAATGGAGCTGTTTGGAGACCTGTTAAAATCGGAAAAATGACTGCAGGACAATGGGATGAATTGGTAAAATCTGGAGGTGTTTTGTCTAAAGACGGAAAAATATGGTATCCTTCAAAAGGAGCTTATATTGGTAATGAAGAGAAAGGTAAGCTTCCTAAAAAGGAAACTATAGAAAATATGGAGCCTTATAAAGAAGCGCTTCGTCCAGTTATGGTAAGCCTTGTAAATTGTAAAAAACTGCTTTTAGACGGTGTAACTTTTCAAAATTCTCCAGCTTGGAATGTAAATCCGTTAATGTGCGAACATCTTACTTTACGCAATTTAACTATTCGTAACCCTTGGTATTCTCAAAATGGTGATGGCTTGGATTTAGAATCTTGTAAAATTGGAACCGTAACCAATTGTCGTTTTGATGTTGGTGACGATGCGATATGCATTAAATCTGGAAAAGATAAGGAAGGAAGAGATCGCGGAAAACCAACAGAATTTTTTGTAATTACAGATTGCGTGGTTTATCATGCACATGGCGGTTTTACCATTGGAAGCGAAATGTCTGGAGGCGTTAGAAACATATTTGCTAAAAATCTGACTTTTAACGGAACTGACTGCGGGCTTCGTTTTAAATCGGTTCGCGGACGCGGCGGTGTCGTAGAAAATATTTGGATGGAAGATATTCGTATGAATAATATTCCAACTGATGCCATAAACTTTAATCTCTATTATTTCGGAAAATCTTTAGCTGAAGATAAAAATACAGGTGAAGTAACTGTTTCAAAAGAACCTGTATCTGAAGAAACGCCAGCTTTTAAAAATATGTATTTCAAAAATATCTATGTAAACGGTGCGGCACAGGCTTTAAAAATTATGGGAATTCCAGAAATGCCAGTATCAAATATTGAGTTTCAAAATATGATTATCCGATCTGATGTTGGAGTTCAGCTAAATTATGCCAGCAAAATTGCTTTTAAAAACCTGGATCTAAGATTAGATAAACCTGGAATTGCTGTGAGTTTTTCTAATAGTCAGAATGTGAGTTTAGACGGGCTTAAATCTTCAGGAGAAAATCAGATGTTTTGGATTGGAGGTTTAGAAACAAAAGATATTTCATTAAAAACAAATGGAAAGAAAATGATTCTGAATAAAGATGTAAAAGTCTTAGAATCTATAAAAGATGAGGTAAAAGTGTTTGATTAATAAAGAAATACAAATGGTAATATTCAATTTTTTAATGGCATCTGTTTTCTTTATGAATTATTCTTTTAGAGGTAATTCGACAAGAAATGAAACAAAGGAAATCCTAAGCTATTTCAAGTCATACGATATTATAGTAGATGCAAACGGGAAGGGAGATTTTAAAACAGTTCAGGAAGCGTTTAATTCGGTGCCTTTATTTAAAACATCTCAAACTAAAATTTTTGTAAAGAATGGAATTTATAAAGAAAAACTGGAGCTTCCTTTAAACAAAAACAATGTCACGTTAATTGGAGAAAACAAAGAAAATGTAATTCTTACGTATGATGATTATGCTTCAAAATCTAATGGAATGGGCGGCACAATTGGAACTTCCAATTCGGCAAGTTTTATTGTTACAGGAAATGGTTTTAAGGCGCAGAATATAACTTTTGAAAATTCTTCTGGACCAGTCGGACAAGCTGTTGCGGTTAGAATTGATGGCGATAGAGTAATCTTTGAAAACTGTAAGTTTTTAGGATTTCAAGATACTTTGTACCCAAGAGAGAGCACAAGCAGACAATATTATAAAAACTGTTACATCGAAGGAACAACAGATTTTATTTTTGGAGGTTCTACAGTCGTTTTTGATCAATGTGAAATTTTCGCAAAGAAAGGAGGCTCTTATATTACCGCTGCCAATACACCAGAATCTAACCCATATGGTTTTGTATTTCTGAATTGTAAACTTACAACCAATTCAGGAAACAACACTTATTTCTTAGGAAGACCTTGGAGAAATTATGCTCGAACTGTATTTGTAAAATGTGAAATGGATTCGCACATAAAACCGCTAGGCTGGCATAATTGGGGAAAACCTGAAGCCGAAAAGACCACTTTTTATGCCGAATATCAATCTTCTGGAATTGGAGGAAATACAGAATCAAGAGCAAATTGGTCGCATCAACTTTCAGTAGAACAATTTAAGAAAGAATATTCTATAAAAGCCATTTTTAAAGATTGGAAACCTAATTGAATTTTTTAGGAATAATGTTTTTAGGAGTTAAAACAAATTAAATAAATAGAGAAATGAAGTTTCAGAATAGAAAGTTAGAAGTATTATTTATTTGGGTTTTCATCTTATTTTTTCAAAATATGGATGCACAGTATTTGAGTGGAATTACTCAAGTCAGAGATACTTCGTTTAATAACAAAAGCGCATTCAAAAAAACATTAAAATATTTTCCAAATACAGCTTTAGTTCCCGCAATGCATTTTGATTTTGTGGAGCAGAAAAATAATATCGTTTACCAAAGTTATGGCAAGCGAAAAATGAAAATGGATGTTTTCTTTAATAAGAATAAAAAAGAAAAACAGACCGCAATAATCATTATACATGGAGGCGGATGGCGTTCTGGCAGTAAAGAACAGCATCATCAAATGGCACAAAAACTCGCAAGTTTGGGTTATGTATGTTTTACGCCCGAATACAGACTTTCTACAGAAGCACTTTTTCCTGCAGCTATTTACGACATCAAAGCCTCGATTCGCTGGATAAGAGAAAATGCAGAAAAATATCATATTGACTCTAATAAAATCGTAACTCTAGGATTTTCAGCTGGCGGAGAATTAGCTGTTTTTATGGGCGTAACCGGAAATATGCCCTTGTTTGAAGGAACCGTAACAAATTCTAATTCTAGATCTCAAGTCAATGCTATAGTTGATATTGACGGAACGTTATCGTTTGTACACCCAGAAAGCAGTGAAGGTAACGATGAAAAAAATATTTCGGCAGGAACGTATTGGTTTGGTTATTCTAAAAAAGACAATCCGAAACTTTGGGAAACTGCTTCTCCATTAAGTTATGCAGGTAAAGCAACTCCGCCAACATTGTTCATAAACAGTTCGATTGCTCGAATGCACGCAGGAAGAGACGACTTTAGAAAGATTTTGACCGAAAACGGAATCTATTCTGAAGTTCACGAATTTGAAAATTCACCACATACCTTTTGTCTTTTCAACCCTTGGTTCGAACCGACAATTCAATATATAGATACATTTTTAACGAACGTTTTTAAATCATGAAATCAAGATTTATTATTTCAATCTTCTGTATGGCTTTAGCCTTCGCCATTATGTCTTTCATCAAACCCAAATCGAGAACTACGGTTTATTTAATTGGCGACTCGACCGTTGCTGATTATGCCAATAATTACGAAGAAGGAAAAGATTATATGAAAACCCGATATCCTGTTACGGGTTGGGGACAGGTTTTTCAGCAATTTTTGGTCAAAGACAGTCTCAAGAAAATTAATAAACTAATTAAAACCGACAGCGCTTTTGTAGACGATAGAGCCAGAGGCGGCAGAAGTACTAGAACTTTTTTTCAGGAAGGAAGATGGCGTTCGGTTTATGAAAACCTGAAAAAGGGAGATTTAGTTTTAATACAATTTGGTCATAATGATGCGGCAGAAGATCGTGCAGAAAGATATGTTAACATTGAAGGTTACAAAGAATTTCTAAGATTGTTTATCGAACAAACGAGAGCAAAAGGAGCAAAACCAATTCTTATTACGCCAGTAGCCAGAAACTTTCCTTGGAAAGAAGGAAAACTGCAAAATATTCATGGTTTGTATCCGCAAGCGGTAAAAGATATAGCAACAGAATTGGATGTAATGTTTATTGATTTGAATCAAAAATCAATGGATTTTTTTACGAAGAAAGGTCAGTCTTATGTAAGCGAAAATTATTTTATGAATATTCCAGCAGGAAAATATGAAGCGTATCCAGATGGACAAAAAGACAATACACATTTTCAAACTAAAGGCGCTGTAGAAGTGGCAAGATTAGTTTTTGAAGGAATAAAAGAGTTAAACTAAAAATTTATATAACCTATCAAAAGGGATTGAAAAACAGAAAAAACTCTTTTGAAAACTATTACTAACTAAAACCAATATTAAACCAAATGAAAAAACAATTTTTTATTCATCTATTCCTCATACTGTTTACAGTAATGGGGTTTTCTCAGACCATTGAGAAAATTGAAGCTGAAACTTTTAATCAGGCTTCGGGAGCTAGAGCTGAAACCAACGCCTCTCTTTCGGGAGGAGGAAATGTAGGTTATATTAAAAACAATACTTGGATTAAATTTAATGCAGTTAATTTTTCTGAATTTGTGACTCGTTTTGATATAGCCGCAGCTGGCGCTACAGGAGGAACTATAGAACTTAGACTAGGTTCTGATACAGGAACGCTAATTGGAACTGCGACTGTTTCAGGAAGCACAAGTTTTACGGATTATAAGAAGTTTTCTGCGGCCATTCAGCGTACAACGGGAACTTATGACTTGGTATTACTTTTTAAGCATCCGTCAAATACAGGATATTTATTTAATCTTGATTATTTAGAAAAAGTTACTGATAATCCGAATGCAGTTACACAAAAACTAGCCGTAAATGTCAATCCGGCTTCATCTGGAACGGTTACACTCAATCCTGCAGGAACGACTTTTGTTAAAGGAACAGAAATAAAATTGACTGCCAATAAGAATTTCGGATACAATTTTAAGCAATGGGTAGACGATAATGGCGTTGTGGTTTCAACTGCCAATCCATATACGCATATTGCTAATGCAGATGCTGTTTTGATTGCTCAGTTTGATGCCGTTCCGACTTATACATTAAATGTAAATGTAAACGGTGCGTTTGGTTTAGGAGATTATACAATTTCGCCAGCAGGAAAAGATGGTGCATTTTCGGTTTACGAAAGCGGAACAAACGTAATGGTTACGGCTGTAGAAAATGATATTATAAAATTTAGCAATTGGTCTGATGGGTCTACTTCTTTAAGCACTTCTGTTGTGATGAATGAAAATAAAACAGTTACAGGAACGTATGCCAATCAAAATTTTATTGCGGGCTGGACATTCAAAAATGATCAATATGCCAATCCGAGAGTTGCTGAGTTGTATTCTAAAATAGAAAACAAACCGCAGTTGTTTGCGTATAATGTAGCAGACAATGTTTTTGCTCCAAACGTAAGACTTCAAAACAGAGGCGGAAAAAATGGTTTCTGTGTTTGGAATACCGAAAGAGGTAATTTCTATTATTTTATGACGACGATTTCAACCGTTGGTTATAAAAATATTAATGTAGCTTCTGGATTAATGGGCTATTATTATGGTTGTGACGAATGGACTTTTCAATATTCATTAGATGGCGTAAACTTTGTAAATGTTTCGGCATTGACCACCATAAATACAAATACGATTACTAATATCGGAGGAATTCTTCCTGCTGAAGGAGAAGGAAAAGAAAAAATATACTTGAGATGGTTTCCCAACATTAACGGTCCAAAACATGGATCTGCGGTTGATGTAACAGCAACAATTATTTCTAATTTAATGATTAAAGCCGATGAGGTTTTAGTTGCCGATACGGTCGCTCCAGTTCTTGAATCTTCATTTCCGGCAGCTTCTGCAAGTTCGGTTGGAGCTAACGGAAATATTATTCTTAATTATAATGAACAAGTTCAGTTAGGAACAGGCAACGCAGTTTTAAACGGAAAGAATCTAACTGCCGAATTTGTAAACAGAACAGTAAAATTCAGTTATTTCGGATTAGAATATAATAAACAATACACTTTTACTTTACCAGCAGGATTTGTTAAAGATCTTTCTGGCAATGATGGACTAGCTCTTAGTCTTTCATTTAAAACAATGGAAAAACCAATTCCGACAAAGCGTAAGTTTGATTTGATTGTAGATCCCAACGCAACAGATGAACAAATTGCTTCAAAAAAATATGTCAAAACTATAGCAGAAGCTTTTAGTGCATCGCCAAATAATTCGGCTTCTAGATTTTTGGTTTTAATTACAAACGGAACTTATAATTTGGGTGGCGATGGCACAAATCCGCAAGATATTGTGTTGAAACTTCCATCTGGAAAAAACAATGTTTCGCTGATTGCACAATCTAAAGACAAAGTAATTCTGCAAGGAAATCCAGGTTGGGGAATCAAAAATGCGGTTCTTTCTATAGAAGCAAACGATTTGTATATGGAAAATGTAACCATAGAACATAAAGACGGAATTACAACTTCTGGACAAAGACCTGCATTGAATCCTGCGGGAGATCGAAATGTTTATAATGGAGTTAGACTAAGAAGTAAACAAGACACTCAAGTTACAGGTGGAAATAGAAGTTTTTATTATAAATCTACTATTGAAGGAGATGTCGATTTTATCTGTGGAGGCGGAACGCATTGGTTTGAAGAATGTAATCTGGTTTCTGTTGCATCAGGATATATTGTTGCTCCAAATCATGACACAGCTACAAAGTATGGGTATATTTTTAATAATAATACCATTACTGCTTCAACAAGCTATTATTTAGGACGTCCTTGGCAAAATGCACCGAGAGCAGTTTATTTGAATACAAAAATGATCAACGAACCTAATACATTGGGTTGGGCAAGTATGGGAACATTACCAGCACTTTTTGCAGAATATAATAGTGTAAACGCAAACGGGATAGCCGTTAATACCGATAATAGAACGAATACATTTACAGTAAACGGCGTTGCGCAGACAGGAAATTACAATCCAGTATTAACTAAAGCGCAAGCTGACGAATTTACTATAGAAAATGTGTTAAGTGGTACAGATAAATGGGATCCACGTAGAGTTGTAGAACAAGTTACGAAACCTTCTAATCTTGTTGTTTCAGCAACTAACACATTAAAATGGGATGAAAACCCATATGCGATGTGTTATGTAATTAGCAAAGAAGGAAAAATTCTTGCCATTACTACAGAAGCTACTTATATAGACAGCGCTACAACTGCAGGTACTTTTGCTTATACCATACAAGCAGCAAATGAATATGGCGGATTAAGTGATGTAAGTACTATTAATATGGCAATTAATGGAGGAAATGCTAAATCTACGATTGCTTATTTCAATTCAATTGATAATACAGCTTTCACAGCATTAACTCCATTAGAATATACAGAAGGTACAGCATTAACATTGCCAACGCCAACATTGGCAGGTTATACTTTTTTCGGATGGTCTACTTCTGCAACTCTTGCAAATTCACTTAAAGAACTTGCAAATACTACAAAAGGAAATCAAAAATTATATGCTTTTTGGGGAACTTCAGGAAATAATAAACCTGATGAAGTAACACCGCCAGCAGATTATGATTATGAATTTACGGCGGCTGTAAATAAAAACTGGGACAATGCGGCAAACTTTAATCCTGCGGTAATGCCAGTTGCAGGGAAATTGGTTTCTAGCACAAAAGAAATCGAAACAACTGCAACGGTTTTTCCAGCCGATATTATTTTTTCTGGAGCAGGAACACTAAGATTAAGAGGCGCGCATAAAGCAACAGGAAATTTAATTTTTAAAGACGGAACACGAGTTTATTATAACACAAGTGGAGCAGGAATGACTTTAGAAGCGCCTATAGTTATTTCTGGAAATGTAAAATTCGAAATGATTTCAGGAATTGCCAATCAAACGATCATGACTTTAAGCGGACCAATTTCTGGAAATGGTACAGTTTCTCCATTGAATACCGGTCAGGGAGTAAATGCTAACACGGGAACTTTATTGCTAAAAGGAGATAACAGCGAATTTATTGGAATTTGGGATTTAACGCAAAAAAGCACCAAGTTCCCAGCTCTAAATTATCCTACTGTAATTGAAGGAGCATCAGCCAATGCATTTGGTTCAGGAATGATAAAAATTGGTCAGGACAATTATATTGTTTTTAGCCATGAACGCGCTGCTGGTTCAACTTTAAATTTAAGTATAACAGAAAATGGAAAAGCTACTTTGAATACCGTTTTAAATGTTCAAAAACTGACCATTAACGGTGTAGAATTTAAAGAAGGAGTTTATGATAAAACGACTAATCCAGAATTCTTTAATGGTGAAGGAAAAATCGAAGTGAAGAAAGAAGCTACTAATGGTAATAATGATCCAGTTCCTGCATTTCCGGGTGCAGAAGGCTACGGTAAATATGTTACAGGCGGACGCGGCGGAAAAGTGATTTATGTTACCAATTTAAATGATTCTGGAGCAGGATCGCTTCGTGATGCAATTGGTCAGGCTGGTCCAAGAATTGTTGTGTTTAAAGTGTCTGGAAATATTGAATTGAAAAGTGAGTTAAACATCACAGATAATATCACAATTGCTGGACAAACAGCACCTGGCGGCGGAATCACATTGAAGGATTACAATGTAAAAGTACGAGGAAATAACATCATCCTTCGTTATTTACGTTTTAGAATGGGAGATACTCATGACGTAGAAAATGATGCTTTAGGCGGACGTTTTCAAAAGAATATAATTGTAGATCACTGTTCGATGAGCTGGTCAACAGACGAATGTGTTTCTTTCTATCAAAATGAAAATTTCACACTACAATGGTGTATTATTTCAGAAAGTCTTAGAAATTCGGTTCATGCAAAAGGCGCGCACGGATATGGAGGTGTTTGGGGAGGTAAAAATGCTTCCTTTCATCACAATTTATTAGCGCATCATGATAGCCGAAATCCGAGATTGGGTGAATACGCAAATGATATTTTTGCCAAAACAGATTTAGTTGATATTCGTAACAACGTAATTTATAATTGGGGAGGAAACAGCTGTTACGGTGGAGATGCCATGAATGTGAATCTGGTAAATAATTATTGGAAACCAGGACCAGGAACATCAAATTCGACAAAAGAACGTATTTTATCAACAGGAAGAAGTTTAGATACGACTTCTCCACTATACGGTATTTGGGGTAAATATTTCGTCGACGGAAATTATGTTGTAGGATCAGAAAGAGCAACTCAAGACAACTGGACATATGGAGTTTACAGTCAGTTTCATGGAAGCCAGCTTCCTGTGAGCGATGCTGATAAAGCTGCATTAAAAATTAGTGCGCCACATGCTCCAGGCGAAATTACAACGCACAGCGCTACAAAAGCCTACGAATTGGTTTTAGAAAATGCGGGTTCAAATTTATACCGAGATGCTGTAGATAAAAGAGCCGTAGACGATACTCGTTCTGGTACAGCTAGTATTATGAATGGCGGTAATGGAAGTACAAACGGTTATATTGACACGCCTTCAGCAACAGGCGGATGGCCAGTATTACCTTCTGGAGAAGCGCCTGTAGATACAGATGGCGATGGTATGCCAGATAAATGGGAAACAGAAAAAGGATTAAATCCTGCGAGTTCTGCCGATGGTAACTTAAAAACAATAGACGGAAAGTATACAAATGTTGAAGTGTACATTAACAGTATTGTAGACAATCTCGTTTCAAACCAAAATGGAAGTTTAGATGTATATGTAAATCCGCAAAACTTTGTAGAAAAATACAATGCTGCTGAAAATGGTTCAAAATTTATTATGGCAAGTGGAACTTATACTACAACAACCGATTTAGCTGTTAAAAATCATAAATATACTTTTGTTCCCGATGCTGGAGCAAAACCTATTTTTGCTGGATCTTTCTACTCAGAAAATCCTGAAATCTTCTCAGGAAGCTTCAGTTTTGACGGTGTTGATTTTGATTTAACAAATGCTGGAGCAAATGTATTACAGCTTAAAAAAGGCGCTTCAGTTGCTGGTTTCGAAATCAAAAATGCTTCTATAAAAGGAGTCAAACAAAGTTTATTGCTAACGGAAGGAACTAGTGAAAAGCCTATTTCAAAAGTTGTTCTAGAAAACTGTATTATTGATGGAAGCGCGGCTACAGGAAGCAGTTTTATTCTAGCAGATTCTCGCATTGTAAATTCAGTTTCGGTTAAGAAATCAACGATTTTTAATTATGAAAAGGGAAATAATTTTATAACGCTGCAAAATAAAAATACGGCAAACGAAACTATAAATATAACTTTTGAAAGTAATACGATTTATAATTCAGGCAATCAGGCTGGAAATGGTTTTGTATTTGTAGACAATCAGTACAACAGTGCTTCAACTTATTCTTTCAAAAATATCATTATGCAAGATGAGCGTGATAATCCTAAACCGATTTATCTGTTCAATTCTAATAGTGCAAATGGTGCAGGAAAATTAGTTTTAGAGAATAATCTTCTAGTTGGTGTTTCTTCTCAAATAGTTAAAGGAACGGTTACGGTTACCGAAACAAACATGAAGACTTTAAATGGTTTAGGAATGACAGCACTTGTGTTTCCAAATCCAGCGCAAGGAAATTTTAGTTTTTCTAAAGATTCTCCATTAGCCAAAGCTTCTTCAGACGGAAATGCTTTAGGTGATCCAAGATGGTTAAAAGCAGATGCGAAGTTTTCTAAAATAAGTTATATCAATGCTATTGACGGAAAAGCTATAACACTTTCTCCAGCAGAATATATGGAAGGAGCCATTACAACCTTGAAAACACCAAAATTAGAAGGTTACACTTTTTTTGGTTGGTCTGCTTCTGCAACAACTCCAGGATTAATTAAAACAATTGCAACAACAGCAACTGGAGATCAAGTCTTTTATGCTTTTTGGGGAGAAGGCGGAAACAATAAACCCGACCCTAAACCAATTGTAAAATCGGGTGTTTCGTATTTAAATTCTATTGATGGAAAAGCTATATCGGGCTTAAATCCTGTAGAATATACAGAAGGAACGGCATTGGCATTGCCAACTCCAATTCTAAAAGATTATACTTTCTATGGATGGTCTGCTTCTGCAACAACACCAAATACGATTAAAGAAATTGCCGTTTCTGCAACAGGAAATCAAATATTTTATGCTTTCTGGGGCGTTGGCGGTAATAATAAACCTGATGAGGTAATTCAACCGACTTTTTATACTATTTCTTATTTAAATATGCCATCTGGAGCGACTAATCCAAATAAAACAAGCGTGCAGAGTGGAACTGCTTTTACATTAGAAATGGCGCAATGTACAGGTTATCGTTTTCTAGGTTGGTACGCTGATGCCTTATATGGAAAGGAAATAACAGGTTTTACGAATAAACAGAAAGAGAATTTTACACTTTACGGACGTTGGAAGAAGCTTGGCGAATTTTTAGCATTTCCGACTATTACAACAGGAAAACTAACATTGCAATCAAGTACAGAATTTGATCGTCTGGCTATTTTTAGTATGAGCGGACTTCTGGTAAAACAAGTAGATCTTATTGGTTCCGAAATGGAAATTTCTGTTTCTGATTTGGCTTCTGGAAGCTATTTCATTAAAAGTTTAAAAACAGGAGATTCAACAAGAATAATTGTAAAATAAATTCAAAATTCGGAATGAGTTTTTTATTCGTTCCGAATTTTAAAAAGTGATCAGTTTAAAAATTAAATCATCATAGATATGAATAATAGTATAAAATTATTAGTCCTGTTTTTCATTACTTTATTGTCATCTTGTTCAAGTGATGATGAAAGTAATCAAGATACTAATTCAAATAAAGGATATTTAAAAATCGGAAGTCAAACTGTGGCTTTATCTCAAGGTTATCTTGAAAATTATGGCATTAGAGGAAATGCTTACAATATTGATTTTTCGTTACGATCTAAATCAATTTCTGAAAAAGAAGATGGAGCAGTTGTATATTTTGAATTGTTTTCTTCGCTTCAAAATAATTTAGCAAAAGGCGATTATAGTTTTGCAGGATATTCGGAAGCAACTGCATATACTTTTACAAAATGGGGACAATCCATTCTTGGCAAAAATATCAATCCGGGAAAAGGAGATTTGTCTGTTTCAAATGGAGTAAGCATAAGACCTTTGAGTGGCACTTTTAAAGTTACAGAAAATGGTCAGAAGTATAAAGTCAGTTTTGCGGGAAAAGGTACAGCAAGTATTTATAAAGATGGCGTTCTTGCTTCAACTCAAAATGATGTTGCTTTCAGCATGCAATATTATGGTGATGTGAAAAAATCCGAGGGCAAAACTTTTACTGCCAAAAAACTTAATTCATCCGAATTAATTCAAAAAGATCATTCCATTATATTTAATTGATCTTTAAATAATAGATTTTAATAGCAAAGAGCCTGATTTTTTCAGGCTCTTTTTTTTTGTTTTTGTGCAAAAGTACCCTTCAAATAATAAATAAAAACAAATAAAGTCCAGATAAACCTGAAGTTGAGCCATCATGTATAATATGTCTATTTTTTTGATTAATCTGTCCATCTTTAAAATATGGATTAACAGTAATTTTATTTTCGATCCAAACACGGTTTACTTTTATTGCATTTTACTCTAATTAAATATGGAGAGATATTTTTTGAAAGTAGGTAATAAAAACAAAAAGTAAAAGGTTGTTGATTAGTAAATATTTTGTTAGTTTTTATTAGTTAGGGAGATTAATTCATCATTTAATCTCCCTTATTTTTTGTTTACAAATGCAATATTATAATTTATTAAATACGAGAATATGAAAAGAATGAATTTTAAAATCAAAAACTATAATTGCCTCAGATTGGCTATGCTTTTTCTGTCGTTGTTATTTTTGGGTTCCTTAAAAGGATACTCTAAGAATGACGAAAAAACAAAAAATGCGGCGGCTGTATTAGAAAGACTTATTGGTAATCGTGTTAATGAATTTGAATTGACTATTGTTGAAAATAAATCAGAACATAAAGATTGGTTTGAAGTAGAAACAACCGCAAATCTTGTAAAAATTAAAGGTTCAAACAACACGGCAATCTGTTATGCGGCTTATAATTTTCTTCGAGATATTGGAGCTGCGTTAGTAAGTTGGGAAGGAAACAAAGTGAATTTGCCTAAAACTTGGCCAAAATATTCCAAAAAAGGAAACACGCCTTTTGAATACAGAGAATATTTAAATGCTTGTACTTTTGGATACACAACTCCTTGGTGGGATTGGAATCGTTGGGAACAGGAAATCGATTGGATGGCAATGCACGGTATAAATCTTCCAACAGCTATGGAAGGTCAGGAAGCAGCATGGCAAGAATTATGGAAAGAATACGGTTTGACAGACAGTCAATTAGAAGCCCATTTTGCTGGGCCAGCTTATTTGCCTTGGCAGCGTATGGGAAATATTAATAGTCTAGAAGGACCTTTACCAAAAGAATGGTTTACTAAAAAGCAGGAACTTCAAAAGAAGATTTTAGAAAGAATGAGAGCTTTAGATATACATCCGGTTGTGCCTGCATTTAGCGGTTATGTTCCTAAGGCTTTCGCCGAAAAACATCCTGAAGCCAAAATAACAGAATTAAAATCTTGGTCAGGGGGAGGTTTTGCAAGTACTTTTCTGGTAGATTCAAAAGATCCGTTATTTAAAAAAATTGGAAAACGCTTTATTGAAATTTATACTAAAATGTACGGGAAATCTAATTTCTACTTGGCAGATTCTTTTAATGAAATTGAACCACCAGTTTCTGAACATAATAAATATGAAGAACTAGCAAATTACGGAAGCGCTATTTATGAAACCATTAATGAAGCTGCTCCAGGCGCAGTTTGGGTAATGCAAGGCTGGCTTTTTGGAGATAATAAAGAATTTTGGACAAAAGAAGCGACAAGTGCATTTCTTAGCAAAGTGCCAAACGACCGATTAATGGTTCAGGATTATGCAAATGACCGTTATAAAGTTTGGGAGAATCAGGAAGCTTTTTATGGAAAACAATGGACTTATGGATATGTACATAATTATGGAGGATCTAATCCAGTTTATGGAGATTTAAATTTCTATAAAAATGAATTAACAAGTTTATTGAAAAATCCGAAAAAAGGAAATGTTGTGGGTTATGGCGCAATGCCAGAAGGTTTGAATAATAATTCAATTGTTTACGAATATATTTATGATCTTCCGTGGAGCAAAGGAGAACAGCCTGTAAAAGATTGGCTAACAAAATATTTGAATGCTAGATATGAGCAGCAGACGGTTTCTAAACCAATTTTTCAAGCTTGGCAATTATTATTAGAATCTGTTTATAATGTCAAATATTGGGAAACGCGTTGGTGGAATGATAGAGCTGGAGCGTATTTGTTTTTTAAACGCCCAACAGCAACTATTACAGCTTTTAAAGGAAATCCTGGAGACAAGAAAAAACTAAAAGAAGCTTTGGATATTTTGAGTAAAGAAGCAAAGAAATTCAATCAGAATAATTTTATTCAATACGATTTAACCGATGTTTCGAGACATTATTATTCTTTATCAATTGATGAGGATTTAATGGAATGTGTAGCAGCGTATCAGAAAAAAGATATTGCAAAAGGAGATCAATTATTTAAAAAAATAGAAAAACAAGCTTTAGATATTGATAATATGATGTCGACACAACCATTAAATAGTTTAGATCAATGGGTAAAATCGGCTTCAGATTATGCAAGTTCACCAGCAGTTTCTAAATTGTACACAAAAAATGCTAAAACATTAATTACACTTTGGGGCGGAGAAGGTCATTTGAATGATTATGCGTCTAGATCTTGGCACGGAATGTATAAAGATTTTTATTGGCCAAGATGGAAAATGTTTTTAGAAGCTTTAAAAAAATCAGCAGAAAATAACACATCATTTGATGAAACAAAAGAAAGAGAATTAATTAAAAATTGGGAAATTAATTGGACAGAAAACAATTAAAAAAAGACTTCCTTGATAATTAATCCGTATATAAACAAAATTTAACTTAATACTTAAACCATAACCTTAAACTACACCAAAAAATATGAAATGAAAAACTACGAAATCGATTAATTAATACGTATTTAATTATAGAAAATTATAAAAATAGCTTTGAAAAACCTTGCTGTCATTGACTTTATTGAAATTATCCATGTTTATGAATAACTTGTCCATTTGCTAACATTTCTTTAACAGTAATTTCGTCAATACTATTTAACCAATTAACCAATATCAAAATGGAAAAACTTAAACTTTTATTATTAGCCTTTTTCTTTGGCTTCTCAATTAATACTTGGGCACAAAAAACAGAAGTGTCCGGTGTGGTTTTAGACGACAAAGGTATTCCTCTGCCAGCCGCGAACATACTCGAAAAGGGTACAACAAATACTGTAACAACAGATTTTGATGGAAAATTTAGATTTTCAGTTTCAAACAAAAATGCAGTATTAGTCATTTCCTTTATAGGGTTTGATGATCAAACTTTAAAATTAGATGGAACAAAATCTAATTATTCAATTAAATTACAATCTACTACAAACAATCTTGAACAAGTTGTTGTAGTTGGATACGGAAAAGGAAATCGTAAAAACCTTACTACCTCGGTAACTTCTATTAAAGCAGAAGAACTGAACAAAGGAGCAATTAGTGATGTTGGACAGCTTTTACAAGGTAAAGTTTCTGGTTTGAATATTTCTTCAAGCGGTGACCCAACAAAAACAGCTTCTGTAGTGATGCGTGGAGTTTCGACATTAAACAGTTCTCAAGGACCATTTTATGTAATCGATGGTATTCCTGGAGTTGATATTTCGGTAATTTCACCAGACGATATCGCTTCAGTCGACGTCTTAAAAGATGCTGCTGCAACGGCAATTTATGGTAACCGTGCTGCAAATGGAGTTATCATGGTAACTACTAAAAAAGGTAGTAAAGGTAGAACGCAAATTGCTTACAATGGATATGTTGGTTTTGAAGAAGTTTCTAATAATCTGGATATGATGAATGCAGATCAGTTGAGAGCTTTTACAACTAAAAACAATTTGAACTTTACTCCAGAAAATGATAAAGGTGCAAACACAAACTGGTTAAAAGAAATTATGAGACCAGGTCGCGCAATGTCTACCAGCCATAATTTATCTATGAGCGGTGGTGGAGATCACGGAAACTATACTGCAAGTATTACATCTCTTAACAGAGAAGGGGTAATGCAAAAAAGTGATTTTTCTCGTATCATTGCACGTTTATCTGTAGAACAATTTGCTTTTGATGATAAAGTGAAATTCGGATTAAATGTGACAAATTCTAAAACAGATTACCAAAACGTACCACAGCGTAATACGGTACTTCTGCAAGCAGCAAGTTATTTACCAGTTTCTCCAGTTAGAAATGCAGACGGAAGTTTTTTCGAAAACTTTATTAGCCCAGGATATTTTAACCCAGTTGCATTAATTGAGCACGGAACTGATGAAACAACAACAAATAATCTTGTTGGTAATCTTACTGCTGAAGTAAAACTTCCATTTGGAATTACTTATAACTTAAATTTAGCACACCAAAGATTAACGTCTTCTCACGGAGAATTCTATGATAGCTATTATTCGCAATATAATAGTGCTAACTTTTACAACAACCCAGATCCACCTTTGACAAAAACTTTGGTTAATTTTGGTGTAAATGGTTCAGCTTTAAGAAATTCTTACGAAACTAGAAATAACATCATTGAGAGTTTCTTTACTTGGGATAGAACTTTTGGATCTCATAAAGTAAAAGCTGTTGTTGGTTATTCTTGGCAAGAAAATACATTAGGAGACGGATTTCAAGCAACTACAACAAATTTCCCAGTTGATAATGTAGGATACAATAACCTTGCTTTAAGTAACTACACTTCTGTGAATGGTTATGTAGTAAATTTTGGAGATAGTAAAGCATATCAAAAAACACGTTTAATTGCTTATTTCGCGCGTTTAAACTACAATTATAAAGATAAATACCTTTTACAAGGATCAATCAGAAGAGATGGTGGATCTATGTTTGGAGCTAACAACCAATGGGGATATTTTCCTTCTGTGGGTGGTGCTTGGAGAATTGACAAAGAAAGCTTCATGCAAAATCAAGAATTTTTCAGCGACTTGAAATTGAGAGGAAGCTGGGGTGTTACAGGAAACTCTTCTGGATTTAATGCTTACACAGCGCAATTTATTTCTGGTAGTTTAGGAACTTTCTATTATAACGGACAACAGATTGGTGCTTACGGACCAAACCAAGCAGCAAATCCAGATTTGAAATGGGAAAAAACAGCTACTGCAAACATCGGTCTTGATTTTTCTATCTTGAAAGGAAAAGTTACTGGTTCTGTTGATGTTTACGACAAAAAAACAACAGATATGATCTTCAACTACAATGTTAACCCAGTACTTGTACCGGTTGGAACAATTGTAGCAAACGGTGGAACAATGTCTAACAAAGGTATTGAGCTTAGTTTAAGCACAACTCCTGTTAAAACAGCAGATTTCAGCTGGACAACTAATTTGAACTTAGCACATAATAAAAACGAAATTGTAAAATTAACTAGCCCATTCTTTGTTGGTGGAGATTCTATTCGTCGTGTGCAGCCTGACGGAGGCGGACAAACAGGAAGTACTTTACAAATTTTCAAAGAAGGAAAACCTTTAGGACAATTCTTTACATTGAAATATGCAGGAAAAAATGCTGATGGAGTTTCTCAGTATTATGACAAAAACGGTAATTTGACAACTACACCTCAAATCGGAGTAGATTATCATTACGCAGGAAGTGCACAGCCAAAATTATTACTTGGATGGGGAAATAACTTTCAATACAAAAAATTTGATTTAAGCATTTTCTTTAGAGGAGTATTTGGAAACAAAATTTTCAATGCCACTCGTGCTGATTTGTTCAGACCAAGTACAGCAATGACCAATAATATTTTAGTTGACGCAGGAAACGAGTCACCAAACGACCTTAACTCTTATAAATACTCAGATCGTTTTATTGAAGACGGTAGTTATTTAAGATTAGACAACATGACTTTAGGATATAATTTTGGTAAAGTTGGAAGGTACATCAGCAGTGTACGTATTTACCAAACGATTAACAATGTGTTTGTTATTACGAAGTACACAGGTATTGACCCAGAGGTTGAACAAGGAGGAACAGCTCCAGGTGTAGATTCTAATAACTTCTATCCAAAAACTAGAACTTATATGTTCGGTTTAAACGTTAGCTTCTAAAAATTAAATTCAAAAATTATGAAAAAGATATTAAAATATTTAGGTCTTCCAGTGCTTTTGGCTGGTTTAGTATGGTCTTGCGACGATCTAGAGGTGCCTATTACAACTCAATTAACACCAGAAGTATTTCCTCAGAATCCAACACAATATATTCAGACAACAGGTCCAGTTTATGCAGCCTTTCGTGGTGAGTTCTCATTTGCTTGGTGGTGGTCGCAATCTTTGTCTACAGACGAAGCTATTTTACCTTCAAGAGGAGGTAACTGGTTTGATAACAGAAACTATATCGCAATGCATTACCATGACTGGAATGCAGATAACGGAATCATCGGAAGTCTTTGGGATTGGTCATCTAAAGTAATTGGAACAAGCAATCAAGCGATTTCTATCTTAAGACAAACAATGCCAGAAGGTGCAGACAAAAAAACGTTGATTTCAGAATTGAAAACAATGCGTGCCATTTCTTATTTCATGTTAATGGATAGTTACGGAGATGTGCCGTTAGATACTTTGTACGGAGATTTTACTTCTCACGCTAAAACGCCAAGAGCAGAAGTTTTCAATTTTATTGAAAAAGAATTAAAAAGCGCAGTTCCTAATTTAAATCCTGCGTCTGGTGTTACTACTTACGGTAGACCAAACAAACAAACTGCTAATGCAATGTTGGCTAAATTATATTTAAATGCAAACATTTATACAGGAACTGCACGTTACAACGAATGTATTGCTGCTTGTGATGAAGTAATCAATTCTGGATTATATGCTGTTGAACCAAGAGCGACTTATCTTCAGATGTTTTATCCAACAAACGGACCAGCTATGAAAGAATTTATTTTCGCTGTTCCTTACGATCCAGCGGCAGTAACAGTTGGTTTCAATGGTCAGATGTATCATGCACGTTATGATGTTCCTCGTTCTGAAAGAGCTAAGTTTGGACTTCCTTATACGCCAAGTGCGCCAAGAAGTACACTTCCAGAATTTTACGCTTATTTCAACGATGCAAATGACATTCGTAACAGACAATGGCTTACAGGTCTTCAGTTTATGAATGATGGTGTAACGCCAGTAACGGTAACAACAACTAAAAAAGGATACGATCAATTTTATACAGGATCTGACGGAGGTGCTAGCTATACTTATCAAGTAAATTTAACGCCAGATATTATACTTCGTCAAAGTGTTGCTTTAATGGATCTTGGAAATGATGAAATTGCTTGGAATATGGGATATAGAAACATCAAATTCTATCCAGATGCAACTTCTACAAACCGTAACCAAAAGAACGACGTTCCTTTCTTGCGTTATTCAGATATCCTTCTAATGAAAGCAGAATCAATCCTTCGTGGAGGAGGCGCAACATTAGGACAAACTGCAGATATTTTAGTAAATATGGTTCGTTCAAACCGTACAACTTCTGCAGCTTTGAGCGGTGTAACTTTAGAAGATCTTTACAAAGAAAGAAGCCGTGAATTTACTTGGGAAGCATGGCACAGAAACGATATGATCCGTTTTGGAAAATATGAAGGACAATGGGGTTACAAAACAAATACAGATGTTTACCGTCGTGTTTTTCCAATTCCAACAAATGCAATGGTATTAAATCCAGCTCTTACTCAAAATACTGGATATTAAAAATAAGAATTTAGTTAAGTACACATTTGTAATTTAATTTTAAAAGGAGAGGAGAGTCAAAAATCTTCTCCTTTTTTTACAAAAGAAAGCTGGTTTTTTCAGTTGCTCGTGAGAATCAGTTCAGTTTATTTTTTTTGAATGAAACAAAGCTTAATAGCATCTTGTTTTGGTCTCAAGATCGAAAATTAAGCTTTGTAACATTCTGTTAAATTAATTAGAGATTATGTTAACATCAATAATTCTCTAGCATTTCTACTGCCTTTTGTTTTCGATTTAATGATAAGTAAACATTGAAAAAAACTTTTTAAACTAATATTGCCTCACATACATGGAATTCAATAAAATCTTTAAAATAGGACGTATCGTAATAAGTTTAACTCTTATTTTTTTAATGTCATGCAACGCTCAAAAATCAGTTTCTTTAAAAAAGAAACAAATCTCAGATATGGTTTACCCGTTGTTGGACACTGAAAACTCAAGATGGTTTTACTTTTCATCTGCGAGTCGTCCGTTTGGAATGGTAAATTTGAGTCCAGATACAGAAATTAAAGGCGATTGGGGAGGCGGTTATAAATATACAACCGATACAGTTAAAGGTTTTAGCCACGTTCACGAATGGCAAATGTCTGGTGTATCTGTAATGCCTGTCACCGTTTCAAATGAAAACAAGGCAATTATTTTCAAAGATTTTTATTCCAAATTTAATCATCAAACAGAAATTATCACACCTGGATATCATTCTTTAAAATTAGATAGATATCAAATAAGCACAGAATTATCAAGTACAGCAAGAGTTGGTTTTCATAAATATAATTTTCCTACTAATGCTCAAAAGGCAGTACTTTTTAATTTGAATACTGTTTTAGGACCATGTGATAATACGAATGGAAAATTAGAAAAAAACAATGATTTTGAACTTTCAGGATCTTTAGTTTTAAGTACAAATTTTAGACGTCCAAAACCATTAACCGTATTTTTTAAAGTTAAAACCAATCAGCCAATTACTTCTTTAGAAAAAGATAATGCGACAGGAAATTATTTGGTTCATTTTGCCAAAACAAAAGATATAATATTGATGAAAGTCGGTATTTCTTACACTTCGATTGAAAACGCCAATAACAATATTGAAACCGAATTAGCGCATTGGGATTTTGATAAAACTGTTGCTGATTCCAGAAATGAATGGAGCAATTTATTAGGAAGAATAAAAATTGAGGGCGGAACAGAAACCGATAAAAGAAGATTTTACACTGATCTGTGGCATGCTCTGCAAGGGAGAAAAAAGATCAGTGATGCAAATGGATCCTATCCTGATAATACGGGGGACACGTTCAGGATAGGGCATTTACCTTTAAACGCCGACGGAAAACCAAAATTTAATCACTACAATTCGGATGCATTTTGGGGAGCGCAATGGACTATTAATAATCTATGGGGACTTGTTTATCCTGAGATTATGGAAGAGTTTGTGTATTCGCTGATGCAGTATTATAAAGACGGAGGCTCTATTCCGCGTGGACCATCTGGAGGAAATGATACGTATGTAATGACGGGAGCATCGGCAACGCCTTTTATTGTAAGCGCTATTCAAAAAGGAATTGTAAAAGAAGATTTAGAGGCTATTTATGTGGCACTCAAAAAAGGTCACATGGAAGGCGGAATAATGGCAAAAGCGGGTTACGAACACAATACAAGTATTGGCGGTGGATTAAAATATTATTTAGAAAAAGGATATGTGCCGTATCCGCTTCCAGATGGTAATTTCGGAAGTCATGAAGACGGTGCAAGCCAGACTTTAGAATATGCTTATCAAGATTGGACTTTGGCTCAATTGGCTAAAAAACTAAATCATAAAGAAGATTATAATTATTTCATCAAAAGATCAAAAAACTATCAAAATGTTTTTGATCAAACAATTGGCTGGATGCGTCCAAAAGATGTAACAGGAAAATGGAGAGAAAATTATGATCCGTATCAATACGAAAATGGATTTATTGAATCAAACGGAGCTCAATCAACATGGTTTGTGCCGCATGATATTCTTGGTTTAGCAGAATTAATGGGCGGAAAAGAAAAAGCTATTTTAAAATTAAATGCACAATTTGAAACGGCTAAAAATCAAAAATATACTTCTGGAACATCTCACGATGCAGAATTGCATCCAGAATTCAGTAGAATTCCAGTAAATTTTGGAAATCAGCCTTCGATGCAAACTTCTAATATTTTTACCGTTTTAGGAAGACCAGATTTAACTCAATATTGGACAAGAAATGTTGTCAAAGAAACCTTCAGCGGATTATCGCCTGCAACGGGTTACAACGGTGACGAAGATCAAGGATTAATGGGAAGTTTGAATGTTTTATTGAAGCTTGGTTTATTTCAAATGAATGGAGGAACAGATAGTAATGCAGTTTATCAAATCGGAAGTCCAATATTTAATAAAATAACTATTGATCTAAATCCGAAATATTATTATGGAAAAACATTTGTAATTAAAGCGCAAAAGAATAGTACTGAAAGTGTTTATATAAAAGATCTAAAATTCAACAATAAAGAAGTTCAGAATTTTACTCTTTCGCATGAAGATATTACAAATGGAGGAGAATTAGTTTTAGAAATGTCGAATACATCAAACCCCTAATATTAAAGTAAATAACATTAAATGAAAAATCCAAAGTCTATCATTTTCTTAGCGATAAGCTTTCTTTTTGCAATAGAAAATTATGCACAATCAAAAGTTCATCAATATGTTGATCCGATGATTGGTTCAGAAGGAGTTGGGAGAGTTTTTATAGGTCCGTCTTGTCCTTACGGAATGGTAAAACCAAGTCCAGATTGTACTTCTAGTCCAAACAGCGGCTGGTTGCCAATTCCTAAAGAAGTTACAGGTTTTAGTCAAGTGCACGTAAGCGGAACCGGAGGAGGACCAAAATACGGAAATATTCAGATTATGCCTTTTTCTGGATCTTTGGATAAAATGGATCAGACTTCGTTTAGAGCAGAAGAAAATGTTAAACTTGGTTATTATGAAACGGTTTTTAAGGAGAATAAAATCAAAACAGAAATAACTACGGGCGAAAAAGTATCGTTTTACCGTTTTACGTATCCAAAAAACACTTCTAAAGAATTAAAAATTGATCCTGGTTTTTTTCTAGGTGAAGAAAAAACTCCAGACGCAAGAGAAGCGCAGCAGTTTGTAGGTTCGCAAATCGAAATTGTTTCGGATACAGAAGTGAGAGGTTATAGTAGAATCAGAGGCGGATGGAATAACGGACGCGCTTATACTGTTTATTTCTGGGCAACTTTCGATCAGCCAATTGCAAAATATGTAACGTTTAAAGACGGAAAATTCTATAACAATCAAAAAGCACAGTTTGATTCTGGAAAGAAAACAGCGGCTTTACTTTCTTTTGGAAATTCTGGAAAAGAGGAATTAAATGTAAAAATCGGAATTTCTTTTTTAAGCGAATTAAAAGCAAAAAATAATATTGAGGTAGAAATTCCGCACTGGAATTTTGATAATGTTTTAGTAGCATTAGAAAATAAATGGGAAAATCTATTAAATAGAATTCAGCTTTCTGCAGATACTTCAGAAGAATATAAAAAAATGTTCTACACAGGTTTGTACCATACCATGATTATGCCTGTAGACCGTACAGGAGAAAATCCGTTATGGACAAATGATGAACCATATTACGATGATTTTTACACGATTTGGGATACATTTAGAACTTCTAGTCCATTAATTACATTGATAGATTCTAAACGAAAAGTGGATATTATCAATGCAATGTTAAGCATTTACAAACGCGAAGGCTACTTGCCAGAAGGAAGAAGCGGAAACGATAATGGAAGAACGCAAGGTGGTTCAAATGCCGAAGTTGTTTTAGCTGATGCTTTTGTAAAAAACTTAAAAGGAATAGATTATGAATTGGCACTTCAAGCAATGCTTAAAGATGCAACAGTTCCTCCTGGAGGTAATGAAGAAAAAGAAGGAAGAGGCGGATTAATAGATTATTTAAAATTAGGTTACGTTCCGTACGGTACAGATCGCGCCGGAAACCGAACTATCGATTACTCCTACAACGATTATAATATTGCCATTGTTGCCAAAGGATTGGAAAAGACAGATTTATATAATCAATACATGAAACAAGCCGAAAACTGGCAAAATTTATGGCGTGCAGATTATGAAAATAATGGTGCTAAAGGTTTCATTATGCCAAAAGACAAAGATGGAAATTGGCTGGACGATGTTGTTTTTGGCGAATCTAAAATCCAGAAACCTACTTTTAAATATACGCCTGTAATTATCGAATCGCCTTGGTATGTTTGCCATTGGTGCGTGTTTTTCTATGAAGGAACTTCTTGGGAATATTCTTTTAGTTTACCGCACGATATTCCAGAATTGGTAAAAAAATCAGGTGGAGAAAAAGCATTTGAAAACAGATTGAACACTTTCTTTGATAATGATCTATTTAATGTTGCTAATGAACCTTCATTCTTAACGCCATGTTTATATCATTGGATTGGAAAACCATATTTAAGCAGCGATAGAATCAGAACGATTATAAAAAACAGTTTCAACACTTCGCGCGAAGGTTTACCAGGAAATGATGATTCTGGCGCTATGTCTTCTTGGCTTGCATTTCATATGATGGGATTATATCCGAATGCTGGACAGCCTTATTACTTGATTAATACACCGCTAATTAAGGAAACAGTTATGAAATTAGAAAACGGTAAAAGTTTTAAAATCGTAACTAAAAAAATGAGCGATAAAAACAAGTATATAAAAGGAGCTTTTTTAAATGGAAAACCTTTTAATCAAGCTTGGATTTTACATGAAGATATTAACAATGGTGGTGAACTTGTTCTAGAAATGGATTCGAAACCTTCAAAATGGGGAACAACAATTTTACCGCCAGCAAAATAAAATGATAAGCAAGATGAAAAATATATTTTTAATGATTCTTTTCTGCGTTGTTTATAAGAAAGGAATAGCACAGAATTACATTCCAACAATAAAAAATAATACAGAGCTAAATTACGTTTGCAAACTTCATGGACAAACCAGAACGCTTTCGCTTAAAGCAGAAACTGCAGGCGACGGTTTAACTTTTAAACTAGAAACTAGAGGTGTAAAAAGTAGTATTGTAATGCTTCCAGAAGCTGTAAAAAATGGAACAGAATTGAGTTTTAATCAAGGAGAATATGCGCCAGTTTTGAACTTAAAACCAACAGAAACTTTTTTTATGATCTCGAGATTGGCTTATCAAAATTTAGTAAAAAACAGTTCATTTGTTTACAACAATACAACTTATGTTTTAGATAAAAATAATGATAAAAACAGTATTTCAATTGACGGAAAAACTGTCGAAACTTTACATGTAATTGCACAAATCGATGAAACCGAAATGTGGATTGTAAAAAATCCTGAATTTCCTTTAATCTGTAAAGTAATTAAGAATCCGTTAGGCATTAATCCAACATTAGTAAAAGTTATCGATAATTAAAAAAATAGATTTATTTTAAACACATAGAAATATAGTTTTTGATTACGCAAAAAGAAGACAAAAAGAAACTAGTTTCTCACACATAGCTATGTTTGTTAATGCAAGTGAAACGCCTTTTAACAAGCATTAAAAACTATGTATCTATGTGTTTAAAAAATTATGCGCTAGGAATTATAAATAAGAATATTAATTAAAGAATTTTCACATTTTGAGTATAAATTGATAATTTCTGAACATTAGGCAGAATTCTTGGTAAATTGTTGAAAGTTGTTTTTAAATTTACAGGAATTACACTTAAACTATAATATTTTAAATTATGAAATTATCTATCGTAACCTCTTTACTTTTTTGCTGCATTTGTTTTGGACAAAATAATACAGACAACAGTTTGTATATGAAGTCTGATAAAATTACATATCTAACAGATATCGGCTCAGAATCAGGAGATTTATATAAAACAATCGGACATCATGGTCCAGCTGTTGAGAATGAATGGATGGCTTTGAGAATTTATTTCAGCGATAAAGTAGCGATTGATGTTTATTCTAAAGCAAAACCAGGTTTAGAATTGAGAAAAGCGAATTGGTATCCGACGCCGCAACAGCAAAAAGAAGGTTGGGGAGCCGATTATTATAAAGTAGCATCAACTGTAGGATTAGGAGGTGTAAAACTTTGGGACGGAGAAAAAGTTGTGCCTTTAAATCCGGTAACAAATCGTTTGGCTCGTGTTGGTAAAACAGAAACCACTTCTTGGATGGAAATGATTTCAAGAGGAGTGCCTTATAAAGGAAAAAAAGTGGATATTTTAGTTCGCGTAACGGTATTTTCTGGTAAAAGAGAAGCTAAAGTAGAAGCGGTTTCTTTAACTGGAGAAAAAGTACAATTTGCAACAGGAATCAATTATTTTAAAGATTTCGGAACTAAAAAAGGAACAAATTATATTGCAGTTTGGGGAAAACATCCAGAAGATGTTGCAGCTGAAATTGTAGAAATTGGAGCTGCAATTATATATAATCCAAAAGATTATGAGAAAACAACAGATGACGGAACACAATATTTATTGATTTCAAAACCTGCAAAAAACTTAGAAACTTCGATTATATCTTCAAGTGCAAGAGAAACAGAATTAAACACTTTAGATAAATTGGAAGCTTACATAAAAAAATAAAACGCACTTAAAAAAGTTACATGTTTAGAATATCGGCTATAATAGTATTACTATTTTCTTCATATCTCTGCAAATCACAGCAGAGTACTAAAAAAGAAGTTCAAATTGCTTTTATAGCCGATGTTCATTTACAGGACATTTTTGCCAAATTTGAGGATAACGATTACAAAGGAATCAAAAATCCGAAAACGGGCGAATATGCCAATATCAGAACGATGAATGCGCAATTGCATTCTACGAGAATCTTCAATGAAAATTACTTCGCTTTTTTAGAAGCTTTAAACGACATCGTAAAAAGAAACATCAAACAAGTTGCTCTTCCTGGTGATTTTAGCGATGACGGACAGCCAGTTCATGTTCGCGGATTGAGAAAAATACTCAACGAATATTCAAAAAAATACGGAATTTCATTTTTTATCACTACTGGAAATCATGATGTTGTAAGACCATTTTCTCAAGATGCCACCAAAACTGATTTTTTAGGAAAAGGTGGAAAGGAGCAAATTATAAGCAGTTCTAAAAATAATTTGGAGAAAGTAAAAAGCGATCTGGAACCGATTATTACAAAAGATATAAAAAATTGGGGTTATAAAGAAACCATTAACGAAATGCGTGATTTTGGTTTTTTCCCAAAAAAGACCGATTTGTATTGGGAAACGCCATTTTCAAGCTATACTTACGAACAATATAATTTTGAAAAAGCACAAAAAGAATCTGTTTTAGAAAAAAGAACGTATTTAATTAAAAACACCAATTTGTATCTTCCAGATGCAAGTTATCTGGTTGAGCCTGTAAAAGGAGTTTGGCTTTTAGGAATTGATGCCAATGCATATGTGCCAAACGAAAAACTATCAGGAGAACCAAATAATCCGCATGATTTTTCTGGAGCAAATACAGGTTATAATAATGTTCTGATTTATAAAAGCCATCTTTTAAATTGGATAAAAAAAGTATCAGTAGAAGCTAAGAAAAAAGGGAAAATACTGATTGCTTTTAGTCATTATCCGATAGTAGAATTTAATGATGATGCTTCACCAGAGTTAAAACAGCTTTTTGGAGCAAATAAAATGCAGCTGCAACGAGTTCCAGATGAAGAAGTAGCACAACAATTTGCAGATGCTGGAATTCAGATTCATTTTGGGGGACACATGCATATCAACGACACAGGCGTAAGAACTTCTGCAAACGGAAATACGCTGTTTAATATTCAAACACCGTCGCTCGCGGCGTATATGCCAGCTTACAAAATATTGACAATTCATTCTGATTCTGAATTTGAAGTAGAAACTATTGTCATTGGTAATGTCAATAAATTCAATAGTTTATTTCCTTTTTACGAAGAAGAATATACTCATTTAGAAGAAATTAAAAATAAAGATATTTGGAATAAAGAAATTCTAAAATCCAAAGATTATGCAGCATTTACAAATTGGCATCTAAAAGAATTAGTTCGTTTGCGATTCTTGCCCGAAGATTTTCCTGTAGATTTATTAAAATCGATTGAAAAACTTTCTGGTAGAGATTTATTAGAATTGAATAAAAACCAATCTGAAATAGATAAAGATTTGAAAACAAATTCTTTGACAATTTCTGATTTTGAACTTTGGACTGGATTTGATATGATTTTCGATTTTTATCGCTTAAAAAGTGCCGATGAACTTGCTTTTAATGAAATAGGAAAGCAGAGATTAAAACAATACGATTTGATCTGCAAGCAGTTAAAAAAATCAAATGATCTAAAATTGGTTTTATGGGCAGAAATATTTTGGAAAACCATGAATGGTCAGCCTTCCGATCATTTTAAAATTGATTTAAAAAACAACAAAATTGATAATTTATCTGTTAAATAATTTCGTTATTTATTAAATCAAAAAGTTTAAATTGCATTTATAATTTATTTCCATGAAACCAAAATTCCATTTACTATTATTATTGTTTGCTGTTTTTTATTCTTCTTATTCGCAGAATATAAAATTTGCGCATTATAATGATAATAACGGATTATCTCATAATTCTGTACGACATATTGTTCAGGATAAAAAAGGTTTCATGTGGTTCGGAACATTTTCTGGATTAAATCGTTTTGACGGTTATCTGTTCAAAAATTACATGAGTTCTACGCCTGGAAAAAACAAATTATATAATGATGATATTACTGCTTTAGAATTAGATGAATCATCGAATCATTTGTGGATTGGAACTCGAAAAGGACTGACGCTTTTCAAAATGGATACGCATGTTTTTACCACTTTTTTCCATAAAAAAGATGATCCAAACAGCTTGCCTGATGATGAAGTTCGAGCGGTTTATGTAGATAAATTTAAAAGAGTTTGGGTAGGAACCAAAACAAAAGGAATTTATTTGTTTTTCTTGAAAGAAAACCGATTCGAAAAAATTAAACTGAAAGGTTTCGAGTACGTTAAAGAAATTTTTGAAGACAAAAGTGGCAATATTTGGGTAGGAAGCTATGAGAAATCGGGTGTAGCAAAAATTACGATGGATTCAAAAGGAGCGATTGTTAGAATTAACAATTACACACTTTCGGTTCCAAATTCAAACGTAAAAAATCCGTATATCAATTTTATTTACGAAGATGCAAAACAAGATATTTTTGTTGGAACTCGTGAAGGTTTGTATAAATTAAATAAAGCGACAAATCAGTTTGTTAATTTATATATTGAAAACAAACAAGTTAGAGGAGCTTTGGGTCCGTATTTTTTATCTGTTGCACGAGCTCCAGATGGCAAATATTGGGTTGGAACTCTAGGCGGATTATTGGTTTGTGATCAATTAGAAGACATTCAAAAAGGAAATTACAAATGGTATTATTCTATTTTATCTGATGATACTTCGCTTGTCGATAATTTAATTTCTGCACTTTATTTTGATAAATCTGGGGTATTATGGATTGGAACAGAAGATGGTTTAGATAAGTACGATCCTTATGAAAATCAGTTTACTTTAAACAAAGATATTTCGCGTTCCATTGGCAATCAAGCACCTCGAATTAGAGGATTTGCAAAGACTTACGACGAAAAAATAATTGTTGCTACTTACCACAACGGACTTTTTATTTCCAACACAAAAGGTTCAACTCCACTGCATAATACAGGAAAAGACATTGCCAGCATTTATTCTGATGACGGAAAAATCTTTTACTGCGGTCTTTGGGATGGAAATGTTTTGGTCTATAATTACAGCACAAATTCGTCAAGAGAAATTAAAGTTGGATTTGAAAAATCTCCCGTTTTTGCTTTTAGTAAAATTGGAAATGATTTGATGATTGTTGGTTCTTTTGGAGAAGGTGCCGTTATTTTAAATACGAAAACATTGCAAGTGCAGAGTTCTAGCGAACTTTTGCCTGGTTTTCAGATTAATGCTATTGAAAGAGACGCAAAAAACAATGTTTGGTTTGCTACAGAAACTGGAGTTGTAAAATACAATATTGCTTCAGGAAAAATTGAAACTTATTCGTCACTTTTTATTAAAGAAAAAGGCGTTCCGCATGACGAAAATGTAAGCGATGTTTTAGTTGATGTTAAAGGTAAAATTTGGGCTTCAACACGATTTGGTTTGTGTTTGTACAATCAGAAAAAGAATGAATTTGAACCTGTTAAAAACCTAAAAGAACTTTCAGGAAAATGGATTACCGATATTTTGTCTGATGCAAACGGAAATCTTTGGCTAAACATCAATAATAACAATATCGCTTTTGTTAAGTCGAATTTAAAAGATATCAGTATTTATCATGTAAATAGCGGAAACAGATTAGACGTTTTTAGTTCGAGCGGATTCTTTTATTTTAACAATTCTAATATTTTTCTGGGAGGAAAAAACGGAATTATTTCTTTTTCGCCGCCAGCGATGAAAAGAAATAATTGGTCGCCATTACCTGTTATTTCCGAATTTAAAATTCAGAACGAAGAAGTTTTTCCAGAAATGGAAATCAATGGAGAAATTCCGCTTTCTAAAGATTTAAATTATGGAAAAGAAATAGAATTAAGTCATAAAAACCGCAATTTTTCACTTCAGTTTTCGGCTCCATCTTTCGCAAATGAAAAACTGAATAAGTTTCAATATATGTTGGAAGGTTTTGATAAACATTGGATTACAGCAAACAGTACTTCTAGAATTGTGCAGTACACCAACCTTTATCCAGGAAATTATACTTTTAAAATCAGAGCTAGCAATAGCGACGGATATTGGAGTAAAACGGTTTCTTATAAAATAAAAATTCTTCCTCCGTTTTGGCTTACGCCGACTTCGTTTTTACTGTTTTTTGCACTTTTGTTTGGTATCTTTTATTTTATAAGAAAAGAGATTAAAAACCGTATTCGCCTTAAACAAGAGCTTCTTACGGAAAAGGTAAATAGAGAACATGATGTTAAATTGAACAATGAAAAATTACGTTTTTTTACTAATATTTCGCACGAATTAAGAACGCCTTTAACGCTGATTTTAGGTCCTGCAAAACAATTGTTAGACGAAAACAGCAATGCAACAGATTACGAGAAAAGCAGATATAATTTGATTTATCAAAATGCAAGTAGATTATTAAATCTTGTAAATCAGGTTTTAGATTTTAGAAAAGCACAATCGGGTGAATTGAAACTTAAAGTGACTAAAACCGACATTTTATCGTATTCAAAAAATATCTTTGATTCATTTAAAGAAATGGCTTACAACAAAAAGATTAAGCTCAATTTTATAGTTGAAGATGAGGAAATAAACGGTTGGATTGACAATGATAAATACGATAAGATTCTATACAATCTTTTATCGAATGCTTTAAAGTTTACCAATAAAAACGGAAATGTCGATTTGTATATCAGACTAAAAGATACGGTTGAAGATGTTTTGGTTATTGAAGTTGCCGACGACGGAATCGGTATTCCGTTAAAAAGTATGGATAAAATCTTCAAGCGTTTTTATCAGGCTTCAAACAGTAAAGACAATAATACAGGATCTGGAATTGGTTTATCATTAGTAAAATCTTTGGTGGCGATTCATAAAGGAATTATTTCTGTAGAAAGTACTGCAGGAAAAGGAAGTACTTTTAGAGTAGAAATTCCGATTGATCGTTCTGCTTACGAACATAAAGAAGTATTTGAATATGCTTTGAAAAATGATAATTTAAGCATGCTTATTCCAGAAAAAGTAGCTAAAAAGATTATTCAGAATACCGATATGAAAGAAAAAATATTGGTTATTGAAGACAATAGCGAGCTTAGAAAATATTTAGTTGATTATCTTTCTGATTATTATAAAGTTTACGATGCCGAAAATGGTGAAGAAGGTTTGAGAATCTGCCGTCAAATAAAACCTATTTTATGTGTTGCCGATGTTATGATGCCAGTTATGGATGGTTTAGAGTTTGTTCGCGAACTTAAAAATGATGAATTTATTAGCCATATTCCGGTTGTAATGCTAACTGCTCTCGGTGAAAATAATGACAAAGTTAAAGGTTATGAAATGGGCGCTGACGGTTATTTAGCCAAGCCTTTTGAACCTTTATTGCTTAAAACAGTTATTGAAAATATTGTAAAATCAAGATTAGAACTCAAGCAAAAATTCTCTGGAGAAGTAGAAAGTAAAGTAAGTATGCTAACGCATTCTCCAATTGATGAGGAATTTATGGAGAAAATCACCAATTTGATTAATGATAATTTGAGCGAAGTGGATCTTTCTACAGATTTTCTTTGTGATAAATTGGGAGTAAGTTCTTCTAAATTATACAGAAAAATCAAGGAATTGACCGATTTGGCACCAAACGAATTCATTAGAACCATTCGTTTAAAAAAATCGGCAGAATTGCTTAAAACTAAAAAATACAATGTTTCTGAAGTGACTAATTTAGTTGGGTTTAATGATCCGTTATATTTTAGCCGATGTTTTAAAAAACAGTTTGGTTTCCCGCCAAGTAAATTGATTAATTAGGTTTTTTCTTTTGCCACAGATTAAATGAATTAGCAGGATTTTTTTCCTTTGCCACGAATTACACGAATTTCCACCAATTTATAATGTAATCAAGCATCATAATAAAACATAGCCCGTGGTTTCAACCACGGGGACGTAATGCATATCGACAATCTAATTTCTCTTTGCAATGTTCCCGTGGTTGAAACCACGGGCTATGTTTAAAATATCCATTTTCAATCTTGTCATTTCGACGAAAGGAGAAATCGCACTAGAATTTCTACAATATTAATTACCAATCTTTGTTAATTCCCAAGTGCGATTTCTCCTTTCGTCGAAATGACAAAAAAACAAACTTTCTTGATTTTAGAATATTTTACATGTAAAAATCCTACAATATTTGAAATTATCCATGTTTTTGATGTATTAATCCATTTTGAAACATATATGTAATTCTATTTTTGTCTTATAACTTTTAACTATTTAGAATTATGAAAAAGCATATAGACACAGACAATCCGTTGAATAATTTAGATGAGTGGGAAGACGATTTGTTAATGCGATATCCTGATCCTTCTGAAGAAAATGAAGATGCAAAAGAAAAGCAGAAAGAAGAGTTTAGAAATTATGTTGACTCTGAAAGAGTAGAAACAGTTAAGGAGTTTTACAGAATAAACCATACGTATCAAACTTATGACTTTGTATGCAGTAAAGAACAAGATTTTCTGCAATTTAATAGAAAAGAAATGTCAATCTGGGAAGCTGTTGAGTTTTTAAACACGCTTGTAGACGACAGTGACCCAGATATTGACTTAGACCAAACGCAGCATCTTTTGCAAACTTCAGAAGCCATTCGCGCAGACGGTCATCCGGATTGGTTTGTTTTGACAGGTTTTATTCACGATTTGGGTAAAGTTTTATGTTTGTTTGGAGAACCGCAATGGGCAGTTGTTGGAGACACATTTCCTGTTGGATGCGCGTATTCGGATAAAATTGTTTATTCAGAATTTTTCAAAGAAAATCCAGATTTTACAGACGAAAGATTCAACACTAAATTTGGAATTTATACAGAAAACTGCGGATTAGAAAATGTAAAAATGAGCTGGGGACATGATGAATATCTGTATCAGATTATGAAAGATTATCTTCCAGATCCAGCTTTGTATATGATTCGTTATCATTCTTTTTATTCTCAACATAAAGAAAATGCGTATTCTCACTTAATGAATGAAAAAGACATCGAAATGTTTGACTGGGTAAGAAAGTTCAATCCGTATGATTTATATACTAAAGCTCCAGTTAAACCAGATGTAAAAGCATTGCTTCCTTATTATAAAGAATTAGTTGCTAAATATTTGCCAGAAAAATTGAAGTTTTAAAAAGGCTTCATTTGTTTAAACAAAGATAGTCCACACAATCTTGTCATTCCGAGGAACGAGGAATCTTCGCGAGAAACTCCTCAATCAGAATCCACAATCTTTGTAGAGCTGCTTACGAAGATTCCTCGTTCCTCGGAATGACAAACTTTGGGGCTATGTGTTAGAAACTGGTTTCTTTCATTAATCTTTTTTAAGCAAAGAAAAAACTATGTTTCTATGTGTTGAAAAAAAATAATTGCCAGCTATCAAAAACCAAAATAATGCATAAAATCAAAACCAAAATACTTTTATTAAGCTTGCTTTTACTTTGCGGAGCTATTGTTACTGCTCAGGAAAAAGAACGTAACGATTGGGAAAACCCTGAGGTGTTTCAAATTAATAGAGAACCAGCACGAGCAGCTTTTCTTCCTTATGCAGATGAAAATTCAGCTATAATTGATAAATATGAAAACTCACCTTGGTATTTTTCTTTAAATGGAAAATGGAAATTTTCTTGGTCGCCAACACCAGATCAGCGTCCAAAGGATTTTTACAAGACAGATTTCAGTACTTTACATTGGAAAGATCTTCAAGTGCCTTCCAATTGGGAATTAAACGGATATGGTGTGCCAATTTATACCAATATTACTTATCCTTTTGAGAAAAATCCACCATTTATTAATCATTCGGATAATCCTGTTGGTTCTTATAAAAAAGATTTTGTATTGCCTGAAAATTGGAAAAATCGACATGTTTTTCTTCATTTTGAAGCAGGAGCTGCTGCTATGTACATTTGGGTAAATGGCGAAAAAGTTGGTTATACAGAAAATACTAAAAGTCCCGCAGAATTTGATATTTCTAAATATTTAAAACCAGGAAATAATGATTTGGCAATTGAAGTTTACAGATGGAGCGATGGATCTTATCTTGAGGATCAAGATATGTGGAGACTTACTGGGATTGACAGAAATGTGTATTTATATAGCACAAATGATGTTCGTATTTCCGATTTCTTTGCTAAACCAGATTTAGATGCGAAGTATAAAAATGGAAGTTTAACTGTTGATGTTAGTTTAAAAAACCTAACGTCAAAAGCTGTAAATAATCAAAAGCTGATTGCAAAATTAGTTGATGCTTCTGGAAAAAACGTTTTTAGCAAAGAGTTTAATGTCAATTTTGAAGCTTCAAAAATTCAGAATCTTAATTTTTCTCAAAACGTTTCAAGTCCGAAATTATGGAGCAGTGAAACGCCAAATTTATATACGTTGGTTTTGACTTTAAAAAATTCAAAAAGCGAGATTGTTGAAACAGTTGCAACACAAATCGGTTTTAGAAAAGTCGAATTAAAAGGCGGAGAATTATTGGTAAATGGAGTTCGATTAATGGTTCATGGGGTAAATATTCACGAGCATAATCCAGAAACGGGACATTATCAGGACGAAGCAACAATGATGAAAGACATCAAAATGATGAAGAAATTGAATATCAATTCAGTTCGCTGCAGTCATTATCCGAACAATATTTTATGGGTAAAACTTTGTAACAAATACGGTTTGTTTTTGGTCGATGAAGCTAATATCGAAAGTCATGGAATGGGAGTAGAAGGACAACCTTTAAAATGGATGAACCCGAAAACGAATCCGGGTTATCTTCCAGAATGGAGAGAAGCACATTTAGACCGAATTTATAGTCTTGTTGAAAGAGATAAAAATATGCCATCGGTAATTATTTGGTCTTTAGGTAATGAAAGTGCGAATGGACCTGTTTTTCATGAAGCATATAAATGGATTAAAAAAAGAGATAATTCTCGTTTAGTTCAGTTTGAGCAGGCAAAAGAAAATGAAAATACAGATATCGTTTGCCCGATGTATCCAACGATAGAATACATGAAAGAATATGCGGCTAGAAAAGAAGTAAGTCGCCCATATATTATGTGTGAGTATTCGCATGCGATGGGAAACAGCAGCGGAAATTTTCAGGAATATTGGGATATCATTCGCGGAAGCAAAAATATGCAAGGTGGTTTTATCTGGGATTGGGTAGATCAAGGATTTGAAAGAACTGATGAAGCTGGAAGAAAATATTGGGCTTACGGAGGAGATATGGGAAGCCAGAATTATCTAAACGATGAAAATTTCTGTCATAACGGATTAGTTTATGCAGATAGAACGCCGCACGTTGGAGCATTCGAAGTAAAAAAAGTTTATCAGAATATTTTATTCAAAGCTGTAGATATCAAAAATGGAATTATTGAAATTAATAATGATTTCGGATTTACAAATTTGAATAAATATGGCTTTAGATATGAAGTTTTAGAAAATGGAAAAGTAATTAAAGAAAGAACAATTAATGTTGCTTTAGATCCAAAAACAAAAAAGCAATTTAAGCTTGATTTACCAAAAATAGAATCGAAAGAAGGAACAGAATATTTGTTGAATATTTATGCTTTCACGAAAGTGAGTTCAGAATTATTGCCTCAAAATTTTGAAATTGCGAAAGAACAGTTTGTAATTGAAGATGGTAAATATTTCCAAAAAACTGAAAAAGTAAATTCTGCTAAAATTCAAGAAGAGAAAGATCAGTTTGTGTTGACTTCTGATAATGTTGTGGTGAAAATTAGCAAATCGACAGGATTGATTTCTTATTACAGTTTAAAAGGCGAAGAATATTTTAAAGAATATCCTGAACCAAATTTCTGGAGAGCACCAACCGATAATGATATTGGAAATAAAATGCAGATTAGAACGAATGTTTGGAGAACGGCTGGAAAAAATACGTCGTTAGAAAATATTCAGCAAACAGAAGAAAACGGAAAAAAATATATCGTTTCGAAATTAAAACTAAACGATGTTGCTTCAGATTATACAATTAAATATTCGCTAGGAAATAATGGAGATTTAGAAATACAGGTTGCTTATAAAAAAGGTGCGAATCCTGTACCTGAATTGCCTCGCTTCGGAATGATTTTCACTTTAAAAAACACCTTAGAGAATCTAGATTATTACGGAAGAGGACCATTAGAAAATTATCCGGATAGAAAAACAGCATCATTTAAAGGAATTTATACTAGTAAAGTTGCAGACCAATATGTGCCTTATACACGCCCACAAGAAAATGGATACAAGACAGATATACGCTGGTTTAAATTGTCAAGCAATTCAGGAAATGGCTTGGAAATAAAAGGTCTGCAACCTTTAGGTATAAGTACTTTGAATAATTATCCAAGTGATTTTGATGGAGGAATTTCTAAAAAGAATATTCACTCAAGCGATATCACTCCAAGAAACGAAGTTGTAGTTTGTGTAGACTTAACGCAGCGTGGTGTAGGAGGTGACAACAGTTGGGGCGCACCGCCACATGAACAATATGTATTAACGCAAAGCGAATACAGCTACGGATTTATTATTAAACCACTTTAACTTAAATAAGTTGAGTTTCAGTTTTCAGTCTCGGTTTTCAGTCGCAATCAGCACTGAAAACTGCGACTGTGACTGAATACTGAAAAGAATTCTAAAAAAACTATCAACCGACCACTGAACATTAAAAAAATGAGTAACCCTACAAATGGAAGACTAATCTCTTTAGATGTGCTTCGAGGATTTGTTATGTTTTGGATTATGAGCGGAGAACACATAGTTCATGCTCTAGCCAAAGCAGCTCCAATTCCGATTTTTATTTGGATGTCATCGCAATTGCATCATGCGGAATGGAATGGAATTACATTTTATGATATGATTTTTCCTGTATTTCTATTTGTAGCGGGAGTTTCTATGCCTTATTCTTTTGAAAAGAAAATGAGTTTGGCAGGAGTAAAAACACCGCAGCAATTGCCTTCAAACGAAAAGCGAAAAATCTATTTATCAATGCTGAGAAGAACTTGTATATTACTGGTTTTAGGATTTATTGTAAATGGATTATTGCGATTTGACGGTTTCGATCATACTCGTTTTGCAAGCGTTTTAGGTAGAATTGGATTGGCTTGGTTTTTTGCTGGAATCATTTATTTAAATTTTGATTTTAAAAAACAGCTAATCTGGTTTTTCGGAATTCTAATTGGTTATTATGTAGCCATGAAATGGATTCCAGTTCCTGATTTTGGAGCAGGAGTTTTAACGAAAGAAGGTTCTTTAGAAGGATATATTGACCGTTTGCTTTTGCCAGGAAGATTGCATAGTACAGTTTATGATCCAGAAGGAATATTTTCTACAATTCCTGCTATAGCAACCGCTTTATTGGGTATTTTTATCGGAACATTTTTAAAAGCTAAATGTCCGTTTTCTATAAAAGTGAAATTGCTTTTAATGGCTTTAACGGCTACAGTTCTGATTATTGCAGGTTTGATTTGGGATATTAATTTTCCAATCAATAAACATTTATGGACAAGTTCTTTTGTTTGTTTTGTTGGCGGATTCAGTATTTTATTTTTTGTGTTTTTCTATGTAATAATAGATTTGTTTGGTTTTCAAAAATGGGCATTCCCATTAATATTAATCGGTTCAAATTCTATTCTGATTTATATAGCTGCTGAAGGTTTAGTCGATTTTAAACACACAGCAGATTATGTTTTTGGCGGACTCATAAATTTTACAGCTCTTGAATGGCAACCTTTTTTTGCTGCTTTATCTGTCACAGTCGTCCAGCTTTTTTTACTCTACTTTTTATATAAAAGAAAATGGTTTCTTAAGATTTGATTTTCATCAAATTTTAAATACATCTTACTATCTAACCACACAATAACCAAACTATTATGAATGTATTACAAACCGCAGATTATATTGTTTTCTTTATTTACTTTATCATAGTTACGAGCTATGGAATGTATATTTACAGAAGCAAAAAAACTGCCGCAACAAGTTCAAACGAATATTTTTTAGCCGAGGGATCGCTTACTTGGTGGGCGATTGGCGCTTCTTTAATTGCTTCTAATATTTCTGCAGAACACTTTATCGGAATGAGCGGTTCTGGTTTTGCCATTGGTCTTGCTATTGCTTCTTACGAATGGATGTCTGCCGCAACATTGATTATTGTGGCAATGTTTATTTTACCTGTTTATTTGAAGAACAAAATATTCACAATGCCACAGTTTTTAGCAAAAAGATATAGCGGAACTGTAAGTACAATTATGGCTATTATCTGGCTGTTAATCTATGTTTTTGTTAATCTTACTTCAATTATTTATTTAGGTGCTTTAGCCATTTCTTCAATAGCACCAGTCAGTTTTCAATTCTGTGTAATTGGTTTGAGTTTATTTTCTGTAATCGTGACTTTGGGCGGAATGAAAGTTATTGGATACACAGACATGTTTCAGGTTATCGTTCTAATTTTAGGAGGTTTAGTGACAACTTATTTGGCATTAACTTTATTATCTGATCAATTCGGTTTTGGAAAAGATATTTTAAAAGGACTTTCTATAATAGCTCAAGAAGCGCCAGGGCATTTGCATATGATATTAGATGAATCTAATCCGCATTATAATGAACTGCCTGGAATGTCAGTTTTAGTAGGCGGAATGTTAATCAATAATTTAGCATATTGGGGTTGCAATCAATATATAGTTCAAAGAGCTTTAGGAGCAGATTTGAAAACTGCACGTAAAGGAATCTTGTTTGCTGCTTTCTTAAAATTGTTAGTTCCAATTATTGCTGTTTTACCAGGAATCGCGATGTTTGTCATGCACGAAAACGGAATGTTTCAACAAGAAATGGTGGATGCTGCAGGAGTTTTAAAACCAGATCATGCCTATCCGACTTTAATTAATTTACTTCCAGCTGGATTAAAAGGTGTTGCTTTAGCGGCTTTAACAGCAGCAATTGTGGCTTCTTTAGCAGGAAAAGCAAATAGTATTTCGACTATTTTCTCTTTAGATATTTATAAAAAATATTTCAACTCTCAAGCATCAGAAAAAAAACTGGTTCGTACAGGAAGATGGTGCGTTGTAGTTTGCATGATTATAGCGGCTTTTGTTGCTCCAGCTTTAAAATCATTAGATCAGGCATATCAATTTATTCAGGAATATGTTGGTTTCTTTTCGCCAGGAGTTTTAGCGATTTTCTTATTGGGAATGTTCTGGAAAAAAACTACTCCAGCAGCGGGACTTGCGGGCGCATTATTAACTGTGCCATTGGCAGCAATATTGAAATTCTTGCCAATGTGGACAGAAGGCGCTTTTCCAGATTATCCTTTCTTAGATAGAATGACCATAGTTTTCTTTATAATTGTATTTATAATGATTGGTATCAGTTTAGCAAGTCCAGTTTCTGATGAAGAAGCTGAAATTCATAAAATAGAAGTTGATAAATCGATGTTTAAAGTATCTTCAGAATTTATTGTCGGTTCGTTTATTATTAGTGGAATATTAGTGGCTTTGTATACTGTTTTCTGGTAAATTTTATTTTGCCACAAAGACATTAAGGCTCAAAGTTTATTTAAAAAAGATTGAATTGAAAATTGCCCACAAATAAGTAAAGACGCAACGGTTATAAAGAACTTTGCGACTTAGTGTCTTTGTGGCATAAAAAATAAAAGAAATGAAAAGAAATTTTGTAATCGTACTGTTTGTTTTTTGTATTTCCATAACTGTTTCGGCACAAAAGATATTTGATGTAAAAAAATACGGCGCTGTTGGCGATGGAAAAACGTTGAACACAAAAGTAATTCAAAAAGCGATTGATGCAGCCAATAAAAGTAAAGGCGGAAAAGTGGTTTTTTCTAAAGGAACATTTTTGTCTGGAAGTATCATTCTGAAAAATGATGTAGAATTGTTTTTTGAAGAAGGAGCAACTTTATTAGGAAGTATAAATCCAGATGATTATCCAAAGTATGAAGGAATTAGAGCTTTGATTATTGCTAATCAATCCAAAAATATTGCAGTAAACGGAAAAGGAATTATTGACGGACAAGGACGAGAACTGGCATTGGCAATAGATTCTTTGCATCATACAGGAGTTCGAATTGATCCGAAATACAATTACAGAAGAATGCGCCCTGAAGATGGAAGAGGAAAACTGATTTCGTTTGTAAAATGTGATTCGATTACCATGACTCAAATTACTTTGAAGAATAGTCCGGGTTGGACAATGTGTTTCAGAGAATGCAAAAATATTGTAATTGATTTTATGAAAGTAGAAAGCCGTGCGTATTGGAACAATGACGGAATTGACCTTGACGGTTGCGAAAATGCCCGAATAACAAATTGCAACGTTAATGCTGCCGACGACGGAATCTGCTTAAAATCGGAAGTTCCGGGATTGCATAATAACAATATTTACATTGGAAATTGTACGATTAGATCGAGTGCCAACGCAGTAAAGTTTGGTACAGGTTCTTACGGAAGTTTCAAAAATGTAACAATCGAAAATATTAAAGTTTTTGATACTTTCAGATCTGCAGTGGCCATTGAATCTGTTGATGGAGCTGAAATCGAGAATATTAAAGTTTCTGATATAACGGCCGTAAATACAGGAAATGCCATATTGATTCGTTTAGGTCACAGAAATGGAGATAAACCAGGTTATGTTAAAAATGTATCGGTTAAAAATGTAAAAGTGCAAGTTCCGTTTGGTCGTCCAGATATTGATTATGATATGCGCGGACCAGAAGTAGATTATTTCCATAATCCATTTCCTGCTTCAATTGCTGGAATTCCGGGGCATTCAATAGAAAATGTGACTTTAGAAAATATTGAAATTATTTATCCAGGAAAAGCTTCAAAAGGAATGGCGTATCATCCTCTAAGCCGATTAAAAGATGTAAAAGAAAATATCAATGGATATCCAGAATTTACGATGTTTGGTGAATTGCCTTCATGGGGATTTTACGTTCGTCACGTTAACGGAATCGAAATGAAGAATATAAAATTGGTTTTAGATAAAGAAGATTTTCGCCCAGCTTTTGTTTTTGATGATGTAAAAAATCTGAGTATGAAAGCTATTGATATTCCATCAGACAAAATCAATCAAATCATTTTTAAGGATGTTTCATCAAGTAATTTGGACAGCGAAGCTGCAAAAAGAAAAATCGAACCAGAACAAAATAAATTTGAATTACCAGCACATTAATGGTTGGGCACAAAGACGCTAAGACGCAAAGTTTTATTCAAAAAAACTTAAATAGAAAACTTTGCTACTCTGCGTCTTTGTGAGATCAAGAAAAATAAAAAAACTTGGTGCCTTTGAGTCTTTGTGGCATAAAAAAATAAAAAACATGAAAAAGAAATCTATAATCGCGATCCTTATTTTCTGCATTTCCTTAACTGTCTCTGCGCAGAAAATCTACGACGTTAAAAAATACGGAGCAAAAGGAGACGGAAAAACCAATGACGCAGCAGCAATTCAAAAAGCAATTGATGCTTGTAGCAAAACTGGAGGAAGAGTTTTAATTCCGGCACCATTTACCTTTTTGGCTGGACCAATTGACGTAAAATCGAAAGTTGATTTGCATATCGAAGCCGGAGCAAAATTATTGGCAAGTCCAGATGAAAAATTATATACAAAAAGCGCCTTTAGAACCAATCCGGGCGAAGGAACAATTTGGATTGGAGGAGAAAATATTGAGGATTTTACCATTAGTGGAAGCGGAAAAATTGATGGAAACGGAATTTCATTTATGGGTGAAGAAGAAGATGATGCCTATGTTTTAAAACCCTTTAATGTATTAGATCCGCGACCTCACGTGTTGACCATTATCGGCGGAAAAAATATCAGAATCAAAGATGTTCATATTGGAAATTCAGCATATTGGACAGTTCATTTAATTGGCTGTAATGATGTTGTAATCAGCGGAATTACTTTGCTGAATAGCTTAAAAGTCCGTAACAGTGACGGAATCGATTTGGATCATTCTAAAAATGTGAGAATCAGCGATTGTTATATCGAAAGTGGTGATGATTGTATCTGCCTAAAAAACAGAAGAGAATTTGAAGAATTTGGTACTTGCGAAAATATTACCGTTACCAATTGCACTATGACGAGCAGCAGTTGTGCGATTAAAATTGGTTCAGAAAATATGGATGCAATCAGACAAGTTGTTTTCAATAATTGTATTATTAAAAATAGCAATCGCGCTTTAGGAATTCAGAACAGAGATGAAGGAACGGTAAGCGATGTTATTTTTTCTAATATTATTATCGAAAGCAAATTGAACACCGATACTTGGTGGGGAAAAGCAGAACCGATTTACGTTACGGCTTTCAGCAGAGCAAAAGGAAATCATAAAGATGCCAATTGGCGTTTTCCAAAAGGAGCAACAGAAGGAAAAGTTGGAGAAATTAAAAACATCTATTTTTCTAATATTCAATGTACAGGTGAAAACGGCGTTTTTGTAAGCGGTGAATCTAAAGATAAAATCAAGAATATTGTTTTTGAAAATGTAAGTGTTTTTATGGATAAAACAACTTCTTTTCCAGGCGGACTATACGACAGACGTCCAGCAAATGTAGAAGGTTTTGTAAAAGGAAGCACTTCAGGATTTTATTTTGATACTGCCGAAAGCATTAAAGTTCAGAATTGTACTGTTCAATGGGGAAAAAATAAACCTGAATATTTTAAATATGCTGTAGAAAGTAAAAATGTCGATGTTTTGAAAGTGATAAATTTAGATGGAGAAGCAGCTTTTCCAAATAAATATGAAGCAGTTAAAAAGTAATTTATTCTTTGAAAAAAATATAAGTGTAAAAGTCACAATAAATCTTCGTGATGTGATGCTTTTGAAACCTTCAAGATAAACTTTAAAAAGATTAATTAATATATTGCAAGTATATTCTCAATATAAAATAAGTACAATGAAAAGAAACGTAATTTCAACATTATTCATAGGAGGTTTACTGCTTAGTAGTATTTATGGAAATGCTCAAAAAAATACTTTAGAAGTTGATGCTTCCAAAACCATTACTAAAATCGAACCTACAATGTTCGGATTGTTTTTTGAAGATATCAATTTTGCCGCAGATGGGGGACTTTACGCCGAAATGATTAAAAACAGATCTTTTGAATTTGATAAACCTTTAATGGGATGGGAGCAACCTAATACTAGAAGATCTTTAAACAAAGAATCAGGAATTGCGCTTCCAATTAACGTAGCGGCAAATAATACTAATTTTTGCAGGGTTGAAATCAATAATGATAAAGGTTATATTTTAATTAATGAAGGATTCCGTGGAATGGGAGTCAAGAAAGATGCTAAATATAATCTTTCATTAAAAGCAGCAAATCATAATGGAGCAATCAAAAAGATTATTTTCCAGCTTATTGATAAAGACCAAAAAGTGCTTGCAGAAACAAGTATAGTTCCGAAATCAGATCAATGGACAAATTATACAGCACAATTTACAGCAACTCAAACAGAAGCAAAAGCAAAGCTGAAAATTACTTTTGAAGGAAATGGAACTATTGATTTAGATATGATTTCGCTTTTTCCTGAAGATACTTGGAAAAACAGAAAAAATGGACTTCGAAAAGATCTTGTACAATTATTATACGATGTAAAACCTGGTTTTTTACGTTTTCCGGGTGGTTGTATTGTTGAAGGAAGAACATTGTCTGATCGTTACCAATGGAAAAAATCGGTTGGAAATGTAGACGATAGAGAAACAAAAATGAACCGTTGGAATGTAGAATTCAATCACAAACAAACACCAGATTATTTTCAAAGTTTTGGATTAGGTTTTTTTGAATATTTCCAGCTTTCAGAAGATATTGGTGCAGAACCGCTTCCAATTTTAAGCTGCGGAATGGCTTGTCAGTACAATACAGGAGAACTGGCTCCAATGAACGAATTAGATCCTTATGTACAAGACGCTTTAGATTTAATTGAGTTTGCAAATAGTCCAGTTACGACAACTTGGGGGAAAATCCGTTCGGATATGGGGCATCCAAAACCATTCAATTTAAAATATATTGGAGTTGGAAACGAACAATGGGGACCAGATTATATTGATAGATTCAAGGTTTTTGAAAAAGCAATTAAAGCAAAATACCCAAATATCATTATTGTATCAGGAAGCGGACCTTCGCCAGCAGGTGAACATTTTGATTTTGCAATGCAAGAATTAAAAAAACTGAACGCAGAATTGGTTGATGAACATTATTATGAAAGTCCAAAATGGTTTAGAGAAAATGCTGGGCGTTATGATAATTACGATAGAAAAGGCCCAAAAATATTTGCTGGAGAATATGCTGCACAAAGTGTTTCTGGTGCAAATCCAAATAATAGAAATAATTGGGAATGTGCTTTTTCTGAGGCTGCTTTTATGACTGGTTTAGAAAGAAACGCAGAAGTGGTTCATCTTACTTCTTATGCTCCTTTAATGGCACATGAAGATGCTTGGCAATGGACACCAGATATGATTTGGTTCAATAATTTACAATCTTATGGTTCTGCAAACTATTATGTACAGCAATTATTCTCAACTAATAAAGGAACAGATTTATTAAGCATTACTCAAGATGGCAAAGCTTTAATTGGGCAGAATAATTTGTATGCTTCGGCTGTAAAAGATGCAAACAGTAAAGAAATTATAGTGAAACTGGTAAATACAGCAACAACAGCTTCAGATGTGAGTATTGATTTAAAAGGAGCAAAATTAGCATCAAAAGGAAGTATCATTAGACTGGCAAGTGCAAATTTACAAGATGAAAATACTTTTGCAGAACCTAAAAAAATCACTCCAAAACAAAGTGAATATAAAGTTACAAAAGGAAAACAAGAATTGAGTCTTCCTGCCTACTCGGTTACGGTTTTAAAACTGAAAACAATCTAATCATTTATTCTTCTAAAAATAAAATACATGCCATATCATTCTCTTAAAAAAAGCCTTTTATTATTCTTAGCATTAACAGGATTTTCTGTTTTTGCACAACAAGATTTAAAACTGCAATACAAGCAACCTGCTGTCGAATGGACAGAAGCGCTGCCAATAGGAAATGGTACACTTGGCGCAATGGTTTTTGGAAGAGTTGATTCAGAATTAATTCAATTAAATGAAGCTACTTTATGGAGTGGCGGACCTGTGCAGAAAAACGTTAATCCTGATGCGTTTCAAAATCTTGCTTTAATTAGAGAAGCTTTGAAGAATGAAGATTTTGAAAAAGCATACAATCTGACTAAAAATATGCAAGGGACTTATAGCGAAAGTTTTATGCCTTTGGGAGATCTTATTTTAAAACAAGATTTTGGCGGACAAAAAACGGAATCTTATAACAGGAGTCTTGATTTACAAACGGGATTAGCGACAACAAATTTTAGTGTAAACGGAGTTAATTATAAAAGAGAAATCTTTGCTTCGGCACCAGCAAAATGTATTGTAATTAAACTTTCGGCAGATCAATTAAAAAAACTTTCTTTCACAATTGATGCTTCAAGTCTTTTAAGAAATCAAAAATCAATAAATGGTAAAGCTTTGGTTTTGAAAGGAAAAGCGCCTTCACATTCAGATCCGAATTATATTGATTACAATAAAGAACCAGTTGTTTATGAAGATGCATCGGGGTGTAGAGGAATGCGTTTTGAATTGATTATTAAACCAATTATAAAAGACGGCGAAATAAGCACTGAAGGAAATAATTTAGTAATAAAAAATGCATCTGAAATTTTACTTTTTGTTTCAGCCGCAACAAGCTTCAACGGATTTGATAAATGCCCTGACAGTCAAGGAAAAGACGAACATGTATTGGCTGAAAGTCCAATTAAAAAAGCGGTGGCTAAAAAATATGAAAGTTTATTAAAAGAACATATTACAGATTTTCAAAAGTTATTTAATAGAGTTTCTTTAAAATTAAATGAAAAAGAAAATGACAAATCTAATCTGCCAACAGATGTAAGATTGGAACAATATGCAAAAGGAGAAAAAGATGCTGGATTGGAAGCTTTATTTTTTCAGTTCGGACGTTATTTGTTGATTTCTTCTTCGCGTACACATAATGCGCCAGCCAATTTACAAGGAATTTGGAACAACAAACTTCGTGCCCCTTGGAGCAGCAACTACACGACAAATATCAATTTACAGATGAATTATTGGCCAGTTGAGTCGGCAAGTTTGTCTGAATTGTTTTTTCCGCTTGACGAATACATTAAAAATGCTTCTGTAACAGGAACAGAAACAGCCAAAAGTTATTATCATGCCAACGGATGGGTTTTACACCATAACTCAGACATCTGGGCAATGACAAATCCTGTCGGCGATTTCGGAAAAGGAGATCCAATGTGGGCAAACTGGTATATGGGAGCCAATTGGCTGAGCAGACATTTATGGGAACATTATCAATATACTGGAGACGTGGCATACTTAAAAAAAGTATATCCAATCATAAAAGGTGCGGCTGAGTTTAGTTTAGACTGGCTTCAGAAAGATCAAAATGGTCATTTGGTAACGATGCCTTCGACTTCGCCAGAAAATATGTTTTATTATGATGGAAAAAAGAAGGGTACAGTAACAACCGCTTCTACAATGGATATCGGAATTATTAAAGATTTGTTTGAAAATACAGTCGAAGCTTCAAAAGTTTTAAATATTGATTCAGAATTCAGACAAAAAGTAGACAAAGCTGCAAGTGAATTGCTTCCTTTTCAAATAGGCAGTAAAGGACAATTGTTAGAATGGTATAAAGATTTTGAAGAAGAAGATCCGCATCACAGACATACCTCGCATCTTTATGCGTTGCATCCAGCCAATTTAATTTCGCCGCTTAAAACTCCAGAATTAGCTAATGCCGCAAAGAAAACATTAGAATTGCGAGGAGATGATGGAACTGGCTGGAGTTTGGCTTGGAAAGTAAACATGTGGGCGAGACTTTTAGATGGAAATCATGCTTATCAATTATTCAAAAATCAATTAAGATTAACAAAAGATAATGATCCAAAATATAGTAGACATGGTGGTTGTTATCCGAATCTTTTTGATGCGCATCCGCCTTTTCAAATTGACGGAAATTTTGCAGGAACTGCCGGTGTAATAGAAATGTTGATGCAGAGTCAAAATAAAGAAATTCATTTGCTACCTGCACTTCCAGATGCTTGGACAGATGGTGAAATTAAAGGTATTACAGCAAAAGGCAATTTTACAGTTGATATAAAATGGGAAAATGGGAAAATGAGTCAAAGTAAAATTGTGTCTAATGCAGGTGGAACTTGCCAAATTAGATCAGCAAAACCATTTAGAATTCAAAAGTTGAATATTCAAAGCAAAAAGTCATCAATTGGTTACACTGCTGTATTTGAAACAAAAAAAGGAACTTCTTATACTATCGAATCTTATAATGAATAAAAAAAAGTTTTAAACTGATGCATTCTATAAAATTAATATGCAACAATGAATAAAGCAAAAAACAAAAATTAGATAAATCCCCTTCAATATTATTAATAAACAAAAATGTAGAAGGGGGTATTTTTTTTTTTATTATTTTTAAATGTAAATTTTACACATAAAATTAACCACAATGAAAAAAACAAACTTACTTACTATTGTGATAGGAACATTTTTTATATCTGTCTTATCTTGTGCACAAACCAAACCATTTCAAAAAGAAGAATTTAAACAATGGGCACAAACACCACCAATGGGCTGGAATAGTTGGGATTGTTATGGTCCAACTGTAGAAGAACATGAAGTAAAAGCCAACGCCGATTATATGGCAAAAGAACTCAAAAAGTTCGGTTGGGAATATGTTGTTGTTGACATCCGTTGGTTTGTTGAAAATGATAAAGCAGGAGGCTACAACCAAACTGATCCGCGTTATGTTATAGATAAATACGGAAGATATTTGCCAGCCGTAAACAGATTTCCATCTGCAAAAGATGGCAAAGGTTTTAAGCCATTGGCAGATTATATTCATGGAAAAGGATTAAAATTTGGAATTCACATTATGCGCGGAATTCCTAAAAAAGCTGTTGAAGAAAAATTACCAATTAAAGGAACAAACGGAATCACAGCAGATCAGATTTACACAACTGCTTTGCAATGCGAATGGTTAAGAGATAATTATACTATTTTGGCAGACAAACCTGGAGCGCAAGAATATTATGATTCTATATTTGAATTGTATGCAAAATGGGGAGTAGATTTTATTAAAATTGATGATTTGTCAAGACCTTATCACGAAGGTGAAATCAATTTAATTAGAAACTCAATAGACAAATGCGGACGTAAAATTGTTTTAAGTACTTCGCCTGGAGAAACTCCGATTTCAGCTGCTTCTCACGTAACAACACACGCTAATATGTGGCGTATGGTTGATGACGTTTGGGATACTTGGCCGCATATCACTCATTTAATGGATGTTGCTCAAAAATGGTATCCTTATATCGCGCCAGGAACATGGCCAGATTGCGATATGATTCCGTTGGGGCGTATTTCGATAAGAGGCGAACGCGGAAATGACCGTATGACTCGTTTAACAAAAAACGAACAATATACTTTAATTACATTTTTCAACATCTTCAAATCACCATTATTTTTTGGTGGAGATTTACCAAGTAATGATGCTTTTACTCTTTCACTACTAACAAATAAAGATGTTGTAAAAATGCATAATGAAAGTAAAGATGTAAAACAGCTTTTTCAGAAAGATGGCAAAATTGCTGTAACTTCAAAAAGTGCTAAAGATGGAAGCACTTATTTGGCTTTGTTCAATATCTCAGATAAGGACACTCGAAAAGTAACAGTAAATCTTTCAGATCTTGGAATTTCAGGTTCGGCTGAAGTTTTGAATATGTGGACCGGCGAAAAATCAAAAACAACTTCAAAAGAAATAAGTGCAGATTTAAAACCGCATAGTTCAGTTCTGTATCAATTAAAAGGCAAAAAATAATGAAAAGGTTATTGCTTCGCAGTACTTTAAAACTGATGCTGCTTTTTGCGATTACTTTTGGAATGTCTGGATTTACTATTAAAATAAAAGAGAAAAATCCAGATAAAGTTTTCTTGTTTGCTTATTCCACTTTAAAAAATAATGGAAAAAACGGACTTCATTTTGCATGGAGTACAGATCAGAAAAACTGGTTTTCAATTGGTCCAGAGTTTAGTTTTCTAAAATCAGATTTTGGAAGTTGGGGACCAACAGGAAAAAGTATGTCTGAAGCCTTTTTGATTAAAGATAATGCTGGAATTTTTCATTGCTTTTGGAGTGTAAGAGATAATGTTTTTGCTCATTCAGAAAGTAAAGATTTGGTAAATTGGGGAAGACAAAATTATATTCAGGGAATGAAAAATATTGTTGGGAAAGGTCAAGATAAATCGGTAATTCTAAATGTTCAAGTGAGTCTGAAAGATGAACAATATCTAGTTCACTTTAGCGAAAGTGGTAAAAAATATTCTTCTGCTACAAAAGATTTTAAAAATTATTCTTCTGCTATAATTGATGCAAATGGTTCTGATTTAAAATTAAGAAGAGAGATTCAACTTCAAGGTGAGATTTTGCAAGGAACAATACATCAAGTAGATTGGAGTTTGGTCGAAAACATGATCAAAAACATGGAATCGGTTAAGTTTAGAGACAAACAAAATAATACTTCTCCAAAAAGCGATAGTTTGTTGTTTTTGGGTTTAAAACCTGTTAAGGCCGAAATTAAAATAAACGGTCAAGATTCAAAAAAAATAAGCAATATGCTTACAGGTGTTTTTTTTGAAGACATCAATTATGCGGCAGATGGCGGTCTATATGGAGAATTGATTCAGAATCGTGATTTCGAATATTCGCTTCATGATAAAAAAGGAAGTGATGAAAAATGGAATTCTTCAATGGCTTGGAATGGCAATTTTACAATTGAAAAAGAAAATCCAATTCATTCTAACAATCCAAATTATGCCGTAATTAAAAGCGGAAGTATTGCTAATTCAGGTTTTGATGGGATTGCACTTAAAGCCAATGAAAAATATGATTTTAGTGTTTTTGCTAAAGGAACAAAAGCAATTATTCGTTTAAAAACGTCAAGCGGAGAAACTTTAGAGGAAGCGACATTTACGCCAACTAATTCATGGAAGAAATTTAATCTCGTTTTAAAACCTTCTAAAACTGTAAACGATGCTCATTTAGAAATCAGCACAAATGGCGAAACGTCAGTTGATATGGTTTCGCTCTTTCCACAGAAGACTTTTAAAAATCGAAAAAACGGACTTCGATTAGATCTTGCAGAAACAATTGCTGACATGCATCCAAAATTTGTTCGTTTTCCAGGCGGATGTGTGGCACACGGAGATGGATTGCATAATATTTACAAATGGAAAAATACAATTGGACCTTTAGAAAGGAGAGTTCCAATGCGAAATATTTGGGGTTACCACCAATCTATGGGATTGGGATATTTTGAATATTTTCAGTTTTGCGAAGATTTAGGAGCAGAAGCCGTTCCAGTATTAGCTGCTGGCGTTCCTTGTCAAAATTCCTCTGACGGAGGTTCTGGACAGCAATTCGGAATTCCGATGGAAGAAATGGACGATTACATTCAAGATGTTTTAGATTTAATAGAATATGCCAATGGAAATGTCAATACAGTTTGGGGTAAAAAACGTGCCGAAGCGGGACATCCAAAACCTTTCAATCTAAAATATGTTGGAATTGGAAATGAGGACTTAATCAGCAATGTTTTCGAAGAACGTTACAGAATGATTGTAAAAGCAGTACAGCAAAAATATCCAGAAATTAAGATTATTGGTACAGTCGGACCATTTTTTGAAGGAACAGATTATAGAGAAGGCTGGAAAATTGCCGATGATTTGAAACTGCCACTTGTAGACGAACATTATTACCAATCGCCGGGCTGGTTTATCAATAATCAGGATTTTTACGATAGTTATGATCGTTCAAAATCTAAAGTTTATCTAGGAGAATATGCTTCGTGGGGCAATAAATTTTATAATGCTTTGGCAGAAGCATTGTACTTAACATCAGTTGAACGAAATGGAGATGTAGTTTCTATGGCTTCTTATGCGCCGTTATTAGCAAGAGAAAAACATACGCAATGGAATCCAGATCTTATTTATTTTAATGGAAATGAAGTAAAACCGACTGTCAATTATTTCGTGCAGCAACTTTACGGTCAGAACGATGGTGATATTTATATCGAGAGAAGTATAAAAGCTTCAGACAATAATGAAGCAAATAAACGTATTGGAGTATCTGTTTTAAAAGAAAGTTCTTCGGGAGATTTGATTGTAAAATTAGTTAATGTTCTTCCAGTTGCAGTTATGCCGTCAATCGAAATATCTAATTTAATGATTACTGAAAATGCTATTTATACTTTATTAACTGGAAACCCAGAAAAAACAGACGCAAGACCAGTGAATCAAATAATTTCAGTAAATGAAGCCTTTTCAAAAGAATTGCCGCCTTATTCTTTTACTGTGATTCGTATTAAAACCAAAAAATAGCGGTTCTATTTATTTTAGAAAATAGAATAGCAATAAACTTTATAAAATGAAAAAAATAAAATTTAGTCTTGTAGTGTTGTTATTAATTTCAACTTTTTTACAAGCGCAAAATTCAGCAAAAGGAGTTCCGCCAGCAGTTGCAGAGAAAGATTTAACAGCATATTTGTTCGTTTACTTTATAGGAAATCAAGTAGAAGAAGAAGCTGTTAATTTTGCAGTAAGTACAGATGGATACCATTATTACGCATTAAATAATAATAAACCTGTTTTAGAAAGTAAAGCAATTAGTTCTACAGGAGGAGTTCGCGATCCTCATATTCTTCGTGGCGAAGATGGCAAAACCTTCTATATGGTTTTAACGGACATGACTTCCTCAAAAGGTTGGGACAGTAATCGTGCAATGGTCTTGCTTAAAAGTACAGATTTAGTAAATTGGAAAAGTACGGTTGTAAACATTCAGACTGCATTTCCTGGCAATGAAAATTTGAAAAGAGTTTGGGCACCACAGACAATTTACGATGCTAAAGCTGGCAAATACATGATTTATTTTAGTATGCAGCACGGTTCAGAGCCTGATAAAATTTATTATGCTTACGCGAATGAAAATTTCACAGCTTTAGAAAGTGCTCCAAAGTTACTATTTCTTCCTAAATCTAAAGGAGCTTGTATTGATGGAGATATAATTCTTAAAGATGGAGTTTATCATCTTTTTTATAAAACCGAATCTGCGACTGCTGGTATCAAAACTGCCACTACGACCGATTTAACTTCTAGAAATTGGAAAGAAAACGATAATTATCTACAGCAAACTAAAGAAAATGTAGAAGGATCAAGTATTTTCAAACTTAATAATTATGATGATTACATTTTAATGTATGATATGTATTCCAAAGGAAAATATCAATTCACCAAAACAAAAGACCTAGAAAACTTTACAGTTATTGATGAGGATATTTCGATGGATTTCAAACCACGACATGGAACTATTTTGCCAATAACACGTTCTGAGTTAAAGAGGATTGCAGATAAATGGGGAATGCCTAGCCAGATTTCAAAAATTAATAATAATCCAGTTCTCGAAGGCTACTATGCCGATCCTGAAATTTTATATTCTAACAAAACCAACAAATATTATATATATCCAACTAGCGATGGATTTAATGATTGGTCGGGATACTATTTTAAAACATTTTCATCTGATAATTTAGTAGACTGGAAAGATGAAGGAATTATTTTAGACCTTAAAAGAGATGTGCCTTGGGGAAATAGAAATGCATGGGCGCCTTGTATTGTAGAAAAGAAGATAAAAGGGAAATACAAATATTTCTATTACTTTACTGCAGCACAAAAAATTGGAGTAGCGGTTTCAGATAATCCAACCGGACCTTTTAAAGACAGCGGAAAAGCACTTATATCCGAAAGACCTAAGGAAATACACGACGGACAGGAAATTGATCCAGATGTTTTTACCGATCCGAAAACAGGAAAAAGTTATTTGTATTGGGGAAATATGTATATGGCAGTTGCCGAATTAAATTCAGATATGATTTCATTAAAACCAAATACTCAAAAAATTATAGCCGTTAATAATTCTTTCCGTGAAGGAACTTATGTTATTTACAGAAATGGAAAATATTATTTCTTTTGGAGTGAAGACGATACCAGAAGTCCAAAATATAAAGTTAGATACGCAATTTCGAATTCTCCGACAGGGCCTTTAGAAATTCCAGAAAATAATATAGTTATTCAAGGAAAACCAGAAGAGGGAATTTATGCAACAGGACATAATTCTGTATTGCAAATTCCAAACAAAGACGAATGGTATCTAACCTATCATCGTTTTTCCTATCCAACAGGGATCAAGATGGGAAATGCGGGAGGTTTTCACCGCGAAGTTTGTATCGACAAATTAGAGTTCAATCCAGATGGAACAATAAAACAAGTAATTCCAACTCACGAAGGAATAAAAGCAATTAAATAAAAATAAGTTTCTACATTATATAATAGTATACAGCCCGCCAGGTTTCCAAAACCTGTCGGGTTTGTTTTTTGCACATATATATAAGGACAGAATTAAGCCCCAATTTTCTGTAGAGTCGCACCGCAGTGCATCTTCTGCGCAATTCATATGTAAAGGGAAGCAGATTGGTGGATGCTATAATATAGAAGAGCTGTCAGTTTTAATTATTATAAGGAGCTTTTTCCCGCTATGCGCTTCAATCTTTTTATGATCTAGTTAAAGAAACGGGGCCATAAAAAGGATTTCCGCTCCTATCGGGGCTAAGGATCGCGTCTTTGGAAGATCCTTTTTGTGAAAAATGGATTTTTCTCCAATTAAAGAAAGGGCAGAAAACGCCCGCAAAACCTGGAAAACCCGCAAAATCGCTGTTGTGA
>Ga0160475_100111_pt1 | contig 81898 bp, 69 predicted proteins | sample HID1975M_E11MG_FD_108254 | JGI IMG/M metagenome (GOLD analysis project Ga0160475, IMG submission 108254) | Enriched soil microbial communities from UW Madison campus, WI, USA - HID1975M_E11 MG | ecosystem: Environmental > Terrestrial > Soil > Unclassified | place: USA: Madison, Wisconsin... | reverse complement strand
TGGGCGGCGACGTCAAGGACGTGCTGCTGCTGGACGTGACCCCGCTGTCGCTGGGTATCGAAACCATGGGCGGTGTGTTCACCAAGATCATCGAAAAGAACACCACCATTCCGACCAAGGCCTCGCAGGTGTTCTCCACCGCCGAGGACAACCAGTCGGCCGTGACCGTGCACGTGCTGCAGGGTGAGCGCGAGCAGGCCCGCTTCAACAAGTCGCTGGCCAAGTTCGACCTGTCCGGCATCGAGCCGTCGCCGCGCGGCATGCCGCAGGTGGAAGTGTCCTTCGACATCGACGCCAACGGCATCCTGCACGTGTCGGCCAAGGACAAGAAGACCAACAAGGAACAGAAGGTCGAGATCAAGGCCGGTTCGGGTCTGTCCGAGGACGAGATCGCGCGCATGGTCGCCGATGCCGAAGCCAACCGCGAAGAAGACAAGAAGTTCCATGAGCTGGTCCAGGCCCGCAACCAGGCTGACGCGCTGATCCACGGTACCCGTACCGCGATCACCGAGCACGGCAGCAAGGTCGGTGGCGATGTGATCGGCAAGGTCGAGTCGGCCCTGGCCGACCTGGAAACCGCCATGAAGGGCGACGACAAGGCGCAGATCGAAGCCAAGTCGAAGGTGCTGGAAGAAGCCGGCCAGGCGCTGTTTGCCGCCTCGGCCGCGGCCGACCAGGGCGGTGCCGCCCCGGGCCCGGACGCCGGTGCCAACAACGGCGCGCACGACGATGTGGTCGACGCCGAGTTCACCGAAGTCAAGGACGACAAGAAGTCCTGATCCGGCCCAGACACGGGACGTTGCGCAGGCAACGTCCCGTTGTCGTTTCCCCTGGGTCCTGGCAGCCGTAGCACGGTTTGTCGGGGCGCCCGACGAAAGAGCGGACGTGGTTCCGCTCTTCCGCTTTGACGAATCCCGACCTCCGGATACCGATTCAAGTTATGAGCAAGCGCGACTATTACGAAGTGCTGGGCGTGTCCCGCACCGCCAGCGAAGAAGAGCTGAAGAAGTCCTATCGCCGCTGTGCGATGAAGTACCACCCGGACCGCAATCCGGGCGATGCGGCGGCCGAAGCCTCCTTCAAGGAGTGCAAGGAAGCCTACGAAACCCTGTCCGACGCCAACAAGCGCCGCATGTACGACGCCCACGGCCACGCTGCGTTCGAGCACGGCATGGGCGGCGGCGGTGGCCCGGGTGGTCCGGACATGGGCGACATCTTCGGTGACATCTTCGGCAACATCTTCGGCGGTGCCGCCGGCGGTGGCCAGCGCCAGGCCCGTCGCGGTGCCGATGTCGGCTACGTGATGGAGCTGGACCTGGAAGAAGCGGTGATGGGCGTGGAGCGCCGCATCGAGATTCCGACCCTGGCCGAGTGCGACGACTGCGATGGCAGTGGGTCCGAAGACGGCAAGGTCGATACCTGCAGCGTGTGCCATGGCCACGGCCAGGTGCGCATCCAGCGTGGCATCTTCGCCATGCAGCAGGCGTGCCACAACTGCAACGGGCGCGGCAAGATCATCCAGACCCCGTGCAAAACCTGCCACGGCAACGGCCGTGTGGAGGAAGACAAGGTGTTGTCGGTGAAGGTGCCTGCGGGCGTCGATACCGGCGACCGCATCCGCCTGTCGGGCGAAGGCGAGGCCGGTCCGGCCGGCACGCCGCCGGGCGACCTGTACGTGGAAGTGCGGGTGCGCGAGCACGCGATCTTCCAGCGCGATGGCGACGACCTGCATTGCGAAGTGCCGATCCGGATTTCGCAGGCCGCGCTGGGCGATACCGTGCGCGTGGCGACCCTGGGCGGGTATGCGGAGATCCGCATTCCGGCCGAAACCCAGACCGGCAAGCTGTTCCGCCTGCGTGGCAAGGGTGTGCGTTCGGTGCGCAGCCGCAGCGAAGGCGACCTCTACTGCCGCGTGGTGGTGGAAACGCCGGTCAACCTGACCACCGAGCAGCGCAAGCTGCTGGAACAGTTTGAAACCACCTTCACCGGCGAAGAAGCGCGCAAGCACTCGCCGAAGTCGGCGACGTTCATCGACGGCGTGAAGGGCTTCTGGGACCGGATGACCTCGTAAACGAGACCGGTTGTTGCGATATACCGAAGGCCCGCTGGCAACAGCGGGCCTTTTTTGTGTAAGCAGACCGGGGGTAGAGCCACCCCATGGGTGGCTGCACGGCCCGGCCCAAGGTAGAGCCACCCCATGGGTGGCTGCACGCGGTGCCGGGTGGGTCGACAGCCCCCCCATGGGGTGGCTCTACCGGTGGATCGGCTCCGCGCAGCGACCCGTAGGGTGCGGCCGGACAGCGCAGCCACCCATGGGGTGGCTCTACCCGGGGGGTGGCGGGCGTAAAATGGCGGGATGAACGAATCCCTCGAAAGCCATCTGGTCCATGGACGCCGCCAGCGCCCGGACGGTCCGTCGCCGGTCGACGTCATCTCGGTGCAGTCGCAGCTGGTGTACGGCTATGCCGGCAACAGCGCGGCGGTGCCGCCGCTGCGCGCGCTGGGCGTGCGCGTGGCTGAAGTGCCCACCACGCTGCTCAGCAATGCGCCGTTCTATCCGACCACGCGCGGTCGCGTGCTGCCGGCCGACTGGTTTGCCGAGCTGCTGCTGGGCGCCAGTGAGCGCGGCCTGCCGCAGCGCGCGCGCATGCTGGTGTCCGGCTACTTCGGCAGCGTCGGCAATGGCGCGGCGTTTGCCGACTGGCTCGACCAGGTGCTGCCCACCGCGCCGCAGCTGCGCTACTGCCTGGACCCGGTGATCGGCGACACCCACACCGGCCCCTATGTCGAACCCGGGCTGGAAACCATCTTCGCCGAGCGGCTGCTGCCGCATGCGTGGCTGGTGACCCCCAATGCGTTCGAGCTGGGCCGCCTGACCGGCATGCCCAGCCTGGCCGAAGACGATGCCATCGCCGCCGCGCAGGCGCTGCTGGCGCGTGGGCCGCAGTGGGTGCTTGCGCACAGCGTGGGCGGCGAGCCCGGCCAGCTGGTCACGCTGGCGGTCAGCCGCGAGGCGATATGGCGCTGGTCCTCGCCGCACCTGCCGGTGGATGTGGCCGGCACCGGTGACGTGCTGATGTCGCTGCTGGTGGCGTTCCTGCTGCGCGGCGAATCCTTCGAACAGGCGATTTCGCGCGCCATCGCCGGCGTGCACGTGGCGCTGGAAACCACGTTGGCCAATGGCCACGAGGAGTTCGACGTGCTGGCCGCCGCACCGGCCGCACTGGCACTGCCGCAGCGTTTCGTACCCGAGCGCATCGCGTGAGCGCACGGGTAGTCGGCATCGTCGGCAGTGCCGGCGCGTATGGCCGTTGGCTACAGAATTTCCTGCAGCAGCGCATGGGCGTAGAGGTGATCGGCCACGATCCGGCCGACCCGCAGTCGCACACGCCCGAACAGCTGCTGGAGCAGGCCGACGTGCTGGTCTTCTCCGCGCCGATCCGGCACACGCCGGCGGTGATCGCCGACTACGTCGCGCGATCAGCCGGGCGGGAAGCCGGCCGTCTGTGGCTGGACGTGACCTCGGTGAAAAGCGCGCCGGTGGCGGCGATGCTGGCCTCGCAGGCCGAGGTGGTGGGCCTGCATCCGATGACCGCACCGCCCAAGGCGCCTACGCTGAAAGGCCGGGTGATGGTGGTCTGCGAGGCGCGCCTGGCGCGCTGGCAGCCGTGGGTGCAGCAGCTGTGCGACGCCCTGGAAGCCGAATGCGTACGCGCCACGCCCGAGCACCACGACCAGGTGATGGCGCTGGTGCAGGCGATGGTGCACGCCACCCATCTGGCCCAGGCCGGCGTGCTGCGCGAGTACGCGCCGCTGCTGGGCGCGCTGCCCGCGTTGATGCCGTACCGCTCGGCGTCGTTCGAACTGGACACAGCGATCATCGCGCGGATCCTGTCGCTGAACCCGGCGATCTACGAGGACATCCAGTTCGGCAACCCGCACGTGGCACCCATGCTGGACCGGCTGCTGGCCCAGCTGCAGCAGCTGCGCGCGCAGGTCGGGCAGGGCGATGATGCCGCGCGGGCGGCGTTCCGCCAGCAGCTGCTGCTGGACAACCGTGACAGCCAGGGCGAGACGGTATTGGCCGAAGGCAACTACACCTTCGAACGGGTGGGTTATCTGCTGGCCGACCTGACCGAGCGCAATGCGATCAGCGTCCATCTGCCCGAAGACCGGCCCGGTTCGCTGCGCGAACTGCTGCACGTCTTCGAGCGGCATGCGGTGAGCCTGGCCTCGATCCACTCCTCGCGCACGCCGGGTGGGGAGGTGCATTTCCGTGTCGGTTTCGTCGCCGGCAGCGATGTGCAGGCCCTGCAGCGCGCCGCCGTGGAAATTGATGCCACGGGCATCGGCCGGGTCCTGCCGCGCTGACGTGCTGCAACGCCGCATTCATCCACAGGGGGTGTGGATGAGTTGCGCACAAACATGTGGATAACCGCGTGCAGCCGTTGCGGGCAAAGGCTGTCAAGATGGCTGGTCATAAAATGACCAGCCTGTCGCAAACTTTTTTCGGTCGCGCCGGCCGGCCGCGTCGCGCGCTCAGGTCGTCAGGGTCAACTCACCGCCAGCGGTGCGGAACTGACGGCCATCGCGGACCAGGTGGCGGCCATCGGCCAGCTCGTAACGCACGTTCGCGTCCGCTGGCGCAGCCGTCGCGTCGGCGGGCGCCGGGTCCTGCTTGAATTCGATGATGACGTAGCTTTCGCCCGTGGCGTCGGTCGCGGGAAACTGTCGAAACGACATGAAGCACCTCCTGCAGTGGCATGGACCTGTGACCTGCGCACCATGCAACCGGCAGCGTTAGCGGTGCGTCATCAATCGATGAACTGCAGGCGTGCCAGCTCCGCGTACAGCCCGCCTTCGGCCAGCAGCTGTTCGTGGGTGCCCTGGGCGATGATGCGGCCGTGGTCCATCACCACGATGCGGTCGGCCTTGAGCACGGTGGCCAGGCGATGGGCGATCACCAGCGTGGTTCGCCCCGCCATCAAGCGTTCCAGCGCCTGCTGCACCGCGCGCTCGCTCTGCGCGTCGAGCGCGCTGGTGGCCTCGTCGAGCAGCAGGATTGGCGCATCCTTCAGCAGCGCCCGTGCGATCGCGATGCGCTGCTGCTGGCCACCGGACAGGCGCGCACCGCGCTCGCCCAGTTCGCTCAGGTACCCGTCGGGCAGGGCCTGCAGGAACTCGTCGGCTTCTGCGGCTTCGGCGGCGCGCTGCACTTCCTCATCGCTGGCCTCCAATCGGCCGTACCGGATGTTGTCCAGCGCGGTAGCGGCAAACAGCGTGGGTTGCTGCGGTACCAGTGCCATCTGCGCGCGCAGCTGGGCCGGGTCGACCTGGCGCACATCCACGCCGTCGACCAGGATGCTGCCGGTGGCCGGGTCGTGGAAGCGCAGCAGCATCGACAGCACCGTGCTCTTGCCGGCGCCGGACGGACCGACCAGGGCAACGGTCTCGCCGGGCCGTACATGCAGGTCGAACCCTTCCAGTGCCGCGGTGTCCGGGCGCTGCGGATAGTGGAACACCACGTTGTCGAAGCGGATCTCGCCCCGCAGCGGCAGCGGCATCTGCACCGGGTTGGCCGGCGCGGTGATCTCGATGTCTTCCTGCAGCAGTTCTGCGATCCGTCCCATGCCGCCGGACGCGCGTTGCAGTTCATTCCAGACCTCTGCCAGCGCACCGACCGAACCACCGCCGATCATGGCGTACAGCACGAACTGGCCGAGCGTGCCTGCCGTCATGCGGCCGTCGCTGACATCGTGCGCGCCCAGCCACAGCACCCCCACGATGGCACCGAACACCAGCACGATGGCGGTGGCGGTGACGATCGACTGCGCGCCGATGCGACGGCGCGCGGCCTTGATCGATTCGGCCAGCGCAACGTTGAAGCGGCCGCGTTCATAGGGCTCGCGTGCATGCGCCTGCACGGTGCGCACCGCGCCCAGGGTTTCGGCGGCCAGGCTGTTGGCGTCGGCGACGCGGTCCTGGCTGGCACGCGAGATGTTGCGCAGGCGGCGCGCACCGATGATCACCGGCAGCACGGCCAGCGGGATGCCGAGCAGCGACCACACGGCCAGCCGCGGGCTGGTGACGAACAGCATCACCAGGCTGCCGACCACGGTGACGCTGCTGCGCAGGGCCACCGACATCGTCGAACCGATCACGCTGCGCAGCAACTCGCTGTCGGCGGTGAGCCGGGACACCAGTTCGCCACTGCGGCTGCGGTCGTGGAAACCGGCGCCGAGGGTGATCAGGTGGGTGTAGAGCTGGCTGCGCAGATCGGCCACGACCTTTTCGCCCAGCAACGACACGAAGAAGAAGCGCGCCGCGGTAGCCAGCCCCATCACCACCGCGACCAGGAACAGCAGGCCGAACGCGCGATTGATCTGGCCGTTGTTGTTGAAGCCATGGTCGATCATCACCTTGACCGCGGGCGGCAGGCTCAGCGTGGCCGCCGACGAGATGGCCAGGGCGACCAGCCAGGCAGTGAACAGCCCCGAATGGCGACGTACGAACGGCCACAGCGTGCCCAGACTGCCCAGGCGGCGCAGCGCGGGGGTCGGGGCGGGGGTGGTCTCAGTCATCAAGGCGGCCTGGTTCGATGCATCGTTGGATGCGGATACGATCACGGGTGGCGTCGCGGAGGCGGTTTTTCAACGGCTCGGCCTGGTCGGCCGGCAATTCAACCCGCATGTCCACTCCGGACGGCGTAAAGGATTCATCGCGTTTTTCGGCGGCGTGGCTGGCCAGCGCGGCATGCAACGCGCCCAGGTCCTCGAACGCGGCCTGCACGTGCAACTGCGTCAGGGCCACCAGCGGCACGCGGGGCGCGGTGCGCAGGCATTCGGCGGCCGTGCCGCCATAGGCCCGGACCAGGCCGCCGGCGCCCAGCTTGATGCCGCCGTACCAGCGGATCACCACCACCATCACCCGGTCGAAGCCCTGGCCGTCGATGGCGGCCAGGATCGGCCGGCCAGCGGTGCCGGCGGGCTCGCCATCATCACTGGAGCGGTATTCGCTGCCGTGCCGGTAGGCCCAGCAGTTGTGGGTGGCATCGGGGATCGCCACCTGCTGCAGGAACGCCAGCGCGGCCGCCGCCGTATCGATCGGCGCCGCATGCGCGATGAAGCGACTGTGCTTGATCTCCAGGCTGTGGCTGACGACGGTGGCGAGCGTATCGGGCATTCCCACCATTGTAGGTGACGACCGTTGGTCGTCACGTGCCCTCAGTTGTCCAGCAGCTGACGTACGTCGCGCGGCACGCGCGCTTCCGGGTACTGCTGCAGGTAACGCTCCAGGCTGGCCCGTGCGGTATCGCGGTCGCCGGCATCGCGACGCTCGCGGATGCGTTTGAGCCACTGCTTGCGCGGCAGCATGGCATCGGCCGCAACGGCGGCATCGACCGCGCTGGCCGACAACGCGCCCGCCGCGGGGGCCAATGCGGCCCGTCGCATCACCCCGGGTGCGCCCTTCATCGTGCGCGCCGCTTCGTTCGCCATCGGTGCGGGTGCGGCGGTGATCGCCTCGCCCCGCGCCCGGGCGCCGGTGGCGGTCACGCTGTCGTTGGGGCGCGCGTCTGCACTGTCCATCGCGTAGGCCTCCGCACGCGGGGCAGCCGCGGCAGGCATCGGAGCCGACGCAGGCGCCGGCGGGGCCGGCGGCATGGGCGGGGTCACCACCGACGGCGCGGGCTGCGCCGCCACCTGCCGTTGCACGTCCTGGGCGGGCGGGGGGGGCGCGGCGGCCACGGACCGTTGCCTGGCCTGCGGCTGGGCCACTGGCGCAGCGGGCGCTTCGGCGGCCGCCATCGCGGGGGCGGCATCTTCGGCGGCCGGTGCCTGCGCAGCATCTCCGGCCGGTGCGGGAGCGACCTCGGCCAGCGCCGGCGGGGTCGGGGCGTCGGGCTTGAGCTGCCAGGCGATGCCCACCGCAAACACCACCGACGCGGCCAGGCCCAGCGCGGCGGGCAGGCGCGACCGCGGCCGGCGCGTGACGGGAGCGGCAGCCTTCGGCAGGGACGGTGCAACGTCCGGGTCGCCGGCAGGGACCGCCGTGGCCACCGGTGCGGACTGCACGGCCGCCCGTGCGGCCGCCAGCACCGCCTCGTCCAGCGCGGCCGACGGTGCGCTGGGCGCGGCGCGGCCGAGCAGGCGGGCCAGCGCGCGTTCTTCGGGGGTCAGCGGATCGGAGCGGTTCATTCCGACAGCCCCGCGCGCAGTTTGTCCATCGCATAACGCAACCGTGACTTGACCGTTTCGCGGCCAACCCCGGTGATCTGTGCGATCTCTTCCAGGCTCAGTTCCTGCTCCAGCCGCAACTGCAGTACCTCGCGCTGTTCATCCGGCAGCTGTTCCATCGCCAGCTGCAGGCGCCGCCGCTCTTCAAACTCGGACAGCTGGCTTTCGGGGGTGCGCGTGTCGCTCATCCGTGCCACCCGCTCGTCGGCGTCGCCGGGCGCGGGCGGACGGTGACGCGCGGCGCGCCAGTGATCGTTGAGCCGATTGTGGGCAATCCGGAACAGCCACGTGGTGAAGGCGGCATCGGGCTGCCAGCCGGCGCGGGCGGCGATCACCCGCTGCCAGACGTCCTGGAACATCTCGTCGGCCAGCGCGGCGTCGCGCAGCTGGCGCAGCAGGAAGCTGTACAGGCGGCTGCGGTGACGCGCATACAGGGTTTCAAACGCGCGCAGCTCCCCGCCGGCCCAGGCGAGCATCAGCGATTCGTCGGTTGGCAGGGCAGCGGCGTCCACGGCGCACAGGGTAAGCGCTGGGCGGGATTCCGCATAGCTGGGCGCGGCGGCGACGGCAGGCGACAACAGGGGCGCGGGCACGGGGGGCATGACCTGTTCAACGTCCGAAGGCGCTGAACGGGGTTGTGGGCTTCCATTGCCCCCCGCCCGCCGCGTTATGCTCAGGGCACAGGGGAGGTGCCGGGCATCCGGCGCCAGAAGAGATCAGCATCGTGTCCAGCCAGATAGCGACATCCGTGCGGCATTCCGATCATGACGCAGTGGTTTCCGCTGCGCTCGCGCAGGCGTTGGGCGCGCTGTTGCCCGGCGATGCGCAGGTGGCGCTGGCCTGGTCCGATCCAGGCCTGGGGGAAGGCTGCCAGGCCGATCCCGCCCCCGCGCAGGACCCCGCCGCGCTGCTGGAGGCGCTGCTGGGCGGTGCCAGCGGCGCCGAGACCGCGCTGCGCCGCTGGCAGGACCACGGCAGCGAACTGGCCGTCCAGGCGCTGACCGCCGACGGTGGCGTGCCCGACCAGGCCTGGTGGGACATCGCCCGGCAGGCGTTGCAGGATGCGGTGGCCCTGGCCCGGCAGCGGGCACAGATCCGTTCGCTGGAAACGTCCAAGCGGCTGCAGCAGGCGCTGTACGAGATTGCCGACCTGGCCGGCGCGGACCTGGAAATGGCCGATATGCTGCGCCACTTCCACCGCGTGCTCAATTCGCTGATGTACGCGCAGAACTGCTACATCGTGGAGTACGACGACGTGCGTCGGCGGGTGCGTTTCCTGTACTTCGCCGACCAGCGCGACAGCTTCGTGGCCGACCCCGACCGCAGCTACGAAGAACACGAAATGCCGCGCAGCCTGACCTTCGCGCTGCTGCGCCACGGGCAGCCGCTGAGCGGGCCATCCAACGAGCTGCTGGCGGCGATGAACGACGAATACGACCCCAGCCGCGGGCCGGAAAGCCTGGACTGGCTGGGCGTGCCGATGCTGCGCGAGGGCCGCGTGTGCGGGGCCATCGTGGTGCAGAGTTACGAGCAGCGGGTGCGCTACAACGAGGCCGACCGCACCCTGCTGGGCTACGTGGCCCAGCACATCCTCACCGCGATGGACCGCCGCCAGGCCCAGGTGCAGCTGGAGCGCCAGGTGGAGCGGCGCACGCTGGAACTGCAGCGCGCCAACCGCAGCCTGCAGGACGAGGTAGTGGAACGCCGCCGCGCCGAGAAGCTGCAGCTGGCGTTGTTCAACATCGCTGAAATGGCGATGAGCGCCGAAAGCCTGGCCCAGTTCTACGTGCAGGTGCATGGCGTGGTGGGCACGCTGCTGGATGCACGCAATTTCTACATCGCGCTGGTCAACGAAGGCGGCGACGGGCTGGATTTCGTGTACTCGGTGGATGAGTACAACGCGTCGCGCGCGCCGCGTCCGTTCAGCCAGGGCCTGACCGAGTTCATCGTGCGCAACCGGCAGCCGCTGCTGGCCTCGCGCGAGCACATCGACGCGCTGCGGGACGCCGGGCGGGTGCGCGAGTTCGGTGCGCGCTCGCATTGCTGGCTGGGCGTGCCGCTGTTGAGCGACGACGACGTGGTCGGGGTGATCGTGGTGCAGAGCTACTCGCCGGAGGTGAGCTTCACCGCGCACGACCAGCGCCTGCTCACCTTCGTGGCGCAGAACATCGGCAACGGCCTGGCCCGCCAGCGCGACCAGGAGCGCCTGCGCAACGCGCACGCCGAGCTGGAAAAACGCGTGGACGAGCGCACCCGCGAGTTGGCCGAGGTGAACGACAAGCTGCTCGGGCAGATCGGCGAGCGCCTGCGCGCCGAGCAGCGCCTGACCCATCAGGCCATGCATGACGCGCTGACCGGGTTGCCCAACCGCCTGCACCTGCTGGACCGGCTGGAAGATGCCATCGCGCGCGCGCGGGTGCCCGACGGCCCGCGCTTTGCGGTGCTGTTCCTGGACCTGGACCGCTTCAAGCTGGTGAACGACAGCATCGGCCATGCGGCCGGCGACCAGATGCTGGTCGAGGTGGCCAAGCGGATCGTGTCGATGATCGGCCCCGGCGACGTGGTGGCGCGGCTGGGCGGCGATGAATTCGCCATCGTGCTGCAGTGCGACCACGGCCTGGACTCGGCCCGCGAGTTCGCGCAGCGGATGCTGGTGGCGCTGGAAGAGTCGATGTGGGTGAAGGGGCGCGAACTGTTTCCGTCCGGCAGCCTGGGCATCGCGATGTGGAACCCGCGCTACCGCAATGGCGAGGAACTGGTCCGCGATGCCGACGCGGCGATGTACCGGGCCAAGGCCCAGGGCAAGGACCGCTGCGCGGTGTTCGACGAGGCCATGCGCGAGGAAGCCCTGCGCAGCCTGGACCTGGAAGCGGATCTGCGCCGGGCGATCATCAACCGCGACTTCCTTCCGTATTACCAGCCGATCGTGCGGTTGTCCGACGGCGCGGTGGTGGGCTATGAAGCCCTGCTGCGCTGGCGCCACGAACGCCGTGGGCTGCTGCTGCCGAGTGCTTTCCTCGACCTCGGCGAGGAAAGCGGGCTGATCGAACAGGTGGACTGGCTGCTGTACGAAGACGTGATCGGGCAGCTCGCGAAGGGCGGCGAGGGCTATCTGTCGGTGAACGTGTCGCCGCGGCATTTCCGTTCGGCCGATTTCAGCGCCCGCCTGTTCGGGCTGATCGAGGCGGCCGGTGCCGACCCACACCGCCTGCGCCTGGAGATCACCGAAGTGGCGCTGCTCGACGATGGCCCGCGCACGCTGCGCATCCTGCAGGCGCTGCGCGAGCGCGGCGTGCTGGTGCAGCTGGATGATTTCGGTACGGGCTTCTCGGCGCTGTCCTACCTGCACCGGTTCCCGATTTCGACGTTGAAGATCGACCAGAGTTTCATCGCCGGCCTGCACGGCCAGGACATGCAGAGCACCTACGCGCTGGTGCAGGGCGTGCTGTCGCTGGCCCGCACGCTGGGCATCGAGACGGTGGGCGAGGGCATCGAAAACGATGCCCAGCGCCAGACCCTGCTGCAGCTGGGCTGCGACTACGGCCAGGGCTACCTGCTGGGCCGGCCCGCGCCCATGGACACGTTCGCGCGGTGATGCCGGCCGCTGGCCGGCACGCCCACATCAACGCATCACACGGTCACACCAACGCAGCGCGACGCTTCTCGTCGATCCACTTGGATGCCTGCGCCGGCTCGTACGCGCGCATCCAGTCCAGCATGGCGTCGATGTCCGAGCCGTACCAGAGGTCGGCGCGCTGTTCCGGGTGCAGGAAGCGCTCTTCGACCATGCGGTCGATCATGCCGATCAGCGGTGCGTAGAAACCGTCGACGTCCAGGAACGCGCACGGCTTGTTGCCGATGCCGAGCTGGCGCCAGGTAAGCATCTCGAAGATCTCTTCCATGGTGCCGAAGCCACCGGGCAGGGCCACGAACGCGTCGGACAGCTCGAACATGCGCGACTTGCGCTCGTGCATCGAGCCGACGATCTCCAGCTCGGTCAGGCCGCGGTGGGCCACTTCCCAGTCGGCCAGCTGCTGCGGAATGACGCCGGTCACTTCGCCGCCGCCGGCCAGCACGGCATTGGCCACGGTGCCCATCAGGCCGACGTTGCCGCCGCCATAGACCAGGCGCAGGCCGTCGCGGGCGATGCGGTCACCCAGCGCAATGGCGCGTTCGGTGTAGATCGGCTTGCTGCCGGGGTTGGAGCCACAGTAAACGCAAATCGACTTCATTGGATCTTCCTGTGTTCGGGAACGGGTGCGGCGGAAACGAAAAAGCCCCGCCGATGACCGATGTTCCGGCCTCGTGACGGGGTTCGTTCCGCGAATGCGGGAGGGGATTATCGCGCGTTCCCGGCGCGGAGGCCAATCGGCCCATCGCCGGTAGAGCCGGCCGTTGGTCGGCTGCCGTCTCGGGGCACCGGCCATGCGGGTTCACACCCGCACGGCCACGGGCTCACGCCGCCTGCGACTGCTCCCGGCGCGGGCCTTCCTTCAACGCCCGGCCCACCAGGCCCACCAGCAGGTCCAGCTCTTCGCTGTCCATGCCGAAATGCGGGGTGAAGCGCAACGAGTTCTCGCCGCCGTGGATGACGTTGATGCCGTGGTTGCGCAGCCATTCCTCGGTGGAACCGGCGCCGTAGCACTTGAACTGCGGGGCCAGCTCGCAGGAGAACAGCAGGCCGGTGCCCTGCACCTTGGTGATCAGCCCGCCCAGGTCGGTCTTCAGCTGTTCCAGCTTGCGCACGGCTTCGGCGCCGCGCTCGCGGATGTTCTCGCGCACTTGCGGGGTCAGCAGCGACAGGGTGGCGCAGGCCACGTCCAGCGCCCGCGGGTTGGAGGTCATGGTGTTGCCGTAAATGCCCTTGCGGTACAGCTGCGCGGCATGCTCGGTGACGGCCAGGACCGACAGCGGGAACTGCGCCGCGTTCAGTGCCTTGGAATAGGTTTCCATGTCCGGCGCGTCCAGGCCCTCGAAGCCGGGGTAGTCCACCAGCGACAGCACGCCATGCGCACGCAGGCCGGCCTGGATCGAGTCGATCAGCAGCAGGCTGCCATGCTGGCGGGTCAGCTCGCGGGCCAGCGCGTAGAACGACGGTGGCACCGAACGGCCCGGGTCGCCTTCGCCCATCACCGGCTCCAGGAACACCGCCTCGATGAACCAGTGGTTCTGTTCGGCCTCGGCGAAGACGCGCTTGAGCGCTTCCTCGTCGTACGGGGCCAGGGTGATGACGCTGTCTTCGCCGCGGTAGCTGGCCAGGTGCTGGGTGTAGGTCTTGCGGCTGGAATCGGAGTACAGGCCGGGGCGATCGGTGCGACCGTGGAAGCTGCCCTTGATCACCACCCGCTTGATCTTCGCGCCGGCATGGCGGGCGCCCGGGTCGGTCTGCAGCTTGGCGTTGACGTCGGCGATGCGCGCGGCCAGGCCGACGGCTTCGGAACCGGAGTTCAGGCACATGAAGTGGCTGAACGGGCAGCCGCCGCGGCGATGGCCGATTTCCTTGCGCAGGGCCTGGATGAAGCGCTGCTGGGACAGGCTGGGGGTCATCACGTTGGCCATCACCTGCGGGGCGGCCATCGCCTCCATCACCGCCTCGGGGGTATGCCCGAAACCGAGCATGCCGTAGCCGCCGGCGTCATACAGCACCGCACCCTTCAGGGTGACCACCCAGGAACCGCGGGCGGCGAGGGCGACATACGGGGTTACCGCGTCGTCGGCATAGAAATTGACGAAACCGTCCTGCATCGCATCGATCTGGGCGCGTTCGTCAGCGGCCAGCAGCGCGCCCAGGTCGGCGCGCACGCGCTCGAATTCGGCGGCGGCAGCGTCGATCGCGGCAACCAGGTGCGGGTGGCCAGCGGCCAGGCGTTCCAGCGTGGCGTCATCCAGGCCGGCGGTAAGGCGGGTGCCGGGCTGGGCGCGAAGGGGGGCGAGGCGTTCGATGAAGCTCATTGCAGATCTCCTGAAACAATTGGCGGCACGGCGCAAAACGCAAAACGCGCGTCTATTCGCGCGCGCTCGGTGTATTCCTGCTCGTGCATCTGACTTCCAGCCCGATGCTATCACGCGGTTTTTCGCGCGATAACCCCGTCAAAAACTGTTGCATAGCAGCATTTTGCGCGACGTTCGGTAAAAGCTGCGTTGCCACCGAGGGCCAGTCGTACAATGGCCGACATTGCCTACACGTTGCCGTGCGCTGCCTTGAAGAAGTCCGATTTCAACTACGAACTGCCGCCCGAGCTGATCGCCCAGGCGCCCCTGGCCGAACGCTCCGCCAGCCGCCTGATGCTGGTGCCGCAGGCGCCGGCCGCCTTCGACCACCGCCACGTGCGCGACCTGCCGGACCTGCTCAACCCGGGCGACCTGCTGGTGTTCAACGACACCCGGGTGATTCCGGCGCGCCTGTTCGGGCAGAAGGCCAGTGGTGGCCGCGTCGAGATCCTGATCGAGCGCCTGCTCGGCGCGCAGCAGGCCCGTGCCCAGGTGGGCGCCAGCAAGTCGCCCAAGCCCGGCAGCCGGATCGCGCTGGACGCGGGCGGCGAGGCCGAAGTGCTGGGGCGCGACGGCGAGTTCTACGTGCTGCAGTTCCACGTGCCCGAGGCGCTGGAGCAGTGGCTGCTGCATGCCGGCCGGTTGCCGTTGCCACCGTACATCCAGCGTGAGCCGGGGCTGGACGACCGCGAGCGCTACCAGACCGTGTTCGCTCGTGAAGTGGGCGCCGTGGCCGCGCCGACGGCCGGCCTGCATTTCGACGAAGCGCTGCTGGCGGCGTTGAAGGCCAAGGGGGTCGACTTCGGTCACGTGACCCTGCACGTAGGCGCGGGCACCTTCCAGCCGGTGCGGGTGGATGACCTGACCGACCATGTGATGCACCGCGAATGGCTGAACGTGGGCGCCGAGCTGGTCCAGCAGGTCCGCCGTACACGCGCCGCGGGTGGGCGGGTGATCGGGGTGGGCACCACGGTGGTGCGCGCGCTGGAAAGCGCGATGCGCGACGGCGAACTGCTGCCGTATGCCGGCGAGACCCAGATTTTCATCACGCCCGGGTACCGCATCCGCAGCGTGGACGCGATGGTGACCAACTTCCACCTGCCGGAAAGCACGTTGCTGATGATGATTTCGGCATTTGCCGGGCAGGAGCGGGTGTTCGAGGCCTACCGGGCCGCCATCGCCGAGAAGTACCGCTTCTTCAGCTATGGCGATGCGATGCTGTTGTTCCCGCAGGCGTGAGCTGAGGGCGGCCGACCGACCGGCAGCCGACCAACGGTCGGCTCTACGTCGGTGGGCGCGCGACCCACCAACGGTCAGGTGCGCGTGCGTGGGTGGGCGACCGACCAACGCCCGGGTCCAGGCAGGACGGGGTAGGTGCCGGCCGTTGGCCGGTACGGTGGGCGGGTCGATCCGGCCTCGTCCGGGCCCCGCCGGCCATGTCGGCCGCTTTTCGGCGATAATCGGCAATTATTTGCCCGAATCCCGCTCCATGTCCCGACTCCAGTTCCAGCTCCAGACCACCGACGGCCGTGCCCGCCGGGGCCGCCTGACCTTCCCCCGTGGCACCGTGGAAACCCCGGCCTTCATGCCGGTGGGCACCTATGGCTCGGTCAAGGGCATCCTGCCGGAGCAGATCCGGGCGCTGGGCGCGGAGATCATCCTGGGCAACACCTTCCACCTGTACCTGCGGCCGGGCCTGGACGTCATCGCCGACCACGGCGGCCTGCATGGTTTCGCGCGCTGGGATGGCCCGATCCTGACCGACTCGGGCGGTTTCCAGGTGTTCTCGCTGGCCCATCGCCGCAAGATCACCGAACAGGGCGTCACCTTCTCCTCGCCGAACGACGGCGCACGCGTCTTCCTCGGGCCGGAAGAAAGCATGCGCATCCAGAAGGTGCTCGACTCGGACGTGGTGATGATCTTCGACGAGTGCACCCCGTACCCGGCCACCGAGCCGGTGGCGCGCACCTCGATGGAGCTGAGCCTGCGCTGGGCCCAGCGCAGCCGCAACGCGCATGACGAACTGGGCAACGACGCCGCGCTGTTCGGCATCGTCCAGGGCGGGGTCCACCACGACCTGCGCAGCCGGTCGGCCGAGGGCCTGCAGAAGATCGGCTTCGACGGCTACGCCATCGGCGGGCTGGCCGTGGGCGAGCCCGAGCACGAACGCAATGCCATGCTCGACCACATGCACCCGATCCTGCCGGCCGACCGCCCGCGCTACCTGATGGGGGTGGGCCGCCCGGAGGATCTGGTCGAAGGCGTCGCCCGCGGCGTGGACATGTTCGATTGCGTGATGCCCACCCGCAATGCCCGCAACGGCCACTATTTCACCTCGGCCGGCACCATCCGCATCCGCAACGCGCGCTACCAGCGCGACATGGACACCATCGAGCCGGGCTGCGGCTGCCACGCCTGCACCAGTGGCTACACGCGTTCCTATCTGCGCCACCTGGACCGCTGCAACGAAATGCTGGCCCCGATGCTGGGCACCATCCACAACCTGTATTACTACGAGAAACTGATGGCCGACATGCGCGCGGCCATCGAGGCGGGAACCTTTGCCGCCTTCCGTGAGTCATTCTACGCGGCCCGTGGCATGGCCACGCCGGCGCTGTAAGGGCCCGGCGCAGTTCAAATCGGCGCGCAAACCCTGCCAAACGGCCCAAGGACGAACTCCCGGGGCCATGGCATACTTCGTGGCTGACCCCCGTTTCGCGGCGACTCCCCGGCCCACCTGGGCGGGGCGCCTCCCAACCCAAGGACACAAGATGAACCTGATCGCTTTCCTGATTCCCGCCGCCCACGCCCAAGCTGCCGGCGGCCAGCCGCAGGGCGGCATGGGTCTGACCACGCTGCTGTTCCCGATCATCCTGATCGCGATCATGTACTTCCTGATGATCCGCCCGCAGATGAAGCGCCAGAAGGAACACAAGGCGATGCTGGAGAAGATCAAGCGCGGCGACGAAGTGCTGACCAACGGCGGCATCGCCGGCACGGTCACCGACATCGGCGACAACTTCATCACCCTGGAAGTGGCCGACAACGTGCGCATCCGCGTGCAGAAGGGCGCCGTCGGCAACGTGCTGCCCACCGGCACGCTGAAGTCGGCCAACTAAGCCACTCCTTTCCGAAGCACAACCGCGGCGCCGGGATGGGCGCCGCGCGGGACCCAAGCAATGCTCGAATTTCCACGCTGGAAGTATTTCCTCATCCTGATCGTGCTGGCGCTCAGTACCCTGTATGCGCTGCCCAACGTCTATCAGAAGGACCCGGCCGTCCAGATCACCGCCAACCGTGGCGGCCAGATCGACGACGCGCTGCGTGACCAGGTGCTGGCCGACCTCAAGAAGGCCGGCATCACCACCATGGGCGCGGAAAAGGAAGGCGACAGCCTGATCGTCCGCCTGCCGGACCTGCAGGCGCAGGCCGCCGCCAGCGACACGCTGCGCGACAGCGTGGGTGAGAACTACGTGGTGGCCCTGAACCTGGCCTCGACCGTGCCCGAGTGGCTGGCCAAGCTGGGCGGTCGCCCGATGGTGCTGGGCCTGGATCTGCAGGGCGGTGTGCACTTCGTGCTGCAGGTCGACCAGAAGGCCGCGCTGGACAAGCGCCTGGATGCCTACGCCGAAGACGTGCGAACCAGCCTGCGCGATGCCCGCGTGGCCTACCAGTCGGTCGAGCGTCGCCCGGACAACAGCATCGTGGCCACCATCAGCCCGTCGGCCGGCGAAGAAGCGGTCACCAAGGCGCGTGATGTGATGGCCAAGGCGCAGCCCACCCTGGGCTACAACGTCACCGGCAACCGCATCGCCATCACCGTGCCGGAAACCGAGCTGAGCCAGATCGCCAACGGGGCGATCGAGCAGAACATCAATACGCTGCGCAACCGCGTCAACCAGCTGGGTGTGGCCGAGCCGATCATCCAGCGCCAGGGTGCCGACCGCGTGGTGGTGCAGCTGCCGGGCGTGCAGGACACCGCCGAAGCCAAGCGCATGATCGGTGCCACCGCGACGCTGGAATACCGCGCCGTGGTCGACGGCAACGCGCAGGACGCCATCACCAGTGGCCGCATCCCGCCGGAAGCCAAGGTCTACCAGCGCCGTGACAACGGCGGCCCGGTGCTGCTCAACAAGCGCGTGATCGTCACCGGTGACCAGATGGTTGCCGCGCAGGCCACCACCGACCAGAACGGCTCGGCCGCGGTCAGCGTGACGTTGAACAACGTCGGCGGCCAGCGCATGTTCGACTTCACCAGCGCCAACGTGAACAAGCCGATGGCGGTGGTCTACACCGAGCGCATCCCGACCGTGACCATGGTCGATGGCAAGGAAGTGCGCAGCTTCCGCGTCAAGGAAGAGGTCATCTCGGTGGCCAACATCAATGGCGTGTTCGGCAAGAACTTCCAGACCACCGGCCTGGAGAAGAAGGAAGCCGAGGACCTGGCCAAGCTGCTGAAGTCCGGCTCGCTCGCCGCGCCGATGGACTTCGTGGAAGAGCGCGTGGTCGGCCCGAGCCTGGGTGCCGAGAACGTGCAGAACGGCATCACCGCCGTGGTCTACGCGTTCCTGTTCACCCTGGTGTTCTTCAGCGTGTACTACCGCATGTTCGGCGTGATCACCTCGCTGGCGATGCTGTTCAACCTGCTGATCGTGGTGGCGGTGATGTCGATGTTCGGTGCCACCATGACCCTGCCGGGCTTTGCCGGCCTGGCGTTGTCGGTGGGCCTGTCGGTCGACGCCAACGTGCTGATCAACGAGCGTATCCGTGAAGAGCTGCGGGCCGGCATGCCGGGCAAGACCGCCATCGTGACCGGTTACGACCGCGCCAGCGGCACCATCCTCGACGCCAACCTGACCGGCCTGATCGTCGGCGTGGCCCTGTACGCATTCGGTACCGGTCCGCTGAAGGGCTTCGCGCTGACGATGATCATCGGTATTTTCGCCTCGATGTTCACTGCGATCACCGTATCGCGCGCCCTGGCGACGCTGATCTACGGCCGTCGCAAGAAGCTCCAGAACGTGGCCATCTGACGGGACGACTCGCACAATGAAACTGTTTCCGCTGCACATCCTCCCGAACGACACCAAGATCGACTTCATGCGCTGGCGTCATGCCGCCATGGTGGTCACCCTGCTGCTGTTCATCGGTTCGATCGCACTGATCGCCACCAAGGGCTTCAACTACGCGCTGGATTTCACCGGCGGCACCCTGATCGAGGCCCGTTTCGAGCGCAAGGTGGACGTCGAAGACGTCCGCGCCAAGCTCGAAGCCAATGGCTTCGAAGGTGCCCAGGTGCAGAGTTTCGGTGGCAACACCGACCTGCTGATCCGTCTGGCGCCGCAGGGCGAGCACGCACCGGGCACCGGCAATTCGGCCAGTGACCAGCGCACCGCTGCTGCGGTGGTCAAGGCGATCTCGCTGAGCGACAACCAGGCCACCATCCAGCGCAACGAGTTCGTTGGCCCGCAGGTTGGCAAGGACCTGGCGATGAACGGGCTGTACGCCACGCTGTTCATGCTGGTGGGCTTCCTGATCTACATCGCGTTCCGCTTCGAGTGGAAGTTCGCGATCACCGCCAGCATCGTGGCCCTGTTCGACCTGCTGGTGACGGTGGCCTACATCTCGGCCACCGGCCGCGAGTTCGACCTCACCGTGCTGGCCGGCCTGCTGTCGGTGATGGGCTTTGCCATCAACGACATCATCGTGGTGTTCGACCGCGTCCGCGAAAACTTCCGCAGCCTGCGCGTGGAGCCGCTGGAAGTGCTGAACCGGTCGATCAACCAGACGCTGTCGCGTACGGTGATCACCGCGGTGATGTTCTTCCTGTCGGCACTGGCGCTGTACATGTACGGCGGCACCTCGATGGAAGGCCTGGCCGAAACCCACATGGTGGGCGCGGTGATCGTGGTGCTGTCCTCGATCCTGGTGGCCGTGCCGATGCTGACCATCGGTGCCCTGCGCGTGACCAAGCAGGACCTGCTGCCCAAGGCCAAGGACATCGAGGCGCTCGAGCGTCGCCCGTAAGCCACCGGTTGCATGAAGTACCTGAAAAGCCGCGCCCTGCGCGGCTTTTCTTTGTCTTGAGCAAAGGGCAACAAGCGTCCTGGTTGCGTGCGAGGGAGGGTGCCGGGCAGCCCCGTGCAGAACACGCCGTAAACCCATCCTTGGGGGCTCGTGGGCGCCATCCATGGCGCCCAACGGTCCTGCACGGGGCTGCCCGGCACCCTCTGCACCGTTCATCGCGAACCGGCCGAAAAAGGCGAGAGGCATCCACCGCATCAGCCCGCCTTGGTAGAGCCGGGCTCTGCCCGGCTGCTCTTCTCCCAGCAAGCGACCCACTGTCTGGCGGGGGACGGTTGGGCACAGGCAGGACCGTTGGGCCGCATGGATGCGGACCACGAGCCCCCAGGGATGGGTTCACGGCGTGTCCTGCCTGTGCCCAGCCGTCCCGCGCGCGCGCTGACAGTAGCGTCGCCATACACCCCCGTCGGTTGTGAAACACCGCCCCGCACACTACGATCCCATGCGTTCCGCGCAGCCGCCCCGGTGGCGCGCACCGCCCCTTTTCATCGCGCAGGCCCGGCCTGCGCCAGTCCAAACGAGGTTTCCATGGTCATCAAACCGCGTGTGCGCGGCTTCATCTGCGTCACCACCCATCCCGTCGGCTGCGATGCGGCCGTCAAGCAGCAGATCGAGTACATCCAGTCCAAGCCGAAGATCGCCAACGGCCCCAAGAAGGTACTGGTGCTCGGCGCCTCCACCGGTTACGGCCTGGCCGCGCGCATCACCGCCGCCTTCGGCAGCGATGCCGCCACGCTGGGCGTGTTCTTCGAGCGTCCGGGCACCGAAACCAAGCCCGGCACTGCCGGCTGGTACAACACCGCTGCCTTCCACAAGTACGCCGAGCAGGCCGGCCTGTACGCCAAGAGCGTCAACGGCGATGCCTTCTCCGATGAAGTGAAGGCCAAGGTCATCGAACTGATCAAGCAGGACCTGGGCCAGGTCGACCAAGTGGTGTACAGCCTGGCCGCGCCGCGCCGCAAGCATCCCAAGACCGGCGAGATCATCAGCTCTACCCTCAAGCCGATCGGCGCGCCGATCACCCTGCGCGGCCTGGACACCGACAAGGAAGTGATCACCCAGACCACCATTGAACCGGCGACCCCGGAAGAAGTGGCCGGCACGGTTGCGGTGATGGGCGGCGAAGACTGGCAGATGTGGATCGACGCGCTGCTGGAAGCAGGCGTGCTGGCCGACGGCGCCACCACCACCGCCTTCACCTATGTCGGCGAAGAGATCACCCAGGCCATCTACTGGAACGGCTCGATCGGCGCGGCCAAGAAGGACCTGGACAACAAGGTGCTGGGCCTGCGCGAGAAGCTGCAGGCGATCGGCGGCGATGCGCGCGTGTCGGTACTCAAGGCCGTGGTCACCCAGGCCAGCTCGGCCATCCCGACCATGCCGCTGTACCTGTCGCTGCTGTTCAAGGTGATGAAGGAAAAGGGCACCCACGAAGGCTGCATCGAACAGCTCGATACGCTGTACGACATCGTCTACGGCGGCAAGGCCACCGGCACCGCAACCGAGCGCCTGCGCCATGAACTCACCGACGGCGACCGCCAGGTGGAACTGATCGACGACGCCGGCCGCCTGCGTGCGGACTACAAGGAAATGGCGCCGGACGTGCAGGGCGAAGTGGTGGCCCTGTGGCCGCAGGTGACCAACGAGAACCTGTACGAGATCAGCGACCTGGCCGGCTACAAGGCCGACTTCCTGCGCCTGTTCGGGTTCGGCGTGGACGGCGTGGATTACGACGCCGATGTGGCCACCGACGTGCAGATCCCGAACCTGGTCGACATGGCCTGAGTCGGGGCGCCCCACGAGGGGCACGCCTGAGGTGCACTGCAAACGCCGGGATTACCCGGCGTTTGTCGTTTCTGTCTGTGGCGGTTGCCCGCGTGCCGTCAGCACCAGCGCCAAGGCCAGCGCGGCGCCGGCACAGCCCGCCGACGACCACAGCATGGCGGTCAGCCCCGGCCCGTCCATCAGCTGGCCGCCAGTCCATGAGCCCAGCGCGATGCCCACGTTGAACACGCCGACATACAGCGCGCTGGCCATTTCAACCGCGTGCGGCGCGGCCCGCATCACCCACGTCATCAGCCCCACCGACACCCCGCCATAGGCCAGCCCCCAGAGCAGCAGCACGGCGGTGCCGGCTACCGGGCCATCGCCGACGGTAACGAACAGCACCGGCGTGAGCAGCAGGCCCAGCGCAATGGCAGCAATCGTTGGAGCAGTGCGACGGGCCGCCGCGGTGCCCGCGAGGAAATTGCCGCCGATGCCCGCGATGCCGTAGCCGAACAGCACGCCCCCCATCCAGCGCGGATCGATGCCGGCCACGCTGACCAGCAGCGGCCGCACGAAGGTGAAGGTCATGAAGTGAGCGCCGACCAGCAGCAGCGTCAACAGCAGCCCCGCCTGCAACGCCCGGTTGCCCAACTGCCCGCGCAACTGGCGCAGCGTGGGCGAAGACGCCACCGGCAGCGCCGGCATCGCCAGAAGATGCAGCACCAGTACCGCCGCGCTGAACAGCGACATGCCGGCAAAGGCCCAGCGCCAGCCGGCCAGGTCGCCGATCCAGGTGCCCAGCGGTACGCCCAGCACCGACGCCGCCGCGACGCCGCCGAAGATGATCGAGGTGGCCAACCCCACGCCCTCGGCCGGCACCAGCCGCGCAGCCAGACCACCGGCGATGGCCCAGATGCCGCCCATGCAGAATCCCACCAGCACCCGCGCGGCGAGCAGCCAGTAAATGTCCACTGCCAGCGCCGAAGCCAGGTTGGCGACCACCAGCAAGGCCAGCAGGCCCGCCAGGATCCAGCGGCGGTCAACACCACCGGCGCCGATCACCGCGATCGGGGCGAACACCGCCGCCAGCAGCGCCGGTAGCGAGAGCGTCAGGCCCACCGTACCGGTGCGCGTGCCCAACTGTTCGGCGATGCTGGACAGCAGGCCTACCGGCAACATCTCGGTGGTGACCACCGAGAACGTGGCCAGGCCGGCGGCGACCACCGCCAACCAGGGACGCGGTGCGCCGGCGGGGGCAACGGCAACGCGGGTCATCGGTCGGATCCTGCAGCAAGGGAGGCGGGCGCGTCGTCCGCACCCGGTGCGCCGCCTGTCTTCGCGGGCAGACGCTGCTGCACCCACAGCGTGGTGAGCACCACCAGCGCAGCGCCGGTGGCGGCGACGCCGAAGCCCGCGCGTGCCCCGGCGATATCCACGACCTGTCCGGCCGCGGCCGCACCCATCGCCACGCCCACGTTGAGCCCCGCCAGCAGCCAGGTCATGCCTTCCGTCAGCCGATGCGCAGGGACCAGCCGCTCCACGATCGACATCGCCACGATCATGGTCGGCGCGAAGAACATCCCGGCCACCAGCACGGCCACCGCAAGCGCGGCGATGCTGTCCACCTGCAGCAGGGGCAGGGTGGACAGCGCGGTTGCCATGCCACCCAGCAACAGCAGCCGCCGCAGCGGCCACCTCAGCGACACCGCACCGAATACCAGCCCGGCCACGCACGATCCCAGTGCATAGGCGGACAGCACCACGCTGGCGGCGCCAGGCACGCCGCGCTGCGCGGCGAAGGCGACGCTGGTGATGTCCACGGTGCCCACAATCACGCCCATGGCCACCATCAGCAGCGCCAGCAGACGCACGTTCGCCACGCCGATCGCCGACCCGTGGCGGTCGCCCGCATCGATGGGCTGCAGGGGCGGTTCGCTGCCGCGTTGCACGACCAGCGCGGCGACGCCCAGGGCCAACAGCACGGCGGCGGCGAACAGGCCGGCCATCGGATCGACCATCACCGCCAGTCCCACCGCCAGTGGCGGACCCGCAATGAAGGTCACTTCGTCCAGCACGGTTTCCAGTGCGTAGGCGGTCTGCAGGCGCGGCTGCCCCCGGTACAGCGCGGCCCAGCGCGCGCGCACCATCGCCGACATGCTCGGCATGCACCCGGCCAGCACCGCCCCGGCAAACAGCGTCCCTGCCGGCGCCTGCCACGCGGCGGCGGTGAGCAACAGCGCCATGCCGAACACACTGACCGCCGTGGCGACCGGCAGCACGCGCGATTGCCCATGGCGGTCGACCAGGCGTGAGATCTGCGGCGACAGCAACGCGTAGGTGACCACGAACGTGGCGGTCACGGCACCGGCCAGGGCGTAGCTGCCACGCAGCTGCGCGAGCAGGGTGATGATGCCGATGCCGGTCATCGGCAGGGGCAGGCGCGCCAGCAGCCCAGCCAGGGCGAAGCGTCGGTTTCCGGGGTCGGCGAACAGGGTTCGGTACGGGGTGAGCATCAGGTTTCTCCAGAAGTCGGCCGTCGGCCCGCACGGGCTGGCGAACATACATACGGCACGTATGAATAAAATCCTATATACATACGGCGTGAATGTAAATAATCATACGCATCGTATGTAAGGAGCTGACCGGATGGCCCGCCGTACCCGTGCCGAGATGGAAGAAACCCGCGCCGCGCTTCTGGCCACGGCGCATGCGGTGTTCACCGCGCAGGGCTACGCGGACGCCTCGATGGACGATCTGACCGCGCAGGCGGGGCTCACCCGTGGCGCGCTGTATCACCACTTTGGTGACAAGAAGGGATTGCTGCAGGCCCTGGTGGCGCAGCTGGACGCCGCCATGGATGCCCGGCTGCAGACGATCTCGGCGACCGCCGCCGATCCCTGGGACGGGTTCCGCAGTCGCTGCCATGCCTATCTGCAGATGGCCTTGGAGCCGGACATCCAGCGCATCGTGCTGCGCGATGCGCGCGCGGTGTTGGGCGGGGCGTCACCGGAGGCGCAGCGCCATTGCGTCGCCTCGATGCAGGGCCTGATCGAGAACCTCATGCGCCTGGGCGTGGTAGCCGACGCCAACCCGCAGGCACTGGCCTCGTTGATTTACGGCAGTCTGGCCGAAGCGGCGTTCTGGATCGCCGAAGCGCCCGAGGCGACGGAGCGCCTGGGCCAGGCACAGGCCGCGCTGGATCTGCTGCTGCGCGGCCTGCTGGCCACCCGATAACGGGCGGCGCTGGGGGTCCGGCGGCCGGGGTAGGTCACGACCGTCGGTCGTGACGTCCCTTACGCGAAATCGAAATTCATCACCGGCCCGGCAGGGCCGACGAAGTCGCCCTGCACGTAGTCCACGCCGGCACTGAACAACAGGCTCATCGAGTTGGCATCGGCGACGAACTCGGCGATGGTGCGGATGTTGGCCGACTGCGCGCGTGCGGTGATTTCGCTGATCTTCTCGCTGTGCTCGCGGGTGCTGGCCACATCGCGGGTGAAATCGCGGTCCAGCTTGAGGAACTGCGGCTGGAAGTGCGCCAGCAGCTGGAACGAATCCAGCCCCGAGCCGAACTGCTCCAGGCCGATCCGGCAGCCCAGCGGTGCCACCTCGGCCAGGAACTGCTGGGCATTGCGCAGGTGGGTGAACACCTTCGCTTCCGGCGCATGCAGCCACAACCGTTCGCCCGGCACGCCCTGGGCCTGCAGCTCGCGGCGCAGCGTGGCCACCATCTGCGGGTCGTTGAACGACTCCGGGGTGATCTTGACCATCATGTGGGTGGCATGGCCGGCGCGCGCGCGCTCGCCCAGCACGCCAATGGCGTGTGCCACCACCCAGCGGTTGATGTCGGCCAGCAGTCCATGTTCCTCGGCGATGCCCAGGAAGGCGGTAGGGCTGAGCAGCTCGCCGTTGTTGTCCAGGCGCAGGTACGCCTCGTACAGCTCCAGCGGCTCGCCCTGCAGGCTCAGCACCGGCTGGTAGTGCAACTGGAAGCCGTCGCCGCCCAGCGCCTCGCGGATGCGGGTGACCCAGCGCTGGATGCGCTCTTCTTCCACCCGGTCGATGGCGGCCGGATCGAAGATGCGCGTGGTGTTGCCCAGTTCCGACGCAGCCTGTTGGCATTCGGTGGCGCGCGCCAGGACCTGGCCGATGCTGGCGATCTTCTCGCCCACCTGCACGCCGCCGATGCTGACGGTGACCGTGGCCGAGCGCTCGCCGATGCTGAACACCTGGCCGGCGAACGCATCGCGGATCTGGTCGGCCAGGGCCACCGTCTGCGCATAGGCGCCTTCGGTCAGGACCGCGAAGCTGTGCTCGCCAAAGCGGGCCACCTGGGCCGCATCGCCGACACTGGCGGCCAGCACCTGGCCCAGCGCACCGATCAGGGCATCGGCCGAATCCAGCCCGATGTCCGGCAGCAGGCGCGCGTAGTGGTCCGGCTCGATCAGCAGCAGGCCGAACTGGCCTTCGCTGCGGCCGGCCTGGGCCACCGCGTTTTCCACGTGCAGCATGAAGGTGGGGCGGTTGAGCAGGCCGGTGACCTGGTCGCGCTGGCGCAGGTCTTCGACCTCGCGGGCCAGTTCCGGATCGAACTCCATCCGCCGCCGGCGGAACACCACCTGCAGGCAGGATTCGCCTTCGTAGCTGGCCTGGGTGAATTCCATGGTGGCGGGGAACACCGCGCCCTCCTGGTTGCGCGCATCCACCTGGTACTGCGGCGGCGGCGCCTCACCCTTGCTCATCGACTTGAGCAGCTGCTTGAAACCGTCCACGTGCTGCGGGGCCACCATGTCCAGCAGCGAGATGCCTTCGACGTCGTCGAAGGATTCGTAGCCGAACATCTCCAGGTACGCCTCGTTGGCGCGGATGTGCATGCCTTCGTGGACGTAGGCGATGGGGTCGCGCGAGGAGGAGATCAGGGCATCGCAGCGGCGTTCGGTTTCGCGCATCTGCGCTTCGATGCGGCGCAGCCCGCGGCGTGCGTGCAGGTCGGTCCACTCGTTGCGCACCACCGCCAGCAGATGCTCGGGGCGGTTGCGCAGGGCGATGGCGCGGATGCCGTTGGCCCCGGCCTCGACCCACTCGTTCTCGTCGATCGATTCGGCCAGCAGGATCATCGGGATGTCCTTGCCGCTGGCCGCGATCTGCTGGGTGACCAGCAGCAGCGGAATGCTCTGCGCAGGCGCGGCCAGCACCAGGTCGATCGGCTGGGCGCCCAGGATCTGGGCCAGCTCCTCGGCGTGCTGCGGGCGCGCCGGGCGCACCGCGATGCCGCTGTTGCGCAGCGTGCTGACGATGGTTTCAGCGTTTTCACCGCTGTCATCCACGATCAGCAGGCGCACGGTCATGTCATTCGTGTTCTGCATTCACTACTCCCCGGACTGCAAACTTGATACACGATGGCTGTGGATACGTCCATGCGGCAAACGGTAGCCGGTCACGAATCCGCCGCCGGCTTACACCACCTGGCCTGCCGCATGGCCGCTGGCCCAGGCCCACTGGAAGTTGTACCCGCCCAACCAGCCGGTCACGTCCAGCACTTCCCCCACGAAGTGCAGGCCAGGGACCAACTGCGATTCAAACGTACTGGACGACACCTTGCGGGTGTCCACGCCGCCCAGGGTGACCTCGGCGGTACGGTACCCCTCGGTGCCGCTGGCCACCAGCGGGAAGCCCTGCAGCAACGCCGCAGCCTCGCGCAGCTGCGGTTCGTCGATCTGCTTGACCGGGCGGTCGGGCAGCCAGTGCTCGCACAGGCGCAGCGCCAGCCGCCGCGGCAGCACCTCGGACAACACCGTGCGCAGTTCCGCCGCGCCGCGGTCGCGCTTCATCGCGCGCAGCCAGCCTTCCGCGTCCTGGCCCGGCAGCAGGTCCAGGCGCAGGTCGTCGCCGGGCTGCCAGAACGAGGAGATCTGCAGGATCGCCGGGCCGCTGATGCCGCGGTGGGTGATCAGCATGGAGTTGCTGAAGGCCACGTCGTTGCAGCGCGCCGTCACCGGCAGGGCCACTCCGCTGAGATCGTTGAAGCGTTCCTGGTGCTTGCCGCTCAGGGTCAGCGGGACCAGCCCGGCGCGGGTGGGCAGCACCTCATGCCCGAACTGGCGGGCCAGCTCGTAGCCGAAGCCGCTGGCGCCCAGGCTGGGAATGGACAGGCCGCCGGTGGCCACCACCAGCGAGGCGGCATGGAACTGCCCCTGTGCGGTGGTGACATGGAAACCGTCGCTGCCGCGCTCGACCCGGGTCACCCCGCAGTCGGTGCGCACCTGCACGCCGGCGGCCTGGCACTCGTCCATCAGCATGCGCACGATCTGCTTGGAGGAAACGTCGCAGAACAGCTGGCCCAGTTCCTTCTCGTGGTAGGCGATGCCGTGGCGTTCGACCATCTCGATGAAGTGCCACGGGGTATACCGGGCCAGCGCCGACTTGCAGAAGTGCGGGTTGGCCGAAAGGAAATTGGCCGGCGTGGTGCCGGTGTTGGTGAAGTTGCAGCGCCCGCCGCCGGACATCAGGATCTTCTTGCCAACCTTGTTGGCATGGTCGATCACCTGCACCATGCGGCCGCGTTGGCCGGCGGTGAGCGCACACATCAGCCCGGCCGCGCCGGCGCCGATCACCAGCACGTCGCATGCAATGGGCTTCATCGCCTGGCTCATTCCTTGATGCGCTTACGCCAGGTCGGGATCACGTCCAGCTGCATCTGGTCGTTGATCAGCTGCACTTCGCCATCCTGGATCAGCACATTCCAGCGCATGGCGCGCTGGATCTGCTCGGCCCAGCGTTCCACGAAGGTGCTGTCCAGATCCAGCACCGAGAGGTTGTCGAAGCGCTCCAGGCCCTTGGCCTGCTTGCTCCACCAGATATCGGCGCCGTGCCCGGCGAAGGTGATGACCTGAACCTGGCGGCTGCGGTTGCAGGCCTTGCGGATGCGCGATTCGTCGGGCTGGCCCAGGTCGATCCACTGCAGGATGTCGCCGGTGTAGTCGCGGTGCCACAGGTCCGGCTCGTCGTCGGTGCTCAGGCCGCGGCCAAACTCCAGGCGGTCCTCTGCATTCAGCGCGAAGGCCAGCAGGCGCACCATCAGGCGCTCATCGTTTTCCGACGGGTGCTGGGCCAGGGTCAGGTTATGGGTCGCGTAGTAGCCGCGATCCATGTCGCTGATCTGCAGTTCGGCCTTGCGGATGGTGGCGGTGAGAGCCATGGGGATACCGGGAGCAAAGAGGACCATGATAGTGGTTTGCCCCGGGGGTGTCCGGGACGATGCTTCTGAAGGACGGCGTTTGGTGGCACGCTGGGCACTTCGCGGTCCGGTTGTACGCCCTGCATGTCACGTTCTCCGCCACGCCGTCTGGTCATCGACGGTGCGCCCTTCATCTGCAGCATCCGGCGTGGGCCGGTCAGCGCCGACCCCGCCTGGACGGTGCTGTCGGCCTACGGTGCCGGGCGCCGCCTGCGCATCCGCTTCGACGCCGACCCGGCAAACGGTCGCCTGTCAGGGGATGCGGGGCTGGCCACGGGGAGCGTGCGCAGCGCCGCCGGTCAGTGGATCAACCTCCATCGACCGGCCGTGATACGGGCGCTGATCGACGCTGGGTTGGCTGCCGCCGATATGCGGGGCGACGAGTGCGATGGCTGGGCGCTGCTGGCGGTGGCCGCGCTGCCTGCCGACGCTGACGGTGGCAGCGAGGGCTCGGCATGACCCCGCCCAGCCGCCTGCAACTGCCTCCGGGGACGTGGGCAACGCTGCTCGACGGCCTGTGTGCGCGCTTCCCGCGGATCGACCGGGCGCAATGGGAAAGCCGCTTCGCGCGTGGGCGGGTGCTGGACGCGCAGGGCAGGGCGCTGGCGCCGGACCGGGCGTGGCAGGTGGGGTTGGAGATCCAGTATTTTCGTGAGGTGGCCGAGGAACCGGTGATTCCGTTCCTGGAAACCGTGCTGCATGAGGATGCGCATCTATTGGTGGCCGACAAGCCACACTTCCTGCCGGTAGCCCCGGCCGGGGCGCATGTGCGTGAAACCCTGCTGACGCGGCTGGTGGCGCGCACCGGCAATGCGGATCTGGTGCCGCTGCACCGGCTGGACCGCCTCACGGCCGGCCTTGTGCTGTTTTCCACCCACCCCGGCACCCGTGACGCCTACCAGCGGCTGTTCCGCGAGCGGCGCATCGGCAAAACGTACGAGGCGCTGGCGCCGGCGCTGCCCGGCCAGGCGTTCCCGTTGGAGCGGCACACGCGGCTGGCAGCGGGCGAACCGTTCTTCCGCATGGCCGAGGGCCCCGGCGAGCCGAATGCGCGCACCCGGATCGAGGTCATCGACGCCGAAGGCCCGATCTGGCGCTACCGGCTGCACCCCGAGTCCGGCCGCAAGCACCAGCTGCGCGTGCACATGGCCGCGCTGGGCGCCCCGATCGTCGGCGACGACCTGTACCCGACGCTGCGCCCGGCGGGCGAGGGCACAGCCGAGCCACCGCTGCAGCTGCTGGCCCAGGCGCTGGCCTTCATCGACCCGCTGACCGGCGAGCCGCGTCATTTCACCAGCGCCCGGCAGCTGGACGCCGGGTGGGGTGCGGTGGATGCCGACGGCTGACAGGACCCGGGCACTGCCGGCCGCGGGCGGCTCCCCGCGATAAACCCCGGTAGTGCCGGCCGCTGGCCGGCTCCCCGTAATGCCGGGATTTCATGGGAGCCGGCCAGCGGCCGGCAGTACCGGGGACGTTCGGATTTCATCGGGAGCCGGCCAGCGGCCGGCACTACCAGGGACGTTCGGATTTCATGGGGAGTCGGCCAGCGGCCGGCAGTACCGGGGACGTTCGGATTTCATGGGGAGCCGGCCAGCGGCCGGCAGTACCCGTGTGGATTACGCGTTCACCTGCGTCCTGTTCAGCGCCCTGAACGCTTGGCCAGCCAGCGATCCAGTTCCGCCGCGAACGCCTGCCGTTCGCGCGGGCCCAACGGCGGCGGGCCGCCGGTCTGCACGCCGGCGCCGCGCAGTTCCTCCATGAAATTGCGCATCGACAACCGCTCGGCCATGTTGTCCGGGGTGTACAGCTGCCCGCGCGGGTTCAGCGCCACGGCCTGTTTGGCAATCACCAGCGCGGCCAGCGGGATGTCCTGGGTGACCACCAGGTCGCCGGCGGCCACCCGCTCGACGATGGCGCTGTCGGCCACGTCCAGCCCGGACGGCACCTGGAGGAAGTCGATCACCCGCGAGGGCGGGGTGCGCAGCCAGTGGTTGGCCACCAGGGTCAGCGGCACCTTTACGCGCTCGGCCGCCCGGAACAGGATCTCCTTGATCACCCCGGGGCAGGCGTCCGCATCAACCCAGATGCGGCATGTGGCGGAACTTGAATCGGGCATTTGGCTGATCTTAAGGTAGGAAAAGTCTGAATGGGGCGCGCGAAATCGTGTAGGATGCGCCAATCCCTTGTCCCGTCAGGCGTGACGGGGGGATGGCTGAATAAACCAGCTATCGCTTTTTAGGTAAAACACGAGTATCGTCACCCACACTGTGTTTGCTAGGGTCACCGTGAATCGTGGCCTGGTGCAGTTGATCTCACGATCTGCTCATCGATCCGCTTTACCAACGCCTGCAACTCAGTCTCGGCTCCGATAAGCGGCGGCCGCGATTATTTCAACTATTGTTTCAGGAGTTAGTACATGTCTGATCGTCAGCAGGGCACCGTGAAGTGGTTCAACGACGCCAAGGGCTTCGGCTTCATCACCCCGGAAAGCGGCCCGGACCTTTTCGTGCACTTCCGTGCCATCCAGGGCACCGGCTTCAAGTCGCTGCAGGAAGGCCAGAAGGTGACCTTCGTCGCCGTGCAGGGCCAGAAGGGTATGCAGGCTGATCAGGTGCAGGCGGTCTAATCGACCCCCCGCTACCGTCAGGTTGCAATGAAACGCCGGGAGCGAAAGCTTCCGGCGTTTTTTATGCGCGGTGTTTTTTCATCCGTGGACGGCCGATGACATCGGCAGGGCGCGTACCTCGTTACGATGTCGCTTTGAACCTGCGGACCCGTCAATGATCAAGGTGCACCATCTGGACCACTCGCGCTCGCAGCGCGTGTTGTGGATGCTCGAAGAGCTGGGCCTGCCGTACCAGCTGGTCAACTACCAGCGCGACCCCACCACCTGGCTGGCGCCGCAGGCGCTGCGCGAGATCCACCCGCTGGGCAAATCGCCGGTGCTGCAGGACGACACCCTGGTGTTGGCCGAGTCCGGGGCCATCCTGGAATACCTCGCCGACCGCTACGACAGCGCTCGCCAGCTGTCGCCCGAACTGCTGCCGGCCCAGGCCGCCGAGCGCCTGCGCTACCGCTACTGGATGCACTACGCCGAGGGCTCGGCGATGCCGCCGTTGCTGTTGAGCCTGGTGTTCGCACGCGTGCGCAAGGCCCCCATGCCGTTCTTCGCCAAGCCGATTGCCCGTGGCATTGCCGACAAGGTGATGAAGGGGTTCGTGGGCCCGCAGCTCAAGCTGCACCTGCAGTGGATGGAGCGCGAGCTGGGCCAGTCGCCGTGGTTCGCCGGCGAACGCTTCACCGCTGCCGACATCCAGATGAGCTTCCCGATCCAGGCGGCCGCCTCGCGCGCAGGCAGCATGGACGCGTACCCGAAACTGCAGGGCTTCCTGCAGCGCATCGAACAGCGCCCGGCCTACCAGCGCGCCACCGAGCGCGGCGGGGCGCTGGACCTGGGCGCGGGCGCGGCATGAACTTGCGGGGGCGTGGCCGCGCCCCCATCTGGTGAGCATGGATACCCACCCCCTGCGCTTCGACAACCGATTCATCGGCGACCTTCCCGGCGACGAGGAAACCGGCCCGCGCGTGCGCGAGGTGCGCGGTGCCGCGTGGTCGTCGGTGATGCCCACGCCGGTGGCCGCGCCACAGTTGCTGGCGCTTTCCACTGACGTTGCCGACCTGCTGGGCCTTGGCTCGGACCTCACCGGCAGCCCGGATTTCGCGCAGGTGTTCGGCGGCAACGCGCTGTACGCCGGCATGCAGCCGTGGGCGGCCAACTACGGGGGCCATCAGTTCGGGCACTGGGCCGGGCAGCTCGGCGATGGCCGCGCCATTTCACTGGGCGAACTGCTGGCCCCGGACGGCGCGCGCTGGGAACTGCAACTGAAAGGGGCCGGGCGCACCCCGTATTCGCGCGGCGCCGATGGCCGCGCGGTGCTGCGCTCGTCCATCCGCGAATTCCTGTGCAGCGAAGCGATGCACCACCTGGGCGTACCGACCACGCGTGCGCTGAGCCTGGTGGGCACCGGCGATGCGGTGGTGCGCGACATGTTCTACGACGGCCACCCGAAGGCCGAACCCGGCGCGGTGGTGTGCCGGGTGGCACCGTCGTTCATCCGCTTCGGCACCTTCGAACTGCCGGCCTCGCGCGGCGACGTGGCCCTGCTGCGGCAGCTGGCCGACGCCTGCATCGCGCGTGATTTCCCGGCGCTGGCCGATGCCGGCGCGCAGCGGCATGCGCAGTGGTTCGCGCAGATCTGCGAGCGCACCGCGGTCATGGTGGCGCACTGGATGCGGGTCGGCTTCGTGCATGGGGTGATGAACACCGACAACATGTCCATCCTGGGCCTGACCATCGACTACGGCCCGTATGGCTGGGTGGACGACTACGACCCCGACTGGACCCCGAACACCACCGACGCGCAGGGCCGTCGCTACCGCTTCGGCACCCAGCCGCAGGTGGCGTACTGGAACCTGACCCGGCTGGCGCAGGCACTTTCGCCGCTGTTTGACGATGTCGCGCCACTGCACGACGGGCTGGCCCGTTTCCAGGCCGTGCACGCCGAGCGCGAGCGTGCGGACATCGCCGCCAAGTTCGGCCTGGCCTACTGCAGCGACGACGACGTGGCGATGATGGCGGCCTGGCGGCAGGTCTTGCAGGACGGCGAAATGGACATGACGCTCGCCTTCCGCGGCCTGATGGCGCTCGATCCGCAGGCGCCGTCGGTACAGGTGCTGGCCGAGGCCTTCTACAGCGACGCGCGGCGCGAGGCCGTGCTGCCCGCGTTGCAGGTCTGGCTGCAGCAGTACGCCGCGCGTCTGCGCGCCGATCCGCTGGATGCGGCCACGCGCCAGCAGCGGATGGCCGGTGCCAATCCGGTGTATGTGCTGCGCAACTGGCTGGCGCAGGAAGCCATCGAACAGGCCGAGCAGGGCGACATGAGCGGTGTGCACACGCTGCTGGAGGTGCTGCGCACCCCCTACGAGGTGCAACCGGGCCGCGCGCACTTCGCCGGCAAGCGCCCCGACTGGGCGCGCGACAAGGCCGGTTGTTCGATGCTGTCCTGCAGCTCCTGAGCCCGGCTGCGCGGCATGCCGCGCCTGCACCGCGAATCTCCAGACGGACACGCCACCGCACGCCGCAGCGCCTGCGGTGGCCGTTGGCATGCCTGCGCCTACGACAATGGTCGTAGTGGTGAAATCCGATAATCGCACGCGTAGTCGATAAACGCACTTGAATGGTGCAGTGCGATAAACCTACTTTCAATCCCGTTCCAAGCGATCCACCTCTGGCGGGCGAGGGCAGTGCCCACACGGTACTGAAGCCAGGTACAGGGGAAAGACCGCCGGAGTCCCTTTCCCTGTGCGGAGCCTGCGCATGCGTTGCCGTCTGTCTGTTCTTCCCCTGACCCTGCTTGCGGTGCTGCCGTCGCTGGCGCTGGCCTACCAGGCCGAGCCGCCGCGCGAGGCGCTGCAGGTGCTGCACGTGGTCCGCTACGCCGACGACGCCGCACCCGGGTCGCTGCGCTGGGCGATCACCACCGCCAACCAGGCCCCGGGCCGCTACCGCATCGAGATTGACGCGGTGGGCAGCGCGCCGTACGTGATCCGCCCGGCCTCGCCGCTGCCGGAGATCGTCGGCCCGGTGCAGATCGTCGGCACCCCGTGGGCGAGCACCGGCCAGTACGTTGCCATCGACGGCGCCGACTACGTTACCGGCACCGGCACCGATGCCTGCCCGGGTGCAGAGCCGGGCCAGTCCGGCACCAACGTGCGCACCACCACGCTGCCGGGCCTGGTCCTGCGTGACACCACCGGCGTGGCGCTGAGCGGTCTTGAGATCCGCAACTTCTGCATCGGCGTGCTGATCAACCGCAGCAGCCACAGCGACATCCACGACAACCGCATCGTGGCCAACAAGGGCGGCGCCGGCATCATGCTCACCGGCGACGACGGCAAGGGCCAGTCCACCGCCACCACCACCGTGCACAACCGCATCGTGCGCAACCAGTTCGTCGACAACGGCGACGGGTTGGAATTGACCCGCGGCGCGGCCTGGAACCTGGTGGCCGACAACCTGTTCCAGTCCACCGCCGCCAACCCGGAGCCGTCGCAGGGCATCGAAATTCTGTGGGGCAACGACAACACGGTGGTGCGCAACCGCTTCGTCGACTACTCCGACGGCCTGCAGATCAACTGGGGCAACCGCAACTACATCGCGGCCAACACCTTCACCGGCAACTCGATCGGGGTCAGCGTCACCGGCAGCGACAACGTGCTGGACGGCAACACGATCACCGGCAACGGGATCGGCATCGCGGTGCGTCCGCAGCCGGTAAGCGCACCGAACCGCTTCAGCGCCAACCAGATGGTCGGCAACGGGCTGAAGATCGCGCGCTGCGAAGCCGGCGGCGCCTGTGCCACGGGCCAGCCGCGCGGGGCGATCGTGTTCGGCGTGCCGGGGCTGGAACATGCCAGTTTCGTGGGCTCGCGTGGACGCGGGGTGGAGACCGACCCGGCCAAGCGCGCGCGCATCTGCAGTGGCGCCGATACCACCGGGTGCCAGCCGGCCCCCAACCTGGGCCAGGCCGCGCCGGTGTTGCAGGCGGTGCAGGGCAGCGGCACCGCGCGCACCGTGCACGGCGTATTCCAGGGCCCGCCGGGGCAGCGTTACCAGCTGGAGGTGTTCGGCAACCGTGCGGCCGGCGGGAACGAAGCCGAGTACCTGCTCGGCACCGTCGACGCCGTCACCGATGCGCAGGGGCATGGCCGCTTCACGCTGGCGCTGCCGGCCACCGGCGAGGCTGCCGGTATCGCCACGCTCACCGCCACCGCGACCTCCGCGCTGGGTGCCACCTCCCCGTTGAGCGCGCCGCTGTCGCTGCGCTGACCCGTCGACCCCGAGAGATTCCGATGCGATTTCCGACCCCCACTCCGTTGACCCTGCTGCTGTCCGCTGCCGTGCTGGCGCCCGCGCTGGCCCACGCGCAGGACAGCAACCGTTACGACGGCAAGACCCTGACCGGCGACTGGGGCGGCACACGTACCGCGCTGGACGAACGCGGCATCCGCTTCCGGGGCGACTACGTGGGCGAGGCGATGGGCGTGGTCGACGGCGGCTACGGCCGCACCGGCGCGCGCTATGCACAGCAGGTGCGGGTCGGCATGGACCTGGACATGGGCCGCCTGGCCGGTTGGGACGGCGGTGCCTTCCATGTCACCCTCAACGACCGCCGCGGCAACAGCACCTCGGCCGACCTGGTCGGCAACCGCTTCCCGATCCAGGAAGCCTACGGCGGCCAGTACACCCGGCTCACCGAGGCCAGCTATGACCAGACCTTCAACGGTGGGCAGTCGTATTTCAAGCTGGGCTACTACGCGATGGGCAACCAGTTCGGCCTGCACAGCCTGCTGACCCATTTCGTCAACGCCGCCTTCTGCGCCCATCCGCTGGCGATGTCGGGCAACAGCGGCTGGTACAACTACCCCACGGCGCGCTGGGGCGGTGAAGTGGCCCAGCAGGTGACCCCGGCACTGAACGTGCGCACCGGCTGGTTCCAGGTCAACCCGAACCTCGGCGGCAACATCGAACGCAATGCGTTCCGCCCGTTCGTGTCGGGCACCACCGGCTCGCTGATTCCGCTGGAGGTGACCTGGACCCCGGACAAGGGCGGGGCGCACCCGGGCGTGTACAAGTTCGGCGGCTACTACGACACCTCGCGCGTGGACCAGCGCGGGCTGGATACCTCGCCCACCACCGGCCGCCACGGTGCGTATGTGCTGGCTGAGCAGCGTCTCATTCGCGAGGCCGGCGACCCGCAGCGCGGCCTGACCGCCTTCGCGCAGTACATGGTGTCGGACACCGACACCGCGCAGATCCGCCGCTGGTATGCACTGGGCGGTGTCTACCAGGGCATCGGCACGCGTGCGCAGGACAGCATCGCGCTCGGCTACGTGGGCGCGGACATCAACCGCCGCCTGGTCGACGCGCGCCGCGCCACCCTGGCCGACATGGGGGTGGCGACGGACTCGCCGCTGTACCAGCTGAGCCAGGCCGAGGAACTGTTCGAACTGTCCTACAGCATCCAGGTGAACCCCTGGCTGATGATCCGCCCCGACGTGCAGTACATCGTCAACCCCGGCACGTTCGCCTACACCCGCACCGACAACGCGTGGGCCGTGGGCGTGCAGGCCAAGGTGACCTTCTGATGCGCGCCTTCCTTCCCTCGTTCCTGGTGAACCGCATGCGTCCGCTCACTCCCTTCATGCTGGCCGCCGTGCTCGGCGGCGCCGCGGCCGTTGCCCACGCCGCACCGGTACCGGTCACGCCCTTGCAGGTAGGCACACTGCGCATCGGCGAGGGCGCGCCGCGCACCATCGTGCCGATCACCGGCGCCACCGCCGAACAGGCGCTGCAGCAGGCCGCCGTGATCGCCGCCAGCCCGGCCACCGACCTGGCCGAATGGCGCATCGATTATCTGGACATCGCCACCGACGGCAAGGCGCTGGTAACCCTCGGCAAGCGCATCGCGCGCACGCTGGATGGCAAGCCGATGATCCTCACCTTCCGCACCCAGGCCGAAGGTGGCAGCAAGCCGATCAGCGACGCCGACTACGCCGCGCTGTACGCCACGCTGCTGCGCGCCGGCTTCACCCAGCTGATCGACGTGGAGATGTTCCGCGATCCCGAGCGGGTGGCGGCGCTGGTCGCGCAGGCGCACGCGGCCGGGGTGAAGGTGGTGATGTCCAGCCACGACTTCCACGCCACCCCGGCGCGCGAGGAGATCGTTGCGCGGCTGCTGCGCCAGGAAGCGATGGGGGCCGACGTGTTGAAGATCGCGGTGATGCCGCGCGACGCCGGCGACGTGCTGGCGCTGCTGGATGCGACCTGGCAGGTGCGCCAGCGCAGCCGCAAGCCGCTGCTGACCATGTCCATGGGCGGTACCGGCGTGGTCTCGCGGCTGGCCGGGGAAACGTTCGGGCAGGCGCTGACCTTCGGCATGATCGGCACGCCGTCGGCGCCGGGCCAGGTCGAGGTCGAGCAGCTGCAGCAGGTGCTCCAGGTCATCCATGCGTCCAGCCAGGCCGGTCGTTGAGACCTCCCCGCCGGACGCCCCCCGCACTACGTCGTCGCAGGATCCCCGTATGAGCCATGCCACCGCCGCCGCGTCCCCGCTCGTGCTTGAGCGGATGAGTCCTTTCCAGTGGACGGCGATCGCCATCTGCGTGCTGTTGAACATGCTCGATGGTTTCGACGTGATGGTCATGGCGTTCACCGCGCCCCACGTATCGGCCGACTGGGCGCTGTCGGGCAAGCTGCTGGGCATCATGCTCAGCGCCGGTCTGGTCGGCATGGCGCTGGGCTCGTTCCTGCTGGCGCCGCTGGCCGACCGCTGGGGCCGGCGGCCGATGATCATGCTGTGCCTGGTGATCCTCACCGTGGGCATGGCGTTGTCGGCGCTGGCCGGCAACGCGTGGCAACTGGGCGCGCTGCGCGTGTTCACCGGCGTGGGCATCGGCGGCATGCTGGCTGGCGTGGGCGTGATCACCGCCGAGTACGCCAACCCCAAATGGCGCAGCACCGCGGTGGCGCTGCAGGCCACCGGCTACCCCATCGGCGCCACCCTGGGCGGGGTGCTGGCGGCCTGGATGCTGCAGCATTTCAGCTGGCACAGCGTGTTCCTGATCGGTGCCGGCGCGTCGTTGCTGTGCATCCCGCTGGTACTCAAGTGCCTGCCCGAATCGCTGGATTTCCTGGTGGCCCGGCGTCCGCCGGATGCCTTGCCGCGGCTCAACGCGTTGCTGGCGCGCATGCACATGCCCGCGCTGCAGGCGCTGCCGCCGGCACCGCTGCGCCCCGATGGCCGTAAAGGCTACGCCGCGCTGTTCGTCGGCGACCTGCGCCGGGTCTCGGTGCTGATCGCACTGGCGTTTTTCCTGCACATGTTCGCGTTCTATTTCGTGCTGAGCTGGACGCCGAAGCTGCTGGTGTCGGCCGGCGTGTCGGCGCAGCAGGGCATCACCGGGGGCGTGCTGCTCAACCTGGGCGGGATTGTCGGTGGCAGCCTGTTCGGTTGGCTGGCCTCGCGCTGGGCGTTGTCGCGGCTCACCGCGGCCAGCCTGCTGCTGGCGATGGTGGCGATGCTGGCCTTCGCCGGTTTCAACACCCAACTGGGCATCGCCTTCCCGGTGGCGTTCGTGATCGGTGCGGCGTTGTTCGGCGCCATGGCCGGCCTGTATGCCGCCGCGCCGGTGGTGTTCGCCGCCGACGTGCGCACCACCGGGCTGGGCTGGGCGATCGGCATTGGCCGGGTCGGCGCGATCCTGTCGCCGCTCACCGTCGGCCTGCTGGTCGATGCGGGCTGGTCGCCCACCGCGCTGTACGTGCTGTGTGCGCTGCCGTTGGCACTGGCGGCGTGGGCCTGCCTGGGCCTTCGCGTCGGCGTTGGCCAGACGCGCAACTGAGTCGCCGGGCATGAATAGCCTTGCGTGCGATTATCGCATCATGAGTCCGATTATCGGATTGACTGCGTCGTCGCCGCTGCGCACCATGTCCGCGTCCCGTTTTCCCCCGTATGTCGCCGCCGCCTGCAGGGCACGGCAAGGAGCAACGCAGTGATCGACAAGACCGTGGCCAACGCTGACGCAGCGGTGGCCGACATCCACGACGGGGCGACGGTGATGATCGGCGGGTTCGGTACCGCCGGCATGCCCGACGCCCTGATCGACGCCCTGATCGCGCAGGGCGCGCGCGGGCTGACCATCATCAACAACAATGCCGGCAACGGCGACACCGGGCTGGCCTCGCTGATCCGGCACAAGCGCGTGCGCCGCATTGTCTGCTCGTTCCCGCGCCAGGCCGACTCGCAGCATTTCGACACCGCGTACCGCGCCGGCGAGATCGAGCTGGAACTGGTGCCGCAGGGCAACCTGGCCGCGCGCATCCATGCCGCCGGCTCGGGCCTGGGCGCGATCTTCACCCCCACCGGTTACGGCACCGAACTGGCGCAGGGCAAGGAAACCCGCGAGATCGACGGGCGCCATTACGTGCTCGAATACCCGCTGCACGCCGACTTCGCGCTGATCAAGGCCCACCACGGCGACCGCTGGGGCAACCTGGTGTACCGCAAGACCGCGCGCAACTTCGGCCCGCTGATGGCGATGGCCGCGCGCTGTGCGATCGTGCAGGTGGACGCCGTGGTGCCGCTGGGCGACCTGGACCCGGAGGCCGTGGTGACGCCCGGCATCTTCGTGCAGCGCGTGGTTGCTCTGGATGCCACCGCCACCGCCACTGCTGGAGCCCGCGCATGAACCGCCTGAGCCGCGAACAGATGGCCGCGCGCGTGGCGCGTGATATTCCCGAAGGTGCCTACGTCAATCTGGGCATCGGCCTGCCCACCACGGTGGCCAACTTCCTGCCCGCCGACAAGGAGATCTTCCTGCAGTCGGAGAACGGCCTGCTCGGCATGGGCCCGGCGCCGGCCGCAGGCGAGGAGGACCCGGACCTGATCAACGCCGGCAAGCAGCCGGTGACGCTGCTCACCGGCGGCTGCTATTTCCACCATGCCGATTCGTTCGCGATGATGCGCGGCGGTCACCTGGACATCTGCGTGCTGGGTGCCTTCCAGGTGTCGGCACAGGGCGACCTGGCCAACTGGAGCACCGGTGCGGCCGATGCCATCCCCGCCGTCGGTGGGGCGATGGACCTGGCGATCGGCGCCAAGCAGGTGTTCGTGATGATGGACCTGCTGACCAAGCAGGGGCAGAGCAAGCTGGTGGACACCTGCAGCTACCCGCTCACCGGGCTGCGCTGCGTGTCGCGCGTGTATACCGATGTGGCCGTGTTCGACCTGGGCGAGGAGGGCGCGCGCGTACTGGAAATGGTGGACGGGGTCAGCTTGGCGCAGCTGCGCGAACTCACCGGCCTGCCGCTGCAGATGGGCGAAGGAGCCTGACATGAGCCTGCATGACACCTACATCATCGATGGCATCCGTACCCCGATTGGGCGCTACGGCGGCGCGCTGGCCGGCGTGCGTGCCGATGACCTCGGCGCGATCCCGCTCAAGGCGCTGCTGGCGCGCCATCCGCAGCTGGACCCGGCGCTGATCGAAGAGGTCTACCTGGGCTGCGCCAACCAGGCCGGCGAGGACAACCGCAATGTGGCCCGCATGAGCCTGCTGCTGGCCGGCCTGCCGGTGAGCGTGCCGGGCAGCACCGTCAACCGGCTGTGCGGCTCGGGGCTGGACGCGATCGGTACGGTGGCGCGCGGCATCGCCGCCGGTGAACTCGGGCTGGCCATTGCCGGCGGCGTGGAATCGATGTCGCGCGCGCCCTACGTGATGGGCAAGGCAGGCACGCCGTTCGCACGCGACCAGGGGATGGAAGACACCACCATGGGCTGGCGCTTCATCAACCCGCAGCTGCGCGCGCTGTATGGCGTGGAGACCATGGGCCAGACCGCCGAGAACGTGGCCGAGCGTTTCGCGGTATCGCGCGCGGACCAGGACGCGTTCGCGCTGCGCAGCCAGCAGCGCGCCGCTGCCGCCCAGCAACGTGGGTTCTTCGACGGCGAGATCGTGGCGGTCGATGCGCCCGGGCGCAAGCGCGGCGAAACCGTGTGCGTGGCGCGCGATGAACACCCGCGCGCGGACACCACGCTGGACGCATTGGCCGCACTCAAGCCCTTGTTCCGCCAGCCCGGCAGCGTGACCGCCGGCAATGCCTCGGGCATCAACGACGGCGCCGCTGCGTTGCTGCTGGCGTCGGGCGCACAGGCACGCGCACTGGGGCTGACCCCGCGCGCACGCATCCTGGGGTTTGCCAGTGCCGGGGTCGAACCGGCGGTGATGGGCATGGGCCCGGTGCCGGCCACCCAGCGCCTGTTGGCGCGGCTCGGGTTGTCCATTGCCGACTTCGATGCGATCGAGCTCAACGAAGCGTTCGCCTCGCAGGGGCTGGCGTGCCTGCGTCAGCTCGGCGTCGCCGACGATGCCGCGCACGTCAACGCCAATGGCGGTGCCATCGCGCTGGGCCATCCGCTGGGCATGAGCGGCGCGCGCCTGGCGCTGACCCTGCTGCGCCAGCTGGAAGCCAGCGGTGGCCGGCGTGGCCTGGCCACCATGTGCATCGGCGTGGGCCAAGGGGTTGCGCTGGCCATCGAGCGCGTGTGACCGCCCGTGTTTTGTCCTGCTTCACGGCCGCTGCCGCCTTCGCATGGCAGCGTGCCACTGCCTTTCAGCTGCGGCCCCACCGGCCGCCCGCCAACCGGAGTACGCCATGAGCGATCCCACTGACCTGCGCGGCTACCGCAGGCCCTATCCCGGCACCCAGCCGGACCGCATCCACCTGCCGTATGCCTCCACCCGCCTGCGCGGCCCCGGGCGTGACCCGATCCAGATCCCGGCCACGCTGTCCGAAGTGACCGGGCCCACCCTGGACCGCATCACCCTGGGCGAACACGCCGCCGACCTGACCGCCGGCTTCAAGGGCCAGCCTCTGGGTGAGCGCATCGTGGTCAGTGGCCGGGTGCTGGACGAGAACGGCCGCCCAGTGCGCAACACCGTGGTCGAGGTGTGGCAGTGCAACGCCGCGGGCCGCTACCTGCACAAGGGCGACCAGCACGACGCGCCGCTGGACCCCAATTTCACCGGTACCGGCCAGGTGCTCACCGACGACCACGGCCATTACCGCTTCACCACCATCAAGCCCGGCGCCTATCCGTGGCGCAACCACTACAACGCGTGGCGCCCGGCGCACATCCATTTTTCGCTGCATGGCGACGGCATCGGGCAACGCCTGGTGACGCAGATGTATTTCCCCGGCGACCCGCTGCTGGACTACGACCCGATCTACAACTGCGTGGACGACCCCAAGGCCCGCGCACGCATGGTGTCCTCGTTCGACTGGGAAAACACCGCCAACGAATTCGCCCTCGGCTACCGTTTCGACATCGTGTTGCGCGGTCGCAAGATGACCGTGTGGGAGTAAGCAGATGAGTTTCCAATCCACTCCGTGGCAGACCGTGGGCCCGTACTACCGGCTGGGCCTGGAACCGCTGTACCGCACCGACCTCGCGCCGGCCCAGGCGCAGGGAGAGCGCGTGCAGGTGCAGGGCCAGGTGTTCGACGGCTTGGGCGTGCCGGTGTCCGATGCCGTGCTGGAAATCTGGCAGGCCGATGCGCAGGGCATCTACGCGCACCCCGAAGACCCGCGCCACGCCGAGCATGACCCGGCCTTCGATGGCTGGGGCCGGGTGCCGACCGATGCGCAGGGCCGCTTCGCCTTCACCACCGTGCGCCCGGGCAGCGTGGCCGGGCCCAGGGGGCAGCCGCAGGCGCCGCACCTGATGGTGCTGGTGTTCATGCGCGGGTTGCTGCGCGCGGCCAGTGCGCGGCTTTACTTCAGCGACGCGCCGGGCAACGCCGACGACCCGATCCTGGCCTTGGTGCCGGCCGAACGCCGCGCCACGCTCATCGCCCAGGCGCAGGGCAACGGCCTGTATCACTGGGACGTGCGCATGCAGGGCGAGCTGGAAACCGTGTTCTTCGACTACTGAGGCCGGCCTGCACGCGCAGCCTGACGGTGCGCGGGTAAGCTGGATCCTCCTTTGACTGGATGGCGTTTGATGAGCGATTCCCACGCGCTGCTTGGCGGCCTGTTCGGTGCGCCGGAGGTGGACGCGGTGTTCACCGACACCGCACGCCTGCAGGCGATGCTCGACGTGGAAGCCGCGCTCGCACGTGCCCAGGTGCGCTGTGCGGTGATTCCGCCGGCGGCGCTCGGCCCGATCGAAGCCGCCTGCCGGGCCGACCTGTACGCCGTGCCCGCGTTGGGCCAGGCCACGCTGCTGGCCGGCAACCCGGCCATTCCGCTGGTCAAGGCGCTGACCGCGCAGGTGCGCCACGCCGATGCCGACGCCGCGCGCTGGGTGCACTGGGGCGCCACCAGCCAGGACATCATCGACACCGGCGCGGTACTCCAACTGCGTGAAGCGGTGGGCCTGGTGCAGGAGCGGCTGCATGTGCTGTGCACCGCGCTGGCGGTGCTGGCCGATGCCGAGCGCGATACCGGCCTGCCCGGGCGCACGTTGTTGCAGCAGGCGGTGCCGGTGACCTTCGGACTGAAGGCCGCCGGTTGGCTCGACGCGTTGCACCGCAGCCAACGGCGTCTGCAGGCGTTGCACGCCGACACGCTGGTGCTGCAGTTCGGCGGTGCGGCCGGCACCCTGGCGTCACTGCAGGCGCGCGGCCTGGACGTGGCCCAGGCGCTGGGCGAGGAACTGCAGTTGCCGGTGCCGGCGCTGCCGTGGCACACCGCGCGCGACCGGGTCGCCGAGCTCGGCAGCACGTTCGCGCTGCTCACCGGCACGCTGGGCAAGATCGCCACGGATATCGTGCTGCTGATGCAGTCCGAAGTGGCCGAAGCATTCGAGCCGGCCGGCGAGGGCAGGGGCGGGTCATCGGCGATGCCGCACAAGCGCAATCCCGTGGGCTGCGTGGCGGCCATTGCCGCAGCCACCCGGGTGCCCGGCCTGCTGTCCACCTTGTTCGTGGCGATGCCACAGCCGCATGAGCGGGCGGCCGGGCAATGGCATGCCGAGTGGGAAACCGTGCCGGAGATCGTGCGCCTGTGCGCCGGCAGCCTGGCCCAGGTGACCGTGGTGGTGCAGGGCCTGCAGCTGGACCGGGCGCGCATGCGCGACCACCTGGAAAGCCACGGCGGCCTGCTGTACGCCGAAGCGGTGGCGGTGACGCTGGCTGAAACGCTGGGCAAGGCCGCCGCGCATGCGCTGGTGGAGCAGGCCGCACGCCAGGCGCTTGCCCAGTCACGGCACCTGCGCGAGGTGCTGCAGGACATGCCGGCGGTGAGCGCGCAGCTATCGCCGACGCAGCTGGCGGCGTTGTTCGCGCACGACAGCTGGCGCGGCATGGCCGACACCTGGATCAACCGCGTGCTGGCGCAGCGCTGAACCCTATTGGAGTGTTGCAATGCAATTTCTGGAGCTTGATACGCATCGCCTGCATTACCGCATCGACGGGCCGGACGATGCGCCATGGTTGACCTTCTGCAACTCGTTGGGCACCGACCTGCACATGTGGGACCCACAGGTGGCGGCGCTGTCGGCGCGGTTCCGGATCCTGCGCTACGACCGCCGTGGGCATGGCCAGTCCAGCGCGCCACCGGGCCCGTACAGCGTGGCCGACCTGGGCGCGGACGTACTGGCGCTGTGGGACCACCTGGGCGTGGCGCGCAGCCATTTCTGCGGGCTGTCGATCGGCGGCCTGACCGGGCAGTGGCTGGGCGTGCATGCGGGCACACGCCTGCACACGCTGACGGTGGCGGCCACCGCCGCGAAGATCGGCACGGCCGAGAGTTGGGAGGCGCGCATCGCGCAGGTGCGTGCGCACGGACTGTTGCCGCTGCGCGACGGCACCGCCGAACGCTGGTTCACCCCGGCCTTCATTGCGGCGGAACCGGCGCGGGTTGAGGACATCCTGCAGCGCTTCGTCGCCACCACCGTTGCAGGCTACGTCGGCTGCTGCCACGCCGTGGCCACCGCGGACTTCCGTGACGCGCTGGCGCAGATCCAAGTGCCGACCCTGGCCATCGCCGGCGACGACGATCCGGTCTGCCCTCCCGCAGACCTGCAGGCCATCGCACGCGGGGTCGCCCACGGCCACGCCGTCACCGTGCCCGGCCGCCACATCTGCAATATCGAATCGGCCGACGCATTCACCGCCGCCCTCACTGCCCACCTGACCTAGGTACCCACCGTTGGTCGGTACGCCCCACCCCGAACGAGGCATCCCAATGGACGAACAGGAACGTTACGAAGCCGGGCTGGCCGTGCGCCGCGCCGTACTCGGCGAGGCCCACGTCGAACGCTCGCTGCAGGCGCGCACCGACTTCACCCACGAATTCCAGGACTTCATCACCCGCACCGCATGGGGCACGGTGTGGACCCGCGACGGCCTGCCGCGCCACACCCGCTCGCTGCTGACCATCGTGATGATGGTGGCGCTGGGGCACGACGAAGAGTTCAAGCTGCACATCCGCGCCGCGCGCAACAACGGCGTCACCCCGGATGAGATCAAAGAGGTGCTGTTGCAGGCCGCCATCTACTGCGGCGTGCCGGCCGCCAACCACGCCTTCGCGCTGGCCAAGCCCATCCTCGAAGAACAGGCCAACGAACCGCCCCGTTGATGCCGGCCGCTGGCCGGCAACCCGAACGAAAACTCGAACGAAACCGGATATCGCCGACCGACACCCCGCCTCAATGCAGCAACGTACCCAGCCGTTGCGCCGCTTCCCGCAGCCGCGGCAGCAGCTGCGACTGCATCACCCCCAGGCTGATGCGCCCGGCCTGGGTGCCGATGTTCAGCGCGCCTACCACCGCACCACTGCGCGCATGCACCGGCACGGCGATCGAACGCAGCCCGATCTCCAGCTCCTGGTCCACCAGCGCCACGCCGTCGCGGCGCACGCGGTCCAGCGTGTCCAGGAATTCGTCCATGCGCGTCACGGTGCGCTCGGTACGCGGCCGCAGCGGATTGCGTTCCAGGTAGCTTTCCAGCGTGTCGTGCGGCAACGCGGCCAGCAGCACGCGGCCCATCGAGGTGCAGTACGCCGGCAGGCGGCTGCCGGCGCGCAACCCGATCGACATGATCCGCACGGTTTCAGCGCGGGCCACGTACAGCACGTCATCGCCATCCAGCACGCCCAGCGAGCATGACTCATGCACGTCGTCGCGCAGGGCGTCCAGCACAGGCTGCGCAGCCGCGGTCATCGACGACGACGCGACATACGCCCCGCCCATGCCCAGCACGCGCGGCAGCAGCACGAAGCCGCGGCCCTGTTCGCCCACGTAGCCGAGCTTTTCCAGCGTGTACAGCACGCGCCGCACCGCCGCGCGCGAGATGCCGGTTTCGGTGCTGATCTGCGACATGGTCACTTCGCGCGGGTGCTGGGAAAACACGCTCAGCACCACCAGCCCGCGGCCCAGCGAGGTCATGAAATCCGGATCGCCCTGGTTGTCCTGGATCAGCTGCATCAGCTCATGGCTGAGCCCGCGATCCTGCGGCGGGGCAGGGGCGCGCTTGGGGCGACGGCTGGGAGGTGCGGCAGACATGGCGGTGGTTCGTGCTCGGTGATCGTGCATGGTAAGGGCTGCACGCGACGAAGCGAAGCGGCGCGCCACGGTGGGAAGACCGTGGCGCGCGGGGCTCAGCGCGTGGCCGGCAACGCGTAGGCGATCACGTAGTCACCACGATCCGGCGACTGGCGTGCACCGCCGGCGGAAATCACCACGTACTGGCGACCGGTCTTCGGCGACACATAGGTGATCGGCGTGCCCTGGCTGCCCACCGGCATGCGCGCCTTCCATACTTCCTCGCCGGTGCGGCTGTCATACGCGCGCAGGTAGTAATCCTGGGTGCCGGCGAAGAACAGCAGGCCCGACTGGGTCGCCAGCGAGCCGCCCAGGGTGGGCATGCCGATCGGAATCGGCAGGCGCATCTTGACGCCCATCGGACCGGTGTCCTTCACCGTGCCCACCGGCACCTGCCAGACCAGCTGGTGGGTGGCCAGGTTGATCGCCGACAGCGTGCCGAACGGCGGCTCCTGGCAGGGAATGCCCAGCTTGGACAGGAAGCGGTCGCGCAGCGAGCCATACGGCGTGCCGGTCTGCGAGGCCGCGCCCATTTCCACGCCGCCCGCACCGCTGGTCATTTCCGCACGCGGAATGAGCTTGGTCCACAGGCCCAGGCGCATGTCGTTGACGAACAGGTAGCCGGTGGTGGGATCCACCGACGCGCTGCCCCAGTTCATGCCGCCCAGCGAGCCGGGCCACTGCAGGGCCAGGTCCTCGCCCGGCGGGGTGAACATGCCGTCGTAGCGGAAGCCCTTGAACTGGATGCGGCACAGCATCTGGTCGATCGGCGTGGCGCCCCACATGTCCGATTCGGTCAGCGTCTGCGCGCCGATCTGCGGCAGCCCCACCGACAGGCGCTGGGTGGGCGCGTAGCGCTCGCCCGCGGCGTTGCCCTGCGGTGCCGCGATGTCGCGCACCTCGGTGATCGGCTGGCCGGTGGCACGGTTGAGCATGAACACCTGGCCAGCCTTGGTGATCTGCAGCAGCGCGGGCAGGGTGCCGCCCTTGCCGTCGGGCACGTCGGTCAGAGTGGGCTGCGCGGGCAGGTCGTAATCCCACAGGTCGTGGTGCACGGTCTGGTAGACCCAGCGCTCCTTGCCGGTGGCCACGTCCAGTGCCACCACTGCCGAGCTGTACTTGTCATCCTGCGGGGTGCGCTCGCCGGCCCACTGGTCCGGCGTGGTGTTGCCGGTGGGCAGGTAGACCAGGCCCAGCTGCGGGTCGTAGGCCATCGAGGTCCACACGTTCGGGGTGGCGCGGGTGTAGTGGTTCGAGGGATCCAGCGGCACGTCCGGGGTTTCCCTGGACAGGTCCCAGACCCAGGCCAGCGCGCCGCTGCGCACGTTGTAGGCACGCACCACGCCGGAGGGTTCGTTGACCTCGATGTTGTCGGCCACCCGGCCGCCCACGATCACCAGTTCGCCGGCCACCAGGGGCGCGGCGGTCAGCGTGTAGAAGCCGGGCTTGATCTCGCCCATGCCCCGCTTGAGGTCCACCACGCCGGCCTCGCCGAAGTCCGGGCAGGGCGCGCCGGTGGTGGCATCCAGCGCGAACAGGCGCGCGTCGATCGACGTCATCAGAATGCGCTTCTCGCACAGCGCCGGGGCCGGTGCTGCGGCGACGGTAGCCGGTGCGGCAGGGCCGGGTGCGGCGGCGACCGTGGGCGCGCCGACCAGTGGCTGGCCTGCGTCGAAATAGCCCAGGCCACGGCAGCGCTGCCAGTTCGGCGCGCTCGCCTTGGGATCGAACGCCCAGCGCTGCTTGCCGCTGTCCACGTCCAGCGCCACCACCTGGTTGTGCGGCGTGCACAGGTACAGCGTGTCGCCGATCTGCAGCGGTGTGTTCTGGTCTTCGGCGCCGAAGCCATCGCTCTGCGGCACGTCGCCGGTATGCGCGGTCCAGGCCACCTGGAGCTGGGTGACGTTGGCCGGGGTGATCTGGTCCAGCGCGGCAAAACGGGTGCCGGCCGTGGTGTTGCCCCAGTGCTGCCAGTCGCGCTGCTCGCTGCCCTTGGCCACCGGCACCACGGCCGGGGACGCGCCCTGCGCGGTGACCACCGGGCGCGGCTGGAACGCCGACACTGCGGTACCCAGCAGGCCCACCAGCAGCAGCGCGGCCACGCCGTAGGCCGCGCGCCCGGGGCGCTGGCCACGGTTGCGCCGGAGCACCGGCCAGGTCAGTGCGACCAGCATCGCCAGCACGGCGGGCATCACCAGCCGCGACACCAGCGGCCAGAATTCCAGCCCGGCATCGGCCAGCGCCCAGGCCACGGTGGCGACGAACGCCACGCCATACAGCAGCGCGCCCGACGGGCGGCGCAGGGCCAGCAGCCCGCCGGCCACCAGCGACGCGGCGCCCATCAGCAGGAAGTACCAGCTACCGCCCAGCTGGGCCAGCCGCACACCGCCTACCAGCAGAACCAGGCCGAACAGCATCACCACGATGCCAATCAGGACCACCAGGGTGCGGCACAGGGCCGACGGTTTCGTGTTCTCGTCCACGTTGCATGAACCTCTACAGGAAACCCGGTACCGACCGGTACCGGGCAGGCCCGCGCGCGCCATGCGTGGCGGGGACCGTTGGCCATCACACCCCGGCATTGCCTTGCCCTGCACGGGCGCGGGAATGCTTCGCTGCTTATCGCGGAAAGGGAGTGAACGACCGGTTAGGGCGATTATCGCACCGTTGTGCGATTTACGCGTGAACCCGCGGTGCCACCGATGGAACGCAGCAACGCAGCGCCCGGCCGCGCGGGCAGTGCCGCGCCGAAGCGTTTACCCTATGCCACCCCGTTCGTTGCCCGCCCCATGACCGAGTCTTCCGCCACGCCCGCCTGGGCCGGCCGCCTGCGCGATATCGCCGATTTCCCCAAGCCGGGCATCCTGTTCAAGGACATCATGCCGCTGCTGGCCAATGGCGATGATTTCGCCGAGGCCATCGACGCGATGGTGCAGCCGTGGCGCACGGCGAACCTGCAGGCAGTGATGGGCATCGAATCGCGCGGCTTCATCCTGGGCGCGGCCATGGCGCGCGTGCTGGGCGTCGGCTTCGTGCCGGTGCGCAAGCCGGGCAAGCTGCCGGGCCGCACGCTGAAGCAGGAATACACGCTGGAGTACCGCACCGACACCATCGAAGTGCACGCCGACGCCTTGCCGGCCGGTGCGCGCGTGCTGGTGGTCGATGATGTACTGGCCACCGGCGGCACGTTGCTGGCGGCGTTGTCGCTGGCGCGCCAGTTGCAGGTGGAAGTGGTGGGCGCGGCCGTGCTGGTGGAACTGGCCGGGCTGGGCGGGCGCGAGCGCTGGGACGGCGACGTGCCGCTGCTGGCCAACCTGGTGTATTGAGCCGGAACGCCCTGACCGTAGAGCCGGGCTCTGCCCGGCTGATCGGCATGGCGCAAAGCCGACCAACGGTCGGCTCTACCCCCCCGGTTACATGCGGCGGACGCGGAAGCGGCGGCCCTTGATCTTGCCGGCTTCCAGCCGGTCGATCGCGCGGCCTACCTGCTCGCGCGCGATCGCCACGTACGAACGCGTGGCGTAGATGTCGATCTTGCCGATCACCTTGGCCGACAGCCCGGCTTCACCGGTCAACGCCCCCAGGATGTCGCCCGGGCGCAGCTTGTCGGTCTTGCCGCCATCGATGCGCAGCGTTTCCATCGCCGCCTGCGGCAGCACGGCGGGGCGTGCCGTCGCCAGCGGGGTCTTCTGCCAGTCCAGCGGCTTGCCCTGCGCGGCTTCCAGCGCATCGGCGCGGTTGCGCTCGCGGCCGGTCACCAGGCTTACCGCCAGGCCCGACGCACCGGCGCGGCCGGTACGGCCCACGCGGTGTTCGTAGGTTTCGATGTCGGTCGGCAACTCGTAGTTGATCACCGCCGCCAGGTCCTGCACGTCCAGCCCGCGCGCGGCCACGTCGCTGGCCACCAGCACGTTGCAGCTGCGGTTGGCGAAGCGCACCAGCACTTCATCGCGGTCGCGCTGTTCCATCTCGCCGTGCAACGGCAGTGCCGAGAAGCCGAACTGCTGCAACGAATTGGCTACGTCATCCACGTCGCGGCGGGTGTTGCAGAACACCACGGTTGATTCGGGGGTGTACTTCAGCAGCAGGCCGGCCAACGCCTTCTGCTTGCTGGCCAGGTCCACTTCGCAGAACAGGTGGCGAATCGCCGGTGCGTTGTCGGCACCCTGGACGGTCACTTCCACCGGATCGCGCAGCAGCACGCGGGCGATCTCGCGGATCTCGTCGGGATAGGTGGCCGAGAACAGCAGCGTCTGGCGGTCCTTGCTGGTGCGCCCGGCGATCTCGCGGATGGGCTCTTCAAAGCCCATGTCCAGCATGCGGTCGGCTTCGTCCAGCACCAGCGTGGTGACCCCGCCCAGCTTCAGGACGCGCTTGCGGCCGAGCTCCTGGATGCGGCCGGGCGTGCCCACGACCACGTGCGGGTCGTGCGCTTCCAGCGAGGCCAGCTGCGGGCCCAGCGGCATGCCGCCGGTGAGCACCACCAGCTTCAGGTTGGGGATGCCGGTGGCGAGCTTGCGGATCTGCTTGCCCACCTGGTCGGCCAGTTCGCGGGTGGGGCACAGCACCAGTGCCTGGGCGCGGATCACCGACGGGTCCAGGGCCTGCAGCAGGCCCAGCCCGAAGGCGGCGGTCTTGCCGCTGCCGGTGGGTGCCTGGGCGATCAGGTCGCGGCGCTCAAGGATCGCCGGCAGGCTCTGCGCCTGCACGGGGGTCATCTGGGTATAGCCCAGCGCGTCGATGCCCGCCGCCAGCGAGGCCGACAGGGGCAGTTCGGAGAATTCATTCATGGCGCATTCTACCCGCTGGGCCGCCTGTCGGGCGCGTGCCGACGCTGCTCAGGCCAGATCCAGCGCCCGCAGCCCCGCCATCAACGCGGTGTGCTGGGCATGGCTGAACTCGCCCGGGCCGTCGCTGATATCCAGAATCAGCGTGTGGAACCAGGGATTGGGGTGGCTGATGTCCTGCTCCCAGCGGACCACGACCTCCGGGCCCAGCACCCGCTGCAGCAGGTCGATGAGGTCGTCTTCGGCGTCATCGACCGCCCCGTAGCGCTCCAGCACCTGACGGTACGGAATTTGCAGACGACGGCGATCGACGGGGGGAACACGCTCACGCTTCATCGCACCAGTGTGGCATGCGGCACCCGCTCACCCCAGCAGCGCGTGCACGCCCAGGTTGATGGCCAGGCCCCCGGCCAGCAACCAGCCAAACAGCAGCAGGGCCAGCAGCAGCGGCTTCATGCCGGCCTGGCGCAGCGCCGACACGTGTGTGGTCAAGCCCAGCGCCGCCATGGCCATGGCCAGCAGCACCGTGTCGATTTCGATGGCGAGGGCGACCCACGCGGCAGGCAGCAGGTGCAGCGAATTCAACCCGGCCACCACGACGAAGCCGAACGCAAACCACGGCACCACGATCTTCGCGCGTGCCGCCCCGGCCTGGGCGCGGCCACCGCGGGCCAGCAGCAACGACAGCGCCACCAGGAACGGGGCCAGCATCATCACCCGCACCATCTTGGCGATCACCGCGGTGTCGGCCGCCCCTTCGCTGACCGCGCGTCCGGCCGCGACCACCTGCGCCACTTCGTGCACGGTGGAGCCGGTGAACACACCATAGGCCTGCTCGCTCATCGGGATCACGCCATGCGCCAGGATGAGCGGGTACAGCGCCGGATACAGGAACATCGCCAATGTGCCGAACACCACCACGGTGGAGACCGCCACGGTGACCTGTTCCGCACGCCCGCGCACCACCGGCTCGGCTGCCATCACCGCCGCCGCGCCACATATCGCGCTGCCGGCACCGATCAGCAGGGCGCTCTCCCTGTCGATCCCGAACCAGCGCGTGCCGGCCCACCACGCCAGCGCGAAGGTGCTGGTCAGCACGAGCGCATCAATCAGCACGCCGCCAACGCCGACCTGGCCAATGTCCTGGAAGGTCAGGCGCAGGCCGTACAGCACGATGCCGGCGCGCAGCAGCCATTGCTTGGAAAAGCCCACGCCTGCCGCCGCCTGCGGTGCCAGGCGCGGGTACACACTGTTGCCGAGCGCAATGCCGAGCACGATCGCAAGGGTGAGCGCACTGATGCCGTGCGCCTGCAGCCAGGGCAGGGTAGCGAGCGCCATCGCCGCCAGCGCGACACCGCCCGCCAGCAGCAGGCCGGGCAGGCGCTCCCGCCAACGGTGGGCGAGGGTGGGCAGGTAAATCGTGGGACGGGACGCGTTCACGGTGCGGCTCCTTTCAGATGGCCTCCAGCCTGCGCCCGCTCGATAAACCTGTAAAACGCATTGTTTATGTGATTTCAACCGGTTTTATGGGTTAATGGCGTCATGCGCATCAGCCTTCGCCAATGGCAGGTATTCGTGACCGTCGCCGACCTCGGCACCACTGCCGCCGCTGGCGAACGGCTGGCGTTGTCGCAGTCGGCCACCAGTGCAGCGCTCAACGAACTGGAGGCGCAGTTGCCGTCGCCGCTGTTCGACCGCATCGGCCGCCGCCTGATCCTCAATGCGCAGGGCCGGGCCCTGCTGGACCCGGCGCGCGGGCTGTTGGCCGCGGCCGCGGACCTGGAGGCGATGGCCGGGGCAGGGCGACCGGCATCGGCCACCGGGGTGCCGCTGCAGCTGCGGATCGGGGCCAGCACCACCATCGGCAATTACCTGCTGCCTGGCCGGGTCGCTGCCCTGCTGGCCGACCAGCCGCACGTGGACGTGGACCTGCGCATCGGCAACAGCGCCGAGGTAGTCGCGGCGGTGCAGCGCCTGGAGGTCGACCTGGGCCTCATCGAAGGCCCGTGCCACGAGAGCGGGCTGAACGTGCTGCCGTGGCAGCAGGACGCCCTGGTCATCGTGGCCGCCGCGGCGTCCCCGCTGGGCGCCCGCCCCGACCTTGCCGAATTGTCTGCCGCGCGCTGGCTGCTGCGTGAGCCCGGCTCGGGCACCCGCGAGGCGGTGGAACAGGCGTTGCTGCCGCACCTGTACCACTTCGCCCGCGCCATGCAGCTGGGCAGCACCGAAGCCATCAAGCAGGCCGCCGCGGCCGGGCTGGGCGTGGCCTGCCTGTCGCGGCATGCGGTGGCCGACCTGGTGGCGCTGGGCAGCCTGCGCATCCTGGACACCCCGCTGCCGCCACTGTCGCGCCAGTTGTGGGTGGTCCACCACCCCGGCAAGCACGTGCCGCCGCCGCTGCGCGCCCTGCTGGGGCTGGCTGCGGACGCTTTCGCGTCCGGTTGAGCGACGCCGCGCACCGCCACACCGTACAATGGTCGGATGCCTCTGATTACTCTGCAAAACGTCGACTTCAGCGTCGGCGGCCCCCTGTTGCTGGAAAAAGCCGAACTGTCGATCGAGCCGGGCGAGCGTATCGCCCTGATCGGCCGCAATGGCGCCGGCAAATCGACCCTGCTCAAGCTGCTGTCCGGCGACCACAAGCCCGACGACGGAGAAGTCCGCGTGCAGCAGGGGGTGCGCATCACCCGCCTGGAACAGGAAGTCCCGCACGGTGCCGCCGGCAGCGTGTTCGACGTGGTGGCCGATGGCCTGGGCGAGCTGGGCCAGTGGCTGGCCGAGTTCCATCACCTGAGCATGGCCGACGAGTTCGACGGCGATGCCCTGTCGGCCGTGCAGGCCAAGATCGACGCCGCCAACGGCTGGGGCCTGGACCAGCGCGTCAGCGAAACCCTGACCAAACTTGACCTGGACGGCGAAGCCGAATTCGCGCGCCTGTCCGGCGGCATGAAGCGCCGCGTGCTGCTCGGCCGCGCGCTGGTGTCCTCGCCGGACCTGCTGCTGCTCGACGAACCGACCAACCATCTGGACATCGAAGCCATCGACTGGCTGGAAATGTTCCTCAAGAACTGGAACGGCAGCGTGGTGTTCGTCACCCATGACCGTCGCTTCCTGCGCGCACTGGCCACCCGCATCGTCGAGATCGACCGTGGCCAGGTGACCAGCTGGCCGGGCGACTGGGCCAACTACGAGCGCCGCCGCGAAGAACGCCTCAATGCGCAGGCGCAGGAAAACGCGCGCTTCGACAAGCTGCTGGCCCAGGAAGAAATCTGGATCCGCCAGGGCATCAAGGCCCGCCGCACCCGCGACGAAGGCCGCGTGCGTCGCCTCAAGGCGATGCGCAATGATCGCTCGCAGCGCCGCGAACTGGGCGGCAACGTGCGCATGGAAGCGGCGCAGGCGGAGAACTCCGGCAAGAAGGTCATCGACGTCAAGGACATCTCCTTCGCCTTTGGCGAACGCGTGATGGTCAAGGACTTCAGCACCGTCATCCTGCGTGGCGACCGGATCGGCCTGATCGGTCCCAACGGCAGCGGCAAGACCACGCTGCTGAAGCTGCTGCTGGGCGACCTGCAGCCGCAGAGCGGCGAAGTGCGTGCCGGCACCAACCTGCAGATCGCCTATTTCGACCAGTACCGTGCGGTGCTGCGCGAAGACTGGACCGCGATCGAGAACGTGGCCGAAGGCCGCGATTTCATCGAGTTCAACGGCAAGCGCAAGCATGTGCATGCCTACCTGCAGGACTTCCTGTTCTCGCCCGAGCGCGCCCGCGCGCCCATCACCCGCCTGTCCGGTGGCGAGCGCAACCGCCTGCTGCTGGCCAAGCTGTTCGCGCAGCCGTCCAACCTGCTGGTGATGGACGAACCGACCAACGACCTGGACGTGGAAACGCTGGAACTGCTGGAAGAGCTGCTCAGCGATTACAGCGGCACCTTGCTGCTGGTCAGCCATGACCGTGACTTCCTCGACAACGTGGTGACCTCCACGATGGTGATGGAAGGCGACGGCGTGGTGGGCGAATACATCGGTGGCTACAGCGACTGGCAGCGCCAGGCCGAGCGCGTGGCGGCGGCGGCTGCCGCGGCACCGGTGATGGTGGGCAAGCCGGCCGCCCCGGTTGCGGCAGCACCGGCCGAGCCGGCCGCTGCCAAGCGCAAGCTCAGCTACAAGGACGCGCGCGAACTGGAACAGCTGCCGCTGAAGATCGAGACCCTGGAGAAGGACGTCGAAGGCCTCACCGCCGCGATGAACGACCCGGCGTTCTACCAGCGCAGCGCGCCCGACATGGCCGCCCACAACGCGAAGCTTGCCAAGGTGCAGGCCGAGCTGGATGCCGCATACGCGCGCTGGGAAGAACTGGACGCGTGACCCCCGTAGAGCCGGGCGCTGCCCGGCTCGTGTCACACGTGCGTGACGCCAGACGACAGGCAGCCGACCAACGGTCGGCTCTACCGGGGGGGTGTTCATGGCGCCGGGCGGACGCAGCCGACCAACGGTCGGCTCTACCCGTTCAACAACCCGGGTAGAGCCACGCCATGCGTGGCTGCACGACCAACCAGCCCGGTCGGCACCACCCCAGGTAGAGCCACGCCATGCGTGGCTGCACGACCCACCCGCCCAGACACCGGGCGCCCGCGGTCACTTCAACCCGTGCAGATCCCGCAGCTGGGTCGGCCGTGAGCCGAAGTACGCGGCCAGGTCGGCGATGTCCTGATCGCTCAGGTCGGTCGCCTGCGGGGTCATCAACGCGTGCTGGCGGTCGCCGGCGCGGTAGGCCTGCAATGCGTGGGCCAGGTAGTCACCGTACTGCCCACCCAGCTTCGGGTAGGTCGCGTCGATCGGCTTGTTGCCGTCGGCGCCGTGGCAGTCGATGCAGCTCTGGCCGGTGGCCTTGCCCTTGACCTGGGCGCGGGCTTCGCCGGCGGCGATGCGTCCGGTGGGTAGGCCGGCCGATGAGCCGGACCCGTGCTCGCCACTGGCGTGGCCCGGGTCGGCGGCGGAATCTGCGCTGTTTTCCACCTGCGACTGCGAACACGCAGCCAGCAGCAGGGCAACGGACAGGGCGATGGCATAACGCTTGAAGGGCGCGGCTTTCGTCATGGGCGGTGCTTACTTGACGGTGGACAGGTAAACAGCGAGATCGGCGATCTCCTGTTCGCTGAAACTCATGGACTGCGCCTGCATCGTCGGATGCTTGCGCTTGCCCTGGCGGTACTCGCTCAGCGCCTGGCTGAGGTACTGCTGGGTCTGCCCACCAATCTTGGGCACTCTGTAGCTGGGGTAGGCGTTCTTGTAGCCGGTGATGCCGTGGCACCCCTGGCAGGTGTAGGCGAGTACCCGGCCATTGTCGAAACTGCCCGTCAACCCAGCCGGAGCGGCGGGGGCGGGCGGGGGGGCGGCAGGGGCGGGTGCGGCAGGTGCGGCGGGTACTGCTGGAGCAGTTGCGGCCTGTGCGGCGGCCCCGAGGGGCAGGAGGACGGCCAGAAGACAAGCGGCGAGCGGCTGCGGGCGCATGATGTCCTTTCCGGTGTACGGGTCTGGTCGTTCCGGCGTGGGGTACGGAACTGGCCCGAGTATAGCCTGCGTTTTCATCTAGCTGAAACCGGGGCGGGCACGGGCGTTGCCGCAGGTCACCATGACCTTTGGGATATGGTGTGATCGTGACGTGGTGCATTACTTTGCTACCACACCTGCCCACGCATCCCTCAGGGACACGACGATGTCGCGAAATTCTTTCCCGCACGGCCGCACCGGAACCTGCGCCGCTGCACTGCTGATCACCACCTCGCTGCTGCTCAGCGGCTGCGGCGCCGGCGCCGGCAGCGCCGATGCGCAAGCCGCGGAAAAAGATCCCAAGGCTGAAAAAGCCGTCGACGCCGTGCCGGTAGAGGCGGTCGCCGCCAGCCGTCGCGCCGTCGCCGCCAGCTACACCGGCACCGCCGCGCTGGAAGCGCGCGCCGAATCGCAGGTGGTGGCCAAGACGTCCGGTGTGGCCTTGGCGGTACTGGTCGAAGAGGGCCAGGCCGTGCGTGCCGGGCAGCCGCTGGTGCGGCTGGACCCGGACCGCGCCCGCCTGGCCGTGGCGCAGAGCGAAGCGGTGATGCGCAAGCTGGAGAACAACTACCAGCGGGCGCAGAAACTGATCGGCCAGCAGATGGTCAGCGCCGCTGATGTGGACCAGATCAAGTACGACGTGGAAAACGCCCGGGCGCAGTACCGCCTGGCCACGCTGGAACTGTCCTACACCACCGTGGTCGCACCGATCTCCGGCGTGATCGCCTCGCGTTCGATCAAGACCGGCAACTTCGTGCAGATCAACACGCCGATCTTCCGCATCATCGACAACTCGCGCCTGGAGGCCACCCTCAACGTGCCCGAGCGCGAACTGGCCACGCTGCGCGCCGGCCAGCCGGTGACGCTGGTGGCCGATGCGCTGCCGGGCAGGTCGTTCCCCGGCGTGGTCGACCGCATCTCGCCGGTGGTCGACGCCGGCAGCGGCACCTTCCGCGTGGTCAGTGGCTTCGGTGAAGACGCGCAGGGCCTGCAGCCGGGCATGTTCGGCCGCATCCGCATCGACTACGACCAACGCGCCGACGCGCTGGTGGTGCCGCGCCTGGCGCTGCTCGACGATGGCGAACCGGCGGTGTTCCGGGTGCGCGCCGGCAAGGTGGCGCGGGTGCCGGTAAAGCTCGGCTATGCCGAAGGCCCGTGGGTGGAGATCCGCGAGGGCCTGGCCGAAGGCGACCAGGTAGTGACCGCCGGCAAGGTGGCCCTGCGTGACGGCACGGCGGTGCAGGTGATCGGCGCCAAGCCGGCCACCGCCACCGCATCGGCGCAACCGGCGAAGAAGGCGGAGAGCCGTCAATGACTTCGGCCGGCTACGACCACGGCAACGATCCGCACCACGGCGACCGCCCGGGTGCACAGGGCGGGGGGCTGGTGGAATTCGCCACCCGCCGCCGCGTCACCATCGCCATGTGCACGGTGACGCTGATGCTGTTCGGCGTCATCGCGCTGGGCAACCTCAAGGTCAACCTGCTGCCCGACCTGAGCTATCCCACCCTGACCGTGCGCACCGAATACACCGGCGCGGCCCCCACCGAAATTGAAACCCTGATCAGCGAACCGGTCGAAGAGGCCGTGGGCGTGGTCAAGAACCTGCGCAAGCTCAAGTCGGTCTCGCGCACCGGGCAGAGCGATGTGGTCCTCGAGTTCGCCTGGGGCACCAACATGGACCAGGCCAGCCTGGAGGTGCGCGACAAGATGGAAGCGCTGAACCTGCCGCTGGAGGCCAAGGCCCCGGTGCTGCTGCGCTTCAATCCGTCCACCGAACCGATCATGCGCCTGGTGATCTCGGCCAAGGCCGACGCCGCCACCGATGCCGATGCGGTCCGCCAGCTCACCGAGCTGCGCCGCTATGCCGATGAAGACCTGAAGAAGAAGCTCGAACCGGTGGCCGGCGTGGCCGCGGTCAAGGTCGGCGGCGGCCTGGAAGACGAGATCCAGGTCGACATCGACCAGCAGAAGCTGGCCCAGCTGAACCTGCCGATCGACAACGTGATCAAGCGGCTCAAGGAAGAGAACATCAACATCTCCGGCGGTCGCCTGGAGGAAGGCTCGCAGCGCTTCCTGGTGCGTACCGTCAACCAGTTCGCCGACCTGGAGGACATCCGCAACCTGCTGGTGACCACCCAGGGCAGCAATGGCAGCGCCGCCGACGCGGCCATGCAGCAGATGTTCGCCATTGCCGCATCGACCGGGTCCGATGCGGCGGTGGCCGCCGCCTCGGCCGCGCAGAGTGCGTCCAGCAGCAGTTCCTCGACCATCGCCAATGGCGTGCCGGTGCGGCTGAAGGACGTGGCCAGCGTGCGCCAGGGCTACAAGGAACGCGAGGCGATCATCCGCCTGGGCGGCAAGGAAGCGGTGGAACTGGCGATCTACAAGGAAGGCGATGCCAACACCGTGGCCACCGCCGAGGCGCTGCGCGCGAAGCTGGAGCAGATCAAGGCGCAGATTCCCGGCGACGCCCAGCTGACCACCATCGAAGACCAGTCGCGCTTCATCGAACACGCCATCAGTGACGTCAAGAAGGACGCGGTGATCGGCGGCCTGCTGGCCATCCTGATCATCTTCCTGTTCCTGCGCGATGGCTGGAGCACGTTCGTGATCAGCCTGTCGCTGCCGGTCTCGATCATCACCACGTTCTTCTTCATGGGCCAGATGGGCCTGAGCCTCAACGTGATGTCGCTGGGCGGCCTGGCGTTGGCCACCGGCCTGGTGGTGGACGATTCGATCGTGGTGCTGGAAAGCATCGCCAAGGCGCGCGAGCGCGGCCTGGGCATCCTGCAGGCGGCCATTGCCGGTACCCGCGAAGTGAGCATGGCGGTGGTCGCCTCGACCCTGACCACCATCGCGGTGTTCCTGCCGCTGGTGTTCGTCGATGGCATCGCCGGGCAGCTGTTCCGCGACCAGGCGCTGACCGTGGCGATTGCCATTGCGATTTCGCTGCTGGTGTCGATGACCCTGATTCCGATGCTGAGCTCGCTCAAGGGCCGTCCGCCGCTGGCGTTCCCGGAAGAAGCGGCGCACGCGGCATGGCAGCCCGAAACGCGTTGGCTCAAGCCGGTGGCCAGTGGTCGCCGCGGTATCGGTGCGCTGGTCCGCTGGGCCTGCTTCGGCGTGGCCTGGGCGATCATCCGCGTGTGGCGCGGCGTGGTGGCCGTGGTCGGGCCGGTGATGCGCAAGGCCAGCGACGTGGCGATGAAGCCCTATGCGGGCGCCGAACGCGGCTACCTCAAGCTGCTGCCCGGCGCGCTGCATCATCCGGGCAAGGTGCTGGGCTGTGCCGCGCTGGCCTTCGTGGCCACCATGGCGCTGGTACCGATGCTGGGTGCCGACCTGATCCCGCAGCTGGCCCAGGACCGCTTTGAAATGACCGCCAAGCTGCCGGCCGGCACGCCGCTGAAGCAGACCGATGCGCTGGTCCGCGAGCTGCAGCTGGCCCATGCCAAGGACGACCAGATCGCGTCGCTGTATGGCGTCAGCGGCAGCGGCACGCGGCTGGATGCGAGCCCGACCGAAAGCGGTGAGAACATTGGCAAGCTCACCGTGGTGATGGCCGGTGGCGGCGATGCCCGCACCGAGGCGGCCATCACCGAGCGCCTGCGCGATTCGATGCAGCAGCACCCCGGCGTGCAGGTCGACTTCGCACGGCCGGCGCTGTTCAGTTTCTCCACGCCGCTGGAAGTGGAGCTGCGCGGCCAGGACATGGCCACGCTGGAGCGCGCCGGCCAGGCCCTCGCTGCGATGCTGCGCAACAACCCGCACTACGCCGACGTCAAATCCACGGTGGAAGAGGGCTTCCCGGAAATCCAGATCCGCTTCGACCAGGAACGCGCCGGTGCGCTGGGCCTGACCACCCGGCAGATCGCCGACGTGGTGGTGAAGAAGGTGCGCGGCGACGTGGCCACCCGCTACAGCTTCCGCGACCGCAAGATCGACGTGCTGGTGCGCGCGCAGGAAGGCGACCGCGCCAGCGTGGAGAGCATCCGTCGCTTGATCGTCAACCCGGGCAGCAGCCGTCCGGTCACGCTGGATGCGGTGGCCGAAGTGGTCGCCACCAACGGCCCCAGCGAGATCCATCGCGCCGACCAGACCCGCGTGGCAGTGGTCTCGGCCAACCTGCGCGACATCGACCTGGGCGGCGCAGTGCGCGAGGTGCACGACATGGTGGCCAAGCAGCCGCTGGGCGCCGGTGTGGGCATGCACATCGGCGGGCAGGGCGAGGAACTGGCGGAATCGGCGCGGTCGTTGATCTTCGCGTTCGGCCTGGCGATCTTCCTGGTGTACCTGGTGATGGCCTCGCAGTTCGAGTCGCTGCTGCACCCGTTCGTCATCCTGTTCACCATTCCGCTGGCGCTGGTCGGGGCGATCCTGGCCCTGATGCTCACCGGCAAGCCGATCTCGGTGGTGGTGTTCATCGGCCTGATCCTGCTGGTGGGGCTGGTGACCAAGAACGCGATCATCCTGATCGACAAGGTCAACCAGCTGCGCGAGGCCGGGGTGCCCAAGCAGGAGGCACTGGTGGAAGGCGCGCGCTCGCGCCTGCGTCCGATCATCATGACCACGCTGTGCACGCTGTTCGGCTTCCTGCCGCTGGCGGTGGCGATGGGCGAGGGGGCCGAAGTGCGCGCGCCGATGGCGATCACCGTGATCGGTGGCCTGCTGGTGTCCACGTTGCTCACCCTGCTGGTCATTCCGGTGGTGTACGACCTGCTCGACCGCCGCGGTGATGCCTACTACCGCGAGCGCGGTCGCAAGCACGCCGGCCACGTGGAGCCCGCCGGCAGCGGCGCTGCGCAGGAGCCGGCATGAGCATCGCCGAGTTCTCCATCCGCCGTCCCATCACCACCATCATGTGTTTCGTGTCGCTGGTGGTGGTGGGCCTGATCGCCTCGTTCCGACTGCCGCTGGAAGCGCTGCCGGACATCTCTGCGCCGTTCCTGTTCGTGCAGGTGCCGTACACCGGCTCGACCCCGGAGGAGGTGGAGCGCAACATCATCCGCCCCACCGAGGAAGCGCTGGCCACCATGACCGGGATCAAGCGCATGCGCTCCTCGGCCACCTCCGAAGGCGCCAGCATCTTCATCGAGTTCACCGACTGGGACCGCGACATCGCCATCGCCGCCTCCGATGCGCGTGAGCGCATCGATGCGATCCGCAGCGACCTGCCCGACGACCTGCAGCGCTACAACGTGTTCAAGTGGTCCAGCAGCGACGAACCGGTGCTCAAGGTGCGGCTGGCCAGCAGCACCGACCTGACCGGCGCGTACGACATGCTCGACCGCGAGTTCAAGCGGCGCATCGAACGCATCCCCGGCGTGGCCCGGGTCAACATCTCCGGCGCGCCGCCGAACGAGGTGGAAATCGCGATCAGCCCGGATCGGCTCACCGCGCACAACCTGAGCATCAACGAGCTCAGCGACCGCCTGCGCACGCTGAATTTCTCGATCTCGGCCGGGCAGATCGACGACAACGGCCAGCGCGTGCGGATCCAGCCGGTGGGTGAGATCACCGACCTGCAGGAGCTGCGCGACCTGGTGATCGACACCAAGGGCCTGCGCCTGGGCGACATCGCCGAGATCCGGCTCAAGCCCACCCGCATGAACTACGGTCGTCGCCTGGACGGCAACCCCGCGGTGGGCCTGGACATCTACAAGGAACGCAGCGCCAACCTGGTGGAGGTCTCGCGCGCTGCGTTGGCGGAGGTGGAGGCGATCCGCACGCAGCCGTCGATGCGCGACGTGCAGATCAAGGTCATCAACAACCAGGGCAAGACCGTGACCTCCTCGCTGCTGGAACTGGCCGAGGCCGGCGCGGTCGGCCTGCTGCTGTCGGTGACGGTGCTGTTCTTCTTCCTGCGCCATTGGCCGTCCACGCTGATGGTGACCCTGGCGATCCCGATCTGTTTCGTGATCACGCTGGGCTTCATGTACTTCGCCGGGGTCACCCTCAACATCCTGACCATGATGGGCCTGCTGCTGGCGGTGGGCATGCTGGTGGACAACGCGGTGGTGGTGGTGGAGAGCATCTACCAGGAACGCGAGCGCATGCCCGACCAGCCGCGGCTGGCGTCGATCATCGGCACCCGCAACGTGGCCATCGCGCTGAGCGCCGGCACCTTGTGCCACTGCATTGTGTTCGTGCCCAACCTGTTCGGCGAAACCAACAACATCAGCATCTTCATGGCCCAGATCGCGATCACCATCTCGGTGTCGCTGCTGGCCTCGTGGCTGGTCGCGGTCAGCCTGATCCCGATGCTGTCCGCCCGCATGCAGACCCCCAAGCTGGTGCATTCGGAAACCGGCGTGATCGCCCGCCTGCAGCGCCGCTACGCCAAGGTGCTGCAGTGGACGCTGGAGCACCGCGGCTGGAGCGTGTTCGGCATCCTCATGGTGGTGCTGATCAGCCTGGTGCCGATGAAGCTGACCAAGATCGACATGTTCGGCGGCGAAGGCGGCAAGGACATCTTCATCGGCTACAACTGGAAGGGCGCCTACACCTACAGCCAGATGTCCGAGGAGGTCGCCCGCGTCGAACGCTACCTGGACGAGAACCGCGAAAAGCTGCACATCACCCAGGTCTATTCCTGGTACAGCGAGCAGGAAGGCAGCAGCACCACCGTGACCTTCGACGAGAAGCACGCCGACAACCTGCCCGCCGTGCAGGAGGCGCTGCGCAAGGGCCTGCCGCGCTCGGCGCGCACCGATTACATCGTGGGCAACCAGGGCGGTGATGGCGGCGGTGGCGGTGGCAACCAGTCGGTGCAGGTGCAGCTGGTGGGCGACTCGACCAAGATGCTGCAGGAGATCGGCGAGGACGTGGTACCGCTGCTGGCACGGCGCAAGGAACTGCGCGACGTGCGCATCGACAACGGCGAGAAGGGCAGCGAGCTGTCCATCCACGTGGACCGCGAACGGGCGGCCGCGTTCGGCTTCAATGCCGAACAGGTGGCCAGTTTCGTCGGCCTGGCCCTTCGCGGCGCGCCGATGCGCGAGTTCCGCCGCGGTGACAGTGAAGTGCCGGTCTGGGTGCGTTTCGCCGGGGCCGAGCAGAGCAGCCCGGAAGACCTGGCCAGCTTCACCGTGCGCACCGGCGACGGTCGCTCGGTGCCGCTGCTGAGCCTGGTCGATGTCTCGATCAAGCCGTCGGCCACGCAGGTCGGCCGCACCAATCGACAGACCACGCTGACCATCAAGGCCAACCTGGCCGAGAAGGTCACCGCGCCCGAAGCCCGCAAGGCGATGGAGGAAACCCTCACGCCGATGAGCTTCCCGGCCGGCTACACCTTCACCTTCGATGGGGGCGATTACGGCGACGACAACGAGGCCATGCAGCAGATGCTGTTCAACCTGATCATCGCGCTGGTGATGATCTACGTGGTGATGGCCGCGGTGTTCGAATCGCTGCTGTTCCCGGCGGCGATCATGAGTGGCGTGCTGTTCTCGATCTTCGGGGTGTTCTGGCTGTTCTGGATCACCGGCACCTCGTTCGGGATCATGTCCTTTATCGGCATCCTGGTGCTGATGGGCGTGGTGGTGAACAACGGCATCGTGATGATCGAGCACATCAACAACCTGCGTCGGCGCGGCATGGGCCGCACCCAGGCGCTGGTGGAAGGCTCCCGCGAGCGCCTGCGCCCGATCATGATGACCATGGGCACGGCCATCCTGGCGATGGTGCCGATCTCGCTGACCGACACCCAGCTGCTCGGCGACGGCCCGCCGTACTACCCGATGGCCCGCGCCATCGCCGGCGGCCTGGCGTTCTCCACCGTGGTCAGCCTGCTGTTCCTGCCGACCATCTACGCCATGCTCGACGACATGAGCAGCGCGGTGTCGCGCATCATCCGCCGCGCCCGCGGCCTGCCGGCCAAGGGCGAGGCAGCCACGGCCGCGTAAGCGGCCGGGCACCATGAAATCCGGTAGTGCCGGCCGCTGGCCGGCTCCCCGGAATGCTTGGACACCGGACGCTGGCCGGTACAAAAAAAAGGCCACGCAGTGCGTGGCCTTTTTCCGTTGCCGGCGCGCAGCGCTTACCCGGCCACCTTGCCCCACACCTGCAGCCCGGTCAGCCACAGGCCCAGCATGCTGCCCAGGTTGGTCAGCATGAAGGTCAACACCACCCGGGTTACCCGGTTGCGGTACCAGCCCTTCACGCTCTGCGCGTCGTCGCGCAGCTTGAGGAAATCCTCATACGCCGGCTTGCGCAGGCGCGTTTCCACCAGCGCGGCGAACGCGCCGGTCGGAATGCTCAACCGGAACGGCTTGAACGGCGCGACCACGATCGCGGTCAGGATGCTCAGCGGATGGCTGCCCGCCAGCAGGCAGCCCAGGCCCGCAAGGCCGCCGGTGTACATCGCCCAGGTCAGCAGCAGCTCGCCGCCCATGCCCAGGCCACCCCGGTAGAAGCCCACTGCGATCCCGGCCAGCACCACGGCCAGGATGATCAGGGTGATCCACGGAATGTTGCGCTTCTTCGGCACCGCTTCCAGCGACTCGCGCAGCGGGCCGGGGGCATCGGTATCGGTTTCCAGGTACCTGGCCAGGCCGGCCAGGTGCCCCGCACCGACCACCGCCAGCACCTCGCGCTGGGCCGGGTCGTGCACTTCGCGCAGGCGCGTGGCCATGTAGCGGTCGCGCTCGCCGATGATGGTTTCGTACAGCGCAGGGCTTTCGCTGGCGAACTCGCCGAAGCTGGCTTCCAGCATGTCGCCCTGCTTGAGCTTTTCGATCTCGTCCTCGCCGACCTCGTCGGACGCGAACAGGCCGGCGCCCAGGCCCATCACCAGCTTGATCCGGCCGAAGAACCCCAGCCGCTGCGAGGCGCGCTTGAAGGTCAGGCCCACTTCGCGGTCGATCAGGTGCACCGGCAGGTTGTGTTCGTTGGCCAGGGTCACCGCACGCTTGAGTTCGGCGCCCGGCTCGATCCCGAGCTGCTCGGCGAGGCGGCGCTGGTAGGCGGCCAGCGCCAGGTTGGCGGCGAACAGCGCCACGCGGCCCTTGCGGATCACCTCGACCAGATCCAGCTTGGCCAGGGCGTCGGGATTGGTCAGGGCCTGCAGGCGCTGGGCGTCCAGTTCCACGGCGACGGCGTCGAAGCGGCCACTGCCGATCGCCCGTTCCACCGCTTCCACGCTGGCCTGGGAGACGTGCGCGGTGCCGAGCAGGGTGTAGCGCACGCCGTCGCGTTCGACCACGCGCACGGGCTGGCCGGCGAACAACGTGTCGCCGGTGTCATCGAGTTGGGGTTCAGTCATTTCATTCATTCGAAGGGGCGCTGTCGGCACCATCGCCGAGCGCACGCTGCATCTGGACGGTGTCCAGCCAGCGGCCATGCTTGCGGCCGAGGCCGCGGAAAATGCCCACGGTGTGGAAACCGAAGCGCTCGTGCAGTTTGATCGAGGCGGTGTTGGTCGGCTCGCCGATCACCGCCACCATCTGCCGGTACCCGCGTGCGACGCAGGCGTCGATCAGGCCCTGCATCAGGGCGGTGCCGACGCCACGGCCCTGGAAGGCGGCATCGACGTAGACCGAGTTTTCCACGGTCCACTGGTAGGCGATGCGCCCGCGGTAGGTGTTGGCGTAGGCATACCCGGCCACCTGGCCATCGACCTCGGCCACGATGTACGGGAAGCCGCGGCCCACGATGTCGTGCATGCGCCGCTGCATTTCCGCCGCGTCGGGCACGTCGTACTCGTAGGTGTTGACCAGGTCGGTGACCTCCACCGCGTAGATCGCGGTGATGGCATCGATGTCGGTGTCGCGGGCGTCGCGCAGCTGCACGGTCACGGGGTGGGGGTCCTGGGGGTCAGTCGATGTAGCGCTTGAGCAGGTCGCCGTATGCATCGATGCGGCGATCACGCAGGAACGGCCAGATGCGGCGCACGTGCTCGCTGCGCTGCAGGTCGACGTCGCACAGCAGCACGGTGGGCTCGCCGCCGGCTTCGGCGATGAACTCGCCCTGCGGGCCGAGCACGTGGCTGTTGCCCCAGAACTGGATGCCGGAGGCACCCAGCGGCGAGGCTTCATGGCCGACGCGGTTGCAGCTCAGGACGGGTACGCCGTTGGCCACGGCATGGCCGCGGTGGCTGAGTACCCAGGCGTCGCGCTGGCGGCCCTGTTCGTCCTGCTGGTCGTCCGGGTCCCAGCCGATGGCGGTGGGGTAGAGCAGTAGTTCGGCGCCGGCCAGCGCCATGAGGCGGGCGGCTTCGGGGTACCACTGGTCCCAGCAGACGAGCACGCCCAGGCGGCCGACGGAGGTGTCGATCGGGGTGAAGCCGAGGTCGCCGGGGGTGAAGTAGAACTTTTCGTAGAAGCCCGGATCGTCCGGGATGTGCATCTTGCGATACTTGCCCAGCAGGGTGCCGTCCTTTTCGAAGACGACGGCGGTGTTGTGGTACAGGCCGGCGGCACGGCGTTCGAACAGGGAGCCGACGATGACGACCCCGTGTTTTTTGGCCAGTGCGCCCAGGCGTTCGGTGCTGGGGCCGGGGATGGGCTCGGCCAGGTCGAATTCGTCCACCGATTCGTGCTGGCAGAAGTACGCGCCGTTGTGCAGTTCCTGCAGCAGGATGAGCTTGGCACCCTGGGCGGCCGCTTCCGCCACGCGCGTTTCGATCACGGCCAGATTGGCGGCGGCGTCACCGTGGTTGCGCTCCTGGATCAGGGCGACGGAAAGGGTGTGGCGTGAGCTCATCCGGGTGCGGTCCTGCAGGGGGAAAAACGCAGTTTATCGCGGATGGGTGCACGCAGCGTGCTGGGCGCTAAATGCGCGGCGATGCCGTGTTGTCGCCATCGTCCGGGCACGTCGCAAAGCGCGGCGCGTCGATGACGCAGGCAGGCGGGACGGGCAGCCCAATCCAGGACACGCCGTGAACCCATCCATGGGGGGCTCGTCGGCGCCATCCATGGCGCCCAACGGTCCTGGATTGGGCTGCCCGTCCCGCCCCGGAGTTGTTCGCCTGTGCGGCCGGCAGAAAGCTGCACGCCGGGACCGTGGTTCCCATGGCCACCGGAACATGTCGGGGCTTGGTGGGGGTGGGCTGGCGGGACCGTAGGCAACATGGATGTTGCCTACGAGCCCCCATGGATGGGTTCACGGCGTGTCCCGCCAGCCCACCCCCGCCAAGCCCGAGCGCAGTTCGTCAGGCGCAGGGCGTTGGCAGCCGCATCAGGCCAGCAACCCTTCCGGCAACTGCATGGTGATGCAGTGCAGGCTGCCGTTCTGCCAGATCAGCGAGCGGCACGGCACCGGGACGATTTCGCGGTCCGGGTAGGCCTGGGCCAGCACCGCGCGGGCGGCTTCGTCGGCGACATCCCCGTAGGCCGGCATCAGCACCGCGCCGTTGAGGATCAGGTAGTTGGCGTAGGACGCGGCCAGGCGGCGGCCATCGTCGATCACCGGCTGTGCCCACGGCAGCGGGAACAGGCGGTACGGCGCACCCGAAGCGGTCCGCAGCGCGGCCAGTTCGTTGCCCATCGCCTGCAGTTCGGCGAAGTGCGAATCGTTGCTGTCATCGCAGGCCTGGTAGACGATGCTGTCCACCGAGGCGAAGCGTGCCAGCGTGTCGATGTGGGCGTCGGTGTCGTCGCCTTCCAGGTAACCGTGGTCCAGCCACAGCACGCGATCCTGCTGCAGCCAGCCGGCCAGGTCGGTGCTGAGCGAGGCGCGGTCGCGGTCCGGGTGGCGCTCGTGCAGGCACTGCCAGGTGGTCAGCAGCGTGCCCGCACCGTCGGTTTCGATCCCGCCGCCTTCCAGTGCGAACGGAATGCTCTGCACCTCCGCGTTCGGCGCGAACACGCCCGCGGCGTGCAGTACGCCGACTAGTTGGTCGTCCAGGCTCGCGTCGAACTTGCCGCCCCAGCCGGTGAAGCGGAAATCGAGCAGGCGGAAGCCGCCGTCGGCGCGCTTGAGCGTGATCGGGCCGGAATCGCGCAGCCAGGTGTCGTCGTACTGCGCGGTGACGAACCGGACCCGGTCCATGTCGATCCGGTTGGAGCGCAGGCGCGCATCGGCGTAGGCCTCCAGGTCATCGTCGGCAACGATGATCAGCACCGGCTGGAAGCGGGTGATGGCTGCGACCAGGGCGATGTAGGTGTCCTCGACGTCACCCAGGCGTTCGGCCCAGTCGGTGTCGGCGTGGGGCCAGGCGATCAGGATGGCGGACTGGGTTTCCCATTCGGCCGGAAAGCGGAGCGTGTCGTTCATGGTCTCGGTGCGATGGCCCGCCGTGCGGCGGGCGGGGGAAAGGAAAGAATCAGCGGATCGGCGGCTTCGGGCCGACCTCGTTGGCGTCGGCCTTGTTGGCCACCACGTCGATCACCTTCTGCTTCTCGAAGTAGACGGTGAACTGCGGGTACACCCAGCGGTTGATGGTCGGCCACTGGCGCTTCTGTCCGCCGCGCGGTTCCAGGCGCTCGCCCGGGTCCCCGAACTGCGACTGCACCTGCTGCATGCTCTGGCCGCGGACGGGCAGGGCGGTGGCGGGCTTTTCCTGGCTGCGGTCGATCAGCAGCGTGTCGGCATGGGCGCTGGCGCAGGCCAGCAGGGCCAGCAACGGCAGGGTGGTCAGGTAACGCTTCATCTCGATCTACTCCCCAGTGGTCAAGAATACGGAAGGGGCCACGACCGAAAGTCGTGACCCACCCGGCGATTACAACAAAAACGGCAATAAAAAACCGCCCGGAGGCGGCTTTTTATTCAGGTTGGTCGCGGCCGTGGGCCGTGACGCCTTCAGGCTCAGCGCTGGCGAGCCTTGAAACGCGGGTTCGACTTGCAGATCACGAAGATCTTGCCGCGGCGACGGACGACCTTGCAGTCGCGGTGACGAGCCTTGGCGGACTTCAGGGAAGACAGGACTTTCATTGCATACCTCGGCGTAAACGTTGGATTCGGTTGGAGCGCGGCCGCGATATGCAGATGACAATCGGCAGGTGACGCCCGTTCAAGCCCGCAATTGTACCGGTCTTTTTTCCATCCTTTCAAGTGGTTGCATGAAAAAGGTCTCGGGCGGCCCCGGGCGGGGGCTAGAATGGGCGGTCCATTCCACAGGGAAACCCATGAACCAGCTTCCTCCCGTGCTCACCATCGACGGCCCGTCCGGGGCCGGCAAGGGGACCGTCAGCCGCATTGTCGCACGCCGCCTGGGCTGGCATTACCTGGATTCTGGCGCCCTGTACCGCGCCGTGGGCGTGGCCGCCAGCTGGGCTGATATCGACACTTCCGACGCCTCCGCGCTGGTGCGCTGCACCTTCGACACCCATGTCCGGTTCGTCGAAGCAGCCGATGGCGGGCTGCGGGTGGTGGTCAACGATACCGATGCCACCGATGAGCTGCGCCTGGAGACCACCGGTGCGCTGGCCTCGGCCATTGCGGCCATCCCGGAGGTGCGGGCGGCCCTGAAAGAGCGCCAGCGCGCATTCAGGGTTCTGCCCGGCCTGGTCGCCGACGGCCGCGACATGGGCACGGTGATCTTCCCCGACGCCCCATTCAAGGTCTTCCTGACCGCCAGCGCCGAGGAGCGTGCCGGGCGCCGGCATAAGCAGTTGAAAGACAAGGGGGTTTCTGTTAACTTTGAAGACCTCCTGCGCGAGATCATGGCCCGCGACGCCCGTGATGCACAGCGCACAGTGGCGCCCCTGAAGCCGGCAGACGATGCCGTCATCATCGACACCAGTGGCATCGGCATCGACGCAGTCGTTGCCAATGTGTTGGATCTGCTTCCGGTTTCGGGTGCCTGATCCGTTGTACAGGAGAACCGCCAGCCCATCGGCGGTGTCGCACATCGCAAGGCAACAAAAGCTCCGTCCCGCAATAGTGCGTGGCGGTTTTCCTACTTAACACACGACTCGCCGTACCGGGGTCGACCAACAGGCGGGCAGTAAGCGGTTCCCTTCGGGGGCCAATGCCCATGTGTCCAACAGAGTAAATCTAATGACCGAATCATTTGCAGAGCTGTTCGAAGCCAGTCAGGCCAATCTGGCCAAGCTGAAGCCGGGCTCGATCGTCAGCGGTGTCGTTGTTGAAGTCCGCGGCGATGTCGTGGTGATCAACGCCGGCCTGAAGTCCGAAGGCATCGTGCCGATCGAACAGTTCCGTAACGACGCTGGCGAGATCGACGTTGCTGAAGGCGACGTCGTCAAGGTCGCCCTCGATTCCATCGAGAACGGCTTCGGTGAAACCGTCCTGTCGCGCGAGAAGGCCAAGCGCGCGATGGTGTGGGACGAGCTGGAAGAAGCGTTGGAAAAGAACGAAACCATCACCGGTCGCATCAGCGGCAAGGTCAAGGGTGGTTTCACCGTGGACATCAAGGATGTCCGCGCGTTCCTGCCGGGTTCCCTGGTCGATGTGCGCCCCGTGCGCGATCCGGCCTACCTGGAAGGCAAGGAGCTGGAATTCAAGCTCATCAAGCTGGACCGCAAGCGTAACAACGTCGTGGTCTCGCGCCGCGCTGTCGTCGAAAGCGAGCACTCGGAAGAGCGCGAGCAGCTGATGGACAAGCTGCAGGAAGGCGCGATCCTGAAGGGTGTCGTCAAGAACCTGACCGATTACGGCGCATTCGTGGACCTGGGCGGTATCGACGGCCTGCTGCACATCACCGACATGGCCTGGAAGCGCGTGCGCCATCCGTCCGAAGTCGTGAACGTCGGCGACGAGCTGGACGTCCGCGTGCTGAAGTTCGACCGCGAGCGCAACCGCGTTTCGCTGGGTCTGAAGCAGCTGGGCGAGGATCCGTGGGACAACATCGCCCGTCGTTACCCGGCCAACAGCCGCGTGTTCGGCAAGGTCTCCAACGTCACCGATTACGGCGCATTCGTCGAGATCGAGCCGGGCGTCGAAGGTCTGGTGCACGTCTCCGAAATGGATTGGACCAACAAGAACGTCAACCCGTCCAAGGTTGTGCAGGTCGGTGACGAAGTTGAAGTCATGGTCCTGGACGTCGACGAGGAGCGTCGCCGCATCTCGCTGGGCATGAAGCAGGTTGCCGCCAATCCGTGGGAAACCTTCGCTGCCATCCACAAGAAGGGCGACAAGGTGTCGGGCCAGATCAAGTCGATCACCGACTTCGGCATCTTCATCGGCCTGGACGGCGGTATCGATGGCCTGGTGCACCTGTCCGACATCAGCTGGAACACCACCGGCGAAGACGTGGTCCGCAACTACAAGAAGGGCGACAACCTGGACGCCGTCGTCCTGGCCGTCGATCCGGAGCGCGAGCGCATCAGCCTGGGCGTCAAGCAGCTGGAGCAGGATCCGTTCGGCCAGTACATGGCTGCCAACCCGAAGGGTTCCAAGGTCGAAGGCGTGGTCAAGGAAGTGGACGCCAAGGGCGCAACCATCGAACTGGCTGACGGCATCGAAGGCTACGTGGCTGCACGCGACGTTGCCAACGAGCGCGTCGACGACGCGACCCAGTTCCTGAAGGTCGGCGACAAGGTGGAAGCCAAGTTCGTGGGCATGGATCGCAAGGGTCGTACCCTGCAGCTGTCCATCAAGGCCAAGGACGACGCGGAAATGCGCGAAGTGCTGGAGGAATACCAGTCCTCTTCGGCATCCAGCGGCACCACCCAGCTCGGCGCGCTGCTGCGTGCACAGCTGAACAGCAACAAGTCCGAGTAATCGGCCTCACGCTGTCGTAGTTTCCTGGACGGCCCGGACATCAGTCCGGGCCGTTTCAGGGTCTGAGTTCCCCCCGAAGAGCCCGTAATGACCAAATCCGAGCTGATCGAAATCCTGGCGCGCCGACAGGCGCATTTGAAGTCGGACGATGTCGATCTGGCAGTGAAGTCGTTGCTGGAAATGATGGGTGGGGCGCTGGCTGGCGGGGATCGCATCGAGATCCGCGGGTTCGGCAGTTTTTCGTTGCACTATCGGCCGCCCAGGCTGGGGCGCAACCCCAAGACCGGGGAATCGGTCGCATTGCCGGGCAAGCATGTCCCGCACTTCAAACCAGGCAAGGAACTGCGCGAGCGCGTCAGCGCCGTGGTGCCTCTGGAAAGCGACCCCGCGTAGAGCGGACCGTTGGTCGGCTGCTTTTTCGTTCCGGGCCTCTTTGTCCCGCTGCTCTATATTCCGCTACTCTTGAATCTCCCGGAACTGGAGCTGCTCCATGAAAGTCGTACGTCTCCTTATCCTGCTGGCGGTTCTCGTCGCCGGGCTCATCATCGGTGCGCTCAACTCGGACAAGATGGTCCTGAGTCTGGGCTTTACCCAGATCACCACTACCACCGGCCTGGCGATCATTGTCGCCCTGTTGTCCGGTGCCATCATCGGCGGCGGCATCGTGCTGGCCAGCCTGGTGATCCCGTTGTACGCCAAGCTGCGCAAAGCGCAGAAGGCCAGCCCGACCGTGGTCGTGGCACCTGCTTCCACCCCTTCTTCTCCTTTCGACGGACGCTGAGCCCCGATGGAATTTGTCTCCGAGTGGTTCTGGTTCTTCCTGTTCCTTCCGCTGGCCGCGTTGTCCGGCTGGGTGATCGGGCGTCGCGGCGGTCAGCGCCATGGCGACAACCAGGTCAGCCGCCTGTCCAGTACCTATTTCCGTGGCCTGAACTACCTGCTCAACGAGCAGCCGGACAAGGCCATCGAGCTGTTCCTGCATATCGCCGAGCTGGACAAGGAAACCTTTGAGACCCAGGTCGCACTGGGCCATCTGTTCCGCCGCCGCGGTGAAGTGGACCGCGCCATCCGCCTGCACCAGGGCCTGGTCAACCGCGCCGACCTGACCGACGCACAGCGCGTCCAGGCGCTGCTGGCACTGGGCGAGGACTACATGAAGTCCGGCCTGCTGGACCGCGCCGAAACCGTGTTCACCGAACTGGCCCAGCTCGACCAGCGGGCGCCGCAGGCGCTCAAGCACCTGATCGGCATCTACCAGGCCGAACGCGATTGGGAAAAGGCGATCGACAACGCCAGCCGTTTCGAAGAAGTCACCGGCGAGCCGATGGGCAAGCTGATCGGGCAGTTCGAGTGCGAGCTGGCCGAGCGCTTCCGTGGCGCCGGCAAGATCGAAGAGGCGAGGGCGGCCATCGCGCGCGCCTACCAGGCCGATGCCATGTCGGTCCGCGCCGGCATCATCGAAGGGCGCCTGGAAACCGATGCCGGCAATGCCGAAGCGGCCGTGCGCGCGTTCGAGCGGGCGGCCCGCAACGATCCCGAGTACCTGCCCGAGGTGCTGCAGCCGCTCATGCAGAATTACCGCAAGGTCGGCGACCTCGGGGGTGCGCGCGCGTTCCTGTCGGAGATGACCGAGCACTATCGCGGCATCGCCCCGGTGCTGGCGTTGACCCAGTTGATGGAAGAGCAGGAGGGCGTGGCCCCGGCCCGTGCCTACCTCGGCCGCCAGCTCAAGGACCGTCCGTCGGTGCGCGGCGAATCGGCGCTGATCGACCTGACCCTGGCCGAAGGTGCCGACTCCACGGCCACCCTGCACGACCTCAAGCACATCACCGACCAGCTGCTGGTGCGCAATCCCGCCTACCGCTGCACCCGCTGCGGCTTCGGCGCCCGTACCCACCATTGGCAATGCCCCAGCTGCAAGGAGTGGGGAACCGTGAAGCCGCTGCTGAATTACGCGGTGCTTTAAGCCATGCCCGTGGCCTGGATGATCGGTCTGCCAGTGGTGCTGGCGATCGCGGCGGCGCTCACCTGGGGCGCGCGCCACTACGCGCTGCGCCGCAACCTGATGGACCAGCCCGGCGAACGCCGCAGCCATGGCGTGGCCACGCCACGCGGGGGCGGTATCGCCATCGTGCTGACCCTGCTGCTGGCGGCCGCTTTGGCCGCGGTGGCATGGCCGGCCGCCCGCACGACGCTGGGGGTGTTCAGCCTGGGCATGGCACTGGTGGCCGGCATTGGCTGGTGGGACGACCACCGCCCCCTGCCGGCCCTCCGCCGGCTGCTGGTGCACATGGTCGCCGCAACCCTGATCGGCGCCCTGGTCTGGCAGGCCAGCGGCAGCGTAGTGCACGCGGTACTGGCGATGCTGTTCACCACCTCGCTGGTCAATATCTGGAATTTCATGGATGGCATCAACGGCATCGCCACCAGCCAGGCGATCCTGGCCGGGCTGGCCTTCGCCATGGTGATGCCGCTGCCGTTCGCCTTGGCCGGCGTGGTGCTGGCCCTGGCGTGCCTGGGCTTCCTGCCGTTCAATTTCCCGCGGGCACGCATCTTCATGGGGGACGTCGGCAGCGGCGCGCTGGGCTATGCCATCGCCGCCCTGGTGTGCCTGGCCAGCGTGGTCACCGAGATCAACTGGCTGTTGTTGCTGGTGCCGCTGTCGGCCTTCCTCGTGGACGCAGGCTTCACACTGCTGTCGCGCATGCTGTCCGGGCAACGGTGGATGGACGCCCACACCCAACATCTGTACCAGCGTGCAATCAAGAGTGGTGCAAGTCACACCTTGGTGACTGCGCTGTATTTTGTTTTTGGCCTGTTCAGTATTACAGTGTTTAATGCTTGCAGTGATCTGCAGCCGAGGTGGGAGGCTGCCGTAGCGGGTGCGTGGATGATCTTCGCGACCGGCTTGTGGCTACTCCTGCGCAATGGATTGCGCAACTAGAAGGATTGTTTGTTTTATGACGCCTTGGCAGGACCGTCTCACCAGTTTGCTTCCGCGCGCCGCCATCGTGGCCCACGACCTGTTCATGGTCTGGGCGTGCTGGCAGCTGCTGCATGCCGGCCGCTATTCGATGCTGGCCGATGCCCCCTCCCTGCCGCTCTGGAACATCGACACCTCGCTGGTGCTGGCGATCCAGGCCGTGGTGTTCTGGCGGGTGGGCCTGTACCGCGGCCTGTGGCGTTTTGCCAGCGTGGCCGACCTGCTCAACATCTTCAAGGCCAGCTTCATCGGCCTGTTGGCCATTGTCGTGGCCCTGGCCTACAAGCGCTTCGCCGGGGTGCCGATGTCGGTGCTGGTGATCTATCCGTTCGCGCTGTCGGCCCTGCTCGGCGCCCCGCGCCTGCTGTATCGCGCGTGGAAGGACTACCAGTCGCTGCAATCGGATGCGAGTGCGCGCCGGGTGCTGATCCTGGGCGCCGGCCAGGCCGCCGAAGCCCTGGTCCGTGACCTGCGCCGTTCAGGCGATTTCCACCCGGTCGGCCTGCTCGACGATGCGCCGCACCTGCAGGGTGCCAAGCTGCAGGGTCTGCCCATCCTGGGCACGTTGGACGATGCCCCGTCGGTGGTGCGCGAGACCGCGGCCAAGCTGCTGGTGATCGCCATCCCGTCGCTCGATGCGGTCGGCATGCAGCGGGTGGTCGCGCTCTGCGAAGCCACCGGCGTGCCCTTCCGGATGGTGCCCAAGCTCAACGATGTGCTGCTCGGGCATTCGCTGCCCGGTGAACTGAAAGAGGTCGCCATCGAGGACCTGCTCGGGCGCAAGCCGATCCTGCCGGACTGGTCGCTGATCCGCGGCTGGCTGGGCGGGCGTACCGTGCTGGTAACCGGCGCGGGCGGCTCGATCGGTTCGGAGCTGTGCCGCCAGTGCGCGCGCCACGGTGCCGGCCGGATCATCCTGCTTGAGATGAGTGAACTGTTGCTGCTCACCATCGAAGCCGAGCTCACGCGCAGCTTCCCGGACCTGGACGTGCAGGCCGTGCTGGGCGACTGCGGTGATCCGTCGGTGATCCGGCATGCGCTGTCGTTGGCAAGCGTGGATGCGGTCTTCCATGCGGCGGCCTACAAGCAGGTGCCGGTGCTGGAGCGCCAGCTTCGCGAAGCAGTGCGCAACAACATTCTGTCGACCGAAACGGTGGCGCGGGCCTGCGTGGAAGCGCGCATCGAGCATTTCGTGTTCATCTCCACCGACAAGGCGGTCGATCCGGTCAACGCGCTGGGCGCCAGCAAGCGCTACGCGGAAATGATCTGCCAGAGCCTGGACCAGAAAACCAATCACACGCGGTTTGTCACGGTGCGCTTCGGCAACGTGCTGGCCTCGGCCGGCAGCGTGGTGCCGTTGTTCCGCGACCAGATCATGAAGGGCGGGCCGGTGACCGTGACCGATCCGGAGGTCACCCGTTACTTCATGACCATTCCCGAGGCCTGCCAGTTGATCCTGCAGGCGGCCGCGTCGGCATCGCATGGCGCGATCTACACGCTGGACATGGGCGAGCCGGTGCCGATCCGGGTGCTGGCCGAGCAGATGATCCGTCTGGCCGGCAAGCAGCCGTACAAGGACATCGCGATCATCTACACCGGGTTGCGTCCGGGCGAGAAGCTGCACGAGACCTTGTTCTATTCCGACGAGGACTACCGGCCAACCGCGCATCCCAAGATTCTCGAAGCCGGTGTGCGCACGTTCGCGCGCGATCAGGTGCTGGGCAACGTACCGCGCCTGCGCGAGGCCATCGCAACCTACGACACCGATGCCATCAACAGCATCCTGTTCGCGACCATGCCGGAGTTCTCGCCCCTGCAACAAGACGATCACGTCGCCTCGGCTAAAGTACTTCCCTTCCCGGCACGAGAGGCCAACAGGCTGTGACGAACAAGCGTATTCGCAAGGCGGTTTTCCCCGTGGCAGGACTGGGTACCCGGTTCCTTCCCGCAACCAAGACGGTGCCCAAGGAGATGCTCCCGATCATCGATCGGCCGCTCATCCAGTACGCCGTCGACGAGGCGATCGAAGCTGGCTGCGACACCTTGATCTTCATCACCAACCGCTACAAGCATGCGGTGGCCGATTATTTCGACAAGGCCTACGAGCTGGAACAGAAGCTCGAACGCGCCGGCAAGCTGGAACAGCTGGAACTGGTACGCCACGTGTTGCCCAATGGCGTGCGTGCGATCTTCGTCACCCAGGCTGAGGCGCTGGGCCTGGGCCACGCAGTGCTGTGCGCCAAGGCGATTGTCGGTGACGAACCCTTTGCGGTGCTGCTGCCCGACGACCTGATCTGGAACCGTGGCGATGGTGCGCTCAAGCAGATGGCCGATGCGAACCAGGCCAGCGGTGCCAGCGTCATCGCGGTGGAAGACGTGCCGCATGAGAAGACCGGCAGCTACGGCATCGTCGCCACCGAGGCGTTCGATGGCCGCCAGGGTCACATCAGCGCGATCGTCGAGAAGCCCAAGCCGGAAGACGCGCCCAGCGACCTGGCCGTGGTCGGCCGGTATGTCCTGAGCCCGAAGATTTTCGAGCTGCTCGAAGCCACCGGCACCGGTGCCGGCGGTGAGATCCAGCTCACCGACGCCATCGCCGAGCTGCTCAAGAGCGAGCCCGTGGACGCGTACCGTTTCGAAGGCACGCGTTTCGATTGCGGCACGCACCTGGGTCTGGTCGAAGCCACCATCCGCTTTGCGTTGAACAACGACAAGCTGGCCGGCCCGGCGCGCGAGATCATGAAGAAGGCGCTCGCCGAAGGCTGATCGCAACGGCGAACCCCGGTAGGTACCGACCGTTGGTCGGTACACAGAACCCCGGTAGGTACCGACCGTTGGTCGGTACACACGCCAACAAAAAGGGCAGCCTCGCGGCTGCCCTTTTTGCATTTCGTCGGTGTTCCCGCATCGACCAACGGTCGATGCCGTCCAGCGGGGCAGGGTGCCGGCCTTGGGGCCGGCACCGCCCACTACATCACAGCGACTCGAAGATGCCCGCCGCGCCCATGCCGGTGCCGATGCACATGGTCACCATGCCGTACTTCTGCTGGCGACGGCGCAGGCCGTGCAGCAGGGTGGCGGTACGGATCGCGCCGGTCGCGCCCAGCGGGTGGCCCAGGGCGATGGCGCCGCCCAGCGGGTTGACCTTGGACGGGTCCAGGCCGCAATCGCGGATCACCGCCAGCGACTGCGCGGCAAAGGCTTCGTTGAGCTCGATCCAGTCCAGCTGGTCCTGGGTCAGGCCTGCCTGCTTCAGCGCCTTGGGGATCGCGGCGATCGGGCCGATGCCCATCACTTCCGGGCGCACGCCGGCAACGGAGAAGCTGACAAAGCGGGCCAGCGGCTTCAGGCCGTAGTCCTTGACCGCCTGTTCGGAGGCCAGCAGCACGGCGCCGGCGCCGTCGCTCATCTGCGACGAGTTGCCGGCCGTGACGGTGCCGCCGAACTGGCCGTTGCGGAACACCGGGCGCAGCTTGGCCAGGCCTTCGGCGGACGAATCCAGGCGCGGGCCTTCATCGGTATCGACGATCGTGTCGCGGGTGATGATGCGGCGGCCGTCGGCCAGGTCGGGCTGGCGGGTGCGCACGTCGTAGGGGCTGATCTCGTCCTTGAAGTCGCCGTTCTGGATCGCGGCGATGGCCTTCTGGTGCGAGGCCAGGGCGAAGGCGTCCTGCTCCTCGCGCGAGACCTTCCACTCTTCGGCGACCTTCTCGGCGGTGATGCCCATGCCGTAGGCGATGGCGACGTGGTCGTTGTCGAACACGCTCGGGGCCATGGCGATCTTGTTGCCCATCATCGGCACCATCGACATCGACTCGGTACCACCGGCCAGCATCAGGTCGGCATTGCCCAGGCGGATCTGGTCGGCGGCCATGGCCACGGCCTGCAGGCCGGAGGAGCAGAAGCGGTTGACCGTCTGCGCGGCGATGGTGTCGGGCAGGCCGGCCAGCAGCACGCCGATGCGGGCCACGTTCATGCCCTGCTCGGCTTCGGGCATCGCGCAGCCGATGATGGCGTCATCGATGCGGTTGACGTCGATGCCCGGGGCCTGCGCGACCACCGAGCGGAGCACGTGGGCGAGCATGTCGTCGGGACGGGTGTTGCGGAACACGCCCTTGGGCGCCTTGCCTACCGGGGTGCGGGTGGCGGCGACGATGTAGGCGTCCTGGATTTGCTTGGTCATTGCAGTGATCTCTTGAATGTAGGGACAGGTGTGCCAACCAACGGTCGGCACCGACCGGGCGCGGACGGGGGCCGTCGCGCCCGGCGCGCCATCAATTGCGCAGCGGCTTGCCGGTCTTGAGCATGTGCGCGATGCGGGCCTGGGTCTTTTCCTGCTGGGCCAGTTCGACGAAGTGCTTGCGCTCCAGGGTCAGCAGCCACTCTTCGTCGACCAGCGTGCCGCGGTCCACTTCACCACCGCAGAGCACGGTGGCGATGCGCACGGCGATCTCGTAGTCGTACGGGCTGATGAAGCGGCCTTCCAGCATGTTGACCAGCATCATCTTGAAGGTAGCGATGCCGACGTCGCCGGCGACCTGGATGCGGCGGGCCGGCATCGGCGGACGGTAGCCACCCTCGGCCAGCGCCAGCACTTCGGCCTTGGCGATATGCAGCGCTTCGAAGCTGTTGAACACCACCTTGTCGGTGGCGCGCATCAGGCCCAGTTCCTTGGCGTTGACCGCCGAGTTGGAGACCTTGGCCATGGCCACGGTTTCGAAGGTCTTCTTCAGTTCGGCGAACACGTCACCGCCCGGGCCGGCAGCCTGCGAGGCGCGCACGGCCAGTTCCTTCAGGCCGCCACCGGCCGGCAGCAGGCCGACGCCGGCCTCGACCAGGCCGATGTAGCTTTCCAGCGCCGCCACGCTCTTGGCGCTGTGCATCTGGAACTCGCAGCCACCGCCCAGGGCCAGGCCGCGCACGGCGGTCACCACCGGCACCAGCGCGTACTTGATCGCCTGGCTGGTGCGCTGGAAGTTGTGCACCATCTCTTCGAACTGGTCGACCTTGCCGGCCTGCAGCAGGCCGAGCGCGCCCGCCAGGTCGGCACCGGCGGAGAAGGGTTCCTTCTGCTGCCAGATCACCAGGCCCTTGTAGTCCTTCTCGGCGCGCTTGATCGCTTCCTGCAGGCCGTTGAGCACATGGTCGGAGACGGTGTTCATCTTGGTCTTGAAGCTGACCACCGCGATCCCGTCGCCGTCGTGCCACATGCGCACGCCGTCGTTCTCGAACACGGTCTCGCCCGGGGCGAACGTTTCGCCCAGCAGCGGATCCGGGAAGCGCTGGCGCTGGTAGACCGGCAGCGCCGAGCGCGGCAGCTTGGCGTTGCGGGTCGGGCTGTAGCTGCCTTCGGCGGCGTGCACGCCGTCGCGGCCGTCGAACACCCAATCGGGCAGCGGCGCATTGCTCATGCTCTTGCCGGCCACGATGTCATCGGCGATCCACTGCGCCACCTGCTTCCAGCCGGC